>Ga0213872_10000904_pt1 | contig 21320 bp, 22 predicted proteins | sample VelepicomBERX_R2_FD_160071 | JGI IMG/M metagenome (GOLD analysis project Ga0213872, IMG submission 160071) | Rhizosphere microbial communities from Vellozia epidendroides in rupestrian grasslands, the National Park of Serra do Cipo, Brazil - RX_R2 | ecosystem: Host-associated > Plants > Roots >...
GAAACGGGAAACGGACCTCATCTACGGCAATCCTCACCTCGAACGGCATCAGGGTGAGACGCCCCGCCCCGTCAGCCTATTCCGGCGCGGCGAAATTTCCGCCGGCGGAGGGAATAAACCCGGCCCCTCGCGCATCATGGTGATAGAGAACGGGAAAATTTTCCCCAAAATTCGGCTGGTCGCCCTCGGCGGAGTCAATTCCCCCCCCGGTGACACCCCCGCCGGGAGCGATCAGCCGATCCCCCTCCACGCCGTGTCCGCCGCCATGCGGCCGATGGCCGCCGTCATTTCCTCTTCGCGCCAGCCGGCGAAACCGAGCACCAGCCCGTGACGCGCCGGCCCGGCGCGATAGAAGGAGGAGAGCGGCCGGGCTGCAATGCCGATCCGCGCCAGCGCCTCGACGGCAAGGCAATCATCGGCCGGCGCCCGGAACAAGGCGGTCAGGGTCAGCCCGCCATCGGCCGGAACGATTTCCAGCACCTCCGCCAATTGTTCGGACAGCAGCGCCGTCAGCAGGCGGCGCCCGGCGGCCAGCTTCAGGCGCTGGCGGCGCAGATGGGCGCCGTAATGACCTTCGCCGATGAAGGCGGCCAAGGCCGCCTGGACCGTGGTGCCCATGCCGCCATCCGCCGCGTCGCGCACCTGGCGGGCCGGCTCGACCAGCGCCTCGGGCACCACCAGATAGCCGAGCCGGGCCGCCGGAAACAGGGTCCGGCTGAAGGTGCCGGCATAGAGCACGCGCCGATCGCGGTCGAGACCGAACAGCGAGGCGAGCGGCCGGCCGGCATAGCGGAATTCGGCGTCGAAATCATCCTCGATGATCCAGCAATCCGCCGCCGAGGCCGCCTGCAGCAGGGCCAGCCGGCGCGGCAGCGACAGGATGCTGCCGAGCGGAAAATTGCGCGACGGCGTGACCTGCACGGCGCGGATGCCGTCGAGACTGTCCGGGACCAGCAGCCCTTCGCCATCGACCGGCTGCGGCACCGGCACCCCTCCGGCGGCGATGATGGCGGCGTCGGCGCCGTGAAAACCGGGATCTTCCACCATCACCCGCTCGCCGGGATCGGCCAGCAGGCGGCAGGCGATGTCGAGTGCCTGCTGCGAGCCGCCGGTGATCAGCACCTGATCGGGCGAACAGCTCATCGCCCGGCTGGCGCCCAGCAGCTCGGCCACGGCGCGGCGCAAGGGGGGAAAGCCGGCCCGGTCGAGCGAGGCGGCCAGAGCCGGGGCGGGATGCCGCCAAGGCCGGGCGAGCAGGCGGCTCCATACCGGCCAGGGGAAATCGGCCCAGATCGCTGGCGCGACGGCGAAGGGCTCCACCCGCGACGAATCGCGCGGCTCCTCCGGCAAAGCGGCGACGCGGCGCGCCAGGCGGCGCGGCGCCGGCGGTTCGGCGGGCGCGGAAGGAACCGCAGCGGGCGGCTGGTCGGGCAGGTGATCGGCGACGTAGGAGCCGGAGCCGATGCGCCCCGACAGATAGCCTTCGGCCTGCAGCAGGTCGAAGGCGGTGGCCACGCTGTTGCGCGAGATGCCGAGATCCTGGGCGAGGCGGCGCGTCGAGGGGAGGCGCTGGCGCACTCGGCCGGCCAGGATCGCCTCGCGCAATGCCAGATAGAGCCGGCGATAGAGCGGAACCGCCGGATCCTCGTCGAGACAGGGGGCGAGAAGATCGGCCAACGGCGTCAAGGTGGCTCCTCTAAAATGTCGGAATTGGCTCTTTTGGAAGAGCCATTGCCGCGCCATCCTGCGCCCGTCGCCCCAACCGGACAAGAGATGATGAGCACCGCTTACGACGTCACCGAGACCACCCGCGTCAAACGCCTTGCCGATCGCGGCGCCTATGATCACGAGACCGTCCACGCCATTCTCGACGAGGCGGCCCTGTGCCACGTCTCGCTGGTGGTCGACGGCCGCCCGCGCGTGCTGCCCACGCTGCATTGGCGCAGCGGCAACCGGCTCTATATCCATGGCAACAGCAAGAACGGCCTGTTCAGGGCGATGCGCGACGGTGCCGAAGCGGCCGTGGCGGTGACCTTGATGGATGGCTGGGTGCTGGCCCGTTCGGCCTTCCACCATTCGGTCAATTACCGCAGCGTGATGGCGGTGGGCCGGTTCGAGGAGGTCACCGACCCGGATGAACTCATGGCCGCCTATCGGGCGATGATGGACAAGATCCATCCCGGCCGCTGGGACCAGGTGCGCTGGCCCAACGAGGTGGAGCTGAAACAGACCTCGATGATGGCGATGGATCTGGTCGAAGTGTCGGCCAAGGTGCGCAGCGGGCCGCCGGTCGACGACGCCGAGGATTATGCCCTATCGGTGTGGGCCGGGATCGTGCCGCTGGAAATGGTGAAGGGGGAGCCGATCGAAGATACGGCTCCCCACCCCGGTCAGTGACTCTTCTTCCATTCCTCGACCGCTTTCATCGTCAGGGCGACATGCTGGTCGGGATTGAGGTTGGTGTAGGAGAGCAGGATCTTGCCGTCCGGCGCGATCACATAGGAGGTGCGGTCGGCATATTCCGGCTTCTTGGTCAGCACCGAATCATAGGCCTTGGTGATCGACTGGTCGGCATCCGCCGCCACGGCGAATTTCGAGCGGCATTCGGTGGTCGAGAACTTGTCGAGCGTGGCGATGTCGTCATGCGACACGCCGATCACCGTGGCGCCCAGCTTGGCGAAGTCGTCGGTGGCGTCGGCGAAGTTATGCGCCTCCACCGTGCAGCCGGGCGTGAAGGCGGCCGGGTAGAAATAGAGCACGACCGGCCCTTTCTTCAGCGCGTCCGCCAGTTTGAAGGTGAATTCCTTGCCGCCGATCGAGGCGGGGGCCGAGAAGTCCGGCGCCGGAGCGCCAACCGGCAGAGCCGCCGCCGCCGGCAAGGCCAGAACCATCGCCGCCAAGCCCGCCAAAATTTCGCGTTTCATCGTTGATTTCTCCTGCAGAAACTGGGTCCGCCCCCGGACAGTGCCTATTACGTGGGGAGGCCGGGGCAACCTGCAAAGAATATTTTTTGCGCGCCTGCGAACGGTCGGATAAAACCAACCCATGCGCACCTTGTACCATTCCTGGGTCTGTCCCTTTTCCCGCAAGATCCGCATCATCCTGGCCGAGAAGAAACTCGCCTTCGAGATGGTGGTCGAGCACCCCTGGGCGCCGCGCCCGGACTATATGGCCCTCGATCCCGCAGGCCAGCCGCCGCTGCTGGTCGAACCCGACGGCACGGCGATCGCCGACCACACCGCCATTGCCGAATATCTCGACGAAGCCTTCGGCGATCCGCTGCTGATGGGCCTCGAGACCCGTAAGCGGGCCGAGGTGCGCCGCCTGGTCGGCTGGTTCGACGGCAAGTTTAACCGCGAGGTCACGGTCAATCTGGTCGGCGAGAAGGTGTTCAAGCGCCAAATGGGCGGCTCGGGCCCGGATTCGCGCATGATCCGCGCCGGCTTCGCCGCCATCGGCCCACATCTCGACTATCTCGGCCAACTGGCCGAGCATCGCCGCTGGCTGGCCGGCGATCAGTTCTCGATGGCCGACATCGCCGCCTGCGCCCATCTTTCCGCCGTCGATTACGTCGGTGACGTGCCGTGGGACCAGTTTCCCGCCGCCAAGGACTGGTACGCCCGGGTCAAGTCCCGCCCGTCGGTGCGGCCGCTGCTGACCGACAATCTGCCGGGCATACCGCCGCCGCCGCATTATGCGAATCTGGATTTCTAGCCTGGCCCTCGGCCTCGCGCTGGCCCTCCCGGCGCGGGCCGACATCGTCACCCGCCTGCCGACCACGGACAAGGTGGTCGCCCTGACCTTCGACGCCTGCGAGAGCAGGACCCCGGCCTCTCTCGACCACGGCATCGCCGATACCCTGCTGGCCGCGAAGATCCCCTTCACCATCTTCGTCAGCGGCCGCTTCGCCCGGCATAACCAGGACGCGCTGCGCAAGCTCGCCGCCCAAGGCGTCGAGCTGGAGAATCACTCGCTCGATCATGACAATCACATGGAGCGGATGACCGACGAGCAGATCAGTCATCAAATCACCGATAATGATGATCTTCTATCACAGATCACCGGCCGCCATACCCGCTACTTCCGTTTTCCCGCTGGCAATTATGATGCGCGTGGAGTGGAAATCGCGGAAAAGCTGGGGTTTCGCGTGGTGCATTGGCGCTTCGCCAGCGGCGACCCGGCTAGGGACGTGACGCCGCAGCATCTCCAGGACTGGGTTCTGTCGCAGACCCGCCCGGGCGACATCCTGATTTTCCACATCAACGGGCGCGGCTGGAGCACTGCCGCCGCCCTGCCGCACATCGTCGACGAGCTGCGCCGCCGCGGCTATCGCTTCACCACATTGGCGGAGGCCCTGTCATGAACTGGCGGGCGCTGAAACCGACCGAAGCCGAAACCATCGCGGCGGCCTGCGTCACCTTCGACCCCTATCTGCGCCTCGGCTACCGGGCCGAGACCCTAGCCGGATACCTGACCCGGAGCGATCTCGCGCTCGACCGTTACGCCGTCGAGATGGACGGCGCCCTGATTGGCGTCGTCGCCCTGCGCCGGCCCTGGCTGCGCGGTCCGCTGATCGAAATGCTGGCCCTGTTGCCCGAGGCACAGGGCAGGGGTTTCGGCGGCTCGATCGTCGATCGTTGCAAGGCCGAAGCGGGACGCAATCTGTGGGCGACGGTCAGCGCCTTCCATCGGCCGGCGCGGCGCTTTTATGCCCGGGCCGGATTCGCGGAGATCTGCGCCCTGCCGGGCATCGTGCAGGAGGGAGAGGACGAGGTCCTGCTGCGCTGGCGACAGCCGGGCTAGGCGCTTAGAAGCCGCTCGACCCAGCGGGGAACGACCTCGGTCGCCGGCCCATAGATGCGCTCGTCGAACAATCTCGACCCGTCCGACGGTTCGAGGTTCAATTCGACGCAGCGCTCGACCCCCTTCTCCAGCGCATAGGCGACGAACCCCGCCGCCGGATAGACGCTGCCCGAGGTGCCGATCGACACGAAGATCGCCGCATCTTCCAGGGCCGCGTGGATGCGGCGCATCTCGAAGGGCACCTCACCGAACCACACCACATGCGGCCGCAGGCTTTCGCTCCGGCAGCCGGGACACTGGCTGGCGACGCTCAGCGGATCCGCCCATGGAATCACCAGATGGCAGGAGGTGCAGCGCGCCTTCATCAACTCGCCATGCATATGGATGAGATTGCGGCTGCCGGCGCGGTCGTGCAGGTCGTCGACATTCTGCGTCACCAGCGTCACCTCGCCGGGCCATTCCCGTTCGAGGCGGGCCAACGCCAGATGGGCGGCGTTGGGAACCACTGAACTGGCGCGGAGAGTTGCCCGGCGCGCATTGTAGAAGTCATGCACCAAGACCGGATCGCGATGGAACGCCTCGGGCGTCGCGACGTCCTCCAGCCTGACCTTGGCCCAGATGCCGCCTGCATCACGAAACGTATCGAGCCCGGACTCTTTCGAAATCCCCGCTCCCGTCAGAATGACGATATTGCCCGCGCCCACCATTCCTCCTATCCCTATCGCATTGTCGAAAGGGAGCCCGCTCTTGGTCAAGCTGCTGTTCGTCTGCACCGGAAACATCTGCCGCTCGCCCACAGCCGACGGCATCATGCGCGCCCGCATCCGCGAGGCTGGGCTGGCTGATCGCATGGTCTGCGACTCGGCCGGCACCCACGGCTATCACATCGGCGACCCGCCGGACCGCCGTTCGATCGCCACCGCCCGCCAGTTCGGCGTCGAGATCGGCGATCTCCGGGCCCGCAAGGTCATTCCCTCCGATCTCGACGAATTCGACCTGATCGCGGTGATGGAGGAGGCGCATCGCCGGCACCTCCTCTCGCTGCAGGCCGCGCCGCGCGCCGAGATCCGGCTGTTGCCGAGCTTCTTCGGCGAAGAGCGGGAAGTGCCCGATCCCTATTACGACGATGGCAGCTTCGTCGCCATCTATCGCCTGATCGAGCGCGGGGTGGACGCCATGTTCCATCATGTAAAGTCGCGTATTGCGGCCCGCTAAACCGGGAATTGGGGTGTTTACCGCATGGCACCCTGAGGGGATTTTCTCTAATATCCCGCCATGGCTGATCAAAAACGCACAATCGAACTGGATTGGGAGGACCTGCGCTTCGCCTTGGCGCTGGCGCGGCATGGCAGTCTTTCCGCCGCCGCCCGGGTGCTGAGGGTCAATCACGCCACCGTGTCGCGCCGCATCGAGCGGTTGCAGGCGGCGATCGGCCAGGTACTGTTCGATCGCCGCAAGGAAGGCTATCGCCTGACCGACACCGGCCAGATGGTGCTGGATCAGCTGACGCGCATGGATGACGCCGTGCTGTCGCTGCTGTCCCTGCCGATGGGCGAGGAGCAGGGCGGACTGGTGCGGATCGCGGCGTCCCGCGCGCTGGCCGACGGTTTCCTGATCGAGCGGCTGGGCGAATTGCGCCTGCGCCTACCCACCACCGACATAGAGATCATCGGCGAGTCCCGCGTCATCAGCCTGGCCAGGCGCGAAGCCGATATCGCCCTGCGGCTGGGCCATCCCAAGGAAAACGATCTGATCGGCCGCAAGGTCGGCGAGGTGGGGTACGGTTTTTATGCCGCGCCGACTTATCTGGCGGATCTGGCCGCGGGCGGACCGCTGCAATTCGTCGGATTCGACCCCGACAGCGACACCATCGCCGAAGCGGCCTGGCTGAAGCGGGAATTTCCCGGCCAGCGCATCGCCTTTCGCAGCAACAGCCAGACCGCCCAGGCGGCGGCGGCGCGCGCCGGTTTCGGCATCGCCCTGCTGCCGCATTATCTCGCCTTGACCGATCCCGATCTCGACCCGGCGCCGATCGACGCCGACATGCCGGCGCGCGAAGTGTGGATGCTGATGCGGGCCGATCTCGTCGGCAAGCCGCGCATCCGCGCCGTGGCCGAGGAGATCGTCGATCTGTTCTTTCGCGAGAAGGACCTGCTGGCCGGCAAGTCCGAGGCGTGAACGTTCTTTCTGGCCTTGCGCACCGGACTCCAATAGGCTGATTCCCGGCGATACGGCGCGGAAGGATTTCCGGTGCAAGACCAGTCCGCCCTGCTGAAGTCCGCGTTCGACCTGATTCCCTTCGACATCTATGTCGTCGATGCCGCAACGTTGGACATCGTCTTCGTCAATCAGCAATTGCGGGACGCCATCGGTCCCGCCGAGAGACGGCCCTGCTGGGACACCGTCTATGGCCAGTCGGCGCAATGTGGACATTGCCGCATCCCGGCGTTGGTCGCCCGCGGCCATGAGACCCCGGCCCCCACCGAGATCCACGAATATCACCACGAGGCGCGCGGGCTGTGGTTCCAGCTGACGGAAAAGCTGATGCGCTGGCCTGACGGGCGCCTGGTCAAATATTGCATCGGCGCGGACATCAGCTCGCTCAAGGACGTGCAGAATTCCCTCGCCGAGGCCCATGCCCAGCTGGCGCGCCACGCCAAGGAGATCGAGGAGATCTCGATCACCGACCATCTGACCGGCGCTTATACGAGGCGGCGGCTCGACGAGGCGCTGGCCGCGGAAATCAGCCGCGCCTCACGCTCGGGACACGGTTTCGCGGTGGTGATGTGCGACCTCGACAAGTTCAAGGCCGTCAACGACCAGTTCGGTCATCGCGCCGGCGACAAGGTGCTGATCGAAACCGTCGCGGCGATGAAGGGATTGATCCGCCGGATCGACGTGCTGGGGCGCTGGGGCGGCGAGGAATTCCTGGTCATTCTGCCGTCGGTGGATCTGCGGGGCGGGCAGGCGGTGGCGGAAAAACTGCGCGCCGCCATCGAGAACCATGGCTTCGGCGAGGTCGGAAAGCGCACGGCCAGCTTCGGGGTTGCGGTCCACAAACCGGACGAAACCGCGGAGCAGCTGGTCGAGCGCGCCGATCAGGCGCTCTATCGCGCCAAGGAGCACGGAAGAAATCGTGTGGAAGTGTGAAACCTTTACGCCGCTGCGCAATTATTTGTCATAATAACAAGTATAGACTCTCTCATTGCGGGAGAAAGCAGTGTTCGCACAGAGTCAGGTCCGTCCCACGATTGCCGAGGTCCTGTCCATCCTCGAGCGGCGCACTCTGACATTCGCGGCGAGGGAACTGAACCTGCCGGCGAGGGTGACCGATTGCCGCCCGCAGGGTGTCGATTCCCTGCGGCTGCGCGACGTGACGGCGCTGGTCTCGCTGGGCCCCTGCCTCGACCTCTACATCGCCTACAGCTTCGCCGGCGGATTGATCAGCCGGATCACCGGGCGCTTCATCGCCGAGCTCGACCTGCCGCCCGAGGACGAGCCGAACTATGTTCAGGAAAGTGCCCGCGAACTGGTCAACATCATCGTCGGCAACAGCACCGCCGAACTGGAACGGGATGGCGGCGCGCTGCATCTTTCGCCGCCATCGGTGCTGATCGGCAGCCGCCAGATCCCGCACCGTCCGGGGGTCGAGTTCGGCATCGTCAGTCTCGGGTTCGAGGCAGGCGATCTCGACATCGCCTGCCTCGGCCCGCAACATTTGTTCGATTCCGCCCTCAATTATATCGGCTAGGCCATACGCGGGGGCCGGCCCCCGCACCCGCGGGGTCCTCGCTCCGCTCGTCCTCGCAGGATGATTCCGTACGGAATCATCCTGCTCTATAGCGTGATGCCTTAAGTCTGCATCACTTTGTGATGGGGCTCGCGCCCCAAACCCCCGGGGTCGTCGCCATGCTCCTCCGAGCGCGCGGGCATCTCGTGGTTCAGACTAAAGGCTGCGCGCTCTAACGGTTCATCCGGTTCTGCACCAGATCGTCGACCACGGCGGGATCCGCCAGGGTCGAGGTGTCGCCCAGCCCTTCATGCTCATTGGCGGCGATCTTGCGCAGGATGCGGCGCATGATCTTGCCCGAGCGGGTCTTCGGCAGGCCCGGCGCCCATTGGATCAGGTCCGGCGTGGCGATCGGGCCGATCTCGCGGCGCACCCAGCCGACCAGTTCCTTCCGCAGTTCCTCGGTCGGGGTGGTGCCGGACACCAGGGTGACATAGGCATAGATGCCCTGGCCCTTGATATCGTGCGGATAGCCGACCACCGCCGCTTCGGCGACGGCCTCGTGCGAGACCAGCGCCGATTCCACTTCGGCGGTGCCCATGCGGTGACCCGAGACATTGATGACGTCGTCGACGCGCCCGGTGATCCAGTAATAGCCGTCCTCGTCGCGCCGTGCCCCGTCGCCGGTGAAGTAGAAGCCCTTATAGGTGCTGAAATAGGTCTGGTAGAAGCGGTCATGGTCGCCATAGACCGTGCGCATCATGCCCGGCCAGGCGTCGGCGATGCACAGATTGCCCTCGGTCGCGCCTTCCAGGACGGCGCCGTCATTGTCAACCATCACCGGCTTGACGCCGAAGAAGGGCCGGGTCGCCGAACCGGGCTTGAGATCGATGGCGCCCGGCAGCGGGGTGATCATGAAGCCGCCGGTCTCGGTCTGCCACCAGGTATCGACGATCGGGCAGCGGCCGTCGCCGACCACATTGTAGTACCACAGCCATGCCTCGGGATTGATCGGCTCGCCCACCGAACCGAGCAGGCGCAGCGATTTGCGGCTGGTCTTCTTGACCGGACCCTCGCCGTCGCGCATCAGGGCGCGGATGGCGGTGGGGGCGGTGTAGAAGATGCTGACCTTGTGCTTGTCGACCACCTGCCAGAAGCGCGACACGTCGGGATAGTTCGGCACGCCCTCGAACATCAGGCTGGTGGCGCCGTTGGCCAGGGGCCCATAGACGATATAGCTGTGGCCGGTAACCCAGCCGACGTCGGCGGTGCACCAGTAGATGTCGTCCTCGCGCAGGTCGAAGGCGTATTGATGGGTCATCGAAGCCCACACCAGATACCCGCCAGAGGTGTGCAGCACGCCCTTCGGCTTGCCGGTCGAGCCCGAGGTATAGAGGATGAACAGCGGGTCCTCGGCGTTCATCTCGACCGGGGTGTGGTCGGGCGAAGCGTCGGCGATCAGGTCGTGATACCAATGATCGCGGCCGTTCACCATGTGGACATTGCCGGCGGTGCGCTGCACCACCACCACCTTCTGCACGCTCCAGCAAGTGTCGAGCGCCTTGTCGGCATTGGCCTTCAACGGCACCGACTTGCCGCCGCGCAGCCCCTCGTCGGCAGTGATCAGCAAGGTGCTGCCGCAATCCTGGATGCGGCCGGCCAGGCTGTCCGGCGAGAAGCCGCCGAACACCACGGAATGGATGGCGCCGATGCGGGCGCAGGCCAGCATGGCTACCGCGGCTTCCGGGATCATCGGCATGTAGATGGTGATGCGGTCGCCCTTCTTGGCGCCCAGGCCGGTCAGGGCGTTGGCGAAACGGCAGACCTCGTCATGCAGCTGGCGATAGGTGATGCGGCGCGAATGATAGGGATTGTCGGCCTCCCAGATGATCGCCACCTTGTCGCCGCGCTCCTTGAGCTGGCGGTCGAGACAATTGGCCGAGACGTTGAGCGTGCCGTCCTCGAACCATTTGATGCTGACATCCGGGCCGAACGAGCTTTCCTTGACCTTGGTATAGGGCTTGATCCAGTCGATCCGCTTGCCGTGCTCGCCCCAGAATCCCTCGGGATCGTTGATCGATCGGTCGTACCAGCGCTGGTAGGTCGCGGCGTCGATCAAGGTGTCCTTGGCCAGTTCGGCGGGAACGGGGAAGAGCTGATGGTCCGAGTGGGTCACGGCGACGTCTCCTGTGGATGGGGATTTTTTTCTTCTTATTATTGGCCGTCAGTATCGGCGATTCCTTGATATGGCTCAACTAGTGGTGCGGGTCTCTCAAAAGAGTCCCGCACCACTAGGACTCGATATGCGGCCTACGCCTCCGGCTTCGGCCCGCTCAAACGCCGCGCGGGCTTGGTGGTGAAAATCCGCCGGGTACCATTCGTCTGATTTTCACCACTAGGCGGAAATACCACCCAGCGCGCAGATGCGCTTCCAGGCCTCGGTATCGATCGGCATCACCGACAGGCGCGACTGCTTGATCAGCGGCAGGTGGTTGAGCTGCGGATCGGCCTTGATCTGTTCGAGGGTCACCGGGGTGGCCAGCGGCTTGACCGCCTTGACGTCGACCATGCCGAAGATGCCCTTGGGGTCGGACGGATCGGGGTAATAGAGCTTGACCACCTCGACCACACCGACGATCCGCTTCTCCTGGACCGAATGATAGAAGAAGGCCAGGTCGCCGAGCTTCATCGCCTTGAGATTGTTCGAGGCCTGGTAATTGCGCACGCCGTGCCAATTGGTGGTGCCGTCGCGCACCTGGTCCGCCCAGGACCAGGCCGATGGTTCCGATTTCACCAGCCAATACGTCATATCGTCAGCTCCTTTGATCATATCCGAGTTCGGCGTTGAAGGGCCGCGCCAGCAATCCGGCGATGACGTCGTCGATGGTCTGCGAGCCCTGCACCAGCCCGGCCACGGCGCGGCAGATCGGCATGTCGATGCCCATCCGCTCGGCCAGCGCCGTCACCGACCGCGCCGAATCCACCCCCTCGGCCACCGAGCGCCGCTCGGCCAGGATGTCGGCCAGCGCCCGTCCCTGTCCCAGCGCCACCCCCAGCGAATAATTGCGCGACTGGGTCGAGGAGGCCGTCAGCATCAGATCGCCCAGCCCAGACAACCCCATGCAGGTGGCCGAGCGCGCTCCCTTGGCCACCGCGAGGCGCACCATTTCGGCCAGGCCGCGGGTGATCAGGGCGGCACGGGCGTTCTGGCCCAGGCCACGCCCCTCCACCACGCCGCAGGCGATGGCCAGGACATTCTTGACCGCCCCGCCCATCTCGGTCCCGACCACATCATCGGTGACATAGGGACGGAACATCGGCCCGCCCAGAGCCGCCGCCAAGGCGTTGGCCAATGCCGGATCGGCCGAGGCCAGAGTAATGGCCGTCGGCAGGCCGCGCGCCACCTCGATGGCGAAAGTGGGGCCCGACAGCACCGCCAGCGGCGCGCTTGGCAGCTCGTCGGCCACCAGCTCGCTCATCAGCCGGCCGGTCGACAGCTCGACCCCCTTGGCGCACAGCACCACCGGCATGCCGGCGGCCAGATGCGGCCTGAGCGCGCGGCACACCCCGGCGAGGAATTGCGACGGGACCACCAGCAGCAGGGCGTCCTGACCCGCCATCGCGGCGAGATCGCCGGTCGCGGCGATGCCCTCCAGCCGGATGTCGGGCAGGAACAGCGCGTTGCGGCCGGTGGCGGCGATCGACGCCACCACTTCGGGCTCGCGCGCCCACAAGGTGACATCGCGGCCGGCGCGCCGTGCGGTGGCGGCCAGCGCGGTGCCCCAGGCGCCGGCGCCCACCACGCCGATTCTTTGCATGAAACGCTCTCCGTTACAGTTCCAGGCGGAAGCCGACTTCCATCACCCGCCGCGCCGGCAGATGCAGATAGTCGGCGGCGCGCAGCCCCACCGAATGCAGGAAATGATAGACCGCCCAGACCACCGCCGGCAGGCGCGGCTGATGGGTGCGGCGCACCAGCCCTTCATGGGCGACGAAATAATGCACGTCCTCGCAGAAAGTGAAGCCCAGCTTGACGCAGCCGCGCAGCGCCGTCACCACGTCGATGCGCTGCATGAACCCGACCGAGACGATCAGGCGATAGAGGCCCGGCCCGATCTCGACCAGCGAGATGCGCTGCGAGGCCGGCACCCGGGGTTGCTTCGACAGATCGATGGTCAGCAGCACCACATTCTCGTGCAGCACCCTGGTGTGGCGCACATAGTGCAAAAGCTGTGGCGAGGCGCGATCGGCGACGCGGGTCAGGAACACCGCGGTGCCGGGCACGCGCGCCACCACCATCTGGTCGAGACCGGCGATGAATTCCTCCATCGGCATCGAATCCTCGGCCAGCCGGTGGCCGGCGGCGACATTGCCGAGACGCCAGCACACCATGCACAGCGCCACCAGCGACCCCAGCGCGATGGGCAGCCAACCTCCCTCGACGAACTTGCTGGCATTGGCCGCCAGGAAGCAGGCGTCGATCAGCGAGAAGACCCCTATCAGCAAGATTGCTCCGGCCGCGGGCCATTTCCATTCGCTGGTCATCACCCGGTACAGCAGAACGGTGGTCGCCAGCATGGTCGCCGCCACCGCCACGCCGTAAGCGTTAGCCAGCGCGTCCGAGCTTTTGAAGCCCAGTACGATCAGCAGGGTCATCACCATCAGGAACCAGTTCACGAAGGGTACATAGATCTGTCCCGAGGCCTTGGCCGAGGTCGGCTGCACCGTCATGCGCGGCATCAGACGCAGCGCGATGGCCTGGCTGGTCAGCGAGAAGACGCCGGAAATCAGCGCCTGGCTGGCGATCACCGTGGCCACCGCCGCCAGCAGCACCATCGGCAGCAGCAGCATGCCGGGCGCCAGATTGTAGAAAGGATTGTCCGCCGCTTCGGGATGGGCCAGCACCAGCCCGCCCTGGCCGAGATAATTGAGAATCAGCGCCGGATAGACCAACACGAACCACGCCAGGCGGATCGGTTTGGGTCCGAAATGACCCATATCGGCATAAAGCGCCTCGGCCCCGGTCAGCGACAGGAAGATCAGGCCGAACACCGCGAAGGCATGTCCCGGCTCGGCGGCGAGGAAATGCACCGCCGACAGCGGGTTGATCGCCTGGAGGATCCTCGGCTCGGCGAGGATGCCGCGCACGCCCAAGGCGCCGATCACCACGAACCAGGTGGTCATGATCGGCCCGAACAACCGTCCGAGACCGCCGGTGCCGCGGCTTTGGATGGCGAACAATCCGACCAGGATCAGCAAGGTGATCGGCACCACGAAGGGCGCCAAGGTCGGCTCCACCGCCTTCAGCCCCTCGATCGCCGACAGCACCGAGATGGCCGGGGTGATCACCCCGTCGCCATAGAGCAGGGCGGCGCCGACGACCCCCACCAGCACCAACGCGCCGAGGCGGACATGCTGATGCTTGCCGGAAACCAGCGCGACCAAGGCGAGAATGCCGCCCTCGCCGTCATTGTCGGCGTTCATGACGATGGCGACATATTTCAGCGACACCACCAGCATCAGCGCCCACAGGATCAGGCTGACGATGCCGATCACCCCGATCGGGGCGGCGTCCTTGCCGCCCAGCGCGGCGAGCGAGGCCTGCATGGCGTAGAGCGGCGAGGTGCCGATATCGCCGAACACCACCCCCAGCGCCGCTATCGCGGACAGCCCCAGCGAGGTGGAACGGCGATGATGGTGAGAGTCCTCTTCCTGCATGGGGCTGATCTCCGAGGGCTTGGCCGCGCGACAGCCTGCTGGGCGGGCCTTGCCTTGTCAACCGCTACGACTTGATGCCGGCTCCCGGGAGCTTTGCCGCGCCTGGATCGAGCGGCCAGCGCGGACGCGGGGCGAAATCGAGCCCGTCCGGAGTCGGATCGGAGCGCCAGCGTTCCAGCCCGGCCCAGGCGATCATCGCGGCATTGTCGGTGCAGAGTTTCATCGGCGGCGCCACCAGCTCGGCGCCCCGCTTTTCCGCCAGGGCGGAGAGGCGCGAGCGAATCGCCTGGTTGGCGGCGACACCGCCCGCCAGGACAAGCTTGGCCGGACCGGGATAGCGGAATTGAAATTCGGCCAAACCGTTCTTCACCCGATTGGCCATGGAATCGGCCACCGCCGTCTGGAAGGCCGCCGCCAGATCGGCGCGATCCTGGTCGGTGGGCGCCTCCAGCGCGCTCCACGCCAGGCGCACGGCGTTTTTCAGGCCCGAAAAGGAGAAGTCGCAGCCCGGCCGACCCTGCATCGGGCGCGGCAAAGCGAAGCGCTTCGGATCGCCGTCGCGGGCCGCCCGCTCGACGGCGGGACCGCCGGGATAACCCAGCCCCATCAGCTTGGCGACCTTATCGAACGCTTCGCCGGCGGCGTCGTCGATGGTGGCGCCGAGACGGTGATATTTCCCCACCCCCTCGACCGCCAGGAGCTGGCAATGGCCGCCCGAGACCAGCAGCAGCAGATAGGGAAAGTCGAGCCCGGGGGCGAGGCGGGCCGACAGCGCGTGCCCTTCCAGATGATTGACCGCCAGGAACGGCTTGCCGGCGGCCAGCGCCAGCGCCTTGCCGGTGGTGACGCCGACGATCACCCCGCCGATCAGCCCCGGTCCGCCGGTGGCGGCGATCAGATCGACCTGGTCGAGGGCGACACCGGCCTGCTTCAGCGCCGCCTCGATCAGATGGTCGACATGGTCGAGATGGGCGCGTGCGGCGATCTCCGGCACCACGCCGCCATAGGGGCGGTGATCCTCGAACTGCGACAGCACGCAGTCGGCCAGGATGGTGCGGTCGTCGCGCACCAGCGCGGCGGCGGTCTCGTCGCAGCTGCTTTCGATTCCCAGGGCCAACATGTCGGGCCTTCACTACCCCCTTTCCATCACGAGTTCCAGCGCCTAAAAGAACATATGTCCACCCCACCCGCCCTTCGCATCGGCACGCGCGGCAGCCCGCTGGCCCTGGCCCAGGCCGAAGAGACCCGCCGCCGCCTCGAAGCGGCCTTTCCCGATCTGGCCGGCGCCGTCGCCATCGACGTCATCTCCACCACCGGAGACCGCGTCCAGGACCGGCCGCTGTCGGCCATCGGCGGCAAGGGCCTGTTCACCAAGGAGATCGACGAGGCGCAGCTGGCGGGCCAGGTCGACATCGCCGTCCATTCGATGAAGGACGTGCCGACGCTGCTGCCCGACGGTCTGGTGCTGGGCGCCCTGCTGCCGCGCGAGGATGTGCGCGACGTGCTGATCTCGCCGAAGGGGGGCAGCCTGGCCGAATTGCCCCCGGGCGTCGTGGTCGGTTCGGCGTCGTTGCGCCGCGCGGCGCAGATCCTGCGCCGGCGGCCGGATCTTTCGGTCATCCCGTTCCGCGGCAATGTCCAGACCCGGCTGCGCAAGCTGGCCGAGGGCCAGGTCGACGCCACTTTGCTGGCCCTGGCCGGGCTCAACCGTCTGGGACTCATGCCGCCCGACGCCGTGCCGCTGTCCACCGCCGAGATGCTGCCGGCGGTCGCCCAGGGCGCCATCGGCATCACCTGCCGCGCCGGCGACGAGCGGGCGCTGGCGCTGCTGGCGGCGTTGGACGATCTTCCCACCCGCCAGCGCGTCACCGCCGAGCGCGCCTTCCTGGCGGTGCTCGACGGCTCCTGCCGCACGCCGATCGCCGGGCTGGCGGAATTGAACGGCGAGCGGCTCGACTTCACCGGCATGATCCTGCTGCCCGACGGAACCCAGGCCTATGACGTGGTGGCCTCGGGCCTCGCCGCCGAGGCCAAGAGCCTGGGCCAATCGGCCGGGCAGACCCTGCTCAATCTGGCCGGCGAGAGCTTCCTGGCCCCGGCCCCGTGACCCGGCGCGCCCTCGTCACCCGCCCCCTCGAGGATTCCGGCGCCATCGCCGAGGCCCTGACGCGCCGCGGCTATCAGCCGGTGATCGAGCCGATGCTGGCGATCCGCTGGCTCGACGCTCCCGTTCCGGACAAGACCCGGTATCAAGGGGTGCTGTTGACCAGCGCCAACGGCGCCCGCGCCTTGGCCCGGCTGGTCGCGTGGCGCGACCTGCCGGTGTGGACGGTAGGCGAGGCGTCGGCGGCGGAAGCGCGGCGCCTCGGATTTATCACGGTCAGCGCCGCCGCCGGCGACGTCGCCGCCCTGGCGGCGCTGGCAGGAAGTGAAATCGACCCGAAAGCCGGTCCGCTGCTGCAGGTCGCGGCCAGCCGCCTCGCCGGGGATCTGGCGGGATCGCTGACGGCGCGGGGTTTCACCATCGACAAGGCGGTGCTGTACGAAGCCGAGGCGGCCGACGCGTTTTCGCCCGCCCTGACCGCTCTTTTGACCGAAGGCGGGCTCGACCTCGCCTTGTTTTTCTCTCCCCGCACCGCCGGGACCTTTGTTACCCTGGCGCGCGACCGGCTGGCGCCGGACGCGCTGCGCGAGGTGACCGCCCTGGCCCTCAGCGCCGCGGTGACGGAAGCGCTGGAACCCTTGTCCTGGCGGAGCGTCAGGACGGCGGAACGGCCTTCGCAAGAGGCGCTGCTGGATCTGCTGGACGGAGTGTGACGGTGGTGAGACTGATCGGCTATGCGATCCTGCTGGCGCTGCTGGTGAGCGGCGCGGTGTGGCTGGCCGACAATCCCGGCTCGGTCGAAATCGATTGGCTCGGCTGGCGGCTCTCGACCAGCGTGCCGATCTTGCTCGGCCTGCTGCTGGCGGTGGCCGGCGGTCTGTTCTTCTGCCTGCGGCTGCTCGCCGCCATCATGCGCTTTCCCGGGTCGCTGCGGGCCAAGCGGCGCGAGAAGCGGCGCCATCGCGGCTATCGCGCCCTGTCCGACGGGCTTGCCGCCGCCGCGGCCGGCCACGCCCGCGACGCCAGCCGCCTGGCGACCCGCGCCGAGAAGCTGCTGGGCGATCCCACCCTGACCCGCGTGCTGTCGGCCCAGAGCGCCCAGCTGACCGGCGACCAGGATGCCGAACGCCGTCATTACGAGGCGATGCGCGAGCGGCCGGAAACCGCTTTGATGGGCTGGCGCGGCCTTCTCGAGCTGGCCCTGGCCGAAGGCAAGCGCGACCAGGCGCTGGAGATGGCCCAGGGCGCCCGCGCCCTGGCGCCGACGGATCCCGCCTTGGCCGATAGTCTGTTCACCCTGCTGGTGGAGGCCGGACGCCTGGCCGAAGCCCAGGATCTGCTGGCCGATGCCGGCCGGCGCAAGGCGATGAGCCGCGAGCGAACGGCGCGCCGCCGCGCCCTGGTGCTGAACGAGCGGGCGCGCCGCGCCGAGCGCGACGGCGACGCCAAGGACGCCATCTCGTTCGCCAAGCAGGCGCTGTCGGCCGATCCCGCGTTGGCCGACGCCACCTTGCGCCTGGCCCGGCTGCAGGCGGCGCAGGACCTGCCCCGCCAGGCGGCGACGGCGCTGGAAAAGGCGTGGAAGCTCGATCCGCTGCCGGAGCTGGCGGCCGCTTATGCCGGGCTGATCCCCGACGAGGCGCCGTTGCAGCGCCTGCGCCGGCTGGAAAAATTCGCCGCGCTGCAGCCCGAGGCCTGGGCGACGCACCGCATCCTGGGCGAGACGGCTCTCGCGGCGAAACTGTGGGGCCAGGCCCGCAAGCATCTCGGCCGCGCCGCCGAGATCCGCCCGACCGCCGGGCTGCTGGGCATGCTGTCGCGCCTGGAAGTCGCCGAATATCAGAACCAGAAGGCGGCTCAGGCCTGGCTGTCGAAAGTTCCCGCCGCCGATCCGGACTGGCTGTGCGGCGCCTGCGGCGGCCATGCCGACGCCTGGTCGCTGACCTGCCCGCAATGCGGCGCGCTCGACCGGCTGACCTGGGAAAGCCCGGTCAGCGTTGCGGCCACCCCCCGCCCAACGCCAAGAACAGACTGACCTGGTCGAGCGAGACCTGAACCTCGGCGGCGGCCACCGCCTGATCCGACTGGGTCAGGGATTGCTGCGCCGACAGACCGGTCAGATAGGGCGCCCGGCCTGCCTTGTAGAGCGAGTCCGCTTCCTCCGACGCTTCCGCGGCACGGTCGCGGGCGGCGTGCAGGGCGGCGCTGCGTTCGAGATCGCGCTGATAGGCGGTCAGGCTCGATTCGGTCTCGCGCAGCGCGTTCAGCACCACCCCGTCGAAATGCGCCAGGGCCGCCTTGGCCGCCGCGTCCGCCTCGTCGACCCGGGCATATTCGCTCTCCTGCGGGAAGGTCCAGGAAATCAGCGGCCCCAGCCCCCAATATTGCGCCGCCGGGCTGCCGAGATCGGTCAGCAGACCGGTGGCGCCGGCCGAAGCGCCGAGGGTGATGTCGGGATAGAGCGCGGCGGTGGCGACGCCGATCCGCGCGGTGGCGGCATGGAGCGCCCGCTCGGCCTGGCGGATGTCGGGGCGGCGCTTCAGCAGGGCGGCGCCGTCGCCGACCGGGACCGGCCGGTGGATGCGCGGCAGGTCGGCGCAGCTTTCCAGCTCCTTCGGGTAATCGGCCGGCGGTTTGCCGGTCAGCGCCGCCAGGCGGAACAGCGCCACCTGGCGCCGGCCGCGCAAGGACGGCAGGCTGGACCGCGCCTGCTCGAGCTGGGCGGCGGCGCGGGTGGCCTCGATCTTGGACTCGCGGCCGGCGGCGACCAAGCGGGCGACGACCCCATTGGAGCGTTCCTGCAGATCGACCTGGCGCTGGGCGACCGCCAGTTCATAGCCGGCGGCGCAGGCCTCGACATAGGCGCGCGCCACCTCGGCGGCGACGCTGATGCGGGCGGTGTCGATGGCGGCGGCCACCGAATCGGCGTCCGCCGAGGCCGCTTCCGAGGCGCGGCGCAGACGGCCGAACAGATCGAGCTGATAGGCGACGCGCACCCCGCCATCGCCGAGATACTGGCTGGGGAGCTGCGCCGGCACCAGATAGGACTCGCCCGACAACTGGGTGCGTTCCGCCGCGAAAGAGGCGCCGCCCTCCACCTCGCGCCGTCCGTCCACCTCGCGTTGCGCCGCCTGGGCGCGGGCGAGATTGGCGGCGGCGACCCGCAGATCGGTGTTGGCCGCCAGCGCCTGTTCCTCCAGCGCATTGAGACGGGGATCGTCATAGAGGCGCCACCAGCCGTCCGGCACCGGCGCCTGGCTCACCGCCTGGCCGCTCATCGCCTGGAAGGAACCCTGGGCGCGCGGGGCGTTGACCGCCGCCTCGTCCGGCAGGTGATAGTCGGGTCCGACCGGGGCGCAGGCGGTCAGGGCCAGCGCCGCCAGCAAAGGCAAAGCGCGGTTCATTTGGCCGGCTCCCCGCCGACCAGCGCGGTGACGCTGGCGGTGCGGCCGGCGATCAGGCGGATGTCGGCCGGCACCTTGTCGAGGGCGATGCGCACCGGGATGCGCTGGGCCAGGCGCACCCAGCTGAAGGTCGGGTTGACGTTGGGCAGAAGGTTGGACGAGGGACCGCGCTCGCGGTCCTCGATGGCCGGCGAGATGCTCTGGATGCGGCCGCGCAGCGGCGTCTCCTCGCCCATCAGCCGGACCTCGACCGCCTGGCCGACATGCAGCAGCGGGATCTTGGTCTCCTCGAAATAGCCTTCGACCCGAAGGCTGGCGCTATCCACCATCGCCATCACCGCCCGCCCCGGCGAGACATAGTCGCCGATCCGCACATTGACGTCGGACAGCATGCCGTCGACCGGCGCCCGCACTTCGGTGCGGTCGAGGTTGAGCGCCGCCACGGCGCGCGCCGTCTCCGCCTGGCCGAGCGACGCTTCGGCCTGGGTCACCGCCGCCTCGCCCTGGGCGATCGCCGCCTCTTCCTGGGCCACCTTGGTATGGCTCTGCTCGGTCAGCTCGCGCGAGACCAGCGAGCCCAGCCCGTCATTGCGGGCCGCCTCGCGCAGCGCCTCGCCCAGAGCGGCACGGTGGGTGACGATGGCCGCTTTCTGCACCTTGATGGTCGCCTGCGCGGTGACGATGGCGGCGTCGGCCTGGCGCAGCGCCAGCTCGAAGCGGTCACGGTCGATGACGAACAGCAGCTGGCCGCGCTTGACCGCCTGGTCGTGATTGACCGCGACCTTGGTGACCAGCCCGCTGACGTCGGGGGCGATCTGCACCACATCGGCGCGCACCCGGCCGTCGCGGGTCCAGGGATCGACCTGGTAATGCAGCCAGACGCGGCGGCCGGCATAAAGCCCGGCGGCGACGACGATCAGCGTGACCGCGACGCGCAGGACCGAGGCGAGGAAAGGCGGAAGCTTGGGCATGGATCAGACCTTCACGGGCAGGGCGACGACGATCGCCCACAGGACGAGAAACAAGGCGGCGTCGAACAGGGCCGGATGCCAGATCCGGCGATAGGCGCCGAGACGCCCCAGCAGCTTGCGCAGGAGGATGGAGGCGGCAAGGCTGGCCAGCGCCGTCGGCACCATGCTCGAGATATAGACGCCGGCGACATCGACTTCGGGGGTCATGACAAGGCCTCGTGAGCGAAGGGAGGGGCTTCGGGAAAGAGATTGCGGCGCAGCCCGACCAGGGCGGCGATGCCGGCGCGGCGCGCGGCGACATCGCCCTCGCCCTCCACCGCGCGGCGCAGACAGGAATCGAGCGCCGGCAGGGCGGCTTGAGAGGATGGCGGCCGGCGGCCAGCGGCCAGGGTCGAGAAATGCTCGCCGACCCGCCGCAGGAGATCGGTGAGGGCGGCGCCCTCCTCGGTGGGCGTCGAAGCGCGAAAATGCTGGATCAGGGCGATGTTCATACCGACCCGCAGATCGGCCAGCACGTCCTGGCCGCTGACGTCGGATTCGGCGGCGCCGACCGCCAATTTCGGCGTCAGAAGACCGATGCGGTCGACCAT
>Ga0213872_10000905_pt1 | contig 21307 bp, 17 predicted proteins | sample VelepicomBERX_R2_FD_160071 | JGI IMG/M metagenome (GOLD analysis project Ga0213872, IMG submission 160071) | Rhizosphere microbial communities from Vellozia epidendroides in rupestrian grasslands, the National Park of Serra do Cipo, Brazil - RX_R2 | ecosystem: Host-associated > Plants > Roots >...
TTCTTCGCTTTCGCCGCGGGCCCGTTCCAAGCCGTCCACACCGCGGCGGGCCTGCCGGACGTGTATGTGCGCAAGTCACAGGTGGCCCGTTCTGAACCGGAGATTCCGCAAATTCAGACTTTAACCGCGAGGGGAATGGAGTTTCTTGCCGGCTACTTTGCCCAGCCGTTCCCGTTTCCCAAGTACGACACGGTGCTCATCCCCGGTTTCCCTTATGGTGGAATGGAACACGCCGGCGCAACCTTCCTCAACGAAGACAGCATGCTGTTCCGTACCGCGCCCACCGACACGGACCGCTTCAACCGCAGCATCACCGTTCTTCACGAGCTTGCCCATCAGTGGTTCGGCGACTTCACCACCATGCGCTGGTTCGACGATCTCTGGTTGAAGGAAGGCTTCGCTCAATACATGGCGTATCTTGCGATGACATCGCTTGCCCCGGATCAGCCTGTTTGGAAACGCTTCTATGAGCAGATTAAGCCTGCCGCGTACGCGATCGACGAAACGCCTGGAACCACCCCTATCTATCAGGACATCCCCAATCTGCTCGATGCCAAGTCCGCTTACGGGGCTATCGTGTATGACAAGGCGCCTGGCTTGCTGCGCGAGCTGGCGTTCCTGATCGGAGACGACGCATTCCGCGATGGTCTGCGTATTTACTTGCGCGAGCATGCGTACGGCAACGCTCAGTGGAGCGATCTCGTACAAGCATTTGAGCGCGCCTCCGGTCAGCATCTTGAAACGTGGGCGACAGCCTGGATCCGCCGCCGCGGCCTGCCGGAAATTACGACCACCTGGTCCTGCCAGGGGGGCCGTTTGGCCGCGCTCAGCCTGGAGCAGAAAAATGTGCTGGGCGAAGGCGGAACGTGGCCGGTGGCGACGGAGATCCTGCTGGGATACGCGGACGGAGAGACGGCGCTGCTTCGCGTCCAATTCTCCGGGGAACGTGCCGAGGTCCCTGAAGCGCGAAGTAAAACCTGTCCGGCATACGTATTTGCGAACAATGACGATCACGCCTACGGACTGTTTCTGCTCGATTCAGAAAGTCGCATTTATCTCCAGCAGCAGGCAGGCGGTGTTTCCGATCTTTTCCGGCGAACGCTGCTTTGGGGTGCGCTGTGGGATTCGGTTCGTTTCGTTCAAATGCAGCCGCGCGATTATATTTCGGTGGCGCTCGATCATTTGCCATCGGAGACTGACGCGGCGCTTACCCGCTCCTTGGGTGTGCACGCGACAACTGCGCTGCACCGCTACGTCAATGCCGGCACTCGCGACCAACTGACGCCGAAGTTCGAAAGACTTGCGTTCGACCGTGCGCTTCATTCCCCGGAACCGGATCTCCGCATCATGTGGTTTCGAACTCTTACTGCGATGGCGGCCACACCGTCGGGTCTCGGTGACCTGAAGCAATTGCTTTCCGGAACTGTGGTAATACCCGGCGTCGAACTGCGTCCGCTCGATCGTTGGAGCATAGTCGCCGCCCTGATCGAAAACAATGATCCCGCTGCGGCCGAGTTCTATGAAGCCGAGAAGAGGCGCGACTCTACCGGCGATGGGCTTAAGAATGCATACGTGGCGGCTGCTGCGAAGCCGGATGCCACCACCAAGCACTGGTACTTCGATGACTATCTGCATAACCCTTCGCGGCAGGAGGACTGGATCGAGCAGAGCCTGGGAACATTCAATGCCTGGAATCAACCGGAGCTGACGCGGCCTTATTTGCGGCTGGCTCTGGAGGCATTGCCGCAGATCAAACAGCAACGCAAAATCTTTTTCCTGGTTCGCTGGCTTGCGGCGTTCATCGGCGGGCAGCAATCTGCAGCAGCCGATGCGGAAGTTCACGCCTGGCTCCACTCTGCGCAGATCGATAAGGATTTACGTCTGAAAGTACTGCAGGAACTTGATGAACTCGACCGTACTGTCAGGATCCGACAGGCGTTTCCGTAAGGAGCCACTTCACAGCGGGGCAGCGTTGTTTCGAAGAAGGACGACGTCGCTGGAACTCGACCCCTTAGCTAAAACCAATCGAGTGCCATCGGGTGACCAGGCAAAGTTGAAGATCACGCCTGAGTCGAAATGGGTTAGCGGCATCGGCGCACTTCCATCGAGCGGCAGCCGCCAGATATTGTAGGCGCCGTTCCGGACTCTTACATAATCAAACGCGCGGCCGTTCGGAGCCCAGGAAAATGGCGACCATTCTTCGATCTCCCCAGCGCCGATGATATGGGTCGCTTCTCCACCCGCAGCAGGAATTACGGCGATTGCGGAGCTTCTGTTTGGAGCCTCTGTTTCATAAGCTACGCTTTGGCCGTTTGGCGAAAACGTTGGGAATCCGCCGGTCTGATGGGTGAGGAGGACCTGTCCGCCTCCCTCAATTGATACCTTTGAAATCCTTCCGCCTTCGGCCGTGAACACCACCCACTTTCCGTCCGGAGAGCACGACGGATACGAACCGCCGCTGGCCAAAAGCATTCCGTTACTCCCGTCTGCATCTATTCTCCAGATACTCGAACGTCCCAGACGATGCTTTGTGAATACGAGATAGTTACCGCCGCAAGAGGAGAGTCCATCCCAGGCGGCTTCTCCCCGCGTGAGTTCGCGCGAGTTGGTGCCATCCGGATCGGCGGTCGCAATCTCGTCATTCTTGCTGTCGGTGATCGTATACGCAATCCGCCCGTGCCCGGACCAAGTCAGGCCACCAAGTCCCCATTTCCCGGTGCCGGTGGTGATCTGATGAACTTCTTCAGGCGTGCCCTGGTCGCCGGGTTGATTCGTATCCAGCCTCCATAGATTCGAGACTGAATCGACGCGTAACGCACTGAGAATGTCCGAAGCGGCAGTCGCCATCACATCGTAGTAGTTACTGGTATCGTTTGTAATTCTCCGCGCCGCACCGCTTCGGAGATCGATCTTCCAGATCTGCAGGAGTGTTGACGACGGAGACACTGCATTGACGATCAACGCCTGACCGCCCAGAGCCCAGTTCACAGAGTCCATCTCAACCCAGTTCTTCTGACCAATAGCGCGTTCCGGTCCGCCGTTTGCCGGGAACACAGCGGGATGATCATGATCGCCTTCTGAGACGGATGCAGCGATTACGCTGCCGTCGGGAGACCATGAAGGTTCACAATCGGGCTCGAACCGTTGCGTGTCCTTTAAGGTGACAACCGTGCGCTCATCGCTCCCGTCGCTGTTTGCAAGTACTAACGCGTCTTCGCCCGGTGTCACGTTGGTTCGAATGAATGCAACGCGCTTTCCGTTGGCAGAAAACGCCACTCGTGAATCGACGTTGCGAATGAGTTTTCGCGGGCGTCCGCCGAGTGCGGGTATTTGCATCAGGTCACGGCCGGCGGCTCCGCCCGATGCGCCGAGATAGTAGATATAGGAGTCGTCCGGTGAGAATGCCAGAGCGGAATAACGATTAGGTAATTGCGGCGACAGCTCTATGTCAGTGCCTGTTGCTAGTTGGCGCAGGTGCAGTGACTGGGTATCAGAACCAGTAGAGTAAGCGACGTACTTACCATCCGAAGAGATTGCACTTGCGGTCACAGATCCGGTAGTAGTTAACTTCGTAAGTTCCGGATTATCGAAATCGGCCGGACGCGCTGCACGTAACCGCGCATAAATGACCGCCAGCAACGCCAGGGCAAGGACTACGCCAGCGCCCCACAGTATCATCCGTCGTCGCGAGCGGCCGCTCCGATGATCAGTAAGTGCCGCAATCTGGCCAGACTCGGTATCTCGCCGAAGCCGTTTGAGATCAGCGCAAAGATCGGCTGCGGTCTGATAACGAATATCTATGTCCTTTTCGAGCGTTTTACAGATGATGTGGTCGAGTTCGGTCGGTAAGTCCGAGTTCACCTGCAGTGGCCTGTCCGGGGTATCACGAAGGATCGACGCCATTACGAGCGCGGTGCTGGTTCCGTGGAACGCCTGCTTGCCGGTTGCCATCTCATAGAGAACTGCACCGAAACTGAAAAGATCGGAACGGGCGTCAACGTGTTCGCCACGTGCCTGCTCCGGCGACATGTAAGCCGGGGTTCCCATGGTGTTGCCCGGGTCGGTTTGGACGGCAGTGAGCGTACTTTCCAATCCGCCTACCGACGTGACCATCCTTGCGGAGCGAAGCTTGGCCAATCCGAAATCGAGAACCTTCGCCTGGCTCCGCTTGTTGATGAAAAGGTTTGCAGGTTTCAAGTCTCGATGGACGATGCCGCGGCCATGCGCCGCGCCAAGTGCATCCGCAATCTGAATCGCCCAATCCAAAAGGTGGTTTAGTGGAAGTGGCCTCCCGTGGATCTTATGTTTGAGGGTCTCGCCTTCGAGAAATTCCATTGCGATGTAAGGCGAACCCTCATATTCACCGACCTCGTAAATTGTGCAGATGTTTGGGTGATTGATGGCTGCTGTCGCCCGAGCCTCATACTCAAAGCGTTCAACTGCTGGAGGGTCGCGTGTGACTTCATCGCGCAGGAATTTGAGTGCAACTTCGCGGCCCAACGCAAGGTCTTCGGCCCGGTATACGACTCCCATCCCTCCGCCGCCTATCCTTTCCAAAATGCGATAGTGCGAAAAGGTCTTGCCGGTCACAAGCGTCTATGCAGAATACCACCGTTTCGGCAGTTTCGCCTGTCCAGTGAACGACACTAAACAGGATTTCGGATCAACCTCTCCCCGCTCACCTCTCCACGGCCGCTTCTTGCGCTACTTCATCGGTAACAACGTCGAACCTTATCAGCCGCGGATTGCCGAACGACGTGGTAATCGCCACGTCGGCTGCATCCCTGCCTGTGGCCATGACTACGCGCCCGATTCGGGGTTGATTGTGCCGCGCGTCGAAAGTCCACCAGCGATCCTCCAGATACGCTTCGAACCACGCGCTGAAATCCATCGGTGACGGAGCAGCCGGTACTCCGATATCGCCCAAATATCCCGTCACGTAGCGCGCCGGAATGTTGAGGCTGCGGCAGAACGTAATCGCGAGATGTTGAAAATCGCGGCAGACGCCCTGGCGCTCCGTGTAGACGTCTAGAGCCGTTTTCGTGGCGCGGGCGAAGTTATAGCCAAACGTTACTTTCCCGTGGACCCAGTCACAGATGGCCTGCACTCGTTGCCAACCCGGCGCGGCATTGCCGAACAGTTCGATGGCGATTTGTGAAAGCAGATCTACTTCGCAGTAGCGGCTCGCTAAGAGATACCGAAGCATCTCATGCGGCAACTCCTCCACGGGAACTTCTCGTGCCGCCGGATTCTGGGCATCGGGTTCACCCGAATCTTCAATCAGCGTTGAGTTCCAGAGTCGAAGCTCGCCCGGCTGCGCCACGAAGCGGGAGCAATAGTTTCCGAAGCTATCCACATACTGCTCGACCTTCGCATTTGGGTCGATGTGTAATTTGTCAGGCTCGAGAAGGTCCTTGTCGCGCGAGCTGTGAACGTTGAGGAGCGCCACCATCGGCATGCGCTCGGAAACCTCGAATCGGATGTCATATCCCAAGCGGATCAGCATAGTCTGCTACAACTCCTACAGAAAGCGGCTGACTGTTCACTGGGCACGGAACTAACGCGGTTCACATAGCCACGTATCGCCAGCTCAAACGAAGCACCCGGGCCGCGGCTGGGCTTCGGCAAGTTGCAACAATAGAGCATCGGCGATAAATCGAACCAGGAGCAACATGACGTACTGTTTGGGTATCGTGACTGAAGGCGGCCTGGTGATGGCATCGGATTCGCGCTCTAACGCCGGCTTCGATCAGATCAACATTTGCCGCAAGATGCACCTCTTCGTACAACCCGGCAACCGGGTTTTCGTCATCTTGTCCAGCGGAAGTCTCTCCATAAGCCAGTCAGTCATCACTCTTCTCCGCATCGACTTTGATGCGGGATCGGGATTGGCAAAGGCCGACTCTCTCTACCACGCCGCCCGGATCGTCGGCGACTGCGTCCGCCGTGTGTCCGACATCGATCGCGCGGCTCTCGAGCGGGACCAGTACACCTTCAATGTCCACTTACTCATCGGCGGCCAGGTGCAGGGCGAGGAGCCCGGCCTTTATCTGATTTATCCGCAGGGAAACCCGCTGCGCGCCACCGATGATTCCCCCTACCTGCAACTGGGCGAGTGCAAATATGGGCGTCCCATTCTTGATAGAGGCGTCGAATTCAGCACCGTCCTCGAAGATGCCGCCAAATACGCGCTTCTTTCCTTCGACGCGACAATGAGATCCAATGTTACAGTCGGACCGCCGATTGAGATCCTTCTTTACCGGCGGAACAGCTTCAAGCTGACGCAGTACCGCCGCTTTTCTGATTCGGATCAGGACTTGAACATCATCCACTCCTCGTGGGAACACTCCTTGCGCCGCGCTGTCGAACAACTTCCTGAAATCGAATTCAGCAAGCCGCCTCCCGACGGCTTGACGTAACTGCTATAGCAGCGCATCTCGAAAGCGTTCGAACAACTTCAACTGTTCCGGATGTTCGCCCACCTGGTCTTCCGGATGCCATTGCACCGCCAAGACGAAGTGCTTGTCATGCCGTTCCAACGCCTCCACAACACCGTCTTCGCTGGCCCGCGCCGTCACGCTCAGCCGTTCGCCTGGTTGATCGACCGCCTGATGGTGTCGCGAGTTAACCCGCCACACAGTAGCCCCCGCAATCGCTGCAAGCAGGGTGTCCGGCTCGATCGTCACTTCGTGTGCCACGCTTCCGGGATTTTCCATATTCGGGTCATGCCGTTTCGGGTCTGGCAGATGCTGAATTAAGGTCCCGCAGTGATACACGTTCAGGATCTGCAGGCCCCGGCAAATCCCAAGGATCGGCAGGTCGTTCTCGAGCGCTTCATGGATCAGTTCCAGTTCCACCGCGTCGCGCTCATCATCCGGCGAGTCTGTTTCCGGATGCGCCGCTGCCCCATAGTGCTTTGGATTGACATCGGTCCCCCCCAGTAACAGCAAACCAGCCGCACTTCCAAGAGAAACCGAACCGGACGTAAGAACAGATACCGGTTCCATTCCCGCGGCCCGAACAGCCGATTCATACGGCCTCACCTTGACCGGGTTACGGTAAGGCAGCAACACACGTTTCTTCGACACTAAGATCCCTTGTGGACTGTCACCATTTTCCCGTACTCGAATTCCTGCAGACCACCGTTCATACTCCAGCCTGCGGAAAGGCGTTAAACCGGGAGCATGATTCCTCGCTTCGCTCGAGTCTGGAACCAGGCGGAGAGGCGCGATTTCAGGTCAGGCGCAACACTGATAGACTGCGCTGATGATTAACGGCGCTCATTTCCTCCTCTACAGCACGGATCCGGACCGGGATCGCGCGTTCTTTCGCGACGTTCTGGAGTTCCGGGCCATTGACCTCGGACACAACTGGCTGATTTTTGCACTGCCGCCAGCGGAGATGGCGGTCCATCCGGCGAGCGGAAACTTCGCCCGGCTTCATGCCGAGCACAACCTCCTGGGAGCCGTGCTTTATCTGATGTGCGACGATCTGGATGCGATGATGCGACGACTCGAATCCAGGCATGTCATGTGCACGGAGGTGATGAAGGCGGAGTGGGGCATTAAAACCACCGTGCGCCTGCCTGGCGGAGGGGAAATCGGTTTATACCAACCGACACACCCGACCGCCATCGGCACCGCTGCGTGAATGGGAACGCCGGGTTAGGCTCGGAGTTCGTCAATGAACTTGTGCAGGCGATCCAGGCCGCGCTCGAGTTCCTTCATCGAGGTGGCGTAGGAGATGCGAACGTGTTCGCTCGTCCCGAATGCTTCGCCCGGTACGACCGCAACGTGCTTCTTCGCTAACAACTCGCTCGAAAACTCTAGCGAGTTCGAAACGCGGCCGTTCGCATAGGCCACGCTGATGTTGGGATAGGCGTAGAACGCTCCTTTCGGGGTGACGATCGACACGCCGGGAATGGCACGCAGCCGCTCAATGACGAAGTCGCGGCGATGACGGTATTCTGCGAGCATCTTGGGCACCGATGCCTGCGGCCCGCGCATGGCCTCGACTGCGGCCTTCTGAGAGATCGAGGTCGGATTCGAGGTGCTGTGGCTCTGCAGCTTCATCATGGCTCCGATGATGGGCGCGGGCGCGAGCGCGAAACCGATGCGCCAGCCGGTCATGGCATACGTTTTCGACAGCGAACCGGCAACCACCACGGTCTCCTTGGCGCCAGGCAGGGCTGCAATAGAGAACGGCTTGTCCCCATAGAGGAAGTGGCAATAGCATTCGTCGGTCATCAGGAAGATGCCGCGCTTGGACGTCACGTCGTAGATGGCGCGGAACTCTTCCTTCGAAAGCACGGCGCCGCTCGGGTTCGACGGTGAGTTGATAATGACGAGCTTGGTGCGATCCGTGATGTGCCGCTCAATCATCTCAGCCGTGACTTCGAATCCGGTGCTTTCATCCGTGTTGACAAACACGCACACGCCGCCGGCGTAGTTGACCACGTCTTTATATGTCACCCAATAAGGAACCGGGATGATGACTTCATCGCCCGGGTTGATGAGCGCCTGGATCAGGTTGAAGATGGCGTGCTTTCCGCCCACCGTCACCATGCACTCCGAGACCGAGTACTGCGTGCCGAAATCGAGATGATGGCGCTCGCAGATGGCTTCGCGCAGTTCCTGCGTGCCGCCCGCGTTGGTGTACTTGGTGAAGTTCGCGTTAATGGCCGCGATGGCCGCCTGGCTGATGTTGGCAGGCGTGGGGAAGTCGGGCTCGCCCGCTCCGAAGTCGACCACGTCGGCGCCTTCACGGCGCAGGCGCTCCGCGTCGGCGGAAACCTTCAGGGTAGACGAAACACTGATAGTAGAAATACGATCTGCGATCTCAGCGGTTGCTTGCATAGCTTAAATTTCAATGTATCGTTAACGGAAAAATTTTGCGCGCAGCCGCGCGACAACCGGCTCAGGGACGAAGCTCGAAACGTCGCCGCCCAGTGTGATGATTTCTTTCACCATGCGAGAGCTGATGAACGAGTATTCTTCTCCGGCCATCAGAAAGATGGTTTCGGTTTCGGGGCGCAGCCGGCGATTCATCAGCGCCATTTGCAGCTCCGATTCGTAATCGGAGATGGCACGGATACCCCGCAGAATCGTATCCGCGCCGCGGCGCGCCGCGTAGTCCACCAGCAGACCATCAAACGAATCGACCTCTACGTTGCTCCACTCGCGGGTCGCTTTGCGAATCATGTCACCGCGTTCTTCCACCGAAAACAAAGACTGCTTCTGGGTGTTGCTGAGGATCGCCACAATCAGGCGGTCCACCAGCCGGGTGCCGCGGGCAATCAAATCCAGATGCCCCTTTGTCAGCGGATCGAACGAACCCGGAAAAATGCCGATGAGTTTGGGCATAGCGCAAGGAAATTTGAGTGTAGCGCCGGAGGCCACGGACTCCTGAGCCTCCATCTTGTTTAAGTACTGCTTCACGATAACTTTAGAGACGTGGATCTCAAGAGCGTTATTGAATCGAACGAGCCGGATATTTTCAATGTCCGGACGCACGCACGCGGACCGGAAGGCGCGCTCCCGATCACCCCCGAAATGCTGATCGCACAACCGTCGGGCAATCTGTTCGGGCTAACGCAGAATGCCGGGATGGGGTGGGCGCCGGAAGCGCTGGGCGGCAAGCAGTTCCTTATTCTGAGCACGCACGGCGGCGTGCGGGCCGCGGATGGCACGCCCATCGCCCTGGGCTACCACACCGGCCACTGGGAAGTGGGGCTGCTAGTAGCGGAAGCAGCCCGTGAATTGAAAGCACAGCACACGATTCCGTTTGCGGGAGCGTGCACGGACCCATGCGACGGCAGAACGCAGGGAACCACCGGCATGTTCGATTCCCTTCCTTATCGCAATGACGCCGCGATCGTGCTGCGCAGGTTGATCCGGTCGTTGCCCACGCGCTCCGGAGTCATTGGAATCGCGACCTGCGACAAAGGCCTCCCCGCCATGATGATGGCGCTAGCGGGCACGCAGGATCTACCGTGCGCGCTGGTACCCGGCGGCGTGACGCTGCTGCCCGAGGAAGGGGAGGATGCCGGGAAGGTACAAACCATCGGTGCCCGCTTCGCACACCACAAGATCTCGCTCGAAGAAGCGGCGCAGGCTGGCTGCCGGGCCTGCGCTTCGCCAGGCGGTGGGTGCCAGTTCTTAGGCACGGCGGCCACTTCGCAAGTTGTGGGAGAAGCGCTCGGTCTGGCACTGGCTCACTCGGCGCTGGCGCCGTCCGGGCAGCCGGTCTGGCTCGACATGGCGCGCCGCACCGCCCGTGCGATGCTCCGGCTGACGGAGCTCGGTCTCCGCACCCGCGACATCCTTACTCCGAGCGCCATTGAGAACGCCATGACTTTGCATGCGGCGTTCGGCGGGTCTACGAATCTCCTGTTGCATATTCCCGCCATTGCGCACGCGGCCGGACTGCCCAGGCCTTTGGTCGCGGACTGGAACCGCATCAACCGCAGCATCCCGCGCTTAGTGGATGCCCTGCCCAACGGTCCGCGGAATCATCCCACCGTGCAGGTCTTTCTGGCGGGCGGCGTGCCGGAAGTAATGCTGCATCTGCGGCGCGCGGGCCTGCTGAACACCAAGGCGCTGACGGTTTCCGGCGAAACGCTCGATACCATGCTCGACTGGTGGGAGCAGTCGGAGCGGCGCGTCCGTCTTCGCGCGCGCTTGCAGGAACTCGACGGAGTAGATGCCGATGACGTGATTCTGTCTCCCGATACCGCGCTCGCTCGCGGACTTACGTCAACGGTCTGCTTCCCGCACGGCAATCTGGCACCGGAAGGAGCGGTGGTCAAGAGTACGTCCATTGACCCGGCGGTAGTGGATGCAGACGGCGTCTATCGCCTGCGGGGTCCTGCCCGGGTCTTCCTCACCGAGCATGATGCAATTTCGGCGATCAAAAATCAGCAGATCAAGGAAGGCGACGTTCTGCTGCTGATCTGCCGCGGGCCCATGGGGGCAGGAATGGAAGAAACGTACGAGATCACTTCGGCCCTGAAACATCTGCCGTTCGGCAAGCATGTGGCGGTGCTGACGGATGCGCGTTTCAGCGGCGTTTCGACCGGCGCCTGCATCGGCCACGTGTCGCCGGAGGCGCTGGCCGGCGGGCCGATCGGCAAGCTTCGCGATGGCGACATCATTGAGATCGTCGTCGACCGGAACAAGCTGGAGGGGCACGTCAATTTCGTTGGCGAGGGCCCGGAGCTCTTCAACCCGGAAGAGGGTCAGCGCCGGCTGATGGCGCGGGCGCCGCGTCCCGATCTGCGTCCTGATCCTGCTCTTCCGGAAGACACGCGGTTGTGGGCGGCGCTGCAGCAGGCGAGCGGCGGCATCTGGGGCGGCTGCGTGTACGATGCAGAAGCGATCGTCAGAAAACTGAGGGGAAGCTAGCGCAAAGGGCGCGGATGCGCGCCGAGATACAGGAAAGCAACTCTGCTGTCCTTGGCTCGGCGCGCTTGACCCCGCGCCCGTTTTGCGCGAGTTGCTTAGACGTTAGTAGGGGCTCCAGGTGCCGTCGCTGGTTTTCTTCTCGTCCTCTTCTTTCTTTCGCTTGGCGTGGGTCTGTGCGGACTCGCCACCCTTGAAATAGAGGTGCACGGTCACGTTATGGGTTGTGGGGTCGGATGTGAAGTCGGAATGCGTATCGCCGAGGTTATCGAAAATACCCTGCTCCTCGATACGTTTTAAGAAAAAGTCCGGGTAATCGGGATTGAAAGGATGCCCGGGCTTTTCGCCCCACAGCTTCTCGATAACCGGCTGGGTCGTAATATCCAGCCCCTGCACATCGAGCTTTGCAAAATTGTAAACTTCTCCGGGCGTGACGCTGAAGGTGACGTTCACCGTTCGCTTGCTGTCGTCTGTATCGGTTTGTGGCACGATGCTCGCGTCCAACATGCCCCGGCGCCGCAGGCTGTGCAGCATGGCCAGGCGGAAGGTGTCCACCTGCTGCCCGTTGTATGGCTGGCCGGGTTTAAACGGAATGGTGGAACGGACCTCGTCTTCATCGAGGCCCGTTCCGCGGAAGCGAATCGTGCCGAACTTGAAAGCCGGACCGTCGGCAATCTGCACCTTTACGACCACTCCCAGGTTGTCCTTCGAAGGCTCCGTTTCCACTTTGGGAAAGCTGACCGCCGCGTATCCTTTCGCCGCATAGAGGGGCCGGATGGCGCCATCGAGAATTCGCTTCAGCCGTTCATCGGACAGCGGTACACCGATTGCCACATCATTCACGGCACGCAAAATTGTGCCGGTATCTACCGCCTGATTGCCACTGACGATCACCTGGGAAATCGTCGGCGCCGGCGTCTCTGGAGTGAACAGAACGGCGAGTTGCTGCGGATCGTCATTCGAGATCACCGCGTGCACTTTCATCTTCGGATTTGTGGCGCGCGCGCAATCCTGCAGGGCCGCCGTATAACGTTTGAGCACGCCTTGGGTGCCCGGAATGCGGTCCGAGTAAAGGTCGACGTGATCTTTCAGGCAGGCGCGCGCCGCATCGGGCGTCAATCCGAGCCGCTCAAAGCGCATAGGAAAGAGCTGCTGGTTCTCCGCGACCTGGAACGTCACGTCGTAGGCGGGCGCAGTTCCACTGGTGAACCGGTATTCGTACGCAATGTCGTTGAACAGTTCCGTATCCTGCAGTTTCTTGCGCGCTGCCTCAATGGCAGCCACGCTGATGTGCTGTTCCGGCTTCAAACCCGACTCTTTGACAATTTCGGCGGAGGAGTAGAGCTGGTTGCCCTTAACAACGACGCTGTGGAGCGTTCCGGGTGGCGGTTCGCGCTTCGGCGGGGCCTTTTGTTCGGTTGCGTCCGGCGATTGGGCCGCGCCCGGAAGACCAAACGAACATACGAGGGCGGCACAGACAATCCAACGCATAGCTCTCCTTCAATGATACGTAGGCTCGAGCGTGACCGTTTCCGATCTGCGCGTCACGACGAACGCATCGGAGGCACAGCGGAGGGCCTCGTGTTCTCAACCGTTTACCAAGTGGAAATTCACCGCTTATCCCCGTTTTGAACTACCCTGAAACCCCTGAAAAATAAGGCCCGGATGCTACACTTGAGACGAAAATGACTTACGATGTCGTGGTAATCGGCAGCGGCCCCGGTGGATACTCCGCTGCGGTGCGGTCGGGCCAGTACGGGCTGAAAACCGCATTAATCGAACGGCAGCCGAGACTGGGCGGAACATGCCTTCTGGTCGGTTGCATCCCCACCAAGGCCCTTCTTCACACCGCGGATGTTTGGGACTACTTCAAAGATTCCGCTGCGCAGGGCATTGAGTGCCGCGATCCGCAGTTGAATTATCCCAAGGTGCTCGACCGCAAAAACAAGATCGTCTCGAAGCACTCCAAGGGCGTCGAGTTCCTGATGCGGAAGAACAAGGTCGATGTCATCAAGGGCTGCGCAAGTCTGCTCGGCGGCGGCCGCATCGAGGTGCAGGGCGCCGAGGGCACACAAACGCTGGAGGCGAAAAACATCATTCTCGCCACCGGCTCAGAGGCCCGCATGCTGCCCGGGCTGCAGCCGGATAACGACCTGATCCTGACCAACGTCGAGATCCTCGACATGCCTGCCGTTCCGAAATCGATCGGCATTATCGGCGCCGGGGCGGTGGGCGTGGAGTTCGCATCCATCTTCAACCGTTTTGGATCCCAGGTGACCGTCCTCGAGATGCTGCCTCGCGTGGTTCCAGTGGAAGACGAAGAGGTCTCGAAGGAGCTCGAGAGGCATTTCAAGAAGAGCGGTATCCGCGTAGAAACCGGGGCGCGAGCGGAGAACGTTCGCAAGAATGCGAACAGTGTAAACCTCAGTATCACGCTGGCGAACGGCAAGAAGGAAGAAATGGAGTTCGACAAGCTCCTGGTTGCCGTGGGACGCAAGCCGAATACCGAGAACATCGGCATCGAGAATACACGCGCGCAACTCGATCGCGGCTTCGTCGTAGTGGATGCCTATCAGCGCACCGGAGAACCCGGGCTGTATGCCATCGGCGACGTTGTGGCGGGCACTCCGCAGCTTGCGCACGTGGCGAGCGGGGAGGGCATGGTCGCGGTGGGCCACATCGCGGGCAAGGCGGTGCGGCCTGTGAACAAGAACCGCATCCCCGGCGCGACCTACACCGATCCCGGTATCGGCAGCGTGGGGCTCACGGAGGCCCAGGCGCGCGCACAGGGCTTTAAGGTGAAAGTGGGCAAGTTCCCATTCGTTGCAAACAGCAAAGCAACGATCCTCGACAAGCATGAGGGGTTCGTCAAGGTGGTCGCGGACGAAACATTCGGCGAAATTCTCGGCGTGCACATCATTGGTCCGGAAGCGTTCGAATTGATTTCCGAAGCGGTGACCGCGATGGAAGCGGAAGCTACGGTAGAAAGCATGATGGCGACCATCCATGCGCATCCGACGCTCTATGAAGCCATCGGCGAGTCGTTCAACAACGTCTACGGTCTGGCAATCAACATCTGACCCGCGGCATATGAGACCGCTTGAAGTGATCGACCTTGGGCGCCTGCGCTATGCGGATGCGCTCGAGGTGCAACAACGCCACATTGATCAGCGCAAGCGCGGCGAAGGAACGGATACGCTGCTGTTTGTCGAGCATCCGCACGTGGTTACCATGGGCCGGAACGGCAAAGAGCAGCATCTGCTGGCCAGCCCGGAGATTCTGGCCCGCAGCGGGGTCGATTACTTCGAGACCGATCGCGGCGGCGATGTGACGTATCACGGTCCCGGACAAATCGTCGGGTACCCCATTCTTGACTTGCGAGAATGGAGGCGCGATGTTCACGCGTTTTTCGCGGGCGTGGAACAGTCGTTGATCGGGGCTCTTCGAACATTCGGCATCGCGGCCGGACGAATTCCGGAGCGAGGGTACGAAGGCGTCTGGGTAAACGGAGCGAAGATCGCGGCCATCGGTATTCACATCAGCCGCTGGATCACCTCGCACGGATTCGCTCTGAATGTGGAAACCGACCTGAGCTACTTCCAATATATTGTTCCTTGCGGCCTGACGAAGCCGGTGTGTTCGCTTCGTACTTTGGGCTGCGGGGCAAGCCGCGAAGAGGTTATGGGTGCCATCACGGCCTCCTTCGCACGCGTATTTGACTATGAACTGGTGATGGCAACTCGAGAATTGCAGGAGACCCGATGATTGACGTGGTAATGCCCCAGATGGGCGAAAGCATTGTTGAGGGTACGCTTACGCGCTGGCTGAAGAAGCCGGGCGACAAGGTGGAGCGGGACGAACCCTTATTCGAAATTTCGACCGATAAGGTGGACACGGAAATTCCGTCCCCGGCCGCCGGTGTCCTGAGTGAAGTGCTGGTCCAGGAAGGCACAACCGTAGCGATTAATTCGGTGGTGGCACGCATTGGAGAGAACGGTGCAGCGGCTCAGCCCGCACCGCCGGCACAGGCTGCGGCGCCGGCCCCCCCACCCGCGCAAGCGCAGCCCGCTCCGGCAGCACCGGCCCCTCCGCCGCCGCCGGCTCCGACTCCTACGGCTGCCGGTCCGTACCCGTTCAATCCCGCTCCGCCGCAGGCGCCTGCGCCGGAAGCCCCGGCCGCGGAAGAGCTGGGACCGCTTTCGCCGCTCGTTCGCAAGATGGCGCGCGAGTACAACATCGATTTGGCCCAGGTAAGAGGGACGGGTGCCGGCGGGCGCATCACCAAGCAGGACATTGAGGCGTATATGTCGTCGCAGGCCGCGCGTACCTATGCCGCGCCCCCGCCGCCGGCTGCTGCACCTGTAGCGTCCCCGCAGGCGGCCGCCGCTCGACCTGTCGAAGCTCCCCCGCCGGCCCCGCTGCCACTGGCGGAATCAGCGAAGGTCCGGACCGAGCCCATGAACATCATGCGGCAAAAAATCGCCGAGCACATGGTGATGAGCAAGCGCACTTCGGCGCACGTCACAACCGTGCACCGCATCGACATAACGAAGATCGCCAAGCTGCGCGACCGGTTAAAGAAGGAGTTCCAGGAGCGAAACGGCTTCTCGCTGACGTTCCTGCCGTTCCTGACCTCCGCAACCGCGGAAGCGCTGCGCGCCTTCCCCATCTTCAACGCTTCCATCGATGGCAAGAACATCGTCTACTATCGCGACATCAACATCGGAATCGCTGTTGCGCTCGACGGCGGCTTGATCGTCCCGGTGATTCGCAACGCCGACGAGAAGAACGTGGCCGGCTTGCAGCGTGCCATTGTAGATCTCGCCACGCGCGCCCGTTCGCGGCAGCTCAAGCCGGATGAGGTGCAGGGCGGCACGTTCTCCATCACGAACTTCGGCAGCTTCGGCAGCATTTTCGCGACACCGGTAATCAACCAGCCGCAGGTGGCGATTCTCGGCATGGGAGCGGTCGAGAAAGTACCGGCCGTGGTGGAAGGCGATGCCATAGCGATTCGCTCCCAGGCGCACCTCGCTCTGACGTTCGATCACCGCCTGATCGACGGTGCGCTGGCGGATCAGTTCTGCCAGAAGGTGAAGTCGATTCTGGAGAATTGGTCGGCTAACGTTCTCTAGCGTTTTCGATCTAATAAAAAGAGAGGGGTCGGGGAAATGCCCGGCCCTTCCAAAATTAGAGGCGGTTCGCAGGGCGAAACAGGCACTTTTAGAGTGACACCGGGTTGGGGTGCAACGTTACACAGAAATCGCTACAGTATGGAAGTTTCACCGGATTCTGATATACACCACCCATTCGGTTGTGGATCTGTCTCTTTTCTTCTTGACGAAATCTTAATGGAGGTTTAACATTCCTTTGGGCTGTTCATCTCTACTGATATTTAACCCAGGAAAGAGGTCCATGAATGACCTTTCAGGTCGGCGAGAAGGTTGTCTACCCTAATCACGGCGTAGGGACCGTCGAAAACATCAGTTCCCGTTCATTCGGCACTCAACAAGAGCGTTTTTATTTACTTCGTTTGGCACCTAGCAGCATGACTGTGATGGTGCCTTTTTCACATGTGGGGGACTTAGGACTCCGAAAAGTAACCAAATGTAGTGAAATTACGCGTGTACTTACCTACCTCTCGGCGGGGCGGCCTTGCTGCCCGCAGGACTGGAAAGACCGCTTTAAGGAAAACTCGGACAAGATGAGAGGCGGAAGCCTGCTCGAGATCGCCGAGGTTTTTAAGGCCCTGGTGATCATCCAGACTTCGAAGCCCTTGTCGTTCCGCGAAAAGAAGATGCTGGAGCGGGCGCGCAGCATGCTGATTCTTGAGACCTCCGTTGCGAAGTCAGTGAGTGAGCCGGAAGCAATTGCCCTGATTGCGAAGGCCCTTGCGAAGTGCAATCTGCCAATGCCCGCAGCTTTGTAATCGTCCCCTCGATTTCATTCCACAGAACAGACTCTTGTGAGGCGGACCCGGTATACTGGGAATGCCTCACTTGGACGGCGCTATCGTCTAACGGTTAGGACGGAGCCCTCTCAAGGCTCAAATAGGGGTTCGATTCCCCTTAGCGCTACCAAAGTTCCGCGATCAGCCCTTCCGCCTGGCTCACGCCGTTACAAGCGCACGAGCGTATCTTCAGAACATCAAAACTGCGGCAATAGAAACACTCTGCAAACACGTGAATGCCGACAGGTACTGTCGAAAAGAGGGGGCGGGCGCTCTGGGGTTCGGGTTTGGGGGACGAGCGCCCGCGTTCGTTACGGGGATGTACCTATAAAACGAACGTCGCGCGGGAGGGGTTACTCTCGCGCGACAATTTTGTTTCAGGTTTTTCAACTAATTCATCTGAATTAGTCAAACATTCCTTCAAACAGCGATGAACTCAGGTATCGTTCGCCCGCATCGGGCAGCACCACCACGATCGTCTTACCTGCCATCTCGGGCTCTTGAGCAACGCGCACCGCAGCCGCCACGGCCGCACCGCACGAAATACCCGATAAAATACCTTCTTCTTTGGAGAGCCGCCGCGCCATCTCGATCGACTCCTCGTTCGTAACCTGTACCACCCGATCCACCATCGACAGGTCGAGCGTCCCCGGTATAAAGCCCGCTCCCAGTCCCTGAATCTTGTGCGGGCCCGGCTTTAGTTCTTCCCCGTTGAGAGCCTGCGTAATCACCGGGCTGGCGGTCGGCTCCACAGCGATCGAAATAAGCGGATGTTTCTTCTCGTGCTTGATGTACCTCGAAACGCCGGTGATCGTGCCCCCGGTTCCGACGCCTGAGATCAGAACGTCAACGGTTCCCCCCGTGTCCTCCCAGATCTCGGGTCCGGTCGTCTGGAAGTGAATGAGCGGATTGGCCGGATTCTGGAACTGCTGAGGCAGGAAAAAGCGTTTCGGGTCGCTCGCCTGAATTTCTTCGGCCTTGGCGATGGAGCCCTTCATGCCCTTGGCGCCTTCTGTCAGCACCAGATTGGCGCCGAGCACCTTGAGCACTTTTCGCCTCTCAATCGACATGGTGTCCGGCATGGTCAGGGTAATGGGATAGCCTCGGGCTGCGGCAACGAAAGCCAGCGCGATGCCGGTGTTACCGCTGGTAGGTTCGACGATCTCCCGGCCCGGTCCCAATAAACCGCGCTCCTCTGCATCCCAGATCATAGATGCCCCAATGCGGCACTTGACCGAGTAGGCCGGATTTCGTCCTTCGATCTTCGCCAGCACCGTAGCACTCGTGCCGTCTATAACACGGTTCAATTTCACCAGCGGCGTACGGCCGATGCTGAATGAGTTGTCTTGGTAAACCAAAGCGGGTCCTTTCAGATCTCCCAATTGGGAATGTACTCCGTGTGCTTTCGCTGCCACTCGCGGGCCAGTTGGCCGAATGAAGTCCCATCGAGAACATCGGAGATCGCGGCATCCACGCGTTGCCAGATATCTGCGAACGGGTCCTGGTTCTCTTGACGTCCGATTGTGCGAAAGCTTTCTACGGCGCGCAGCACCTCGCCCACGGTAATCACGTCGGGTGACCGCGCCAGCAGATAGCCGCCTTCGGCGCCGCGCCTGGAATCGACAAAGCCGCTTTGCTTCAAACCGGCCAGAATCAGCTCCAGAAATTTTTGGGGAATTTTCTGACGCCTCGCGATGTCGGCGATTTTGATGGGTGTCATCCCGGCACCCGGCGGCACCGTAAGGTACTGGAGCGCAAGGTCAAAGACCGCCTTGAGCGCGTATTCGCTCTTGACCGAGATGTTCATTTGACTCCCTTTGATTCTAATCCCAGCCCGTAAATCTCCCATTCCGGACCGTTTTCTCTCCTTGCAATCTTTCCTTTGCGATGACGGCTACCATAGAGGATTACGAGGGATCACTTGCAACCAGCAACTCTGTCCAGACAGTGGTTCGGAACCGATGGCATTCGCGGCGTGGCCGGCGAACCGCCGCTCGATGCCAGGACGGCTCACGCCTTGGGTGTCGCTCTCGGCGCCTGGGCGCGCCGCACTGCCGCGCATAGCTCAGCCGCGACACCGGAAATCCTCATCGGCGTGGATACGCGCGAAAGCGGCCTCTGGCTGGCGGAGCAAGTGTCGGGAGGACTCGCCCGTGCCGGCGTCAATGCCAAGTTCGCAGGAGTGATCACCACGCCCGGGGTTGCTTACCTGACCCGCGTCGGGCCGTTCATCGCCGGCGTGATGATTTCCGCATCGCACAATCCGTATTACGACAACGGCCTCAAGGTGATCAGCCATTCCGGCTACAAGCTCCCCGACGAAGTGGAACTGGAGCTCGAGCAGATGATGGCGGAGTGGCTGGCCAGCGGCGAGGAAGCAACACCGCAGAGCTTGCAAATCGATCCTGCTCTCGATCACATCTACACGGATTACCTCGCGGGTACGGTATCGGGAACGTTTCCCTTTCGTCTGGTCATCGATTGTGCGAACGGCTCCGCCACGCAAGTCGCACCGGCGCTCTTCGAACGCCTCGGAGCACAGGTCGAATGGGTAGCCGTTTCTCCGGACGGCCGCAACATCAATCTGGACTGCGGTTCACTGCACCTCGAAACTCTGCAGCGCCGCGTCGTCGAATCGCAGGCGGATTTAGGTATCGCATTCGACGGCGACGCAGACCGTGCGCTGTTTGTCAGCAGCAGCGGCAGAATTGTCGATGGCGACGCCGTTCTCTTTCTTGCCGGGTCATCCTTAAAGCGTGCCGGCAAGCTGCCGGGAGATGTCATCGTCGCGACCGTGATGTCGAACCTGGGCCTCGAGAAGGCGCTTGCAGGAGAGGGGATTACGCTGCTCAGAACGCCGGTCGGCGACAAGTACGTCCTTGAAGAGATGCTGAAGCGCGGCGCGGCCCTGGGCGGCGAGCAGTCAGGTCACGTAATCTTCTTGCAGTATGCGACCACCGGCGACGGGCTTCTCACCGCGCTGCGTGTGCTGGAGATCGTGCGCGACTCCGGCCGCTCTCTCGACAGTCTCTCTGCTGAGGTGAAGACCTTTCCGCAAAAGCTCGTCAATGTCCGCGTCAAGACGAAACGCCCGTTGACGGAGCTCGATTCGGTGCAAGCCGAAATTCAGGCGGCTGAGCAGGAGTTCGCAGGCAGCGGTCGCGTGGTCGTTCGCTTCTCAGGCACCGAGCCCCTTGCCCGCGTAATGATTGAAGCCGAATCCCATGAGCATGTGGAGAAGTGGACCGGCCGCATCGCGGATGCGATCCGCCTGGAATTGGGAGCCGCAACTTAGTATTACGAAAACCCATCGTGCGATGTCCGGCCTGCCTGCCGGCCGCTGTACTCGGAGACTAGAGTAGGCTTCTCTGGCAGTCTCAGTGTCGCGATGATTTGCGCGATTCCACGCACGTGCCTGCGCCACGACGCCCAATGATCGACCTTTGAGCGTTGTTCCACCTGCGGCAAACCCCTACACATTACGAATTACTTGAACGGCGTGAGGCGTGCTTGCTCAAGACCGTAGTCGAGTAACCGCTATCCGTTACGGATGGGGTCGACGTTGGGATAGCCAACGATCGGTCAACGGAGGGGGATGTGATGTGTGGCATGCCAAGTTACTGGCTGGTTTCACGGCGGCTACCCGTGCGCGCGCTGACACTGATCGCAACCGCACTTAGCCTTCTGCCTCAGGCGTACGCGCTGCCGTCATTCGCGCGGCAGACGGGGCAAAAATGCGCGGCGTGTCACGTTGGCGGTAGCTGGCCGCAGCTCACGCCGTGGGGGCGCTTTTTCAAGCTCTCAGGTTATACCGCTGGGAAGCCGCTGGTTGACAGAGAAGGGTTTCACTACGTGCCAGTGGGCATGTTCGGGCAAGCAGGGTTGACTTGGGCACAACAGCCGAACAACACGCTGGGGCAGCCCGTCATCACGCAGAACGGAACGCCGGAGGCCTATCAGT
>Ga0213872_10000906_pt1 | contig 21299 bp, 20 predicted proteins | sample VelepicomBERX_R2_FD_160071 | JGI IMG/M metagenome (GOLD analysis project Ga0213872, IMG submission 160071) | Rhizosphere microbial communities from Vellozia epidendroides in rupestrian grasslands, the National Park of Serra do Cipo, Brazil - RX_R2 | ecosystem: Host-associated > Plants > Roots >...
CGCGACCACCATCACCCGGATTATCAAATGCCATAACAATACGAACCAAAAATAATCAACTAAATCGCTAACCACCTTGCGGATTTAAGAATCCAGGTTATCAGGTATGAATACGCCCAGCAAACCGCCTTTTCTGCCGGTGCCGGTAGGGCGAATAGATCCTTTTTTAAAGATGTTTTTGTCCTCACCACTGCTCAGCATGCCGGCTATGGCGTCCGACACACGAAACCAAAGCCAACGACCGCTACCCTGATTATTTCCTGACATAAAACCATTCCCCAAAAACTATTATCCATAATTCACACAGACCATAGCGCATGGACATGAAACTAAAAACCCCGCCTTTGGGGCGGGGTTTCAAGTTTTTTGCTGTTAATAATTGAGGGGCTAAGTTCTTCAGGCGCCCAGATTCTTTGCGGCAAAATCCCAGTTCACAAGGTGATCAAGGAACGCCTGCACCATATCGCCGCGGCGGTTCTGGTAGTCGATGTAATAGGCATGTTCCCACACATCGCAGGTCAGCAACGGCTTCAGGCCCAGCACCGACGGCGTCACGGCGTTCGCGGTTTTGGCGACGTCCAGCTTGCCTTCCTTGTTGACGACAAGCCACGCCCAGCCTGAACCGAACTGCGTCAGGGCGGCATCCTTGAACTTGGCTTTGAAGGCGTCCAGACCGCCGAAATCGGCATCAATGCGTTGCGCCAGGGCGCCCGTGGGCGCGCCGCCGCCTTGCGGCTTCATGCTGTTCCAGAAGAAAGTATGGTTCCATATCTGCGCGGCGTTGTTGAAAATCTTCGCCTTGCTGTCGTCGCCATAAGTGGCGGCGATGATGGATTCCAGCGTCGCATTTTCATGCGGTGTGCCGGCCACCAGCGCGTTCAGCGTATCGACATAGGCCTTGTGATGCTTGCCGTAATGAAAGTCGAATGTCTTGGATGACATATGCGGCTCAAGCGCGGTCGGGGTATAAGGCAGGGCGGGGAGTTCAAACGGCATAAGGGCCTCCGTGGCATGAGGTGATTGAGGGGCGTCAGAAGATATCGGGGACGAATTTTTTGTTCCCTACGACACTCGGCACTATGTGCGCTATTCGGATTAACCCGTCAATTGACAAATTCCTTCAGAAAGCGCGACTACGTGAAGAAAGGTTACTTAATCCTCCGGAATGATGGGGGTAAGCTATATGTATGCGAAATAAGGTGATGCCCGGCCCGCGAAAGACTTAGATCCCGCTTAGGACGATAAATGCCTTAAAAGACGACGAACGCCACTGAAACGTCTTCCTTTTGGCATCATGGCGTAGCTATGGGCAACGACACCATCGGCTATAAAATTATCGCCGCCTTCGATATCCAAATTATACACTTGTTGCGGCCCAAGATCGTCGGTGCCCGTGACAACAGAAGGCGTTAATCTACCGTCCTGCCAAACCATTAAAACGTCACCTTTTTGGAGCTCACTGACCTCTCTCCATACTTTTTTCTTACCTTGCTGGACCAGAACAGTATGTGTGCCCGTGGCCTCGATAGCGCCATGTTGATGAGAGACTTTGGTGAGCGCCATCGGCCCTTCGCTGACCCGAAGCTCTTTAACAGTGTGTGCCAGCAGTTGCCCACTCGCTTTGTCCCAAGAATAGAGAATCTCATCTTTTTTGAGATCAGAGATCCGCTTTGAGCCATCTGGAGTTAAAATCGACGTCGCTGCAGAGAAGCAGCTGCTGTAGTTGTAACCATTTCGTCCCGGATAATAGGCGCCAGTCTGGTCATTGGGGGACGGCAAATTAATAATACCCATAATTATACTCGCATCAATATGATCGCCACGCAGGCATCAGTTGGCCAATAGTTACAGGTTGATGAAATATTCACCGGCCCACATTCGAAATCTTAACGGGCTTAACAAAACCGTATCTATAATAAGCTTTTTCTTAATGCTGGCTCGATGGGTGTGTCAATAACAAGAAAAGCTAAAATACTTTCATCGGTCCTAAAACCCCGTCGCGATGCGGTCGACCAATTGCTTGACCGTCGGGACAAAGTTGTTCGCATAAAACGGATCATCAGCAAAGCGATAGGCGTTGTGGCCTGAGAACATCAAATGGCTGTCGATGTCTTCGCCGTGGCTGATGCTTTGCAATGTCTTTTGAATGCAGAATGAGCGCGGGTCAGGTTTGCGGCCTGTGGTGCCTTGTTCATTTTGCGACCAGTTCGAAAACTGGCAGGCCGATAGGCAACCCATGCAGGCGGCCTGATCGCTGACGATCTGCTGCGCCTTTTCGGGCGTCATGAAAATCAACGTATTGTCGGGTGTGCGCAGCGACTTGGTGAAACCGGCTTCCTGCCACGTTTGTACGCGGGCCATATCGCCTGACGTCAGATAAACCGGCTTGCCAACGGTACCGACCTGGAACGCCACTGTGTGCGCGCCATGTACTTCTAGCGTATAGACAACCTGACGGTCTGAACGTTCGCGCAACTCTTTCATGAAAGTGTTGTTCACGGCAGATGAATAAAATCCGGTCGGCGAGAATTTATTCAGAAAAACATCGCCTTTCTTCAGCGTCATCAGGTGACGCTTCCATGCGGGTGAGATCGGGCTTTCCTGTGTCAGCAATGGCCGCGTGCCGAACTGGAACGCGATGGGGCCGATTTCCGGATTGTCCAGCCAGTGTTCCCATTCGGAAATCCACCACACGCCGCCCGCCATGATGATGGGCGTGTTATCCAAACCATATTCGCGCATCTGTTGGCGCAACGCCACGACGCGGGGATACGGGTCGCCCGGCTGTTGCGGATCTTCGCTGTTCGACAAACCGTTATGACCACCGGCGCGCCACGGATCTTCGTAAACGACGCCGCCCAAACCATCGCGGAATTTGTTGTAGGAACGCAACCACAGGGCGCGGAATGCGCGCGCGGATGAAACGATGGGGTAGTAGAAGATATTGAAACGCGCGGCGATTTCGGCGACGCGATAGGGCATGCCCGCACCGCAGGTGACACCGTTGATCAACCCCTTGGCGCCTTCCAGAATACCTTCCAGAATTTTTTCCGCCGCCGCCATCTCCCACAACACATTCACGTGGATGCGGCCTTTGCCGCCTGCGGCTTCGTAGGCGTTACGCGCCTGCGTGATGCCACCCTCGATGGCGTAAGCGATCAGTTCCAGATGGCGGTCGGCCCGCGTGCGACCTTTATACAGTTGCGGAATGACATGGCCTTGTGCGTCATAGCTGTCCGCGTTCACACCGGAAAAGGTGCCGATGCCACCCGCTGCCGCCCATGCGCCCGAGCTTTCGCCGTTCGACACGGAAATACCTTTGCCGCCTTCGATTAAAGGCAGAACTTCGCGGCCGGAGATCATCAAACTATTCAAAGCTTTCACGTCGCTTCCTTTTCTTTATGCGGCGGGGATTTGCGGTTTTAGCAATATATGGGGTTTACCACAACGCATCTTTAATGCTTTGCGGTGACCAGCAGGACGACAAACAGCAGGAGCGCCAACCCCTGCAGTGCAATACGCGCCTGCATCAGGCGGTTGCCGTACTTGCGGGCGAAGGTGCCGCCCTTGGCCATGCTGATCAGCCCCAGCACCAGTACACCCAGTACGGCGAGCAGCATTAGGACCATCAGCGTAAAAGAAGGTGATGACGTATTCATAGACCCATCCATTGTGAAGCGGGGCCATTCTGTGCCATAACGCCGGAATGTGCAAACCGAAGCCCTAACCTGTTCAGAAGATAGTCTTTTTACATGCGCGTCCTCGGTCTTGAAACCAGTTGCGATGAAACGGCGGTCGGTATCGTCGATGACGGCCATACCGTTCTGGCGAACGAAGTTGCAACACAGCTTGCTGCGCACCAGCCCTATGGCGGCGTGGTGCCGGAAGTTGCTGCACGCGCGCATCTGGACGTGATTGACGAATTGGTGCGGCGCGCGCTTGCGACTGCAGGGCTGACACTGGCCGATATAGACGGTATCGCGGCCACATGCGGGCCGGGGCTGATCGGTGGCGTGATGGTCGGCGCCATGACCGGCAAGGCGTTGGCCGCTGTTCGCAAATTGCCGTTTATGGCCGTCAATCATCTGGAAGCGCATGCCCTGACGCCGCGCCTGACGGACCGTGTGGCTTTTCCCTATCTGCTCCTTTTGGTGTCGGGTGGACATACACAATTGCTGCGCGTCGATGGCGTGGGCCAGTACCGCAAACTGGGCGGCACGATTGATGACGCCGTGGGTGAATGCTTCGATAAAGGGGCCAAAATGCTTGGCCTTGGCTATCCGGGCGGACCGTTGCTGGAACAGGCGGCGCTGCGCGAAACAGCCCTGCCGCTTCCCGAATTACCGCGCCCGATGTTAGGTCGGGCCGGATGTGACTTTTCATTCTCAGGCCTCAAGACCGCTTTGCGTCAGGTCATCGATAAGGCGGGTCGTGCCGCCGCCAGTCCTGATTTCGTTACGGCGGCTGCTCGTGCTTATCAGGCCGCCATCGCTGACATCCTGTCCGACAGGGCGCGCAACGCCCTTGCCATAATAGGTGAAGACAATAGTTCTCCGGTAACAGCCCTTGTGGTGGCGGGTGGTGTGGCCGCCAATCAGGCCGTGCGGGCCCGCTTGACCGAAACTGCCGCCGATTTTGGGCTGGGCTTTGTGGCACCGCCCATCGCCCTTTGCACCGATAATGGTGCCATGGTTGCCTGGGCCGGGTTGGAAAGATTACGCCTTGGCCTTACCGATCCGCTTGATACAGCCGCCCGCCCCCGCTGGCCGTTGGCTGCAGGCGACACGTAAGTTAATGCTTTTTAAGGATTTTTACTGATTATGAAAATAATCGGCCAGAAACTCTTTCTTTCCAGCTGTCGTTAAGGATTGTTTCAGGATTCATCTGTTACTCCATAGGCTTACGCATTGTTGTCGCCGCGGTTTTCTTAAGATCCACATCTGGATATGGAGCTTGCGGCATCATTCAGGGGCTATTACTTTCGGGCACGCATGTCAGACCTATCTACACGTTCCGAGCTTCCCGTTTCACCTGAGGGTAGTGTGAGACCCGAAGGACCCAGTTGGCAGGATCAGGATCCTGTTCTGCGCGATATGTGGTTGCAGATGAAGACACCACAAGAAATCTCGGCTGTTTTGAACCGCTCTGTTCCCGCCATTATGACGCGCGCTGCACGCCTGGGCTTGCCGCGTCGCGCAGCACCAGGCCGCAAACCGGGCCGCCGTGCGGTCAATCCGGATGGTACGCCGCAGGTTTACCAGCCGCGTGTGCGTGCCGCTGCAGCCTATACGGCAGATGCGCCGGCAGCAGTTGTATCACTGCGCGTTTGCCTGATGTGCCTCAAGCAATTTGAATCGGCCGGTCGTCACAACCGTATTTGCAATAGCTGCAAAGGCTCAGGTGAATATTCAAGTGCCAGCGCGCTTGGCGATATGCACTTGTCCGGCTAGGCGGAAGGAAAGTTTCCCATGTCAAAACCCGAAGCCGCTGCGAAAACAGAATTGACGGCTGCCAAAATCGACCCTGTTGCCACGGTCATGCATCGCAATGCGTTTTACCGCGACGGCTATCGCATGCTGCTGCGCATTACAGTCGTGCAATTGTTTGTCATCGGCCTGTTGATCGCCAGCCTTGTGGGCATGGTGCTGACGGTTGAAACGCGGCAGGTTTATTTTGCCACGACATCCGATGGACGCATTATCCCGATTATTCCGTTGTCCGAACCCTATCGTGAAAATTCGGAAGTCGTCACCTGGGCCGCTGAGACGGCCAAGAACGTAATGCGCTTTGACTATATTGATTATAAGGCGCGGCTGCAGCAGGTTTCGCCCAGTTTTACACCCGGTGGATGGGAGAGTTTTAACAAGGCGCTGAAGGATTCGAACCTGCTGGATGCGTTGCAGGCACGCAAACTGGTGCTTACCATGACCGTCAATGCGGCGCCGGAAATCATCAATTCGGGGCTTCATAACGGCATTTACACCTGGGATCTGCGCATGCCCGTAACCATCAAGATGGACGGTGCAGAACCGCCGCAACCCATTAACGCCAGCCTGCTGTTGCGTGTCGTGCGCGTTTCGAATTTGCAAAACCCGGATGGCATCAGTATCGAACAATGGGTGACCTTGACCGGTCAGAACAACCGCTGATGGCTGAAAATCCGCAACCGGCTTCTTCTACCAAAGGCACATCAAAGCCAAAACCCAAAGCCGCGCGTAAACCCTTTTTACAGACGGGCCGCGTGGGGAAGTTGGCTAAAACGCCTTTGATGAGAGTGTTGTTGACGCGCGATTTCTTCTCGCTCGAGCCCGTTGCCGTTGATTTTCTACCCTATGAGGAAGCCGAGGCAGCACGCACCTTCCGCGTTATTCGCGGTGTGTCGCGTAATGCCATTATCATTGCAGCCTTGACGATATTGATGGTCTTTCTTATCCCCTTCACGCGCCCGCTGACCGTCTATTACGCGTTGGCGCCTGCGGGCAAGGTGACGCAGATGATCCCCCTGCCGCAACCGAATCTGACGAATGCCGCTGTGACCGGCTGGGCCGCAGAAAGCGTGACAGAGATACTTTCTATCGGCTTTGGTGACTTTGATGAAAAACTGGTGCGGCAGAAAAAACGCTTCACCCGCGATGGTTGGGAGGCGTTTGTTAAAAGCTTCCTGAAAGAAGGAGTCGACCAGTCGTTCCGCCGGCATCAGCTGGTCCTGACCACTGTGCCGACGGATACCCCCCTTGTCGTATCGCAGGGCGTCAATGCCGACCATGTTTATGAATGGAAGGTACAAATGCCCATCATCATGAACTACACAACCAACAATAACGTTTCCAAGCCGGTAAACGGGAATATCGAGTTAACTATTGTGCGCGTTCCCTATGAGCAGAGCGCCAGCGGCTTGGCGATAGATGTGTGGCATCAGTCACGCCATTAAGGAAATCTCTGCCGGGGGGCATTCTTTCCTCGACAGGCATGGTTTGGGGTTTGTAAACTGTCTCTTAACTTTGATTTGGTGAAAAGCTAGGCTGCCTCAGCGCATTTCGCCTGACTGATTCGAGGGGTTGTTTTGTCTACTATCCGCTTGTACTTCCAACGGAACATGGCTCTCTGCCTTACGCTGGCCTCCGGGCTTGCTCTGGCGACGGCCCCCGCCCTTGCGCGCAGCGCTTCTGACACCACGTCGGACAGCTTTTTTTCCGCGAGTGATTTGACCTATGCCAAGTCGGGCACATCGGCCCATGGCAGTGCGCAACCGACGCAAGGTGACGGTGGTGCTATGGGAACGCTCAGCGTACCCGCAACGGCAGCGGCTTCACCAGACGTGGCGGCCCCAGCGGTAACACCGCCGACCGTGACACCACCAACGGCAACAGCAAAGCCTGTCTCGAGCGTGGCGGCCAAGGTCGCGGCGTCAGGGCAGACGGCAGCGGTCACCCCAACGGTGACGCCCGCGACTTCCGCGCCGACATCAACCGCCAACGGTATTTCCATTCCTGAACCACCGCCCGCCACGGCGCTGACCAACGATGCGACGCAACTGGCAGCGCAAGCTGAACAAGCCGCCCTGCAGGCGCAGGCGGAAGCTGAAGCTTCGCAAGCTAAACAGGAAGAAGATCACAATCGCAAATCTTTCAAAAAGGCGGAAATGGGATTGTTGCCCATGTCGCCCGATCAGGTGCGCGGCTTTATGCATCGCCTTGAAGATACGCAGGAAGCGGCGCAACCGCCTTCAACCGGTCAACCGCATGGTAAGGTGCGTATCACGACCATTTCGCTTGATCCCGGTAGCGATCCGCCACAGGTCAGTCTGGCCGCGGGCTACGTGACCACAATTAATATGCTCGACTCCACGGGCGAGCCCTGGCCCATACTGGATGTGGGTGTCGGTGGTAATTTCGAGGTATCGCCGACGCAGGCTGGTTCGCATGTCGTGCGTATTATGCCACTGACGCGCTATGGTGCCGGTAACCTGTCCATTCTCCTGAAGGACCTGCCGACCCCCATCATTTTCCGCTTGTCGGCGGCGACCAACAATGTTGACTTGCGACTGGATGCGCGCATTCCCAAATTCGGCCCGAATGCCAAGATGCCGCTCGTGAACAGGCCGCGCCTGGAAGCGGGCGATGATGCGCTCATGAACATCCTGCAAAACAACCCGCCTGCCGAAGCGCACCGCATGAAGGTCAGTGGCATTGATGCGCGCAGTTCTGCCTGGGCAGTGGGTGAACATGTTTATGTGCGGACGCCGCTCACGCTTTTGTCGCCATCCTGGAACGCCAGTGTGGCGTCTGCGGACGGCATGACCGTTTATGATATCGGCAATGCGCCTATTCTCTTGATGTCCGATAATGGCGCGGTCGTGCGTGCGCATCTTTCGATGGATACAGATCATGACAAATAATTTTGATGATTTCGAAGGCAATGAGCATTTGGGTGAAGAACCCACCGCCGTTCCCGCGAAAAAGGGATTGGTCGAAAGCCTTGGCCACGCCTGGCGTTCGCAGCCGGTATTTAAACTATTTGTGCTGATGGTTGCTGTTGGTGCTGTTGCCGCCGTGTCCATCAGCTTGATGTCGGGCGACCGCAAGACACAAAGCTCGGCCAATGTCATCAAGCCGCCGGATTTGAACGAAGCGCCTGGGGGCAAAAGCTCGCCCTACATGAAGGAGCAGACCGAACTTGCCAACAAGCAGCGTGTCGCTGAAGCGATCAAGAGCGGCGGCAGTGCGGTCCCAACCCCTGTGGGTGCGACGGGAGGGCCCGGTGATGCGCTCGGGGGCACCAAAGAAGACGATATGCTGAATGAATTGAAGGCTGAGATTGCCAGCATGAACAAGCAGATTCAGGACACAAAACGTGCGGCCCCGCCGCCCATTACGTCGGTTGCCGTTCAAGGCGTGCCGCAGCAGGGCCAACCCGGCCAGCCTGAGCGCTTTGATGATTCTCTGGCGCAGGCCATGCAACGCCAGATGTCGCAGCTGATGGATTCATGGACGGTTCACGGCATTAAATCCGTGACGGTCAGTAAGTCAGGTCATGGTGATGGTGGTGGTGATGAAATTGTAGATGCCAATGCATCCGGCACCGGCGTTTCAACTGTTCGGCATAACCCGACGGAAACCAGCGCAGGGTCTTCTGCCGCAGGTGGCTCTTCGGTCGGTAATTCGCAGGCGCGCACAATCGTTCCGGCGGGCACGGTCAGCTATGCACAATTACTGACCGAAGCAAATTCTGACGTGCCGGGTCCGATTATGGTGCAGATTGTCTCTGGCCCGCTGGCGGGTGCGCGTGCGATCGGCAGTTTTGAGGTTGCGAACGGCAACGCCGACTATCTGGTTCTGGACTTCAAGCTCGCCAATTATAAAGGGCATGATTATCGTCTGAACGCAATCGCGCTTGATCCGGATACGACCTTGGGCGGCATGGCGACAGAGGTTGATCAACGTTACTTTATGCGTGTTGTACTGCCGGCGGCATCGGGCTTTCTGCAGGGGTTTGCCTCCGCGCTCGGGCAGGGTGACTCGAACACAACGATCAGTGGTACGACCACCATCGTACAACAATCCAGCAAGGGATATAAGCAGGGCCTTTACTCCGGGCTTGGCGGTGCTGCACAGACAGCCGGACAGTTCTTCCAGAATCAGGCCAACCAGACGCGACCTTTGGTGCGCGTTGCCGCAGGTACGCCGCTTGGTTTGTTCTTTGTCGATACGGTTGCCGAAGATTCCTATTACCAGTCTGATGCGCAGATCGCGGCAGATTGCGCCAAGCAGGGCATGGCCGTTGGCCAGATTACAGCCAACCAGACCGGTTGCGTACAAAAGACAACGAGTATTAACGGCATTCCCGGTTTTGGTGGCGTGAATGGTTTGGCGGGGAATCCCTACGCTCAGCTCAATGGCCTCGCTGGCGGCGGCGTGCCCACGACGGGGGCTGGCGCTGTACCCTATCCGAACTACGCTACATCGGGGCAAACCGGCGTGACCAACCCTCTCGCATTATCTGGCGGCACAACCGCTTATCCGGGCAGCACGATCTATTATACGCACTAAACGAACGGCCTCAACAGGTTTTGTGAAATCGATGGCGCGCCGCGTCAAAGGAGAATGGAATGAGCGACGAGAATCTGGATCATCACGAACAGCATGACCATGCAGAGGTTGGTCACGATCATCATGAAGCCGCAGGCGATGCCTGGCATGGCCATGAACCGCCGATTGATGATTTCAGCGATCCGATGTCCGAAGCCACGGCGTCAGAAGAATCAGATTCAATAGAAGACATCGCCGTCCCCGTTGAAATGACGCGCCGTTCGCCGGTCGCGATTGTTGCGGCCGCGATTGTCGGCGGTGTCCTGCTGATTGGCGCCGTTGCGTATTGGCAATTCGGTTCCATGCTGCGCGGTACGCCGCAAACCCCGCGTCCTATCAGCATGACACAGAACGCGGCCCCTAAACCCTTGTCGGCTGAATTGACAAAGGATAACGGCATTATTCAAAACGGCACGGCACAGCCGACGCCGCCTGCGGCGGAGCCGCAACCACCTATGGTGCCGCCGGTAGCCGAAGCGCCTGCGCCAGCACCAGTAACTGCACAAGCGGTGGCTCAGGAACCTGCGCCGGTTAACCCCGCCTCTATCCCTGTCACGAATGCGCAACCGGTTTCCACTGCCCCAGCACCCGCAGCGCAGCCTGTTGTTGCTCAACCGGTGGTACCAGCACCAGTTCCATCAACTACTGCGGTTGTTGCACCCGCTGCTGTTCCCGCACCTGCGCCTGTTACAGCTCCTGCCACCGCTAAAAACGCCGCGACGGATGACGCGCGCGTGGCCGAACTAACCGCCCGTGTTGACGAGCTGCAGAAGTCGTTGGCGCAAGCCACACAACAGCTGTCGCAAATGGGCAATAAGGTGGCAACGCCTGCGGCCTCCGGCGATGTGAACGATCGCATTGCGCATCTGGAGCAGGAAATTATCCAGCTACAGCAGGCCCCCGCCACCGTTAAGGCCAGGCCGATTGTGCAGGCCGCAGCCGAAGCGCCGGTTGTAACCAGCCACAAAAAGCATCACAGCAAAACCCCCGGCACCACAAGTCACCACAAGACGACGCAAAAATCGACGCGTGAAGCGAATACCAGTGGTCGTTGGGTTTTGCGCGCCGCCTCGCCGGATGAAGCCTGGGTTTCCAAGACCGCCGATTCCCACGATCTGCGGCCTGTTCATGTAGGCGATACCGTGCCGGGGATTGGTCGTGTACAATCCATCGACCAGGTTGGTGACAACTGGGTTGTGCGTGGCACCGCCGGCGCCATACACTAATAATAAATCTGCTATAACAAGGGATTACGCATAATCCCTTGTTTTGCATGGGTCCATTGCCCCGATTCCTGCTTTTATTTTCGGGCAAGAATGCGATAAAATCCTTGCGCCATAGGCATGAAAATAATTATCCTTGCAATTAAAAGCTTGTTAAGCGTTCTCCGTGCAAACTGTGGTGACAGAGAGAATTCGAGATAAATTGAAGTTAATCAAAGAGATATCAATTGGGGAAAAGCCGATGCGGACGCGCACAGCTTGGATAGTTCAGAATATGTTGGTTGCCATTCGCAACCGCGCCGCGGCAGCGTTTAATGCCTCTTCTGCCATCATCACAGCCTTGTTTTTGCTTGGAATGATCCCCGGTAAGGCCGATGCCGCAACCTTTGGCGACGTTATTTGTAACATCAGTACCCCAAATTCCGTCGGGGATATCGGCGCTATATTGACCGGGGTTGCCTATCTGGGCGGTGCGATCGCGATCGGCAGTGGGCTGCTTATGCTGTCAAAATCGGCAGAAAACTCGCGTGATAATCCCTTGCATAAAGCCATCGCTGCTATGGTCGGTGGTACCGGACTGTTATTCTTGCCTGGTTTTACGAACTGGTCGGTTACCTCCCTGTTCACTTATCAGGGGGCTGGTGGCGTGACGTCTTGCGTGCCGGGGCAACCGCAAAGTTCGTCAGGCGGCGGGCTGGACGTCATGATGACCAATCTGGTGCAGAATATCCAGGATCCTATGGTCTATCTGATCTCGTTTGTCTCCTTCATCGCCGGTACGTTTTTCATGATCCGCGGCCTGCAAAAGGCCACGAAATACGGTGCAGACCCGCGTGCCAATTCGGTTACAGCCATCTTGGCGAATATCATCTTCGGCGCGTTGTTGTTCACTGTCGGACAAACTGTCGACACGATTATGACCACCATTTTTGGGACGAACAGCATCACCAGCTTTGATGCCGTCGGCAACGCCATTGACAACATGTTTGCCAGCGCCGGCGACACGACCCAGTTCAAGGCCGCAATGAAGGCTGCTTTTACCTTCTTCCAGTTAATCGGCATGATCGCCTTCGTGCGCGGCATACTGGTGTTGAAGGCGCATGCCGAAGGCGACAGTCAGAAAACCATTACGCAGGGTCTGACGCATATTATTGGTGGCGCCATGGCCATTAACATTTATGAATTCCTGCAGCAGGTCAACGACACGTTCGGTTTTGACTTCTTGTCCTGAATTTTGCGGCGCCGCACAGCAGAAAAATCCCATGAAAGTAATTTTCTGGCACAATCTGGAATTGCTGAAATCCAGCCCTATGTGTTAGAAAAGTAAGGCAAACACCGTGCTTTCGCAGGCCATGAAATTAAATCCGCGTTAAGGAATGGGTGCTAGCGTGGAAATAGAAAGCCCATAAAACTTTAGTCAAATACAACTGGGGAGAGGAACCATGAAGAATCAGAAATTGTCGAATGAGATTTTGCAAGGCTTGATGATGGCGGCAGTTGTCGCTGCGGCGCTGCCGATCCCGGAAATGGCTTTCGCGCAAAATCTCGCGAACAGCGTTGACGTTGTCCATACGGGCATGTCGCGTATTCCGAATATCATTGCTGGCCTGTTTTACATGGGCGGCGCGGGCCTGATCGGCACCGGTGCCATGAAGCTGAAGAAGCACGCCGAAGGTGACAGCGGTACTACGCTGGGTCACGGCCTGGGTCGTGTCGGTGCGGGTACCGCGCTGATCGCCATGCCGGCCTTTGGTAACTGGCTCAACAACTCGATGGCGATCGGTTACAACGGCGCCACGTCGCAGAGCCTCGGCACCATTCAGTAAGCAGACGAAGCAGAGCTGTGAGCTTTCTCCCCATCACCCTCGGCGTCAGGCCTGCTCCTGGCGCCGGGAAGGTGAGTCCCGCAAAAACCAAGGCTATGAAAGAGGAAGCGCTGCAGCGCGACGGGAACACCTGTCGCTTCTGCGGCTTTCATGCGCTTAAGTATCAGCGGGTTATCGCCTGTGCCGATGCGGGGGATCCGCCGTATGCGACCGTTTGCACTTTTTGCGAACAATGCCTGATGCCGGAAACGACAGGTATCACGGGTGCCGGTCTTTTGGTCTGGTTGCCGGAATTGACACAGGTGCAGTTGAATCACATCGTGCGCGCAATTTATGTCGCGCGATCCTTACGCGAAGACGAAGGCGGCGAAGCGTTGGCCAACATGGCGACGCGCGCGCTAGATATGATCACATCACGCCGTGCGGACGCTAAACGTCGTCTTGGCAGTGATGACCCCATTTTGCTGGCGACCATCATGCAGGAAAATCTGTCGCCGGAAGAAAAACAGACCGCGCTGACCAAACTGGAAGGCGTTCGCCTTCTGCCAGCCGAAAAATACATGGTTCACGGCCCGAAGGGTGACGCCAATCATTTCCCGCAGATTGTTCGTTTCTGGTCGTCGCCACAGGGTCCCTTTGGTCGTGTTCCTGCCAACCAGTGGCAGGAAATGTTCCAGACGGCAGCCTCAACCGCTGGCAACGCCTAAACCCTCGCCATACCCGTTGAATAACGTCATAACTGCCCACATGTCGGTGGTGTTGCAATTCCTGCGTATTATCAGGCTGTTAATGAAGCGTTGATGTGCTGCGGTTCAGCTTAATGTGGTCTGAAACTACCCCCTTGTTAAATAACACTTAGCCCGCATTTTTTGATTACCAATTATTCATAAGTGGGTTACTAGATTAAGGGGTTCGGCTGGCTGCCTGTTTCGCAGGCGGTCTACCCCGTCATATCTGGTAACGTGTTCGCATCATTCATGTTTTCGATCCTTGAGGATATCCTAGCCACTGCCATGTCGGTTGCGCGTCAGCCGGTTGAATCCTTCGTTCAACTGGAAACTGCGGACGACCCCCATACACTGGTAGCGGCTGATGGCTCGCTGGTCAGTTTTGTCCACCTGTTCGGCTCGCGGCAGGTTATCGGCGATGCGGAATATGGCTGGATCATCGATCAGGCGACCGTAAAGCTTGGCGCGCGCTTCGACAGGCCCGGCTATGCCATGCAGGTTTACTTTATGCGCGATCCTGCGCTGGTCGGTCGTGAAATTGACCGCGTGATGCGCGGTAATCGTCGCACGGCACAGGGGTTAGAGCTTGATCTGGACGATCTGTTCGACGAACGCCGCCGCAACATTGCGCGATACACGGCGCAGGAAGAAATTTATCTGGTCCTTTGGACACGGCCGACGGTGCTGACGCCAAACGACCTGAAGGACGCCATCAAGCAACGCGCGGATAAAAAATGGCCGCAGGCCGGACGCTCGCAATTTCCGCATCTGGCGCTTGAGCCGTTGCGCGCGCGTCACAAAAGCTATGCTGCTTCCGTCGTTGCCTCGCTGGAAGAACTGGCGATGAAGGCGGCGCTGGTGGATGTGCATACGGCGCTTGCTTCTGTGCGGGGCAGTATCTATCCGACGCTGGCGAACGACGAATGGCGCGCCAATCTGCCGGGTGACCCGTTGATGCCGCGCCACCCGGGCAGCCGCACGCGTGACGCATCCGACCTTTTGTGGCCGCCCTTGCGCCAGCAAATTTGCACAGGCGATGCGGAAATCGTCTCCTCAACCATTGTGCGTGTCGGCAATTTGCTGTGGGGTGGCGTCGATATGACGCTGGCACCGGCTGAGCCGACGCCGTTCCCGCAATTGCTGTCGCGCCTGATTGATAACGATGTGCCGTTCCGCGTCTCATTCCTGATTGAAAGCGGCGGGGCCAAAGGTGCGGCACTCAAGGCCGGCATTGCTGCTGTTTTGGGTTTCACCAATCAGGTCAACCGGCAGATCCGCGCGTCGCTGCGTGCGCTGGATATTTATGCGCAAAGCCAGCCGGTCGTGAAATTGCGGCTTTCGATTTCAACGCACGCGCCGGTCGGTGAGCGTAAGCTGATCGAAGCGCGTTTGGGCGCTATCACACAGGCGCTCGAAGCCTGGGGTTATTGTCAGGCGTCTTCGGCGGGCGGCGATCCGCTCGAAATCGTTATGTCGTCGGCGCTGGGCATTGCCTGCGCGTCCACAGCGCCTGCAGCCGTGGCGCCGTTCCGTGAAGTGGTCAAACTACTGCCGTGGCAAAGGCCGTCTTCGCCGTTCAAGGAAGGCGCCGTTATCTTCCGCACCGATGACGGACGCCTGTGGCCCTATCAGACGGGCAGCAGCCTGACGACCACATGGTTCGACCTGATTTTCGCGCAACCCGGCGCGGGTAAATCCGTGTTGATGAACGCGCTTAATCTGGGCGCTGTGTTGTCGCTCGGGGCAACCAAACTGCCTTATGTCGCTATTCTGGATATCGGTCCATCTTCATCGGGTTTGATTTCGCTGATCCGCGACGCGTTGCCGCTCGACCGCCGCCATGAAGCGCTGCATTTCAAACTGCGCATGACACCGGAATACGCGATCAATCCGTTCGACACGCAATTGGGTTGCCGTTATCCGTTACCGGAAGAACGGTCATACCTGATTGAACTTATTACCCTGCTTTGCACGCCGCCCGGCTCCGAACCTTATGACGGTATGGGGCAATTGGCGGGGCTTTGCGTCGATGAAATGTATCGCTGGCGCGATGACTCGGGCGCCAACACGGAATCACGCCCCTATTTACAGGGGATCGAAGGCGAAGTGGATGAAGCGCTTGCAACCTATAACGTACATCTGCCGGATGATCCGTATTGGTGGGATGTCGTGAATGCCTTGTATGACGCGGGGGCCTATCACCTCGCCATGCTGGCGCAGCGCCATGCGGTGCCGACGTTGGTTGATGCCGTGACGGCATCACGCCGCCCGCAGATCCGCGCCCTTCTGGAAGAAACGCAAATCGGCGCTTCGGCTGAAACGCTCTTGCATGCGTTTGAACGTATGATCGCCTCTGCCGTGCGTGAGTTTCCGATTTTGGCGTCCGTAACGCGCTTTGACATTGGTGGCGCGCGCGTGGCAGCCATCGATTTGCAGGAAGTCTCGCCGCAGGGGGATGATCTGGCTGATCGTCAAACCGGCATTATGTATATGCTGGCGCGGCATGCCCTGATCCATTCCTGGTGGTTGGGGCCTGAAATGCTGCGCTCGGTGCCCGAACGGTTCCGCCCCTACCACGAGGGCCGTATTCGCGATATCCGCGAAACGCCCAAGCGTATTTGTTATGACGAATTCCACCGCACCAGCAAAACCCCTGGTGTCCGCGCGCAAATCATCCGCGACGTGCGCGAAGGCCGTAAGTGGGGCGTGCAGATCGTGCTGGCTTCGCAATTGCTGGATGACTTCAGCAAAGACATGGTCGATCTGGCAACGGGTATCTGGATCTGCGGCACGGCTGTGTCTGAACGCGCGATACAGGAAACCGCCGACCGTTTTGGTCTGACCGACACCGAACGGTGGATTATGCGTTACCGCCTGACAGGTCCGCGCCCCAGCGGCGCGCCGGTGCTGTTGCTGCTGTCCACCAACGAAGGACGGTATGACCATCATTTGGTCAATACGCTGGGGCCGGTTGAATTGTGGGCCCTGTCGACGTCCAGCGAAGACGTTCTGTTGCGTACGCAACTATACGAAGCGCTGGGGGCCAATCTGGCGCGTAATATTCTGGCGCAATACTTTCCGGGCGGGACCGCGCGTCATGAAATTCGCCGCCGCGTTGTTCTGCGTACCGAGAAAGGCGAGTTTTCAGCCAGTTCCACCGCGCAGATTATTAGTGAGCTGGCGCAGGAACTGATCGCGCAGGCGCGGTCGGATACGACAAAATTGCTGGCGCAGAGCTGATCCGTCCGGCACAATACGGAGCATAGAGAGGATGACATACCATGGCCGATAAAGAACCTGAGATGGGATGGACTTTTGTGCTGCTGTTCCTCGTGCTGGGACTGGCGCTTATCCTGTTCTGGTATTATTTCCGCGGCCCTATCCTTGAAACGCTGCGCTGGGTTCGCTTGGGCGAATTGTGGATGATCCACCCCTTTACCAATGTGCTGGACCCTTGCATCAACTGGGTTCGGTTTGCCCAGATCAACGATACATCACCGTCGATGGATATGGTGCACTACACCTACCAGTGCTTTGGTGCGGATACGCTCGCCACACTGACGGGACCGGACCGTGCGGATTACTTCGCGCTCAGCGCCCAGCCGATGAGCGACCTTGAATCCCGCATCAGTGTTTATCTGAAATGGCCGCTGATAGCCGCCTTTGTCGCAGTTGGCGTTCATGCCAGCTATTTCTCGATCAAAAACAAGTTTCGTCAACGCCATAACCTGGAAAGCTTTATCAAGGTGCAGGCGAAGATGTGGCCGGTCATTAATCCGATTGTGGATTTTAATCCCATTAAATCCAGTGCCCGCCTTTATGGCAGCAAGGTGCCGGATAAACTTCCTTTGTTTGCCGAAGCCCTGTCGCCCGAAGAATGGATCAGTTTCCACCGCATCCCCGTCAGTAACGGCGTTGTGGACCGCGAAGCGACGCGGCGCGCTCTGGTTGCACAATTGGGGCCGCGTTGGAACGGTATCAAGGGTCAACCGGATTATATCCGCGCCCTGCTGGCCGCCTTTGCGCTAAAGGGCGTACAAAAACGTGATCAGTGCGAAGAACTGCTGGGTAAAATCGCACTCTGCTGGTCGGCCAAGGGCGGCATGCAATTGACGCCCGCCGTTATGACGGAAGTGAACAAGATATTGCGTGATCCGAATATTGGCGGCAAGGCGGAAGAACTCGGCGCAAACTTTGCCTATCGCGCCACGGCCGTGCTGGGTATCTTGCGCTGGGGTCGTATGCAGGGCGGTGTTATTGCACCCGCTGCGTTTCTATGGATGCGTGGCGTTGACCGCCCGTTATGGTACGCTATGAACAATCTTGGCCGCCGTTCTTTCCATGCCGAAGGGGCGGGTGCTTTGGCGCACTTTATGGCTGAACAGGCCGCCGGTAATGCCTTGCCTATCCCGCGTGTGGATACGGCGATCGTCACTTTCAACCAGTATCTTGCTGAAACCGGCAGGCCGATCCCGCCGCGCGAAGGTGATGATGATCATCGCAAGGGGGCATGACCATGGCGCTCGGTAAAACAGCCGTTGAGGCAAAGCGTGTCGGCAGCTCGCTGGTTGCAACATTCAACCGCGCAAAGCCGCCGCTAATCTGGCGCTTTGATCTTGAGCGCCATCACAGTTTTACCCTGTCATTGCAGGGCGAGCAGGGAGATTGGGAACTGGGCATGACATCACTGAAAGGTGATTTTCATCCCATCGTCACCTTTACGGCCCGCGAAGATGCCGATGAAGCCTTTGCCGCAGTCGCACAGATATTGGCCAAAGGCGCCACCTCCAAACGCAACTGGCTCAAGTCGCTGTTAAAGTTGGTCGGGGGTTGCATCGTTTTGTTTGTCATTCTGCTGTTCTGCATGGTGGCCTTCGTGCGGTTTGAAGCAAAAGAATCTGTTATGCATAGCGGACTGCCAGCGACGATGGGTATGGCTGGCAGTGCCCCGGGTGGTACGGCTGCTAAACCGACCGAGAACGCGTCGCCCAAAGTCGGTGACCCGCAATCTGCGGATGATGTGCTGCGGCCACCCCCATGATGCGCGCGTGGCCTTGCACAGGGAGAAATTGACGCATGTATATGCTCGTTTTCATCACGCTTGTGATTGGCCTCATCAACATCTATGCGCAGATATTGACGGTGCAGACCCAAAGGCTTGCGGCCAGACAGGTCGGCCTGGCGCGCACCATGCAGCAATGGCAAACCGCCGCCATTTCAATGGCGAACAGCATCTATTATGAAAATGGCACACCGGCCACCACGTCGGGGTGCAGTCTGTCGATTAATGTGCCTGCCGGTCTTGCGGTATGTGCGCCACCCGTTCCCGGTGTAACGGGAGATGCCGCTGGTACGGTGACCGCTGGCGGCAATGTGCTGAACATGATTGTTAACCACAACACTAACGCGACGGAATGCGTTCATCTGCCATCCGTGTGCACGGCGCATTCCGGCATAAACTGCACAAGTTGTAAGGCCAGCTACGATGCGGCAGATTATCAATACTATTCCATCTATGTGAAGGATAACACAACGCATCAAAGCTTTGTGGTGACTTTCGTTCCGCCGCCCACTATTTCAGCCAGCAATCCAGCCCCCGGTTTTCTGACGCTCGCAGGGGGTTATCAGACCAGCCAGACTCAGGCGGATCTGATGCAGCAGTTCGTCAACGCGTTTGTGCCGAATTATACCTATGGCATCGTGAATGGGCGTGTTTTAAAGGTCGCAGGGGCGCAGATAAACGGCAACCCGCTGACTTTTGACCTGACGGGCTTGGCAGTTGGTACAATACCGGATAATTCTATTGCGATGATCGGCAACCCGGTCGGCTTCTGACGACACGGGACAGAAAGGAACAAGTCATGAAACTGATGCAACATTTCCGTTCCGGGCTTCGTAAAAAACAGGGCGGTTATACGCTCGTGGAACTGGCGATTGTCCTTGCCGTTGCCGGTCTGCTTTTTACCGGCTTATGGCGCTTGCTGTCGGGCGGTAATCTGCAACTGAAAGACGCCGCCACCGCCACGCAACAACAACAACTGATCAGTGCCATCAAGGGATACTTGTTGTCATCAAACGGCACTTCCTTTATTCAGTTGGCAGGTTCAGCGGGCACATGGCAGTTGAAACTGCCGACGAATGCAGCAGGCACGGCGAACTGCGTCACTGAGGTTGCGGGTTATAACGAAACCGGCCTTTGCAACTATCTGCCCGCCGGATTTTCAGCGACGACCACCAACCCGTATGGTCAGACTTATCTGGTTTATGGCAAAAATGATGCAAACAGTCCGCCGGTCGGTTTTGCGTTCCTGATCATGACAACGGGCGGTGAAACCATCACTGATGCCTCGGGTGGTCGGGTCAGCAGTCAAGTCGGCGCCGATGGTGGTTTTATCTATAGCAACAATGTCTGCGGTAACGCCCCGAGTGTTTTTGCCTGGGCTTGCGGTGCTTATGGCGCATGGTCGGAACTCGTGACCGATTTCGGCGTGGCGGCACCCGCTGCCGGTGGTTTTGTTGCCAGCCGCACTTATTATTCGCCGGATCAGGATGCGAACCAGCCGTGGCTCGCCCGCACATTACTGAATAACAATATTGGCTATAACACGATGTCGACCAACCTGTTTTTGGGTGGGCAGACCATGTATATGGCAAACTCGACAGGCGCGACAGCGGGTGGTGGCACAATCAGCATGCAGGGCGGATCCATGACGGACGCCGTCACGGACGCAACCGGCGCGCAGATCAATATAACGCACAGCAGTACCGGCAATACCACCAATCCGCGCCCGCAGATATCAGTTGCCAGTGGTTGCTCGCAAACCAGCCCCGGCGCCCCGGCCAGTTGTCAGTACTCAATCAACGTCACAGGTGACATGAACGTGTCCAGCCTGATCAACGCCAACTATGTTTATGCGCAGAACCTGTATGCGCAGAGCTTTATTTATCAATCATCGGATCAGCGTCTGAAGAAAGACGTGACGACCATCGAAGATGGGCTCGACAACGTCATGCGTATTCGACCGGTCAATTACACCCTGAAGGTCAATGATAAAAAGAGCATGGGTGTTATTGCGCAAGAGCTGCAACAGATTTACCCCGACGCCGTAACGGTTAGCGACGGCAACGGTATGTTGGCGGTGAATTATTCCAGTCTGATCGCGCCGCTGATCGCCTCGGTACAGGAACTAAAGCACGAAAATGATGCGCTCAAGGCGCGTATTCAAGCGTTGGAAACTAAGACGGGCCGCTAAGACACGGCCCTTTATTGCGGCACGGTGTTGAGCTCGCACTGCAGAACGCAGCCGCGACCGTCCGTTGCGGGGACAATGCAGCATGTGGGGGCCAACTGTGAGCCTATCCCCTTGGGAATGGCGTCTGTCCTGCCTTCAAGGCAGCTGTTTAAGTCCGGTGTCGTGAAATCTTCAAAAAATC
>Ga0213872_10000907_pt1 | contig 21260 bp, 20 predicted proteins | sample VelepicomBERX_R2_FD_160071 | JGI IMG/M metagenome (GOLD analysis project Ga0213872, IMG submission 160071) | Rhizosphere microbial communities from Vellozia epidendroides in rupestrian grasslands, the National Park of Serra do Cipo, Brazil - RX_R2 | ecosystem: Host-associated > Plants > Roots >...
ATCTCGCTGGTCCGCAACACCGACTATTGGGGCGGCGCGCCGGCTTTGGCGCGGGTGACCTTCCGCTTCATGGCCGATCCCAGCGCCACTATCGACGCCCTGGCGGCCGGCGACATTGACGGCTACACGATCTTCAACGCTCCGGAAGCGATCGACCGGCTGAAGCGCGACACCCGCTTCGACGTGCAGATCACCCCCAGCGAGTTCAAGGGCATCCTGGCGCTCAACAACCGCAAGGCGCCGTTCGACGACATCCGCGTGCGCCGCGCCTTGACCTATGCCATCGACAAACAGGCCGTCATCGACGCCGCCGCGTTCGGCTATGGCCGTCCGATCGGCAGCCATTACACCAGCCAGGATCCCGGCTTTGTCGATCTGAGCGGGCTCTATCCGTACGACCCCGCCAAGGCGCGGCAATTGCTGGCCGAAGCCGGCCATGCCAACGATCTGCATCTCGTGCTGAAGCTGCCGCCGCTGGCCTATGCGCGGCGCAGCGGCGAGGTGGTGGCGGCGCAATTGGCAACAGTCGGCGTCACGGTCGAGATCGTGCCGATGGAATGGGCCTCCTGGCTGCAACAGGTGTTCGGCCGGCATGATTTCGACATGACCATCGTCGCCCATGTCGAGCCGATGGATTACGGCATCTATGGCCGCGACAGCTATTACTTCGGCTATGGTAATGCGGCGTTCAAAGAGCTTCTGACCCGCATCGATGGGGCACCCGACGAACCTACGCGTCTGGCGCTGCTGGGCGACATGCAGCGCATGATCGCCGAGGATGCGGTCAACGTCTTCCTGTACGAGCCGCCGCTGGTCAGCGTATGGGACGCGCGGATCGAAAACATCGAATACCGCACGCCGGTGCAGGTGTTCGACATCGTCCACGCCCATTTCGCTGATCCCTCGCCCGATGCGGCGGTCGCGGCGAAGAACGACAATGGCCGGATCGTGCTCGGTGCTTCGCTGGGCCTGACCGGCGCGCTGTTCCTGGCGCTGCTGGTGCGTGCTGGACCGATATTCGCGGCGCGGCGTGGGGTCAGCCTGGGCGTGACACTACTGGCCGCCAGCCTGGTGATCTTCCTGGTGGTGCAGCTGGCGCCCGGTGATCCGGCCCGCTTCATGCTGGGGATGAATGCGGATGAGACTGCTGTCTCGACCCTGCGCGCTCAGCTTGGGTTGGATAAGCCGCTGCCGGAACGCTACCTCGCCTGGCTGGCCGGACTAATCACCGGTGATTTCGGCACCAGCTGGACCTATCGCGTGCCGGTCGGGACGCTGATTCTGCAAAGGCTGCAAGTCTCGCTGCCGCTCACACTGCTGGCGCTGATCTTCTCGACCGTCATCGCTTTGGCCCTCGCTTTGGCGGCGACGCTCGGACGCGGGCGCTGGGTTGGGAAGCTGGCCGATCTGATCACCGGCGCCGGGATCGCCATTCCCAATTTCTGGCTCGGCATCCTGCTGGTCGGGGTGTTCGGGGTCAGCCTGCACTGGTTCTCGGCCGGCGGGTTCGCCGGATGGGAGGCTGGGCCGCTGGCCGCCTTGCGTTCGCTGACTTTGCCGGCCCTGGCGCTGGCCATACCGCAAGGAGCGATCCTGGCCCGGCTGCTGCGCTCGGAATTGTTGGAGGCTTTGGGCCAGGATTTCGTCCGCACTGCGCGGGCCAAGGGGCTAAGCCGGCCCGCCGCGCTGCTGCGCCACGCTTTGCCGGCCAGCCTGCCGCCGGTGCTGACCCTTCTCGGCATGCAATTCTCCTTCCTGCTGGCCGGCGGCGTGCTGATCGAGAACGTCTTCTTCCTGCCCGGCCTTGGCCGTCTGGTATTCGAGGCGATCCTCGGACGCGATTTGATCGTGGTGGAGAGCGTATCTATCGTGTTGGTGTTCCAGGTGATCGTGATTTCGCTGCTGGCCGACCTCGCCAGTGCCGCGGCCGATCCTCGATTGAGAGAACGGGTGGCGTCATGAAGACCGGATTGGCCTTGTCGCTGCTGATGGTGGCGGCCGCTTTGCTCTCCTTCGTCTGGCTGCCTTTCGATCCGGCGGCGATGGACATCCCGCACCGGCTGGAGGCGCCCAACTGGCATCACTGGTTCGGCACCGACGCCTATGGCCGCGATCTGCTGTCGATGGTGGCGGCGGGCGCGCGGGCGTCGCTCTATGTCGCCTTGGCCGCCTTGCTGGTGGGCGCTGGGTTCGGCGTGCCGCTCGGCCTGCTGGCCGCGTCGCGCGGCGGGCTGGTCGAGGAGGTCGTCACCCGTGCCGGCGACGTGGTGTTCGCCTTCCCGGCCCTGCTGACCGCGGTGCTGATCGCCGCCGTGTGGGGACCGGGCGTGGTTCCGGTGGTCGCTGCGGTCGGGCTGTTCAATATCTCGGTCTTCGCCCGCGTCACCCGCGGCGCCGCGCTGGGGCTGTTGCATCGCGACTTCATCCTGGCGGCGCGGGTGGCAGGAAAAGGCGAGCTGCGTATCGCTTTCGAGCATGTGCTGCCCAATTGCCTCGGCCTGTTGCTGGTGCAGGGCGCGGTGCAGTTCTCGCTGGCGGTGATCGCCGAGGCCGGCCTGTCCTATGTCGGGCTAGGATTGCAACCGCCGACGCCGAGTTGGGGCCGCCTGTTGGATTCGGCCCAGACCATGATTGCGCAGGCGCCCTGGCTGGCGGTGTTCCCCGGCCTCGCCATCCTGATGACGGTGCTGGGTTTCACTCTTCTGGGCGATGGTTTGCGCGACCGGCTCGATCCGCGTCTGGCGCGGGAGGCGCGGCGATGATTCTCGATATTGCCGAACTGCGCCTGTCGGTCCTGTCCGAGGCGATTTCGCTGTCCGTCGCACCGGGCGAGATCGTCGGACTGATCGGCGAATCCGGGTCCGGCAAGTCCCTGACCGCTTTGGCGATCCTCGGCCTGCTGCCGCCCGAGGTGCGGGTTTCCGGCAGCATCCGGCTCGACGGCCGCCAGATCGTCGGCGCTTCGGATCGCGAGATGCAGGCGGTGCGGGGCCGTGTCGCCGGCATCGTGTTCCAGGAACCGATGACCGCGCTGAACCCGGTGCTGCGCGTAGGCGATCAGGTGGCGGAAACGCTCCGCTGCCATGGAATTCCCCACGCCGAAGCCCGGCGCCGCGCCGAGGAAGCGCTGGAACAGGTGGGACTGCCGGGAACCTATGACCGATTCCCTCACCAATTCTCCGGCGGCCAGCGGCAACGCATCGCCATTGCCATCGCCATCGCGATGCGCCCGCGCCTGCTGATCGCCGATGAACCGACCACCGCGCTCGACGCCAATACGCAAGAACAGATCGTTTCGTTATTACAACGACTAGTCAAAGAGACGGGCATGGGGTTGCTGCTGATCAGCCACGATCTGGCGCTGGTCGAAAAAGCGGCACACCGCGTGGTTTCGCTACGCCAGGGCGAGCCCCCAATCACCGTTCCGCCGCGTCCGGCCAATGCGATCGGCCCGGTGGTGCTGCAAGGCTCCGGCCTGGTGCGCGAATATCGCCATCCGAAGCTGCGCGCGGTGGATGGCGTCGACATCGCGGTGCATGAGGGCGAAAGCGTCGCCATCGTCGGCGAGTCGGGTTCCGGCAAATCGACTCTGCTGCGTACGCTTTTGGGTCTCGAAACACCGCAAGCCGGCAGCATAGCCTTGAACGGCCGCATCCAGGCGGTGTTCCAGGATCCGGCGGGAAGCTTCGACCCGCGTTGGCGGGTGGAAAAATTGGTGGCAGAGCCGCTGCCCCGCCTCCCCGCCGCCGAACGGCGCCGCCGCGTCGAGGAAGCGCTGGTTCAGGTCGGGCTGTCGCCAACCGACGCCGATCGCTTCCCGCATCAATTCTCCGGCGGCCAGCGCCAGCGCATCGCCATCGCCCGCGCTTTGGTGGTCGAACCCGACATCATCGTTTTCGACGAAGCGACCTCGGCGCTCGATCCGTCTGTAAAGGCGCAGATCCTGGCGCTATTGGCCGAGATCGCGACACGCCGCCGCATCGCCTATCTGTTCGTCACCCACGACCTCGCCTCGATCCGCCTGATCGCGGATCGGGTTCTGGAAATGAAAGACGGAAGGCTGGCTCAGGCGTGATAGACGGCCCGGGCGATGGCGCGCGCCAGGCAATCGGCAGCGGCGGAGCCCAGCCGGGCGATCTGCACCGCGCGCTCGGCGCCATGCGCCGGCAAATCCACCCCATCGGCCACGGCGAACACGGTGTCGCCATCGAACGGCGTATGGGCCGGACGCACCGCGCGCGACACGCCATCCTGCGCCATGATCGCCAATCGCTTGCATTCGGCGGGCGTAAGGCGAGCCGACACCGCCACCACGGCGATAGTGGTGTTGGCGCCCGGCTTCATCCGGCCGATGTCGAGCAGGCGCGACAGATCGGGGATCGGATCATGCGCGGCGGCGACGTGTCCGGCAGGGTGGGCGCCAGGACGATGGCCACCGAACTCGTCGCCGAACTCGAAAGGCCAGGCCCAATAGGTTTTCCCATCCGGCATCAAGGCCGACCCGACCGGATTGGCCGCGACCAACGCACCGACCATGATCCCCTCGCCCAGATCGAGCGACGCCGAACCGACCCCGCCCTTGATGCGCCCTGCCGCAGCCCCCCGTCCCGCCCCTACCGAGCCCAGGCCGAAGGCGTGAGCAGCCGCCTCGACCGAGGCGATGCCGAGATCGCGGTAAGGCGGGGTCATGCCCCAGTTCTTGTCGCCCTCATTGGCGAGATCGTGCAGCACGGCGGAGGGTACGATCGGAATATGCGGGCTGTGCGGGAACAATTTCAGTCCTACACCCCTCTGCGACAGGCTGGCGGCGACGCCATCGGCCGCGCCCAGGCCGAACACCGAACCGCCCGCCAGCACGATGGCGTGGGCGATGGAATTGAGGCTTTCCGGCTCCAGCGCCGCCGTTTCGCGCACGCCGGGACCGCCGCCGCGCACATCGACGCCGGCCGTCCAGGCCTCGGGCAGCAACAAGGTGGTGACACCGCTGGCGGCGCGCTCGTCGGTGGCGTGGCCGACCTTCAGGCCGGGAACGTCGGTTATCAGGTTGAGCGGGCCGGGCGAGGGCATTAAACACTCCAGGGGAAAGAGTCAGGGGAGCATCATGGCGACAGGCGAGAATACAGTCGAGACCGTGACCGGGGAATTGGTCGAAATCCGTCCGGGGCGCCGCATCAGCCTGGCGGTGTCCGAGGGCCGGAAAGAGGTGACGGTGTTCCTGTGCCATGGCGGCGGCGGCAACAAGGATCAATGGCGCAATCAATGGACCGCCCTGGTCCAGGCCGGCGTGCGCGTGGTCGCCTGGGACAATGTCGGCCATGGATCGAGCCCGCAGCCGGCCGTGCGCGAGCTTTATCGCGGCGAGGAATTCGTCGCCGACCTCGCCGCTTTGGTTGATCGCCATGGCCAGGGCAAGATCGTGCTGGCCGGCCATTCCTACGGCACCCGCCAGACGCTCGCTCTACTGGCCGCCTATGCGAAGAAGGGTGAACTCTCCCGCATTTCCTCGGCGGTGCTTTACGCCCCGCCACCGGCTGGAGGCTCGCTCGGCGTCGGCCCGATCGCCTGGCTGCCACCATTGATCCTCGAATGGCTGCGCCCCAAGCTGTCGCGGCGCTTCCGCGAGCTGGCCTGGCATCCCGAGACCGATCCGGCGCTGATCGACTATGAGGAGAGCCTGACCAAGCGCAACAGCCTCTACATGACCCAGGCCCTGCTGACCCAGGCGGTGCAGGTGCCCGACGAAGACCTCGCCTTGATCGATCTGCCGGTGACCATCCTGGCCGGTTCAGACGACCAACTGACCCCCGCCGCCTTCGCTCAAGGGCTGGCGGCGAAGCTGCCGCGCGCGACCGTAGACGTGGTCGAGCGCAGCGGCCATCAGATCATGCTGGAACAGCCCGGCCGGGCGACCGCACCGCTGCTTCACGCCGCGGCAGGCTGAGTCTCGCCGCGGTCCCGCCACAGCCCCAGAACGGCGACGAAGGCGATGCCGGTCAGGCCGGTGCAGATGGCCAGGCCGATCGGCAGCATGTCGTTCTCGGCAAGCCAGTCGCCGATCGCCGTGCCGGTGGTGCGCGCCGCCGAGATGGTGGCCCAATAGAGGAACAGCGACGGCGCCGCGTTGCGCCAATAGACCGCCAGCACCGGCAGCAGCGCCACCGACAGGGCAATGGCGGCGACGCCATCGCCGATGGTGTGCTCGAAATAATCGCCCAGCACCGTGCCAAACACGCCGGCCGACAGCATCGTCACCCAATAGAGCGCATCGGTCTCGGGCAGCGCCTTGCCTTGCTTGGTCCGCTCGCCCTTCTTCAAGGCGACGAACGCCAGAACCGCGATCAGCGCGGCCAATCCCGCCGTCAGCACCAGGCGGTCGATATGCAGGCCGCGCTTGCCGGCCAGATAATCGGCGATGTTGGTGGCTCCTGTGCGCAGGATGATGATGCAGGCCCAGTAATAGGCGTCGTGCGACAGCCGGTCGAACCGCTCGGCCACATAGGCGGCGGCGAACAACACCGCCAAGATCGGCAACCCGCCCAGCAGCCCGAGGCCGCTATTGTGGGCGTACAGATCGCCCATATTGGTGCCGAAGATGCTGGCGAGAATGATGGCCGCCCAATAACGGGGAGTAATGGCCGGGAGATGTCTGGTCTGCATGATCCGCTTCCTTGGAGGTATTTTGCCGATCGATTAACCGGCGCAGCGGCGGCGGGATCAATTAAAGTTTGAGTTAGGTCAATCCGGCGGCCCTGCTCCTAAGCTATCCTGCGGCTCCAACCCTGGCCGCGACCTTGCGGCCCGAAACCGCCGGTGTCTTACCATGACCGAGATCGCATTCAGGCCAAAGCTCGTCGAGGCCTTGCGTCGATACCACGCCAATGACCTGACCGCCGACATCGCCGCCGGTGTCGCCGTCGGCGTCGTCGCCCTGCCCTTGGCGATGGCCTTCGCCATTGCCAGCGGGCTCAAGCCCGAAGCGGGCATTTATACCGCCATCGTCGCCGGATTCCTGATTTCCGCGCTGGGCGGGTCGCGCGTCCAGATCGGCGGGCCGGCGGGCGCCTTCATCGTCGTCGTCTATGGCATCGTCAGCCGCTACGGCGTCGACGGGCTGGTCGTCGCGGCGCTGTTGTCGGGCATCATCCTACTGGCGATGGGCATCTTCCGCCTGGGCGGGCTGATCCGCTTCGTGCCCGTCAGCATCGTCATCGGCTTCACCAACGCGATCGCCGTACTGATCGCCCTGTCCCAGGTCAAGGATGTGCTGGGCCTGCGCATGCCCGAGCCCCCGGCCGATTTCTTCAGCCGGATCTACGCGATCGCGACCCATCTCGACAGCGTCAATCCTTACGCGGTGGCGCTCGGCGCGGGCACGGCGGCGATCGTGATGGGCTGGCCCCGCCTCGCTTCGGCCAGCGGGATCTCGGGGCTTCAGCGCGTGCCGGGCAGCATCGTAGCCCTGATCCTGGGAACCGCGCTGGTCAGCTTTCTCGGCCTGCCGGTCGAGACCATTGGCCAGCGTTTCGGCGGCATTCCGGCAGGCTTGCCGACGCCGTCGCTGCCGCACCTCCATCTCGACCAATTGCCCGACCTGGTACGCCCCGCCATCACGCTGGCCATCCTGGGGGCGATCGAATCGCTGCTCTGCGCGCGGGTCGCCGACGGCATGATCGACGACCGCCACGATCCCAACCAGGAATTGGTCGCCCAAGGGTTGGCCAATCTCGCAGCACCCCTGCTGGGCGGCTATTGCGCGACCGGCACCATCGCGCGAACCGTCACCAATGTGCGCTCGGGTGCCCGCAGCCCGGTGGCCGGCATCGTCCATGCCCTGACGCTGCTGGCGATCCTGCTGGTCGCCGCACCGCTAGCGCGCGACGTTCCGCTCGCCGTTCTGGGCGGCATCTTGCTGTGCGTCGCCTACAATATGGGGGAATGGCACGAATTCGTGCGGCTGCGCCATTTCACCAACAATTACCGGGCGATCCTGCTGTCGACCTTCGGGCTGACGGTGGTGGTCGACCTGACCGTCGCGGTCGAGGTCGGGCTCGCTTTGTCGTTCTTCTTCTTCGTAACCCGGGTGACCAGCCTGACCAGCCTCGAACCGGTGCCCGAGATCGAAGCGCACGGCCGCGCCCATATCGGGCGCGACGTCGAGGCGTACCGGCTGCTCGGCTCGCTGTTCTTCGCCACCGTCGATAAAATTGAGGCGCTGGCGGACACCACCCGATCGACACCCCGCATCCTGGTGCTGAGCCTGTCCAACCTGCTCAATATCGACAGCTCCGGGGTCGATGCGCTCGAGCATGTCCGCGCCGCCCTGGCCAAACGGGGCTGCCGCATGCTGATCGCCGGCGCGCAAGGCCAGCCGCTTTCGCTTCTGCGCCGCTCGGGATTCATTGATAAAATCGGTGCGGACTGTATGTTCGACAGCACCGCCAAGGCGCTCGACGCCGCGGACCTCCTGTTGGAGAAGCCTGCGTAGGGAGGAGCACATGCTCAAGTCATCCGGGCTCGCGGTCATTCTCTCCTGTTTGCTACTGTCCGGCAGTCCCGCCGCAGCCGATAATTTCCCCACCGCACCACCCGCTTCCGAGGGCTTTTCCCAGGAACGCCTGGCGCAGATCCGAACGCTGCTGAAGAAAGAAATCGACGCCGACCGCATGCCGGGCGCGGTGGTTATGATCGCGCGGGACGGAAAACTGGTCTATTCCGAGGCGGTCGGCTTCCAGGACAAGGCGGCCGGCAAGCCGCTCGGCAAGGATGCGATCTTCCGCATCTATTCGATGACCAAGCCCTTCGTGTCGGTGGTCACGATGATGCTGGTGGAAGAAGGCCAACTGCAATTGGCCGACCCGGTGACGAAATATCTGCCCGGCTTCGCCGAGATGAAGGTGCTGGTAACGGACAAGGATGGAAACTCTTCGATCGAGGCGGCCAGGCGCCCGATCACCATCCAGGATCTGCTGCGTCACACCGCCGGATATGATTACGGCGAGTCGACGACGCTTCCCGAAATCAAGGCGGCCTATGCCGAGACCGGCCTTTATCGCCCCGACGGCATTCTCTACGATTCGCGCGGCGAAACGGCGGAAGCGAAGATCGCGGCGTTCTCCAAGGTGCCTCTGGCCTATCAGCCCGGCACGAATTGGAAATACAGCAAGGCCACCGATCTGCTCGGGCGCATTCTCGAAAAGGTGACGGGCAAGAGGCTGGGCGATCTTCTCGCCGAGCGCCTGTTCAGGCCGCTGAACATGCCGGATACCGGCTATTTCGTCCCGGCCGGCAATCAGCGGCGCATTGCCGAAGCCCTGCCGGTCAATCCGCTGACTGGCGGGCCCAACGACCGCCTTTACGACGTGACGGCGCCGCCGGCCAACGATCCCGGCGACAGCGGCGCGGTATCGACGGCAGCCGACTATCTGCGCTTCTGCCAAATGCTGCTCAATGACGGCGAGCTGGACGGAAAGCGTTATCTAAGCCCGACGACGATCCGGCTGATGACGTCGGACCAACTCGGCAACCGCACCACGCTTCCCCAGGAGCCCGGCGAATTGCTGATGGGCGTGCAGGGATACACTTTCGGCCTCGGCTTCATGGTCCGCCGAGGCCCAGGTATCGCCTCGGTGCCCGGCACGGAAGGCGAATATCTGTGGGGCGGTGCCGGTGGCACCTTCTTCTGGGTCGAGCCTAAATCCCGGCTCGCCGTGGTCGTCATGGCCCAGACGCCCGGCCCGATCCGGCAATATTACCGCCGCCTGTTCAAGCAGGTGATCGAACAGGCGATTGTCGCACAATAGTTTGGTGGGGGGGTTGGTGGGCCGTTCTGCCCTATCAATTGCCCTCATTCCGTCGAATCCGACTCGTCCTCCCGGCTGTGGAGCAAGGCCGCCAGCGTCCGCAAAGCCACGTCGAGCTGATCCATCGTCGGCGCCCCCAGCGCCAGCCTGACGGCGTTTGGCGCATGGCCGGGCGTGGCGGCGAAGGTCGTCGAGGGGGTTAAGGCGATGTCGCGTCGGGCCGCCGCCGCGACGAAGGTCTGCGAGCGCCAGTGCGGCGGCAGGGTCAGCCAGAGGTGATAGCATTTTTCATTGGCGTGGATCTCGAACGCCGACAGGTGATCGGCAGCCAATTTCTGGCGCGCCCGCGCGTCGCGGCGCTTCAGTTTCGCCAGCTCCGCGGCTGTGCCGTCCGCCATCATCCGCTGGGCCGCCGCCAGAGCAAATCCCGACGCTGTCCACCCGCCTGACCTCACCGCGGCCATCACATTTTCCCGCAAGCGCGGCGGCGCGACGATGAAGCCCAGTGTCAGGCCCGGCGCGACCTTCTTGGAGAGGCTGTCAATGACGATGCAGCGCTCCGGCGCAAGCGCCGCAAGCGGCGGCGCGTCGTCGAGGAAGCCGTAGACATTGTCCTCGATGACGGGAAGATCGAGGTCGGTAGCAACGCCCAGAAGGTCCGGCCGCCGGGCCTGATTCATCGTCACACCCAGTGGATTATGCACCGCCGGCTGGACATAGATCGCCGACAGATGGGCCTCATGATGCGCCCGCCGCACGGCGTCCGGCCTCACGCCGCCTTCATCCATCGCCAAAGGCACCAGGGAAATGCCCATCTGAGCGGCGATTACCTTGATGAAGGGATAGGTCAAAGCCTCGACGCCGCAGCGTCCGCCGGCGGGCACGATGGCCGCGAGCGCCGCGGCGATGCATTGCCGCCCATTCCCGGCGAAGACGAGTTGGTCGGGTGCCGGCGTCCATCCGCCCCGCGACAGATACTCGCAGGCGATGGCCCGCAGCGTCGGCGTGCCGATGCTGGTGGCCTGCCGCAAGGCGATATCGAGCGCGGCGGGCTGATCGAGGCCGGACAAGCTCTTGGCGATCAGAGCGCTTTGCGTGGGAAGCAGCGGGTAATTGAACTCCAGATCGATGCGGATCCCGCGCGGCTCGCAGAGCATTGCCCCGGTCGCCCTGGCATCCCCCGCGACGAAAGTGCCTCGGCCGACCTCGCCGACAACAAGGCCCCGCCGCAGGAGTTCGGCATAGACGCGGCTCGCCGTCGACGCCGCGATTTTGCGGTCATAGGCAAAGTCGCGCTGGGGCGGCAGCCGGTCTCCCGGCGCCAGCCGGCCATCCGCGATGTCCGCGGCGACCGCATCGGCCAATTTCAGATAGGCGGATCTGGACATTATTGCACCGAGTACAATGTATCGATTGATCCGAGAACTATATCGGAACAAGTTATCCACAGCAACCAAATTGCACCTGAAACGACGGAGAACCTGATGGATTTGACGATCGCGGCCATCCTCGTCGCTTTTGCCGGCGTATTTCTGATCGCCTTCCTGAAAGGGGCGTTCGGGGGCGGCTTCGCCATCATCGGTATCCCCCTGCTGTCGATCGTCATGGATCCGTTGGCGGCCGGCGGTCTGCTGGCGCCCCTGTTCATCGCGATGGATCTGTGCGCGCTCCGCTATTGGAAACCCTCGACTTGGTCGAAACCGGATCTGGTTCCCCTGGTGCCGGGGCTCGTGATCGGCATCGGGCTCGGCTATCTGCTGTTCAGCTTGCTCGATCACCGCGCCATCGCGATTGTGATGGCGGCGGTCACCCTGGCCTTTGTCGGCCTCTGGCTGGGGGGCGGCGCGCAGGTGACGGCCCGGCCGCGCTCGGCCTTCAACGCCGTCGCCGCCGGCCTCGCTTCGGGCTTCACCACCATGGTGGCACATTCGGGCGGACCGCCACTGGCGATGTATCTGCTGCCGCGCGGCCTGCGGAAAGAGGTTTATGCGGGAACGACGAGCCTGTTCTTCTCGATCGGCAATTTGACCAAGCTGGTGCCCTGGCTGCTGTTGCTGAAGCCGCAGCCAGGCCTGTGGAAATTGACGGCGCTCTGCCTGCTGGCGGTTCCCGCCGGCGTCTGGCTAGGCTGGCGCCTGCAGGACCGGCTGGATCAGCGTCAGATCTACCGGGCCTGCTACGGATTGCTGGTCCTCGCGGCGGTAAAACTCCTGTGGGACGGCGTTTCCGGCTATCTGGCGCGGGCGGCGTGACATGCGCGACTCAGCCCTGGCGACGGCCATCTCCTTAGCTCTTTTAAAGACGTCGGCTATCGCGATCGAACTCGCCATGCGCGTTCATCTCGCCCAGAGCGACGGGGTTCCGCGCCGCCTCGGCGGCCTGAGTCCGCAACGCGAAAAGCACGCGAAGCTTCTGCTGCTGGCTTCGATCCACGACAGGCGGAAACTGGAGGACATTCACCGCGCGGTCGGATTGTCACGGGGCCATTTCATCCGCGCCTTCCAGCAATCCGTCGGGGAAACGCCGTATCGCTGGCTGAGCACGCAGAAGATCGAGAAGGCGCGGAGGCTGCTGAGAGAAACCGGCCAGCCCCTGACCGAGATCGCGCTGGCATGCGGTTTCTGCGACCAGTCCCATTTCACCCGCACCTTCAGCCGCGTTTCGGGCATGACGCCCGGCGCTTGGCGCCACAATCGACTGTAATAAAGGAGATATGACATGCGTAGACCAGCCCGATTGACGGTAATTTCCCTGGCTCTTCTCGGTATATCGGCTGTCGCGATCCCTGCCGCCATCATGGCGGCGCAAAGCGATAAATATGCTGTCAAAGTGCCCCAGGGTCTCGCCTTCAGCGAGTTCAGGGGTTTCGAGTCCTGGGAGACGGTCGGCGTCAGCTATACCGGCGAGACCATCGAGGTGATCCTGGCCAATCCCAAAATGATCGAAGCCTACAAAGCCGGCGTTCCCGGTAACGGCAAGCCGTTCCCCGACGGCGCCAAGATGGCCAAGATCCATTGGAACGCGAAGCAGAGCGAGGATGCGCCCAGCCCGACCACGGTGCAGGGCGCTCTGCACGATGTCGATTTGATGGAGCGCGACAGCAAGCGCTTCGCCGCGACCGGCAGCTGGGGCTATGCCCAGTTCACCTATGACAATGACGCCGGCAAATATGTGCCCGAAGGAACCGGCAGCGATTGTGGCTACGCCTGCCACACTATTGTGCAGGCGAAGGATTACGTCTTCACGGCATATGGAAAGCGATAACGGATATGACTCTCGAACTCTATGCTCTTCTGGCGACGGCGCTGCTGACGCTGGTGCTCGCTTTCGTGGCGTCGACACTCTACGGAAAGCAGGTCGGCAATCCCGCCCTCATGAGCAACCGCGACCGGATTGCCGCCCCGACCGGCGCGGCGCAGCGGGCGGTCCGCGCACATCTGAATCTGCTGGAAAACGCCGTTCCGTTCGCCATCGTCGTCCTGACGGCACAGGTCCTGCACGTGTCCACGCCGATGACCCAAACGGCGGCGCTCGTCTTCATAATTGCCCGCATCCTGCACGCGATCGTCTATATCGCCGGCATCACCGCCGTGCGGACCCTGCTGTGGCTGGCGGGAGTCGCGGCGACCATCGCGATCGGTCTGGCTCTGATCTGAGTGCCGCTACCCGACCAAGGCGTTGCGCAGCGCCATCGCGCCGAGGACGACGAAAATCACCGCCGCGAGGGCGTGAACCGCCTTGGCCGGCAGTTTGTCGGCGAAGCGATGGCCGAGGAACACCACCGGCACGCTGGCGATCATCATGCCCAGCGTCGTGCCCGCCACCACCGGCAGGAACCGATGAAATTCGGCGGCAAGCGCGACTGTGGCGATCTGGGTTTTGTCGCCCAGTTCGGCCATGAAGAAGCTGATCGCGACGGTGAGGAAGATGCCGGAACGGCCTTTCGAGATGCCTTCCTCGGCGCCGTCCAGCTTGTCGGGCACCAGGATCCAGCCGGCCATCAGGATGAAGGACGCCACCACCGCCCAGTTCAGGATGGCGGGACTCAGCACGTCCGACAGCAGGGTGCCGACGCCGCCGGCGCCGGCATGGCTCAGCAACGAGGCGACGAAGATGCCGAGGATGATCGGCACCGGCTTGCGGTATTTCGCCGCCAGGACGAGCGCCAGCAATTGCGTCTTGTCGCCGACTTCGGCGAGCGAGACCACTCCGGTGGAGACAAAGAAGGATTCAAACATCGAGACGAGTACTCCAGGCCGGACACGACATTGACCGCGTCGCGTCCCCGGCCTTCGGAGACAACGCGGTCAATGGTCTCGCCAAATTCTGGAATCGCCCGCACCATGCCTTGCGGCAAGTCTGTTGATACGGGCCCCTCTCGACGGAGGGCGGCTACTCCCCAATGACGGGCGGAAAACTAATCGACTCACCCGATCGAGGCCAGTGATTTTTTCGACTAATCAACTCACCTGAGCCGTTCGCGCAGCGCTTTGCGATCGACCTTGCCGACGCCGATCTCGGGCAGGGCGGCGACGAAATGCACGGCGGCCGGGGCGTAGATGCGCTTCAGCCGTTCGGACACATGGGCTTGCAGGACCGTCTCGGTCACATCCCAGCCGGCCCGCAGCACCACGAAGGCGACCGGCACTTCGCCAAGGTCGGCATGAGGGCCGCCGACGACGCAGCAGGCCTGCACCGCCTCATGGGCGACCAGCGCCCCCTCGATCAGGGCGGGCGACAGATTTTCGCCGCCGCGGATGATCACGTCCTTGATGCGCCCGGTGATCGACAGATAGCCCTCGTCATCGAACCGCCCGAGATCGCCGCTGCGCAGCCAGCCGCGATCGAAGGGCTGCTCTACGCCATCGCCGACATAGCCCATCATCAGAGACGGGCCGCCGATGCAGATCTCGCCCTCCTCGCCGGCGCCGGCTTCCTCGATGGTGCCGGGCTTGAACAGTTTGACCTGCTGCCCGTCGAGAACCTTGCCGACCGAGCCGATGCGCCGGTTGCCGGGCGGGTTCATGGTCGAGGTGCAGGTCGCCTCGGACAGACCATAGGACACCACCAGATCGACGCCGAACGCCGCCTCGATCTCGCGATGCAGCTCCGGCGTGATCGGCGCCGAGCCGCAGCGCAGGAACCGCAAGGAGGGGAACGACGTGCGCCCGGCCAGCTGCGGCAGCAGGCGCGAATACATGGTGGGCACGCCGGTCATGTAGGTGATGCCGTATTGCTCAAACAGGTCCGGCACGTCTTCGGCGATGAAACGCTCGGCCAGCACCACCGTCGCGCCGGCCAGGAAGGGCACGATCAGCTGGTTGTTGACGCCGTTGGTATGATGCAAGGGCATCACATGCAGCAGGCGGTCATCGGGGCCGGTGCCGGTCATCGCCAGCACGCCGGCGGCATTGCAGGCCAGATTGCCATGGCTCAGCACCACGCCCTTGGGGCGGCCGGTGCTGCCCGAGGTGAACAGCATCATCGCCGCATCATCGGGTCCGGGCTCCTGGTAAATGGCCGGGCGGGACTCCTTCAGCGCCAGCAGCGCTTCGTCGCCGTCATAGAGCAAGGTCATGCCGACCGAATCCATGCGATCCGCGGTCACTTCCGGCGCCACGCGCGGCTCCATGAAGCAGGGGCACAGGCCGGCCTGCATCAGCCCGAAGAAAGCGGCGATGGCCTCGGGCCCGCGCGACGCCAGGATGCCGACGAATTTCCCGCGCGGCAGCTCGTGCGCGCCGGCGGCATAGGCTTCGATCGCGGCCGACAGCTCGGCATAGCCGATCTCTTCGCCGGTCTCGGCCAGGATCAGCGCGGTGCGGTCCTCCGCCGCATGACGCGCCATCGCCTCCTTGAGGCCGAGGACCGAGGCGGACATCAGCGCAGCCTCACATTGGCGTCGCGCTCGAAGGTGCCGTGCTTGTCGAGCGAAGCCAGGGCGTCACGCTCGCGATCGGTCGGCAGGGGCGTCGGCGTGGCGCCGATGGCGTCGAAGGAGAAGCCGGTGCGGGCGATCACCTCCTCCAAGGACGAGTCCGGATGCCAATGCTTGAGCGCCATCCGATTGTTCCGCTTCTCGAAGATGGCGATCGGCGTGGCGAGGCCGTGCATGCCGCCCGACGCGGTGACGAAATCGAGCTTCTGCACCAGGGAGCGCGGGCTGTGCTCGGTGCGCCAGGTCACCGCGCGCCGGGCGGTGGGAAGCATCACCGCGCCGCCGCCGCCGCCCGGCAGACGGACCTTGGGCTTGTGCCAGTCGCCGATGGCCGAGACGTTGGTGCGCCCCTCGCCGTCGATCTGCGCGGCACCGAGGAAGCAGAGATCCATCTTCCCGCGGCAGCAGAGATCGTAGAAATCCTCATTGTCGAAGATCGAACAGGAGCCTTGCGACAGCACCGGATCGGAACTCGACAGCGGAATGAAAGACGGATCGGGATCGACCCCGCCGGCGACGTTGATATAGGTGAAATCGAAATCATAGGCGCGCTTGGCCAGCAGGCAGGCCAGCATGGCGAAGGTCGAATTGACGCCGCTGAAGGTCACCTCGTCGGGGCGGATGAAGCGCGCCAGGCCGATGGCGATATGGGCGAAAGGCGAGAACTCAGCCATGGTTCGCCTCCGGCGCTTCGGCCAGATGTTGGGCAAGGAAGCCCTCGTTCTTTTCGTCCATATAGGCCTCGATGGTCGGGTAATCGACTTCGTAGAGCGGCCAGCAGGAACCCGGCCAGGCGCCGTTAGGCACGATGGCGACGGCTTCGGTCAAGAGGCGCGGCACCAGGGTCAGTTCCGGCTGTTGGGCGAACACTTCTTCCTCGACCAGCTTCTCGGCGACGATCAGCACGCGGCCGGCGGAGCGGGTCATGATGTGATCCCAGTTCGGCGTGCCAAAGGTGCGCGCATCGCCCGACGCGGTCGCCTCGGCGACATGGATCACCGCAAAATCCGGCCGGATGCGCGGGATAACCCAGGTTTCCTCATTGCTGCCATAGGGATCGGGCAGTTTCTTCCAGCCATTGAGTTCCGGCAGGTCCGAGCCGTGCAGCCCGCCGACCGGCTGGAACGGCACGCCGAACGCGGCGGCGCGCATGCCGGCGGTCAGGGTGGCGCAGGCATGTTCCTCGAGCTTCAGCTTTCCCTGCTCGACCGCTTTGCGATACCAGGGCGCCATGCCGAAATTGCCCTCCATGGCGACGATGCCGACCTTGGCGCGATCCGCCACGCCGGCGCGGCACAGAATGTCGATGTCGTAACCGGGCGACTGCTTGAGGATTTCCAGATTGCGCTTGCCCTGGCGGATCAGCTCGCGCACCAGGGCGAACGGCCCGCGATGCAGGAAGCTGCCGCCCAGCGCCACCGAGGCGCCATCGGGAATGCGGGCGGCCAGATCGGCCAGCGAGACGATTTTCGATCGGCTCATTTCGAGGCTCCTTTGCGACCCGCGGCATAGGCCGCGATCCTTTGCTTGATGCCGGGCCGGGCGCCCGAAGCGACCAGATCGGCCAGATCCTGGGCGCGGCTGTCGGCGCGCAGAATATTCAGCATGGTTTTCTCCGTCTCGATCGCCAGGCGCGATGCTTGGGCCAGAACGCGGTGCGAGATGCCGTGCCAATCTTCCTGGACGGCGATCTCGCGCACGAAGCCGGCCGCCTTGGCCTTTTCGGCGTCGAACGGCCCGGCCAGCAGATCCAGCGCGGCGTCATTCCCGACGGTGGCGGACAGTCGGCGCGTACCGAGGATCAGGCCGAAACCGGCGCCGGGCATCTCGAACATGGTACCCGGCGCCGCGACGCGGCTGCGGCAGGCCAGCACCAGATCGGCGCCCGCCCCGACCACGCGGCCATGGGCCAGCGCCAGGGTGTGGAACGGTGCATGATGCACCGCCTGCAGCATCTGCTCGACGCGCACGAAGCGCAGCAGCAGATCGCCCTCGGACTGAGTATCGAGATCCGACAGATCAAACCCTGCACAGAAATTGCGCCCCTCGCCCGACAATTCCAGCAGGCGCGTGCCGTCGATCTCGGACTCCGCCAGGACCTCCAGCATTTGCTCGACCACCGCCGGACTGAGGGCATTGCGCTGGTCCGGGCGGTTGAATTTGACCCGCTTATGCGCGCCGTCGCGTTCGATGACGAGTTCGCTCATTTCGACAGCTCCTTGGCCACTTCCGCGCCATGCTGGCCCAAGGCCGGCGGCGGGCGGGTGATCGGCAGCGAACTTCCGTCGATGCGCACCGGCGAAGCGAAAGTGCGGGTCTCAATGCCATTCGGCAGGGTCAGCTTCTGCACCCAGCCCATATGCTCGACCTGCACGTCGGCCAGAGCCTGCGAGGTGCTGTTGATCGGCGCGCAGGGAACCCCGGCGGCACGGAAGGCGTCCAGCATCTGCTCGACGGTGCGGGTCGAGAAGGCTTCCTCGAGCAATTCCCGTAGCGCATCCTGATTGGCGGCACGCAGCGAGGTATTGGCGAAGCGCGGATCGTCGCCCAATTCCGGGCGCCCAGCCGCCTTGGCGGCGGCCAGCCACAGCGATTGCGTGCCGGCGGCCATGGCGAACCAGCCATCCTTGGCGCGGAACGCCTGATAGGGCGCGTTGCGCGGATGGGCCGAACCGAGCTTTTTCGGGTCCTCGCCCTTGCCGAAATATTCGCTGGTCTGCAGCGCCGACACCGCCAGCACCGCGCCCTGCATCGAAATGTCGATATGGCCCCCCTCGCCGCCCGCCTGCACGCGCCGCAGCACCGCGCAGATGCTCATCGCGCCGTAGAGGCCGGCTGAGAAATCGGACAAGGGCACGCCGCATTTTACCGGAGCGCCGCCCGGCTCGCCGGTCACGCTCATCACGCCGGCCATAGCCTGCATGGTCAAATCGAATCCGCCTTCCTTGGCGCGCGGGCCGTCCTGGCCGAACGCCGAGATCGAGCAATAGATCAGACCGGGCCGGTCCCTCGACAATTCGGCATAGCCCAGGCCCAGGCGATCCATCACGCCGGGGCGGTTGTTCTCGACCAACACGTCGCAGGCGGCGATGATCCGCTTGGCCTCCGCCAGGCCCTCGGCGCTTTTCAGGTCGAGCACCACCGAGCGCTTGTTGCGGTTCACCGAAGCGAAATTCTCGCTATAGCCCTCGCTCAAAGGCGGCCAGGCGCGCATCGTGTCGCCGCCGTCGGGATTCTCGATTTTGATCACGTCGGCGCCGAAATCGGCCAGCAGCATGCAGCAATAGGGACCGGCGGCGACGTTGCAGAATTCCGCGATGCGGATTCCGGCCAGCGGCAAGAGGGGGTTTGCGGTCATTTCATCCTGACTTTCCGAATGAGGAAGCCGGCGCCGCGGCGATGCGGGCCTGGCCGAGATGCTTGCGGGCCAGCAATGTGCCGATCAGTCCGATGATGGCGGCGGGAACCAGAGCAGCGCCGGGCATGCCCTTGTCGCCGGTCTCATGGATCAGCCAGGTCACCAGCGCCGGAGTGAAGCCGCCGAAAATTGCGTAAGTCAGGCTGTAGGCGACCGACCAGCCGGCAGCGCGCACTTCGGCCGGCATGATTTCGACGATCGAGATGATCAGCACGCCCTGCCACATGCCGTAGAGCGAGCCCAGGAACATCTCGACGATGAACAGCCGGGTCAGCGAAGGCTCGGCCACCAGCCATTCCATCGAGGGATAGGACACCACGGCGATGGTCGTGGCGGCGGCGATCAGCAAGGGCGCGCGGCCGACCCGGTCGGACAGGCTGCCCATGATCGGGATCCACACCAGATTGGCGAAGCCGGTGCAGATGGTGGCGAGGAAGCTGTCGACCGGCGACAGATGCAGGACGTCGCTGCCGAAGCCGGCCATATAGGCAGTGACCAGATAGAACATGACGGCGGTCAGGGTGATCATCATTATCGCCGTGCCGACCAGCCGCCAATTGACCAGCAAAGTGCGCCAGATCTCGCTTAGGCCGGGATGATGGCGGCGCGCCTTGAATTCCTCGGTCTCCTGGATCTTGCGGCGCATCACCAGCAGGAAAGGGATCAGCAGCGAGCCGATCACGAAGGGCACGCGCCAGCCCCAATCGGTCATCTGCTGCGGCGTCAAATTCAGGCGCAGGACGATGCCTATGGTGGCGGCGAAGATCACGGCGACCTGCTGGCTCCATGTCTGCAGGCTGGCGAACAGGCCCTTCCGCCCGGCCGGCGCGACCTCGGCCAGATAGACCGAGACGGTACCGGATTCCGCGCCCGCCGAGAAACCCTGCAGCAGGCGGCCGAACAGCACGATGATCGGGGCGGCCACCCCGATGCTGGCATAGGACGGCACGAAGCCGATGCAGACCACGCCGGCCGACATCAGGGCCAGGCTCAGCATCAGGCCGGCGCGGCGGCCATGCTTGTCGGAATAGGCGCCCAGCACGATGGCGCCCAAGGGCCGCATCAGGAAGCCGACGCCGAAGGTGACCCAGGACAAAAGCTCGGCAAAATAGGGATCGCCGGCCGGGAACAGCACCTTGGCGATGGTCGAGGCATAGAAGCCGTAGACGAAGAAGTCGAACATTTCCAGGAAGTTGCCGCAGATCACGCGCGCCACCTTGGCGAACAGCGAACCTCCGGATCCTTTCCCTACAGGGGTGTTCTGCATCGGTCCCTCCCAGGCCTAATTTTGGGTGCCTCTGCATCCCATTTTTTGCGTCAGGTCCCGCGCGGCAGCGGTGATCTGACGGGCGAATTCATCGAGTCGTTCGGTGGTCAGGCGGCTATCCGGCCCAGACAGCCCGATGGCCGCCACCGGACGGCCGCCGACGCCGAACACCGGCGCCGCCACACCGCACACGCTGTCGCGCCACTCGCCGCGATTGACCGCGAAGCCCTGGCGGCGCACTTCGGACAGCTCTTCGCGCAAGGCGCCGAGATCGGACAGGGTCTGCTGGGTGAAGGGGTTCAGCGCCCCTTCATAGCGATCGAGATAGGAGTCGGGTTGCCAGGCCAGCAGCGCCTTGCCGGTCGCCACGCAATAAGCCGGCGCCCGCCCGCCCACTTTGGTATAGGCGCGCACCGGATGCGTGCTGTCGATCTTGTGCAGATAGATGACGTCGCCGCCTTCCAGCGCCGACAGATGCACCGTCTCGCCGGTTTCGTCGGACAGGGCCGCCATGATCGGATCGGCCAGTCCCGCGACGTCGGAGCGGACGGGAATGGCGCTGCCCAGCTCGAACAATTTCAGGGTGCAGGCGTAAAGACCGGTCTCCGCATCCTGCGCGACCAGGCCGGCTTCGACCAGCGTGCGCAGAGTGCGGTGCATGTTGCTGCGCGCCAGCTCCAGCTCCTTGGCCAGGTCGCTGACGCCGCGGGGGCGGGTGCTGCGGGCCAGGGCCTCGAGCACCTGCAAGCCTTTCAGCAGGGTCTTGTCCACGAGATTTGTTCCAAATATTAGAACGTCGTTTCCAATATTAGAACGATAGCGCTTTCAGACCCGGCT
>Ga0213872_10000908_pt1 | contig 21246 bp, 23 predicted proteins | sample VelepicomBERX_R2_FD_160071 | JGI IMG/M metagenome (GOLD analysis project Ga0213872, IMG submission 160071) | Rhizosphere microbial communities from Vellozia epidendroides in rupestrian grasslands, the National Park of Serra do Cipo, Brazil - RX_R2 | ecosystem: Host-associated > Plants > Roots >...
CACACCTTCGAACCGTCCGAGTTGGCCGCAGCGCCTGAAGCCGGGCAAGAGGCCACTGAAGGCGCCCCAATGGACGCAAGCGAATTCGCGCAGGATCCGGCACAGGATCTGGGCCTGATTACCGATTTCGGCAATGCCGCGGCCCCGATGGATTTGGCTGCCCCTATTCCGGTTGAAACAGTTGGCGGCGAAATTGTTGAAGAAGAACAACGCCCCCGCCGTCAGGCCCGCCCGCGCTACAAGATTCAGGAAGTCGTAAAACGCCGCCAGATCATGCTGATCCAGGTGGTTAAGGAAGAACGCGGCAACAAGGGCGCTGCGTTGACAACCTTCCTGTCGCTGGCCGGCCGTTATTGCGTCTTGATGCCCAACACCGACAATGGCGGTGGCGTGTCACGCAAGATCACCAGCCATCAAGACCGCCGCCGCATGAAGGAGATCCTGGATCAACTCGAAATTCCGGAAGGCATGGCGGTCATCCTGCGTACCGCCGGTATGGAACAGGAACCCGCCGAAATTCAGCGCGATCTTGAATACCTGCTGCGCCTTTGGAACAACATCCGCGAAGAAACGCTGCAATCGACAGCGCCCAGCCTGATTTACGAAGAAGCGAACCTGATCAAGCGCTCGATGCGGGATTTGTACTCCAGCGACGTCGGTGAAATTCTGGTGTCCGGCGAACGCGGTTATCAACTGGCTGGCGACTTTATGCGCACCATCATGCCGGACCAGATGGACAAGGTGAAGCTGTATACTGACGCCGTCCCCCTGTTTTTCCGCTATAATGTCGAAAAGCAGATCGACCAGCTTTACAACCCGGTCGTGCAACTGCGTTCGGGCGGTTATATCGTGATCAACCCGACCGAAGCGCTCGTTTCGATCGATGTCAATTCCGGCCGCGCCACGCGCGAGCGCCACATTGAAAGCACGGCACTGAAGACCAATCTGGAAGCTGCGGATGAAATTGCCCGCCAGTTACGCCTGCGTGACTTGGCCGGTCTGGTCGTTATCGACTTCATCGATATGGAAGATGGCCGTAACAATGCCGCCGTTGAACGCCGCATGAAGGAAGCCATGCGCGCCGACCGCGCGCGCCTGCAAATTGGCCGCATTTCTCCGTTCGGCTTGATGGAGCTGTCGCGCCAGCGCCTGCACCCCAGCCTGATGGAAATTAATTTCGAAAAGTGTTCCCACTGCTCCGGCATGGGTCTGGTGCGTTCGGTTGACTCAGCCGCCATCACCATTCTGCGCGTCATCGAAGAAGACGGCATCAAGAATGGCAGCGGCGAATTGATGCTGCATGTACCCAGTACGGTCGCCCTGTACGTCCTGAACCAGAAGCGCGAAGCGCTGAGCGCCATTGAGCGCCGTTATGGCCTGACCGTCTTCCTGCACGGTGATGACACGCTCGTGGCGCCGGACTTCAAACTTGAACGCACGCGCGGCAATGGTGAACGTGGCAATCGCGGTCCCGCTGTGAATGCCGAACAGATTATGGCCGACACCGAACGTGATATGCCGACACCGCCCGCGTCGCCCGATCAGGAACGCGGAAGCGACGAAACCGCCGCATCAGAACAGGAACAAGGCAATGGTGGCCGTGGCCGCCGCTTTGGTTTCGGTGGTCGTGGCCGTGGCCGCGGTCGTGGTCGCCACAACGACAACAACAATCAGCAGCAACAGGCCGAAGCCAATGGTAATGTGGTCGACAATGCCGCCGAACCTGATGACAATGTAGGCAATGTTGAAACCCAAGCCGAAGACGGTGAAGGGCAGCAGCAGGATCCGCAACGCCGTGGCCGCCGCCGTGGCCGCCGCGGTGGCCGTGGCCGCCGCAATAACGGTTATGGTCAGGAACGCGGTCCGCGCCAGGAAAACGGCAATAACGGCCAGGCTGCGCAGAGCGACCAAGGCAACCGCCAGCCTGCGCCCAGTGCAAGCTATCCAACCAATATCCATGAAATTGACACAACACCGCGCGAATATGTCCAGCCGGTAGCCGCCTCCGTGGCCAGTTCCGTGACTGCGTCGCCGTCGGCATCATCGGCCCCGGCAGCACCGCCGCCGTACGAAATCGTCAACACCCCGCCGGATAAGCCCCGGGGTGGGTGGTGGCGCAAGCTGACGGGCCAATAAACCCGAAAGTTCAGGCACCAGCCTGTCCTGTCGTCGAGCGAGGAGTTACGGTTTATGCCCGCATCCGGTTCACGCGTGTCAAAAAGCCTTAAACGCATCGGTCTTTTTGTTGCACTTTCGCTCGCCATGAATGGCAGCGTCGGCACTGTGGTGCTGGCACAGGAAAGCGGTCGCGCATCCGACCAACCTTCCTTTATTCGCGATGCTGAGATCGAAAACTATCTACATGCGTTGGCCGATCCGATTTATCGGGCCGCCGATATAACCCCCAGCAGCATCACCATTAACATCGTTGAGAGCAACGTCGTCAACGCGTTTGTCGCCGACGGCATGAATGAGTTTTTCTATACCGGCCTACTGCAACTCACCGATACGCCCGAACAGTTGGCCGGTGTTATAGCCCACGAAACAGGCCACATTGCAGGCGGCCATCTGATACGTAGCCGCGAAGAAATGCGCAACGCATCGGCAGAGGCGATTTTCGGCATGATCATCGCCGTCGCAGCCGGTGCCGCGAGCGGCAATGGCGGCGCCGCAGCGGGTGCAATGAGCGGATCAGAACAAATTGCGGAACGCAGCTTCCTCAGCTTCAGTCGTACAGTAGAAGCCTCAGCCGACGCAGCGGGCATGTCGTTTCTGGATCGCGCCGGCATAACAAGCCGTGGCATGCTGGAATTCTTCAAAAAGCTACAGGGGCAGGAACTGATGCCCACCAGTCAACAAGACGCCTATGTCCGCACCCACCCCCTGACACGGGACCGTATTGACGCCGTTCAGGATCATCTGGATCACTCAAAGTACAAAGACGCCAAACTCGACGAAAAATTTTATGTCATGCATGAACGCATGAAGGCAAAATTGATGGGTTACCTACAACCCGAAACCGTCCTGCTGCGTTACACTGATAACGACAAACGCCTATCAACACGCTACGCACGCGCAATTGCACTCTATCGCACCAGTCAAGCGGATCATGCATTGACCGTGACAGACGGCCTGATTAAGGAAGAACCAGACAACCCTTATTTCCACGAATTAAAGGGGCAGATATTGTTTGAAAATGGCCGCACTGAGCAGTCAATCGACTCCTATAAAAAAGCCAACGACCTGCTACCGCACTCAGCCCTTTTGCGCGAGGCGTATGGTCACGCTTTGTTAGAGTCGAAAGACAACGACAAGCTGGACGCTGCGGTTGAGCAACTTCAGGAAGCGAACCGTTTGGAAGAACGCACGCCTATTGTCTGGCACCTATTGGCCTCGGCCTGGGGACGCAAGGCAGAATTGACCAAGAAGACCGAATTTGAAGCCATGGCGACCTATGCTCTGGCTGAAGAAGCTGAGGCTCAGGGCAAAGACCGCGCGGCGCAACAACTGGCTGAACGCGCCATGAAGGGACTGCCTAAAGGGTCGGTTTATTGGCTGCGCGCACAAGATATCAAGCTTTCGACCACATCCGATAGCGCATCCGACAAAGATAAAAAGCAATTTAGCGGCGGAAAACCGCTATCTGATGCCAATCATTGACTTGCACGTCAAAAATTGGTTGTTTCATCTGTCCGTTAACACTTGGGAGTCGTTTATGCGCATTGTTCTGGTCGCCCTCAGCCTTCTTCTCACCGCTGCCCTGCCCGTGCAGGCCGCGCAATTGTCCACCAACAGCGATGGTGGCTTTTCAGATGACGACAAGGCTGCGATTGAAAATGTCGTTAAGGAATACCTGACCAAAGAACACCCCGAAGTTCTGATGGAAGCGATGAAAGAACTGCAGCGCCGCGAACAGGCGACCGCAGAAACCAAGACGCAGGACGCCATCAAGACGGCCAAGGATAAGATCTATAACGATGCCGACACTCCCGTTGGCGGCAACCCCAAGGGCAAGGTCACGGTTGTCGAGTTTTTCGATTACCAATGCGGCTATTGCAAAATGAGCGAAGAAGCCGTTCAGCAGATGCTGAAGGATAACAAGGACGTTAAGTTCATCTATAAAGACTTCCCGATCCTGGGGCCCATGTCGACGACTGCTGCCAAGATTGCGCTGGCCGCCGCCCGCCAAGGCAACGCCAAGTACATCAAGTTCCATGATGGGTTGATGGGCGTTAAAGAGCATCTGAGCGAAGACATCATCTATAAGGTCGCCAAGGATGTCGGCCTGGATGTCGAAAAGCTGAAAAAGGACGCGGCGGATGATTCCGTTGCCAAAATTGCCCAGACCAATGTCGAGTTGGGCACTGAAATTGGCGTCCGCGGCACCCCGATGTTCATCATCGGCGACAAGGTCTATCCCGGCGCCTTGCAGGCCGAACAACTGAAGAAAGCCGTAGAAGACGCCAGAAAAAACTAACTGGCTGATAGAACTGTTACCAAGGGAATACTATGTCTGAGAAAAAGCTAGATATCGATAGCGATTTTATCCGCAAGCTGGCCAAGCTGCTGGAAGAAACCGGCCTGACCGATATTGAATATGCCGAAGGCGACAAGCGCATTCGCTGCTCCATGCAACGCAATACGATTGTTGCCGCTGCAACCCCTGTGGCTGTCGCTGCTCCGGCTGCTACTGCACCCGCTGCAGGTGGCGCAGCCGCCGCTGGCGCAGCCGCAAATGGCACGCCCGTTAAATCACCGATGGTCGGTACGGTTTACCTGTCACCTGCCCCGAACTCTCCTGCCTTTGTCAAGGTAGGGGACACGGTTAAGGCTGGCGACACCCTTCTGATTATCGAAGCCATGAAGGTCATGAACCCGATCAAAGCGCAGCAAGGCGGTACGGTAACGGCCATCCTTGTCAAGGACGCGCAGCCGGTCGAGTTCGGCGAAACGCTTCTGACAATAGCCTAGGGCGATATCCGTGTTTGAAAAAGTTCTGATTGCAAACCGTGGTGAGATTGCGCTGCGCATTCATCGCGCCTGCCACGAAATGGGCATCCAGACCGTCGCGGTACATTCGACGGCGGACGCGGACGCCATGCATGTCCGCCTTGCGGACGAAAGCGTGTGCATTGGCCCGCCGCCATCCAAAAGCAGCTATCTGAACATCCCCGCCATTTTGACGGCGGCGTCCATCACCGGCGCAGATGCCATCCACCCCGGCATCGGCTTTATGTCGGAAAACGCGAATTTCGCCGAAATGGTGGAACAACACGGCTTCACCTTCATCGGCCCGACGCCGGAACATATCCGGATTATGGGCGACAAAGTGACCGCCAAGAAAACCGTCAAGGATCTGGGCTTGCCCACGGTTCCGGGTTCGGATGGCGGCATTGCGACAGTGGAAGAAGCCAAGTCGGTTGCCGAAGATATCGGTTATCCGGTACTGATCAAGGCGGCGGCTGGCGGCGGCGGTAAGGGCATGAAGGTCGCGCGCGATGCGGCTGGCCTGCCTGAAGCTTACCAATTGGCGCGCAGTGAAGCCATGGCAGCCTTCGGCAACGACGAAGTCTATATGGAAAAATATCTGGAGAAGCCGCGCCATATCGAAGTCCAGTTACTTGGCGATATGCATGGTAACGCCGTCCATTTTGGCGAACGCGATTGCTCCATACAGCGCCGCCATCAAAAGGTTATCGAAGAAGCTCCCTCGCCCGGCCTGAACGCGACCGAACGCGAACAGATCGGCGCTTTGGCTGCGGATGTCATCCGCAGGCTAGGCTATCGCGGTGTGGGCACCATTGAGTTTCTTTATGAAAATGGCCGTTTCTATTTCATTGAAATGAATACGCGCCTGCAGATCGAACACACCATTTCTGAAATGATCACGGGCGTTGACCTCGTGCGTGAACAGATCCGGGTCGCGGCCGGCCTGCCCCTGACCTATAAACAGGAAGACATCGTTTTTAACGGCCATTCCATCGAATGCCGCATTAACGCCGAAAACCCCGAAACCTTTACGCCGTCACCCGGCCAGATTCAGGGTTACCACCCGCCCGGCGGGTTAGACGTACGCGTCGATAGCGCCCTGTATGACGGTTATCGCGTGCCGCCGCATTATGACAGCATGATCGCGAAATTGATCGTGCACGGCACCAACCGCAATGAATGTCTGCTGCGCCTGCGGCGCGCGCTGGAAGAATTCCATATCGGTGGCATTGATACGACTTTGCCCCTGCATCGGACCCTGATCGCCCAGCCGGACTTCATCAACGGTGATTACGACATTCACTGGCTGGAAAAATATCTGGCCCGCAAGTAAGCCGTGTCGAAGGGTAACGACAAAAACCCGCCCATTACACCGGACCTTTTGTTGCACGGATATGCCGCCGGAATATTTCCGATGGCAGACAGCGCGCATGCCAAAGAACTGTACTGGTATGATCCGCCCGTACGGGCCCTGATCCCGCTCAGCATCACCGGTGAACATCGCTTTCACATCGCACGACGCCTCCGCCGTACCGTGCGGCAACGCCCGTACGGTATCAGCTTTAACACAGCCTTTACTGATGTCATGCGCGCCTGTGCCGCACCACGACCCGATCACCCTGAAACGTGGATTAATGCGGAAATTATTGATCTCTATACCGCCTTGCATAACCGAGGCTATGCGCATTCCGTTGAAGTCTGGCAACAAGATGTTTTGGTCGGCGGCCTGTACGGCGTCAGTCTGGGCAGCGCCTTTTTCGGCGAAAGCATGTTTAGCACCGCAACGGACGCCAGTAAAATAGCATTGATATATCTAGTCGCCCTCTTGAAGCACAGCGGCTTTACCCTGCTGGACACACAGTTCCAAACCGAACATCTGGCGCAGTTTGGCACTTATGAGGTTTCACGCGACGATTACCACGCAATGTTAGAGGACGCGCTGCAGAACCGCACCTCGTTCACCTTACCGGAAAGCGGGTGGGATCACTTGGTCGGCGCGTTACTTTTGCAGCCGATGAGCCAGATATCGTAAACCGGGTGCTCCATTGCCGACAATGCGGGGCTGGACGCAAACATCCAACCACGGAACACCGGCGCATCGGGATGACCCGGTTTCAATTCGCCGATTTCAAGAAAAGCCGCAGCCTCCGGCGTTTCTTCAGGCAGTGACGCCTTACAGGAACGTGGCGTTACCAGCAGTGTGCCAAAGGTGATTGTTTTGTTGGTTTCGGCTTCCACTTCTTCGACGCGCGCTGTTGCCTTATCCAGAACGCGCAGAACTACAATCGGCATGTCCTGTGTTGGAACGGCAGCCAAGGCGGGGAAGGTTGCCGTCAGTAACAGAAGCGTCAGGATGGCGGGGCGCAGCATCAGGGATGCGCGTCAGCCGGTTGTTTGGCAGGCGCGGCGTCAGAACGTTTGTTGCTATAGATCATCTGGCCGATTAAATCATCCAGTCGCATCGGCGCCTGCGTACGCGTAATGCGTCCGGTGCCGTCCGTCTTGACCATGTCGTCTTCCACGCCGGGTTCCAGAGACATATATTTACCACCCAGCAAGCTTTCACTGGCTATGTGCGCGAGCGTGTCCGTCGGCAAGCGCACGGCGGGGTCAACCGTCATACGCACCTTGACCAGAAACTGGTTTGGGCCCGGGTCGGTGATCAGGTTCATGCCGACAACGGTACCGACTTTCACGCCGTTGATCTTGACGTCAATGCCTTCCTTCAAGCCATCGACCATCGGGAAGTTGGCGTTGATCTCGTACCCCTGCACCACATGCAGATCCGAGCTTTTATAGGCAAATACCAGGAACAAGGCAGCGACCGCGACAACAACCGCACCGAGCACCGTTTCAAACATACTGCGTCCCATCGTCACTCCCCTTCAGATTGAAGCAAAATATCAGGCGTCCGGCGTCCAGGCTTCATAATCACCTGTCGCCTTGGCGCGCGCACCACCGGCCAGCAAATGTCCGGGCGGCAGGTAAGCCTGATCGGTACCGGTCATGTTTTCCTGATACGGCTTCTGCCACGGTTTACGGTACGGACTGTTGGCTGCAATCGGCGCATCGGCGCCATGATGCAGCCAGATATGCCATTCAGGCGGTACCTTGCTGGCCTCGGGCTCGCCCTTGTACAAAACCCAACGGCGCTCACGCACGCCGGGCGGAGTTTTCTTGTCACGGAAATAGCGATTACCGAACGAATCGGTGCCGACTTCGACACCGTAAAAGCGCGTCTGCAACAGGGTGCCGATCTGCGACAGGCGTCGGATGAATGAAAAATTTTCCATGCGGGAATCACGCTGTGGGTTAGCTCTAACGAAAGCCAGTTATAAATTATTCCTCGCCCTTGTCTATCGTCATCTACCTGCCGGATTCGAAGCCATTCTAATTCAAAAACTTGTATGCATGTGTGCAAGTAACATCTGCAGTTTGCAGCGCATAGAACCATCCCCATCCTTATCCCCAACAAACCATCCGAAACGCATGGTTTGTGAGTAAGTTTTGGTTTATGCCCACCATATTTTGTGGCATATTCTGCACCGCATACAAAGGATTGTGGATAACTTACCTGCCGCCTACCCCCTCCGCCACCACCTACAGGCTCTTTTGATGTCAAAAGCGCAGATAACACAGGATCCCACGCTACGTTTCGGGCGTGTTTTTTCTCGCGCCGACCACGATGCCTATGCCGACATCCACTTCACAACCGGCCCTGTTGATGACGCGCAGCAGATGCTTATCTATCCGGCGCATTGGTCAGAATTATCGGCGGCAGAGTTTGCAGAAACAGCACTTTGCCGCGAAGCGCCCCAACAGACAAAACCGGTCGAAGAAAACACTGTTCCGTCATGGCTGTGGCGTCACACCGCCACCCCCGGCACCGCGACTGAACCCGAAGATGACGCCGCTGTTGTTTTTGACCGTGTTGTAGGCAGCGCAACCTACAGGGCCTGGCGCGAAGGTTTGTTTAACACCGAAGACGACGCGCATATTTTCTTCAATGAATGCCGCGCGGCACTCGCGCAAAAACAAATCATCATTGATCCGGTTGCCCTGCGCGATATTGGCCGCGACTGGGCCTACGGCCAAACAAGCTTGAAATCGGCGAGCAAGGGCGCTAAGCCTGCCGCGTCGATTGAACCCTACCACCTTAGCAACACAATGATCGATGGCATGGTGGGTGGTCGCCGTGACGCCTCGACATGGACATTGTGGAACAGGTTGACAAAGCAGAAACATAAGACATGCACGGCAGATGTGCGTTTCGACACAACGGCGGGCGAATGGTCCGACGCGCCACAACATCTGGCTTCGGCAACGCCGATGCTGATCGACCTGCTGTGGCACAGGCATATGGACGGTTCTGTGAATGCCGAAGGATTGCGTCAGGCGACGCGCCTACTGGTCACGCTGGCTGACCTGCTTGGCCTGGACAATCAGGGCACACTGGCGATCGGGTTTGGTAATTTGTCATCACTTCTGATGGCGCTTGGCCTGCCCTATGACAGCGAAGCGGGTCGCGCCACGGCGGCAGCCATTGCCGCCATTATAACGGCGGAGGCTTATGCAGCCTCCGCACGGCTCGCGGCACTGCGCGGTGTCAGTTCAGCCTTCCAGTACCAACGTGAAAGCGTGTTACGCGCGCTTCGCAATCATCACCGGGCCGCCTATGACGAACAGAATGACTATGAAAAACTGTCTGTCCTGCCGCGCCCGCTCTCGGTCGCAAGCGGCGTAGACCTTTCATTGGCGGCAACAGCGCGCACCGCATGGGACCGCGCCGAACAATTGGTCAGCGCGCATGGCTTACGGCACATCGCCTTTACAAGCGTAAGCCTTTCGTCTTCCGTCGTCGCATTTGCCGCCCTGCAAGCCTATGGCGTTGAAGCCAGTCCTACCCTGCTGGAACAGGGAGACCTGCACCCGACCGCACTGGAGGCTTTGACGCGCCTCTCTCTGTCAACGACAGCGACACGCGAAGTTCGCGCCCATATTGCGGGACATCGTTCACTGGCCCACGCGCCTGCCATCAACCATGCAGCACTGCGTGCAAAGGGTTTTGATGCCGACGCCATTACGCGCGTAGAAAGCGCCCTGCAAAGCGCGACGCATCTGCGTCAGGTCTTCACACCCGTTCACCTGGGCACAACATTTTGCGCCGACCAATTGAACCTGAATCCCGCACAGATCGATAACCCCGCGTTTAATCTGCTGGAGCATCTGGGATTTGATGCGGTTGATGTCATGCGCGGCAACCAATATTGCTTTGGCTATGCAAGCCTGAAAGAAGCGCCACACCTGACGCAACAACAGAAAGCCGTTTTTGCGACAACATCAGACCTGCGCCCCGAAGCCGTCATTCATATGGCGGGCGCGGTACAAGGCTTCTTCTCTGGCACAACGGGCGTGACGCTGTCGCTCGCGGCATCGACACCACCCGAACAGACCGAACGGCTGCTGCTGGCCGCGTGGCGTGTCGGATTGCAGGGCCTGCGCCTGATCTTTGACGTTGAGGTTCAGCCATCACAACGCCGCGCCAAGAAAGTGGCGACGACAAAGGCCAGCTATCTGAACAAACAGCCGAAAATCACAGCCAAGCGCATTACATCCGGCAATCCCCGCTATCGCACGCCCCAACATGTGGCGCGTACGCGCGACCTGCGCGGCAAAAATACACCTGATACAGGCCGTTAACACTTGCGGCATTAGCGCTGGCAGACGCCTGCAACATATGCTATCGCGGCAGCCTGACTGATTGGCAACACACAGGTTTGATTTTAGAAAATGACCGCACTTTCCGTTGTAATTCCGCTTTTGAACGAATCCGGCAACGTCATGCCGTTGATCGATGAAATATCCGCCGCCCTGAACGCCTATGCGCCCACAGCAGGCCAGTTTGAAATTATCTGCGTTGATGACGGCAGCACCGACACAACCGCCACCGAAGTACGTCAGGCGCAGGAAAAACACAGCTTTGTTCGTCTGGTACGCCATCCGCGTTCGCTGGGCATGAGCGCCGCGTTGCGCAACGGCATCCGCCGCGCCAACAGCGTCTGGATACTGACCATCGACGGCGACAGACAGAACGACCCGAACGACGCCGCCAAGCTTCTGGACATCGCCTGGGCGGGCGGCAAGACCGACCGCAAGATTCTGGTCGGTGGCATCCGCGTCAACCGCCGCGATACATGGGGCAAACGCTTCGCCAGCAAATACGCCAACAAGATTCGCCGTGCGGCGCTCAAGGATAACTGCCCCGATACCGGATGCAGCCTCAAAGTGTTCCCGCGTGATTCTTATCTAGAGTTGCCGTTTTTCAATGGTTTGCACCGCTTTATGGCAGCGCTACTTAAGCATTACGGCCATGAAACCAGCTTTATCCCGGTCAATGACCGCCCGCGTGAGGTTGGCCTGTCTAAATCAGACTTCACAGGCCGTGCGATCAAAGGCCTGTTTGACCTGCTGGGCGTGATGTGGCTGATCCACCGAACCCCCGCTCCACTGCGTGGCAGTGAAGAAATCTTGCAGCACGGGCAGGAAAACGGGCGCAAAGCGGCTTTTTAACGATTAAAGGGTTAAAAATCGGGCTTTACCCTTGACTTTCACCCCGGTTTTCGCCAATAACGCCCCTTCGCGGCGCTGCTTACGGCAGTTGGCCGTCCGAGAGATTGACGTAACGACGTAAGGATTAAAGTCATGTTCGCAGTGGTTAAAACCGGCGGCAAACAATACAAAGTTGCCCAGGGTGACATCATTCAGGTTGAAAAGCTGGCCGTTGAAGCCGGTAAGTCGGTTGACCTGTCCGACGTTCTGATGCTGTGCGATAACGGCAAGGTAACTGTGGGCACGCCGGTTGTTTCTGGCGCCAAGGTAACGGCCGAAGTCGTTTCGCAGGACCGCAGCGAAAAGCTGATCGTCTTCAAGAAGAAGCGTCGCCAGAACTATCGCCGCAAGAATCATCATCGTCAGGAATACACAACGCTGAAGATCACGGCCATTAAGGGCTAAGGTCAGCGGGTACTTAAAGGAGTCAGGAAATGGCACATAAAAAAGCAGGCGGTTCATCCCGCAACGGTCGCGACAGTGCTGGCCGCCGTTTAGGCGTCAAGCTGTATGGCGGCGAACAGGCCAAGGGCGGCGCGATCATCGTCCGTCAGCGCGGCACCAAGTATTACGCCGGTGAAAATGTCGGCATGGGCACGGACCACACCCTGTTTGCCAAGAACGACGGCGTTGTCTCGTTCCGCGAAACCAAGGGCGGCCGCACCTACGTCTCTGTCACTACGGCGGCAAAGTAAGCCTCTCGCAGAAGTATTCAAGCAGGGCCAGCCCGTTCTGGCCCTGCTTTTTTATTGCCGAAAAATGGTATAGGATCGCGTCATGAAATTCCTTGATCAAGCCAAAATCCACGTCCGCAGCGGCAATGGCGGCCCCGGTTGCATCAGCTTCCGCCGCGAGAAATTCATTGAATATGGCGGCCCCGACGGCGGCAATGGCGGCAAAGGCGGCGACGTCATTTTCGAAGCCAGCGATGATTTGAACACCCTGATCGACTACCGCTATCAGCAACACCATGACGCAGGCAACGGTCGCGGCGGTGCCGGGCGCCTGCGCACGGGCGCGAATGGAAAAGATCTGACCCTGCGCGTTCCGGTCGGCACGCAAGTGCTCGATGAAGACAAGGAAACCGTTCTGTTCGACCTCAGCGAAAAAGGCCAACGCGTCCTGTTTTTGAAGGGCGGCGATGGCGGCTTTGGCAACGACCATTACAAATCATCGACCAACCGCGCGCCGCGCCATAACACACCCGGCTACCCCGGCGAAGAACGCATTGTCTGGCTGCGCCTGAAATTGATCGCCGACGCAGGGCTTGTCGGTCTGCCGAATGCGGGGAAGTCAACGTTCCTTGCCTCCTGTACCGCTGCCAAGCCGAAGATTGCCGATTATCCGTTTACAACCCTGTCTCCGAATTTGGGTGTTGTACAAATTGGCGGGCGTCAGGAAGGCACGACCTTTGTGTTGGCGGATATTCCGGGTCTGATCGAAGGCGCGCATGAAGGTCAGGGACTAGGCGACCGCTTTCTGGGCCATGTCGAACGCACACGCGTCCTGCTGCACCTGATCGACGCGACGGACGAAGATGTCGTAGCAAACTACAAAACCATTCGCTCTGAATTAAAGGCCTATGGCGGTGGTCTGACACGTAAACCTGAACTGATCGCCTTGAATAAATGCGATGCCCTGACCCCGGCTGAAATTAAGCGCAAAGTTGCCGCCCTTAAGAAGGCCAGCCGCAAGAACGTATATGCCATTTCCGCCGTCGCGCGCACAGGCGTACCGGAAATACTCGCGGAAATGCTGCGGAAAATCGAGGCGAAGAAAGAAAAATAATGACGGTTGTCGTCTTTGGAAGCATCAACATGGATATCGTGACACGCTGCCGTCACCATCCCCATATTGGTGAAACCATACATGGCGATAGCGTCACCTTTTATCCCGGCGGCAAAGGAGCTAATCAGGCGATTGCCAGTGCAAAAGCAGGCGCTGAAACGCATTTACTGGGTGTTGTTGGCAAGGACGCCTTTGGCACACAATTACTGGATTACCTGCGCAACAACGGCGTGCTTGTTGACAATATCCTGCAAATAGAACTGCCAACAGGTATCGCCGCCATCAACGTAGCAGATGACGCATCGAACACCATTGTTGTCGTCGCCGGGGCAAATGGTGAAACCAAAGCAAGTCCATCCATTATTCAAGCCCTAGAACACCCCGTGGGATTAGCACAGCTAGAGACTCCGATAAAGGAAGTTGCTCATTTCTTCAGCCTCATCAAAGGCGCAAATGGGGTCACCATTCTAAACCCGTCACCCTACCAGCCCATCGAGAAAAGCCTGTTGCAGGTTACGGATATTTTGATACTGAACGAAGTTGAGTTTTCCAAGTTTGCCGGACTAAGTGGGAATATTGATGCCACAAATGCAGCGCACATTCTGGGCAATATGGAGTGCGACATATCTTGCTTGATTGTAACCCTTGGTCGTGACGGTTGCGTGGTGAAAACAAATAACTCCGTTGAATACATCAAAGGCGTGCCCTGTAAGGCCATTGATACGACCGGTGCGGGGGATTGTTTCGCGGGTGTGTTTGCCGCGAGCCTCAATGACGGTAGAACCTATTGCAGTGCAGCGGAGCGAGCCAATCGCGCAGCAAGCATTAGCGTAACCCGCGCAGGCGCAGGCCCATCTATGCCAGAGCAGGCAGAAATAGACATTTAGGCTCCTCCTGCCCCAATTTTGTCTTTTTGACGTGAGAGGGTATGCTCCCGCCCTAGGTAATGGGAATCTCGCATGCGTTTGGACCGCTTATTCTGGTTATACCCTGTTTTACTCGCCGCTGCTTGCGACGTGGGCCCCGATTATGAAAAACCTGCCGTACAGACACCAACAGCCTTTAAGGAAGCAGGCACATGGCAGCAGGCAGAGCCCGCCGATACTGTTGAGCGCGGCGCGTGGTGGAAAGTTTTTCACGACGCAACATTGGATAAGCTTGAAGAACAGATTGCCCTGTCTAACCAGAACGTCAAATCATACGAAGCGGCTTATCGTCAGGCGCAAGCGCTGACCGACGAAGCACGCGCGGGTTGGTTCCCAACCGTTTCCCTAAACGGATCAGACACACGCTCGGCCACCGGAAAGTCCGGCACAAAATCGGCGTCGGCCTATGCGTCATCGCTTAACGCAAGTTGGACAGCGGATGTGTGGGGTCGTATTGGCCGCACGGTGGAAAGCAACGAAGCGAAAGCCGAAGCAAGCGCCGCAGATCTGGCAGGCGTCCAGCTTTCAGCACAAACGACATTGGCCACCGACTATCTGGATCTGCGCTGGCAGGATGAGCAGATTACCACGCTGCGCCTGATCGCGGAGGCGAACCGCAAGCTGGCCGAGATTGAAAAAAGCCGGTACGACGCCGGCACGGATGGCAAGCAGGCGTGGCTGGCGGCACAACAAAATCTGGATGCCGCCGAAGCGACTCTGTCGAATGCGCAAATCACGCGCGAACAACTGGAACATGCCATCGCCACCCTTATCGGCACACCCGCATCGCAGATTGCCGTGCCGAAATCCGGCGTACCGTCGCATGTGCCCCATATTCCGGCACAGATACCCTCAAACCTGTTGCAACAACGACCCGACATTGCCTCAGCCGAGCGTGCTGTAGCGGCAGCCAATGCAGATATCGGCGTCGCAACGGCGGCATGGTTTCCGACATTCAGCTTTGACGCCTCGTATGGTTACAGCGCAGCCATTTTGCCCCGCTTGTTACAGTCCCCCTACAGTCTGTGGTCATTCGGGCCGACTGTTGCTGAAACATTGTTTGATGCCGGTAACCGCGAAGCGACGATAGAAGCCGCACGCGCCGGTTATGACCAGACAGTTGCGACGTATCGCCAGACGGCACTGACAGCGTTTCAGGAAGTGGAAGATGACCTTTCATCCCTGCACCATTTGACAGACCAAGTTCAGCAGCAACAATCCAATCTGGAACATGCGCGCGCCGCGCAGGATATTGTCGAAGCGCAGCAGAAAGTCGGCACATCAGCGGTCAGCGACGTTCTGACCGCCCGCATCACGCGCCTGAAGGCACAGCAAAGCTGGCAAATTGCCCAACAACAGCGATATGAGACCACCGTCGCCCTGATCGAAGCCTTGGGTGGCACATGGACAACCGGAACGGTAGAGAACAAAAAGGAATGACGGCAACCAAACATAAAATGACGCCCGCAATGATCCGCGTATCATTGATTGTTGCGTGCGGCCTTTTTATGGAACAGTTGGACGGGTCGATCATCGCCACCGCCCTGCCCAAAATCGCCCAATCCCTGCAAACGGAACCGTTGCACCTTAATCTCGCCATCACGTCCTATATGTTCAGTCTGGCCGTCTTTATTCCGCTGAGCGGATGGGTGGCCGACAGGTTGGGCGCGCGCACAGTCTTTAAGTCCGCGATTATTGTCTTTACGCTAGGCTCCATCCTGTGCGGCCTGTCATTTGACCTATTTAGCCTTGTCATATCTCGCATTTTGCAGGGTATAGGCGGCGCCATGATGGTACCGGTCGGGCGACTTATCCTGCTACGCACGGTTCCCAAATCCGGCCTTGTCGATGCTATGGCATGGGTCAGTGCACCTGCCCTCCTCGGCCCCGTGCTGGGCCCACCGATTGGCGGATTGATCGTGTCAGCCTTTTCATGGCGATGGATCTTCTTTATCAATGTGCCTATCGGCATTGCCGGTTACATCTTATCCGCTTTGTACATCGACAATATTCGCGGCCGTACGCGTGAAAAGCTGGATATCCCCGGATTTTTACTGGTCGGCGCATCCATGGCGGGGATGGTTTTTGCTTTTGAAACCGTGGGACGCCACTTGGTCCCTGACTGGCTGGTTGCCAGCATGCTCGGTCTGGGCATCGTGTGCATGATCGGCTATTTGCGGCACGCCACACGCATCGAATTGCCCATCATCGACTTTAAATTATTACGCTATAAGACCTATCGCATTTCAATCTTTGGCGGTTCGTTGTTCCGCATCGCTATTGGTGCATTGCCCTTTCTGATGCCACTGATGCTGCAATACGGCTTTGGCATGACACCGGCCGCCTCTGGCTTCATCACATTGGCCAGCGCGGCGGGCATGGTGCTGCTACGCATTATTGCAACTGCCGTTTTACGCCAGTTCGGGTTTAAACGCGTATTGTTGGTGACCGCTGTCATCAACGCCATTTTCATGGGCGGCTGCGCCCTGTTCACCCACATGACGCCACAAAGCGTTATTTTTATATTCCTGCTCATCGGTGGCATCTTCCGGTCTTTGGAATTCACGGCCCTGAACACAATTGCGTATGCCGACATGCCCGAGAAATATTTGAGCCGCGCCAACACGCTTTACAACATGTTACAACAACTGATGCTCAGCATGGGGGTTGCCGTTGGCGCATCGTTCCTGAACTTGACGCTGTATTTCAGGCACGAAACGGCCCTGAGCGAACCGGCCTTTGCCCCAACATTTACGACTATTGGCCTGTTCTCGATTGTTTCTCTGCTGTTCTTTACTAAACTATCACCACAAGCTGGCGGTGACATGAGCGGCCACCGTGTCAGCGGCGAAGAAGTTGAACGCCGTGGTATGTCCTGAGCCATGGAGGTTATGTCATGACTGATAATGTTACCCTGATCCTATCGGCGATTATGATGGTCACGATGGTCTTCCTGATTGCACCAGGCGTTTTCGCGGTCAATCGCGGGCATATACTGCACAACATAGCCCTGTGGTTGGCCATCTTTCTGGCACTGGGTTTGTTCTACCACAATTTTGGCCCCGAAAGCCCGCACCCGCTTTTCAAAATTCCCGAAGCCATGACGGGCTTACGGCACAACGCGCCGGCACCCACCCCGCAAGCGCCGACACCTGAGCCAACCACGCCTGCACCAGCACCGGCACCAGAAGGCAAGTCTCTATAACGGGAAGCTCGCTTCGTTGATCGATGCCTGCGCATCGAATTGTTGCATGAGCGCCAAGATTTCTGCACTCGCCTTGCGCAGAGCGTCCTGATCTGTCCCACGTGAAACCAAAGCTGTTCCATGCCGGGCGCTACGCACCCAAGGATAGGACCCGATATCAAGCATACCATAACGCCGCGCGATGTCTTCCAGAGCCGCCGCCACCAGACTTTCAGCGACAAAGCCGGATACGCTGACGCTATGTATCTTCGGCCCATGTTTCAGACCCGCCACAACGTTATCCAGCATGGCACGCATAATGTTTGGCACACCTGCCATGACATAAACATTTTCAACACAGAACCCCGGTGCGGCACTAACAGGATTATCAATCAGCTCCGCTCCAACGGGGGTGCGTGCCATGCGCAGCCGTGCAGGCGTCAAATTCTCAGCGCCATAGCTGCGCAATAACCTGTCACGTGCGGCTGGGTTTTCAGCAACGGCAAGCCCGAAAGCTGCGCCAATGCTGTCGGCGGTGATATCATCATGGGTGGGACCAATACCACCCGTTGTCAGCACATAGGTATAACGCTGCCTCAGCGTGTTGACGGCATTCACAATCTCTTCCTGAATATCGGGCACGACGCGCGCTTCACTCAACCGTACACCGATTTCCGCCAGTTTGATGGCAATAGCGTTCAGGTTCACGTCCTGTGTGCGTCCTGACAAAATCTCGTTACCGATAATAAGGACAGCGGCTGTCGGGGTTTGCACGTTATCAGTGTTGGAACTGGACATAAAGGCTCCATAGACGGATCAAACCGTCACAACATGCGCTGCGCCACGTTTTGAATCAAGACATCCAAGACGCCGGAGCCTATCGCATCATTCAAGGCAGTCAGGGCTTTGCTTTTAATGCGTGTTACATCAACCAACTTGCCGTTTCGGAGCGAACCATTGCCCAAACCACCATAGAGCGCACGCATCAGGGAGTCTCTGACCTTTGGCATGTTGGTGTGGATGTTATCCGCCACGTCAAAGTCTTTAACTTCCACGTCGATCTGAACTGTGACCAATTGCTCAACACCACTGTCGGCAATAACAGGCAACACGATCGGCGCCAAGTGGACGTAGACGGGGTCGCCCTTAAAACGACCGCCCGAGACATCTTCGTCGCCGCCTTTTTTCTTGGCCCCTGACTCGCCGCCACCTTCACCGCTTGTCGCCTGTTTTTTCCCGCCACCCTCTTCTTCTGCCGCGAGCACAAGCGCAGGCAGGCATAGGCTGCCGATAATAATGGCGAGTAACAGATAAAAGCGGCGACAGGACATGCGAAAACCCTTGGCTATCCTCTGAGCCTAGAACCAATGGTTTGACAACTTGTTAAGATCTAAGCGCGCAGTGTCTTGCCGACACGGTCCAAGACCGCATTCACAAGGCCGGGTTCACGCGCATTAAAATAGGCATGCGCCACATCGACATAGTCGTTGATGACAACCCCGGTCGGCACAAAGGAATGGTCGCGCAGTTCAAAAATACCGGCCCGCAAGATGGCTTTCAGAAGCGTTTCGACGCGTTCAGCGGTTACTTTGGCGTCAACGGCCCCGGCGATCATCCCGTCGATGTCAGCAAGGTTGTCATGGGTACCCTGCGCTACCTGTACAAACAGGTCACGATCCACGGACACAGCCAAACCACCCTCGTCCTGATCTTGCAGCAACACTTTAGGGTCAGCCAAAAAATCTTTGATAATCAATTGAATGGGGCGTTGCGTTAATTCAGTTTGATAGAGCGCCTGCACGGCCGCCAACCGCGCTAGACGCTTCGCATTATAATCTTGTCCTGACTTAGCCATCTTATCCCTTATCTGGCAATCCAGCGCTTTTTAGGAAGCAACCTGAATTGCTGTTTGATCTCAATCATGCGCAGGCACGCTTCCGCCGCCTCGCCCGAACGGTTCAGTTTTGTCTTGTCCGCACGCTCCAACGCCTGATCTTTATTGTCACAGGTTAAAATGCCGTTACCAATGGCCAAGGCATAGCGCATGGACAATTCCTGCAAGCCGCGCGCACTTTCCGTGGCGACAATCTGGTCATGCATCGTGCCACCCTTGATGACGGCGCCAAGCGCAACATAACCGTCATAACGGCGACGCACAGCGTCATAATCCAAAGCCTTCAGCGCGTATACAATCGCGGCCGGAATCTCCAATGCCCCGGGCACAGTCAAAACCTCATAGGACGCCCCTGCCCGGTCCAGTACCGTCTTGGCGCCATCCAGTTGAAGATTAGCGAGATCATCGTAATACCGCGCTTCAACGATCAGAATATGCGGCTTGACTTCAAAGTTGAAACTGGCCGGCTGTTGGCGTTCGCTCTGCATCCCTTAACCCCTTTTTGATCCCTGATTTACGCGCCGATAATGGCAAGATTGATGCCTACGTACAATAATGATTATTGGCCCTGAAACGCTTTTTCTACGGTCATCATACGGCGCACATAACGGGCGACCATATCAACCTCCAAATTAACTTTATCCCCCACCCGCAAGGCATTAAGCGTTGTATGGGTTAGGGTATGCGGGATAAGACACACACCGAAACGCAACCCATCGACTTCGTTGACCGTCAGGGAAACCCCTTCAAGCGCCACGGACCCCTTGGAAGCGATAAAGGAGGCAAACCGGTCCGGCACCTCGAAAACAAAGCGCTGGCTGTCGCCGTCCGCTTTACGTGACACAACCGTCGCCAGCCCGTCCACATGCCCTGAGACGTAGTGACCACCCAGCTCATCCCCCGCCCGCAGGGCAGGTTCCAGATTAATGCGTGCGCCCACTTGCCAGAACTGCGCCGTCGTCAGGCCCACAGTCTCGGCGGACATCTGCACCGTAAAGCTATCCACTGTTTTACGGATGACGGTCAGGCAGACGCCGTTACAGGCAATCGAGGCGCCAATAGGCGTCGCGGCCAGCGAAAAACCGTTTACACGGACGGTCATCACCCAGTCGCCTTGCTTGTCGAGCGAGGTAACCTCGCCCACATCCTGAATAATACCGGTGAACATAAAGGCGCCCTAGTTTGTTTCTTTTTTCAGGGTGTCGACGAATTCTTCAAAATCGCCCGGCGACCGGAAGTCGCGATAAACCGAAGCATAGCGCACATACGCCACATGGTCTGCGGCGCGCAGCGCCTGCATGACATGTTCGCCGATGATGCTGGTGGTAATTTCGTTTTCGCCCAAGGCTTCCAACTGACGTACGATGCTGCTGACCATCTGCTCCAGCCTTTCATCGTCGACGGGCCGCTTATTTAACGCGATCTTCATCGAACGTACCAGCTTTTCCCGCTCGAACGGTTCACGCAGGCCGTTGGTTTTGGCAACCACCAGTTCGCGCAACTGCGCACGCTCGAAGGTTGTGAAGCGCGCGCCGCAATGCCCGCACACCCTGCGGCGGCGAATGGCGGCGTTATCTTCGGCCGGGCGGCTGTCTTTGACCTGTGTATCTTCATGTCCGCAAAAGGGGCAGCGCATGTCACAATCTCCTCAACACACCACTTTCTATAGCACCAAGCGGTAGCTTCCTACAATATATAGTGTCTACAACGGGTTGATAGCGCAAATCAGGGCTACACAAGCCGCTGCGCCTATGTTACAAGCTTGGCCCTGCTTTGGCCGTTTGGGGGATCGTCTAACGGTAGGACAACAGATTCTGACTCTGTTTATCGTGGTTCGAGTCCACGTCCCCCAGCCA
>Ga0213872_10000909_pt1 | contig 21181 bp, 17 predicted proteins | sample VelepicomBERX_R2_FD_160071 | JGI IMG/M metagenome (GOLD analysis project Ga0213872, IMG submission 160071) | Rhizosphere microbial communities from Vellozia epidendroides in rupestrian grasslands, the National Park of Serra do Cipo, Brazil - RX_R2 | ecosystem: Host-associated > Plants > Roots >...
ACGGCCCCAGCGCTCGGGCTCGCCGAAGAGATCGAGCAGTTGCTGTTTTTCCGCGGCGCTGTACTCGCGGCGCGGCGCCTCAATCTGAATCTGGACTCGAAGGACGATGGTGTGGATTGTTTCTTCCGCCGCAGCGTTTGTAATGTGCAGCTTCAGCGCGAGCGTCGGCTGCGCGGCAAAGGGCACGGCCTGTGCTTCTTCTAGTCGAAATGTCAGGTCAGGCATACGAACGCTCGGGAGCGGCGCGCCTCTTCAATTCATCGAAGAATGCACGGATCTGTTTCCAAACTTCCGGCCCTCCGGAAAGACCACGCCAATGCATGCGTATGAGGCCTACGAGCTCGTAACATTTATCGACAGGAACCGCGTAATACTCGCTCGCCTGAGCGTCCCGCGTATGGTTAAGCCGATTCACCAGGAGGGCCTCGACGTCCGGTTCCAGCCCCGCCAAAACGGGATTATTTCGAACGATATCTTCCCAAGCTGCAAGCGAGAGCATGGATTCGGTTGCGCCGGCGGGGCTGGGATAGAAGGCAAGGACTCTCTTTTCGACGCTACTTTCCAGAAAAAACGCCATCCCGATCGGGATGGAGAGCGCGTCCCATTCCGCATCACTCAGATGAAAGGCGGTCAGCAATCGAATCTGCCTGGGGACGCGTTTGTACTTGGTTCCGCGGCCCGAATCGAACAAAAGTGCGCAGGCGTCGCATGCACAAACCAGTTTGCGCGCGACGGGTTCAATCAAGTGCTGGTGTTCTGCCGCTACTCCGGCTCCGCATAGTTCACAGCGTTCCTTCGGCTCCTGCTGCCGGACGAAACTGCGCAGGACTGCAAATGAGTCATGCTGCGCCGATGTCATAACGAGTTCATTGCCGGCTTACGACTGCTGAAGGCGCCGAACCGTTCGAGCGCTCAAGACTGGCAAGGGGCACAAATCCCGAGGGGCGGTCTGCGGTTGCCTCTATGAGCACGTCAGTTGCGTCCGGAACAGTTTCGAACAGCGCGTCGCGAACAACGCCCTGGAGATTTTCCCCCGTCGAACCACAATTGTGACCACCTGTATTGATAGAGACGCGAACGATCTGATCAGTTATTTCACGCAGCTCAAGCTCGGCCCCGCGCCGGGCCAGCAACTGCCGCGCCTTCTCTAAACCCCGATGGACACGAGTCTCGAAATCGTCGGGATGGAGATCGTAGAGCACCAACAGGCTGCTGATGACTTCATCACGAGCGAGAGAATCAATGAGCCTGACTCCCTCACTCGACCCGGAGATGATCTCCAGTATCCGTTCGAGAGCGGCCCCGTGAAGATCTGTGACAGCCTGCACCAGTTGTTTGGCGGCAGCGCGCACCGCGGGGTCCGCAATCGACTCAACCTCGCGAACGAGTTCGTCGATCCGCTCAACCTGTTTCCGTACTTCGTTCCGGTCTGTCATCGAAGCCTGCTAGTGGAGGCCAAACATCGGTGAATGGACCGTATCCAGCACCTTGCCGTTTCCGAGATACATGTGAACGCCGCACGGCAGACACGGATCGAAGCTACGCACGGCGCGCATTATGTCTATGCCTTTGAAATTCTCCGGCCCGTTCTCCTCGAAGATGGGTGTGTTCTGCACCGCATCTTCGTAAGGACCAGGCGTGCCGTAGCTATCGCGAGGATTGGCGTTCCACGGGGTGGGGGGATATGGATGATAGTTCGCGATCTTCCCCTCGCGAATCACCACATGATGAGACAGGACGCCGCGAACAGCTTCATGGAAACCGCAGCCGATTGCCTCGTCGGGCACTGTGAAGTCTGTCCATGTTGCGGTCCGGCCGGCGTGCAGTTCCTTCATAGCCTGTTCCATGAAGTAAAGAGCAGCGGCAGCAGAGTAGGCTTGGAAATAGGTTCGGGCGCGGTCTCGTTCGATCGCGTTGCTCCATTTCGGAATTTTCCATTCGAACTCGACCTCCGGGAGCGTGGCTGTTTTGGGAAGGTAAATCTTGACGCTGCTCCCTGTCGCCTTGATGTAGCCGATATCGACGATACCGGCTAATGCCGTTGCCCAGAAGCGTGCGATGGGTCCGCCGCCAGTGTCTAGCGCCAGATAGTGGCCCGTGCGCTTGTCGTACCAGCGCGGGGACATTACCCAGGTGTAATTGCCTTTGAAGTCGCGTTTTTGCGGGCGGGGAATAGTAGTTTGGTTCCAGGGATGCCGCTTGTCGACCGGATTGCCCAGAGGATCCGTTCTTACAAAGGTTTCGGCATTCTGCCAGTCGTCGTAGTAAGAGCTGCCCAGGAGAATGCGGATATTGAGGTTGATGTCGACAAGATCATTTGTGACTAACTCGCCGTCGACCACAACTCCCGGGGTAACATACATGGCGCGTCCCCAGTCTGACATCTTTTTGTACGTGTAGTCGCAGACGGCAGGGTTGTTGAACGAGCCCCAGCAGCCCAGCAGGATGCGGCGCTGTCCTACCTTTTCGTAACCAGGCAGTGCGGTGTAGAAGAAATCGAACAAATCGTCATGCAGCGGTACGACCTTCTTCATGAACTCTACATACTTCATAAGGCGGACGAGATAGTCGGTGAAAAGCTGGACGGTTGGAACTGTACCGACTCCGCCAGGGTACAGAGTTGACGGGTGCACGTGGCGCCCTTCCATGAGGCAGAACATCTCACGCGTCATACGGCTCATCTGCAGCGCTTCCCGGTAGAACGATCCGGTGAAGGGATTGAGCGCGCGCATGATATCGGCGATCGTTTTGAAGCCGTGGAGGTCGGCGTGCTCGGCTTGGGTGGTCTCGGCTTTTGCCAGAACGCCGGGGTTGGTCTCTTTTACCATCTGTTCGCAAAAATCAACGCCTACCAGGTTGTCCTGGAAGATGTTGTGATCGAACATATACTCTGCTGCTTCACCAAGATTGACAATCCACTCACCCAGCGCCGGAGGCCGGACCCCGAAAGCCATATTTTGCGCGTAGGTCGCGCACGTGGCGTGATTGTCGCCGCAGATTCCGCAAATGCGGCTGGTGATGAAGTGGGCATCGCGCGGGTCCTTCCCCTTCATGAAAATGCTGTACCCGCGAAAGATGGAGGAGGTGCTGTGGCATTCGGCAACCTCCCGGTTCTCGAAGTCGATCTTGGTGAATATTCCCAAGCTGCCGACGATGCGAGTGATGGGGTCCCAATTCATCTCCACGAGGTTGCGTGATTTTCTGGTGATTTCCGCTGCCGGAGCCGTTGTCGTGCTCATGATTTTCCTCCTGTGCCTGACGACTTCTCGCTAGTAAGAGACGGGGGAGTAGCCGGTCGTCAGCTCCCGCCGGGGATGACGCCACTTCGGTTCTTTGTTTACGGTGTGATTGGTAATTGAGCGCAAGGCGGTAACCGCGCGCCCGTAGACTCCGACAGCGTTCGAGGAGAGCCTGGCGCCAGGTGGTTCATCCATGAACGGCATGAATTTATCAGGGAAGCCGGGCATCGTGCATCCGATACAGATGCCGCCTACGTTGGGGCAGCCGCCAATTCCGGCCATCCATCCGCGCTTGGGGACATTGCAATTCACCACCGGCCCCCAACAGCCGAGCTTGACGATACATTTGGGTGAGCCGTATTCTTCAGCGAAATCGCCTTGTTCGTAATAACCGGCGCGGTCGCACCCCTCATGAACGGTGCGTCCAAAGAGCCACTTGGGCCGATTCTGATCATCGAGGGGGATCATCGGCGCGAGGCCGGCAACCTGGTAGAGCAAGTAGAGCAGCGTCTCCATGAAGTTATCCGGCTGCACCGGGCATCCGGGAACGTTGACGATGGGCAAGCCGGCTTTCGATTTCCAAGTTTGGCCGAGGTAATCCTGCAGCCCCATGCAGCCAGTAGGATTACCGGCCATGGCGTGGATTCCTCCGTTGGTGGCGCAGGTACCGGCGCCAACAACTGCCAGGGCTCTCGGCGCGAGGCGATCAATCCAAGTGGCGGTGGGAATCGGCTGACCTGTTGCGGGATCAGTTCCGAGAGCCGCCCAATAGCCCTCGCGCTTGATCTTTTCGTTCGGAATCGAGCCTTCGACTACCAAGACGAAAGGATCGAGCTTTCCTTCGGCGGCCAGATACCAATGCTTGAGGAAATCGTCGCCCACCTCATAAGCAATGACCGGGTTATGAACATACACTTTGGGCAGTCCGGGGATAGCGCCGAGGACAACATCCTCAATGCTCGGCTGCATCGCCGCAGTAATGGAGACGGAATCCCCATCGCACCCCAGCCCGGAAGTCATCCACACGATGTGGATTTCCGGCACGGGTGAGGGCCGCTGAGTGGAGCGACCGTACGGAATCTGCTCTGGCATGGACGAGCTCCTTTCGAAAGGGCGCACCGCCACTCCATCTCCAGCCGACGGAGACGCTTCGAACCCGGCACAGACACGCTACGTGGCGGCTCGCTCCATGGACTCAAATCGCTGGGGTTTGGCGAATCGGGTTGTGCCGGTTTTCTATTTAGGGGAAGTTGAGACGGAGGCCGTCAGGGAATCCCCGGTGGCGCTGGCAGCCAGCATACGTTCTCGCGCGGCCGCGGCGCCGTTCTGGCGTCGCGTTTCATGAGCCCATTGCACGGCGTACTGGACCACCTCACGGGAATTCTTCAGCGAGAGCTTTTCTTTTAAATGCGCCTGATACGACTCGACCGTTTTGATGCTGAGGTGCAGTTCTTCCGCTATTTGCCTGGTGCCATGACCACCGCCTATTAACCGCAAAACCTCCAGCTCTCTGTCGGAGAGATCTTCGATAGAGCATTGCTTGGTGTGCGGGGAGCCTCCACCGACAAATTGTTGAAGCATTCTGTTGGCAATCGCTTCGCTGACATAGATCTCATGATTCAAGACACGGCGAAGCCCAGCTAGTATTTTTTCGGTCGCCTCCTGCTTCATCACGTAGCCGTTCGCACCGGCGCGAAGGGCTCGCTCTGCATAGAGCGACTCGTCGTGCATGGAGAGTATGAGGATGGGAAGGTTTGAATTCTTGGTTCGGATGTTCTTGACCACGTCAAGGCCGTCGGGCCCGTTCAGAGATATGTCGACGATCAGTACGTCGGGCCTGATTACGTGAATTTTCTCCAAAGCACCGTGCATGTCTCCGGCATCTCCACAAACCACCAGATCGGGCTCGCGATTGATCATCTGAGCGAGACCCTCTCGAACGATGGGGTGGTCGTCGACAACGAAGACTTTTCGCTTCATGGAATCAATTCCTCCGCCGCAACGGCGCTTCTCCGCAAAGGAAAGCTGCAAGAGACCAGGGTTCCACGGCATGCAGCGGGTTCAACCCGCAGAATCCCGCCTATCAGGCCGGCTCGATATTCCATTATGCGAAGACCTAATCCGCCTTCGCTCGCCTGGACGCTGATCATTCCACATCCGTCATCCAGGATTGTCAGGCTGCCTTGAGATTCGTTCGCGGTTAGCGAAATCCTGATGCTTTCGGCTTTGCCGTGTTTAATCGCATTCTGCACAGCCTCCTGCGCGATGTAGTACAGGTGGATAGCGGCCGGATGATCGCTAAGTAAAGCCGAATCGTCACATTCGATGCGGCACCGGACGTTGAAAAGATCCTGCACCTCCGCCGCCCGGTCTTGCAGCACAGACGTGAGACTGCGGGATTCAGACAAGACGGGAACAAGCCCTCGCGCCAGCTCTCTCGTTTTATGAATGGCCCGGTTCACGAGACGAACGATTCGCGCGGCTTCCGCGGCCTCAGGCAGCGATCTTGCGGCAAGCACTTGTTCGTGAGCCTTGGTCAAGAACGCAATGCCCGCCAGGTGCTCACCTAAACGGTCATGTAAATCGCGGCCGATGCGCTGCTGTTCGCGCTCACTGATCTCCAGAACGGCTTTTTTCAGGCGGATAGTCTCTGTTCTGTCGACACCTGTTGCAATGATGAACCGGACTGCAGCGTCGCTGGTAGGGAGCAGTGACATGGACCAATGGATTATCAGCGGAGCACCGCGCTGCGTCTTGAAATAGCCTTCATACTCGCCGGATGTAAGCGTTCTCTCCGTGCGCGCGAAACCGGGAGCAGGTTGCTCGTAAAGCGGCGGGAAGATATCCCAGAGATACTTGCCCTCAACCTCTGCTGAGGAGAGTCCGGTCGCGCGCTCGCAGGCACCATTGAGTCGAATAATCCGGCCACATGGATCAAGAATCGCGACCGGCGCCGTGACGCTGTCTATGGGTACAAGAGCGGCATTTGGCTCCGCGCTAACCGGGTGCAGATCGCCTGAAGCTGTCCCGTCCGATTCAGCGATGCTGGCAACGATATCCGCCACAAGAACGGTCCCGACCCGGGTATTTTATTACGCGCGGGATCTGGCGAAACAAGATGACTGAACGCGCCGATTCGAAAAGAGGTAACCTATGAGCGCAGTCAAAAGCGAGGATGAAGCATGAAGGCACTTGGTTATCTGATCGTAGCGGCGGCAATTGCCGGCGTGATCCTGAGCCTGCCCGATATCAAACGGTACATCAAGATAAGCACTATGTAGGGCGCGCGGTCGGTTTCGAGGGTTCTACATCAGCTCAGCTATTGAAGTCAGCGAGAGAAGAGGCTTCTTTGTGAGCGTTGAGTCGCAGAGCGTCACGAATCAGAAAACGGCTATTGCCCCGATGCTCTCGGTCCGAAACGGAGCGCGGGCGATCGAGTTCTACAAGACGGCGTTCGGAGCTGCCGAATTGTTCCGTGTCGACAGCGAGGATGGGGCAGTGGTCGCCAGGCTGTCGGTGGGCACAGCCGAATTCTGGCTCGCCGACGAGTCTCCGGAGCACCTCAACTTCAGCCCCGAGTCTCTTGGCGGCGGTTCTGTGCGGATAGTAATGACCGTGGAGGATCCGAACGCTGCGTTCGATCGGGCTGTAGCAGCGGGAGCCACTGTGGTGTGGCCCGTCAGTGACCAGTATGGCTGGCGCTTAGGACGAATCGTCGATCCATTTGGACACCATTGGGAAATCGGCAAGCAATTGGAAGACGGCTCCTAAGCTGGCGTGTCCGGTCAGTTTGATGTGGGCTCTATTCTGAAGTCAGATTGACCACAAGGCCTCTGCGAAGGGCCATTCGGCGTCCACCCACATTGCGGCGGGCGTGAAACCCGCGACTCGCGCATATTCGTTCAGCTCATCTTCCGTGAACTTGTGCGACGATTCTGTCCAGATCGTCTCGCCGGCACGGAAGCGAAACTCTTGTTCCAGCGCCCTCACGTGGACGATTTGATCTTTGCAACAGAGCAGGTGCATCTCAATGCGGTGCTGCTCTTCATTCCAGCGCGCTTCGTGTGCGAATGATCGCAAATCGAGGTCTGCGCCCAACTCATCCCTGACGCGGCGCAGGATGTTGAGGTTGAATGCGGCTGTTACGCCAAGGGTGTCATCGTAGGCGGCGAGCATCGTATCCACATCTTTGAGCAGGTCCGCGCCCAGAAGAAAAAAGTCGCCGGGGTTCAGTAGCATCCGGATGCGCTGCAAGAAGTCGGGTATGCACTGCCGGTCGATGTTGCCGATCGAACTTCCCAGAAAAAGCAAGAGGAGAGATTGCCGCTGCCTCGCGGAAGACGTTATTTGCTTCAACCCGTCGAGCCAGTCCGCATGCACGGGCCGCACCTCCGCGATGTCGCATAGCTCCTTCTCGCATTGAGACAGGGCGGCTGAGGAGACGTCGATCGGGCGATACACCAGCGCGTTATTGTTGTCGGCAAGCGCCCGTAGAATGAAGCGTGTTTTGCGGCCGCTGCCGCTGCCAAGTTCAGCTACGAGATGCGGTGCGTTCGTGGCGAACGCAAGATCCGCGGCATGCTTGTACAAAAGGCGCTCGTCCGCCCGCGTGAGCCCGTATTCGGGGAGCATAGTGATCGCTTCAAACAGCGCGCTGCCGAGGTTGTCATAGAAGTGGCGCGATGGGAGAGTTTTCTGGCCGCTTCGTGAGAGGCCCTCCACAACATCCAACGCGAACTTTGACAACTGAGTTTTAGAGTAGACGGCCATGTATCAGTTCTCGACACACCGGAAAGCCCCATAGACGTAGGGATAATCGGCACGGAACCAATTGCGGAAGGAGCGCCGGAGCAGCCTCGCGGCGGTTCTTGGCGAGCCGCCCTTCAGCACGAAATGTGCGCCGTCAAAAAAGTTCGCAGAGTAGCCGGGATATGTCGGGCGCGGTTCGAAGCCAGGAAACGGAGCGAACTCGGTTCTAGTCCACTCCCAACCATTTCCGACCAACTGATTTACGCCGAAAGCACTCGCGCCGAGCGGAGTCGCATATACCGATTCGGGGTCCCAGCGTTTGAAATCGAAGTTGCCGAATAAATGCGAAGGCTCTGCAGATCCCCACGGATATGGCCGATCGCCGCCCTCCAATCCCCCGTAAGCCGCTCGGTGGAACTGCTCTTCCGTGAGAAGGTCTTTACCACTCCAGTTTGCGTACGCCCGCGCCTCTTCGAGTGACACATACACGGGCCAGTCGGGAGGCAAAGGGATTTCTTCAAACATGCCGCGCAAGAAGATCGAGTCTCCGCGATTCACCCAGAAATGGGGTAATGGGGCACCGTTCTGAACAAAGCGCAGATACTCGGCGTTTGTTACTTTGTTACGTTGAACGCGGAAAGCGGGTATGGCGCGAACGATCTCATCATACTCGTTGTCCCAGCCAAAAGTGTCATCGCGGGGCTTGCCGAGAAGCGCCTCGCCGGCAGGAATATCACACCAATCGTTGATGTTGCCAGGCGCAAAGTGATTCTCGAGCATGGGCGCAGCGATCGGATTCTTGCTGTCATACCCGAAATTGTGAAACATATACGCGAGCGTTTCGAGATGCATCTGGCGATGCTCCAGAGCCATGCAGACGACATCCTCCGGAGCCCGCTCGAGATTGTAGTCGACATGCTTGCGGCACCGCTCGACGTACGACAGCACCTGCTGGAGCGTAGGCCAATCCGCAGGAGTATCGGCGGGCAGGTGGGAGGAATCAGGATCAATGCCGGCTTGGAAGAGATCGTCCAGTTGAGGGTCGGGCGACTTCAAGCCAGCCCCTTCGCGGCAAATTTGAATCGAATCAAATCCGTCGAGATGCCCTATGTAGAAAATCACGCGATGCCGTTCGGCAATGGGCCGTTGATAGATGGCATCGCTCTTAAGCATGCTAAAAAGGCGGTCGCTTTCCGCCCGAGCCGCCTGGAGCTGCTGGAGCAGACTCTGAGCGGTGGCTTCCAGGACTGGCATACGTAGTTCTCCTTTTGCGGCAAATTTGTCTTGCTATCTGACGCCTGACTGCGGGACTAACTTAGCAATATTTCTCTCATGATGCGTAATCTATGCCGCGAGCCGATCGAGCACGGAACGTGCCAGAGCAAGCGCCGATTCGCGCGTTTGCACTTCTCCTTCCAGTTGTGCAGTCTCAACAGCTTCCAGTGCGCGCCCGAAATGCGGGCCGGGCTTATAGCCTGCCTGAATCAGGTCGCGGCCGGTGATCAGCCGAATGGGACGAAGCTCCTCCTCGCTGAATTCGGCAAGCTTGGCGCAAACGAAGTCATAGGCATCTGTGTACCCGTTGCTGGCGAGGGTGTCCAGGCGGTGCAACTCGAGGTGCTCGTGGAAATGCGGCATACACAGAAAGCGTTTGAGCGTGCTGAGGCGCATCTGCCGCACGTCCTTGAATTTCATATGATTCGCCACGAGTGCGGTGATAAGATCTGCATCTTCGTTTGAGAAACGAAGCCGGGAGAGGATGTCCTGCGTCATCCTGGCGCCGATTTCTGCGTGGCCGTCGAAACGAATGCGATCTGCAATGCGAAACGTGGGGGGCTTGCCGACGTCATGCAAGAGAACGCCAAAGGCAAGCGTGGGGGTGGGCCGGTGCATCGCCTCCAACATGATAAGTACATGCGTCCAGACGTCGCCTTCAGGATGGAACTCCGGCGGTTGCTGGACGCCTTGAAAGGCCTTCACTTCCGGCACCAGATGGACGAGCAAATGAGTTTCATCCAACAGTTCGAGGCCGCGCCGCGCTCCTCCTTCAATGAGGATGCGGACGAGCTCCTCGCGGATTCGCTCGGCTGAGATTTTGGAGATGCAGGCAGCCTGGCGACGAATCGCTTCGAGCGTATTCGGTTCGATCGAGAACTCGAGGCGAGCCGCGAAGCGAACCGCTCGGAGCATACGCAGGTGGTCTTCCTCGAAGCGCCGCTCGGGGTCGCCAATGGAGCGAATAATCTTATTCCTCAAGTCCGCCTGGCCGCCAACGTAATCGAGAATAGTGTGCCCGACGGGGTCCTCCATCAAGCCGTTGATGGTGAAGTCGCGGCGCTGCGCATCGAGAGCTGGATCTGTTTCGAAGCGCACTTGATCGGGGTGCCGGCCATCAGCGTATGCTCCTTCGCTGCGGAACGTCGCTACCTCCACTTGTACTCCGCTATCGCGAGTAACCATTACGACACCAAAGTGTGCGCCAACGAATTGCGATTGCGGAAAGTAGCTGGCGATTTGCTCGGGAGTGGCGTCGGTACTTACATCGAAATCTTTCGGGCGAATTCCAAGCAGGCGGTCACGAACACAGCCGCCAACGAGATATGCTTTGTGGCCGCGGTTACGAAGAGCATGGATAATCTCCATGGCCAACACTTCTCGCGCGGCAAACGGCGTTTCTCCCATAGGCACGTACGGGCGCAGTCCCTATCTATTGGATAGCAAACTTAAGCTATTTCGGTCTTCGCTGTGCGTTGCTTCGCCGAATCGCCCTGAGCTCCGTCCGGCGTTGTGAGTGTGCCAGTAAGCGCAGCCTGCGCTTGTGCCTCGGCTTTCTTGAGATCTTTTTTCGATGGCGGAGGTTGTCCGTGGCGGAAATCGTGATCGTGATAACACGTCCGACACCGAACTTTTGCCGCTTCGCCGTTGACCAGAGAGACGATTGAATGGTTAGTGACGCGACGGCACTTTATGCAGTGGTCATCAATCACATCACCTAATCGCATTTCACTCATAACGAAAGCCAGCACACGGAATAGGAGTATAGAGGGCCAACAAGCGGAGTATATCAAGATTCGGCAGAACTGATCACTGGGGATACGGCCCGGGCAAGATCTCCGAAGGGGCCGTGATATCCTTGGGGTTTCGACGCAAGCGGCCAGGTAGCTCAGTTGGTAGAGCGCAGCCCTGAAAAGGCTGGCGTCGGCGGTTCGATTCCGTCCCTGGCCACCACATTCTAAAGCACTTAGGGGTGGCCACTTTTCCTCACTTTCACTCGATGACAGTACCGAACAGATCGGCGAAATCCTCATTGCGTGCCCGTCCTCGTTTCTCCATTTGGGCCTCTGAGCAGAATCCACATCTCACGCGCCGTGTTTCGGGTCCGGGCGATATGCTGGCGCGCCAGCCTGGCAGACTCCGTCATCTTGATATTTGAGTGGCCGAGAATCTTCGCGAGCTCGTAGATATCGCCTATCGGGTGTGTAAGACCTGATCCTAGAAGCCGCTGACCGAAGGCATGATGTAAGCCGGATGTGATGATCGCCGCAACCCGGCTTCCTCGATCACTGTCCATGCAGCCAGAGCAGCTCGAACTCGTGCGTTATCCGGCTCCCGGCTGAAGGCTTCTGGGCGTAGACAATGCTGTTCCGGTAAGTATGAAAGTGCTTCCTACCACTCGGCGGCGCTCATCGTCAGCGAGACCCGCCAGAACTCGTTTGGAAGTTTCGATGCGTCGGTCAGGATCAGCGAGTCCTGGCTGTTCTTCCGCAGGGAAATCGTGTTCAGAATGCCTTTGAGCCGCGTAACGCGGTTTTCGGCGACTGCGCGCATCCCGCCAGAAAACCCGCAGCGTAAACTTCGGGCCGAATGTCGGCGAAGAGTTCCGCCGCAGCAAGTCCCCGATTAGTGGATACTGGATGAGTTGCGAGTCCTAATCTCGGCACCCCAAGCAATCCGTGACAATCGCAAAGACGGCGACGATTTAGACAAGCAACTAGTCAGTTTTTGTGTCGGTTCTTGTACGTAATGCGAGAAACTGAGGCGTCTCAGTTCTGGCTACGTCGCCGCTGTTCGGAAGTGTGGGTACAAAGATCCTAATGGTGTAAGCGCGCCACGCGTAACGGGAAAGGCGAACCTTCCACGTCATAGAACTGGGCGCCAGAGGGCGAAACCGGCCCATCATTCGTTAAGCGCAGCGCGGTAGCGAACGATTGCTGCTCCGCGCCGGCGATGTTTATGGCAACGTATTCTTCGCCCGCAAGATGATAGGGGAAACAAGCTGCCGCGTGTGAGAGTTGGTCAAGCACATCTTTCTGACTCTTCTTGCATGAATAGATCAACATCTTCTGAGGAGCTTTCATCAGTAAAAGGCGATGGAAGCTGCGGTCGAGTTCTGCCCGGTCACTCCAGGCCGAGCCGATGACAAGGACCGGAGCATCATTCTTGTAGAGTATGGCGTCAACTTCGCGTTCCGGGCCGAATTCGCTGACAGGAGAACTGATCATTCGAAATTCGAGCGAGCGTGCCAGCGAGTCAACCGCAGCGTGACACGCTTTGTTCCAGCAAGTTCGCTTATCCGTGATCTCCGGGTCCCCGGTGTCCGTACCAGGGAGGCGCTCAGCGAGCCTCGCAGTGAACAACTTTGCAAGCTTCGCTGCCGTTAGCACTGGCTCACTGGGAAACATGGCAACCTCCGTTCATCGCTTGCCAGGCGGCAAACTGGGCCGTTCAACAGTACCCCGCAATGCTTCATCGAGTCGAACTCCGTTTTCGTCGAGAATGGTACCGATAGCACGCTGCAGCGTAGCCTTCGCCTCGACGTAGCTGCTCAGCGCGGATACTTCGGCGGAGCGCGCTGCTGTTAAGTCGCGCTGATACTGGATTACAAGATAACTGGTTGAGGCGCCGACTGTGAGCCGCTCCGTTTCCGCCTGTACATTCACTTCTTCGAACATACGCTCCTGCTGTGCAGCGCGATAGGTATCTCGTGATTGCTGGACGGCTATCAAGGCGTTAGTGATTTCGAGCTGGGCCCGTTTTTCCAACTCACGGAGGCGGATCTCCTGTTGCCGAAGCTGCAGTTGATCGCGAGCTACATCTGCCCGGGCAGATCTGTTGGCGAGAGGTATGTTCAGAGACACACCTGCTCCGTAGTCGGGGAAATTACGATGGAAGATTTGTCTCATCGCATCGCTGTACGAACCAAGAAAGAACGGATTGGGACCCGGCCTCGCCCCGCCGGCCAGGCCTAGAGTATTTGCGTTCGGGTCGCCGATCAGCGCATTGTTTTGGGCAGTTGCGATAAGGTTCAACTGTGGTAGCACCGCATTCCGGCTGCCTTTTAACGTGATCTGAGAGTTGTCAAGTTGAAGACGGGCCTGAGCGAGATCGGGGCGCAAGCGCAGGCCGGTTGCGACCAGTTCCTCGAGAGCCGGAAGTTTCTCATCTTCAATAAACTCCGGGCGATCGATCGGGACGACCTCGATTGCGGCGATCGCCGGATCAACAGCCGTACGTGTGATGTAGTCTTTCAAGATCTGGCTTTGGAGACGAGCGAGGGTCCGGGCGACATCGAGGTCTCGGTGGCGTCTCGCTACTTCCGCTTGTGCCCGGCTAACGTCGATCGGTGCCGCAGTGCCTTCCGACAACGACTGGCGGGTATCTGCCAATAAGCGGTCTGCCGAGGAGACAGCCTCTCCTCGCACTCTGACGTCCTCCATTAAGCTGACAAAATCCCAATAGAGTCTGATCACCGCATACACGGTGGTGATGACCTGTTGTTTGAAGACGTCTTGCGAGACATTGCGATTATTGCGGGCAATACGAATGTAACGTTCGTTGACGGCCACCCCAAACCCCTGCAGAAGAGGCTGAGTGAAAGTCAGGTTGATGTTGGAGTAAGTTGCCGGGTTATAGAGGTACAGCGGATCGTTGATGGTCTGGTAAGTCGTGTTCCACGTCAGGCTGACCGTCGCGCCAGACGTAAAGCCTTTCTGTATGCCGAGGCTCCCGATAGTTGTGTTTGCATTCAGGGAAAGCAGGTTGGGTAAGAACACAGTGTTCTGGGGATCGGATGTATGGTTCCAACTCGAGTTCGCGACGATAGTGGGATCGAGATCCGGGAGCGCAGGCCCCGTTGAAAGCGGAATGGAGCCGATGATGGACAGGTCCGTAGTGGTTCCTGGCCCGGTCAGGTTATTTAGCGCTGGGGCGCTTGCACCTAGAAGCGGAAGCGCGCCGTTCTCCTCGATGTTGCCCGCAACTTGAGGCGGTCCCACTCCAGGAGGCCCCTCTTGCACGGTTGTGGGAATTCCGCGCAATAGATTTCCAGCTTCGGCGCGCAACACTTCCGTCTCAGCGATCTGCGGCGTGTATCGCTCCAACTCAATATCAAGATTGTTCTCGACGGCCAGGGCGATTGCGTCTTGAAGTGTCAGATACAGTTTTCCTTCTCGAACGAGATCTCCGAACCGCGGTGAATTCAGGAGTCGCACGGGATCGATTGGAGGAGTTTTGTAGCCGCGAATGATGGTGCCCCAACCATCGGTAAGAGCCTTCACTTCTTGCGCGGATGGGGAGGCATTCTGAATGTCCTGGCCGTGGGTCAGGCAAGCGGCCAAAACGGCAACTAGCGTTTTACGAATCATATGATTGGCCTACTTAGCCTTAGCTTTATCTGCCTAGCGGAACTCTGCTTCGACTTGCTGTCCTTCTTCGAGCGAGTCGGAAGGATTGGAGACGACGATATCACCGGGATGAAGCCCGTTCGTGATCTCGATATTTGCACCAAGATCGCGTCCGGCCTCTACCTGTACGAAATGGATGGTCTTCCCCGAAGTCACGGTGGCGAGCCGCATACCTTGGGAATCGATAATCAGCGTGTCAGTGGGAACAATTTCGATGAGATGTGATCGTCTGATGTGAAATCGGACTTGGGAATACATTCCAGGAAGGAGTCGGCCGCTCTTGTTCTCGACGTAGATTTCGGTGAGCAAAGTGCGTGCAAGAGTGTCCAGAGCGTCCGCAGTGCGTATGACTCTTCCGGAGAAGATCTCGCCGGGCCGCTCTTGCACGATGAGGTCTGTGACGTCGCCGGGTGTGATGTCGACGGAATAAGTCTGCGGAACATTGACTTGCACGCGGAGGACGTCCGGTTGAGCGATGCTGAATAGATTCCGGTCTGACCCGCTACCCGCTGTAATAAGGTCTCCCTTTTCGATCTTCCGCTCCGTGATGACGCCGTCGAACGGAGCCACTACGCGTTCAAAAGCGCGCAAATGCTCAAGCCTCCGCACATTCGCTTGCTGGGCCTCGACGGCAGCCTCCGCTGCAACCAGGTTGGCTTGTTGCACACTTACGGTCGCCTGGCCCGTTTCGACCGCGGCCTGTGCTGCCGCCACGGCTGCGCGGCGCGCGTCGAAATCGGTCCGGCGTTCGTCACCCGATTGCTTGGGAATAACGCCTTTGGCGACTAAAACCTGCCAGCGTGTATTCGTGATGCGAGAGATCTCTTCGTTCGATTCAGCCTCCCTCAGATTCGCGCGAGCTTGACTCAGCGCGGCCTGTGCCTCTGCCAACCCGGCACGGGACTGTTCGCGGGCAGCTTTGGCTTGGGCTAAATTGGCGGTGCCCTGTTCCAATTCCTGATCCAGCTCAGGCGTTTCAATCACGGCAAGCAGTTGACCCGCTTTCACCTTACTTCCGATATCTACGTAGCGCTCGCGAATATAACCGTTCGAGCGGGCGTAGATGGATGCAACGGAAACGGCCAGCGCATTGGCTGGGAGAGTTAGCTCTGAGGTAGGCGCCGCTGTCTGTGCTCTTACGGCGCTGACGGTTGCGATACGGTTCTGCGCAGCGCTTACCTGGTCGAGGGCGGCTTGCCGGCGGCGGATGCGTGGGATGATCCCGATCGCCAGAAGCATCAACAGGGCTGCGGCGGCCACTACAAGTGTGAGTGTGCGTCGTTTGCCTTGCTGGGGTGGCGGGCCTGAGGAAGACATGTCCGGCTGGGGAGCATCAACGGTCGCAGACATTACCTGGACTCCTCTCTAGCGGCATCACGCCTGGAATGAATGGCACTAAACATTAACGGAACGAAAAAGAGCGTGGCAAAGGTGGCAAGCGACAGGCCACCAATGACCGCGCGCGCAAGCGGGGCGTTTTGTTCACCGCCTTCGCCGAGCCCGAGCGACATCGGAAGCATGCCGATGATCATGGCCAAAGCCGTCATAACAATCGGCCGTAAGCGAGTGCAACCTGCGTCTATCGCAGCCTGCTTCGCAGTGCGGCCCAGCTCGACACGGTCATTCGCAAAGGTCACAAGCAAGATGCTGTTTGCGGTTGCGACGCCAATGCTCATAATCGCGCCCATTAAGCTTGGGACGCTTAAGGTCGTTTGAGTCAAAAAGAGAGCCCAGATAATACCGCAGAAGGCTCCAGGCAGGGCGGTGATGATGATGAAGGGATCCGTCCAGCTCTGAAAGTTCACAACCATGAGCAGATAGACGAGCACCGCCGCGAATATCAATCCGAGGCCAAGGCGTCTGAAAGCCTCCTGCATACTCTGCACTTGGCCCAGAACCGTGATCAGATTACCGGGCGCCAATTTGCCGGAGAACTGGGATGCGACTTTGTCGACTTCCGATGCAACAGATCCCAGGTCCGCGTTTTGAACATTGGCGAAGACGTCGAACACTGGTTGAACATTGTGATGATTGGCGACGATGGGGCGAATCTGGTGCGTCATCTGCGTCAGATTACTGAGGATCTGAGGCTGGCCATTGCCGATGCGGGTAAGAATGGGCGTGTTTTCGACGGCATTGACGGAATTGAGAACGTACTGCGGGGTTTGCGCCGCAACCAGGTATGTGATTCCCATCTTGGGATCCATCCAGAAATTCGGATAGACCTGGGCGCTGGAACTCAACGCGATGTTCAGATTGTTCGCGACGTCGAGCTGGGTCAAGCCGAACTCGGCCGCCTTTATTCGGTCTACATCGAAATGCAGATCGGGTCCGTTCAGGACCTGATGGACGTGAGCATCGACAATGCCGGGGATGCCGGAAATCCTGCGTCGTATCTGCTTCGCAATCGTATAGTTCGCGGGGTTGAATCCTTGGATCTGAATGTCAATCGGCGCCGGCAGTCCGAAATTCAGGATCTGACTCACCATGTCGGCCGGCTGGAAGTAGAACGTCAGATCCGGAAATACCGGAGGCAGCCGCTTGCGCATTTCTGCAATGTAGTGGCGCACCGGACGGTGGTCTTCCTTCAGTGAAAGCAGGATCTGACCGTCGAATGCACCAATCGTCGCCCCGTCGCCAAACGCGAGGTTGAACGAATCGGGCGGAACCCCAATGTCGTCCAGAACGAGATCGAGTTCCTCGGGCGGAATGATTCTTCGAATCTCCTGTTCGACTCGGGAAAAAATGATCTTGGTTTCCTCTAACCGCATTCCAGGTTGCGCTCGCACATGCAACCGCATCTGGCCTGCATCGACGTCAGGAAAGAAATCACGACCAACGAAGGGAAGCAGCAAAAAAGGCGTTGCCATAATCGCGCCTGCGATGGTAAACGCAAGTCTCGGGTTTCCTACGAATCGAGTAAGGACGGCCGTGTAGCGGGTCCGGATTCTCACATACGCCTCGTCGAACCGATGATGGAAACGTTCGAAGGTGCCTTGAGCTTCCGAACGAACGTTTACTCCGGTTTCCGGATCGACCTCCTGCTGCTCGCCTTTCAATAGATAGTTGGACATAACGGGTACCAGAGTCCGGGAGAGCAAATACGACGCGACCATGGCGAAGACTACAGCCAGAGCCATTGGCGTGAAGAGATATTTTGCAGGACCCGTCAGGAAGACCACGGACACGAAAACAATGCAGATCGTCAACGTAGAAACGAAAGTGGGTACCGCGATTTGCGAGGCCCCATCCAGTACGGCATCGCGCAATGTCTTGCGGCCCATATGCCGATGGATGTTTTCGATCGTTACGGTGGCATCGTCAACCAGAATGCCGATCGCCAGGGCGAGACCACCCAAAGTCATCACGTTCAGCGTATTGTTCGTGGCGCTCAGCGCAATGATGGAGCAAAGAATGGACAGCGGGATGGAAACAGCTATTATCAAAGTGCTGCGCCAGCTTCCGAGGAACAGAAGGATCATGCCCGCGGTTAGACCGGCGGCGATCAAGCCTTCCCGGAGCACGCCTTGAACCGATCCCCGAACGAAGATTGATTGATCGAAGAGCGGATTGATATCGAGCCCTTTGGGCGCCGCGGCTCGAGTGATCGGGAGCACTTTATTCTTAATGTGATCAATAATTTCGAGCGTGGAGACGCTGCCTAGCTTCATGATCGTGAGAAGACACGCGGGCAAGCCATTGGCGCGAACGGCCTCCTGCTGCACGGCGTAACCATCCCGGACATTACCGATATCGCGCATGTAGACGACGGTTCCGTTAACGTACTTAACGGGCACATTATTCAATTGGAGTGCGTCGGGAGGGCTGCTGTTCGTGCTTACGGTGTACTCGCGGCGCCCTATCTTTAGCTGACCCGAGGGAAGCGTTACGTCCTGCGCCTGAATCGCGTTATTCACGTCGATTGGAGTCAGTCCTTTTGAGAGCAACTTGTTCTGATCGAGGTCGACCATGATTTGGCGCTGCTTGCCGCCATACGGCGCGGGTAGCAGAACACCGGGCACGGTGGATAGCTGCGTTCGCACACGAAACAGTCCGTAGTCGTACAATGCTGCCTCATTTAATACCTTGCTGCTCAAGGCCAACTGGATTATAGGAACAGTGGAGGCGCCAAAGCGAAGAACCCATGGAGGATGGATTCCGGGTGGCAAGTGGAACTGAATCGCCTGTACAGCCGCGCCCACCTGCGCGGTCGCCGCATCCACGCGCACTTGCGGATTGAAATAGATTTTCAGCGTTGCGACACCGTTCAGGCTCTGCGATTCGATGCTCCTGATATCGTTCACAATCGCCATCACGAACTCGCTATACACCGTAATGCGTTTTTCGACTTCTTCGGCAGGCAGGCCGGTGTAGGTCCAGATCACACTGATCACCGGAATATCGATGTTTGGGAATATATCGGTCGGCGTGTTGATGATGGCAGCCGTCCCAAGGAACAGGATGAGTATGGCGGCAACAACGAAGGTGTACGGCCGATCGATAGCGAGTTTAACAATCCACATATTCCCCTCACACCCGCTGGTATGCTCCCGGAGAGCGCACGTCCATGAGCAATGTTCGCCGGGACCGGGCTTCCAAGGAATTGTAGGCCCGACGTTCAATGCTGTCTGGAACCGACTCGGCTCAACCTGGAGACCAGCCATTATCTTAGGGTTTTTTAAAGACGTGTGGGTCGCTTGAGGACGCGGCGATTCCTCCAAACGAGACACCACTCACACTCGCGCACTGTCCGGAGTGGCGTGGTGTTCCATTCGCAAAGCGCTCGTACAGCACGCACAGCAGCGGGTCATCCAATCAATCTCAGAATGCCCGCGCAGAAGCTGATTCAGTTGCTATCGGTTGTTCGCCACGACCTTGCGAGCCTGACCATCAGTGACTTCATCGATGGTATTGTTTGGGACCGCAGTTGCGCCCCGCAAAGGGCACTCCCTCCTGTGCCAATGATGTGCCGGATGCGAAAAGGCAGCCCCGCGCGCTTCGTCGTACTCAGCCCGTTTATGCGGCTAAATCGTAACTCTTGAATCGAAAATGGATTTCCAAATGCATGGCGGATAAGAACTGAAAAACGAGCTTCCGACAGTTCATTGTCCGGGTTGCCGATGGCCCGGATACAACTCGTAGACGCAGCGCTGTTCGGGAGGCCCTGCTCCTTCGGCTGCCAGGATAGTTCCACTACAATGGCCAATATCAATTCCCCGAAGGGTTCTACGTGGGGCGCAATGCCGGTGTGGTGCAGGTGAGCCGTGGAGTCTTACACCTCAAGTCCGTCCCATGACCAGTGTGGGATGCTGAGGCCGCTAGGCACATCATCAGCGGACCGGTGGTAGCGGGACATCGTTGTTGCGGTCGCCCAAGCGAAGTAGTCGTGCAGCACTCGTCGCAGCGCACGGTCGTCGGCTAGTCCAACATCAACCAGAGCCTGATCGAAGCAAGCGATAGCGCAGCGATTCATTTCGTCGTGCTCTCCGTTTCCGCTGTGCATCCTGACGACGCTGGTCTCGTCGCCATAGGAGTCTGAATACGTGCTCGGTCCGCCGAGAGCCTCGGCCCAATAAGCGGCAAGCCGCTCGACATGCTGGGGATGGAAACCGTGGCTGAACGCATGGCTGACTACGTCGTCGGCCATCACCCGACGATGCCAGGCGTCCGCCAAACGTTGCAGCCCCTCGTTGCCACCCACCGCCTCGAAGACAGTGCGCATGCCTCCATAATGACAATCTTCGGCGCTCATGCAAGGCGCTGGCGGCGGCGAGTTCAGCCGACTTCCGATCCACATCCGATCCAATGTAAGGATGGCCGACAGTTACTCCCAGCGTGATGCCAGCTCAACGATTGTCGGCCATGGCTACATACAGCCCAAGCCCAATCATTCCCATTCCGGACGCAGCACGCTGCTTAGCGTTAAAACTCCGGCTCGTCCTTACCCGCTTTGCGATCATAGCTGCAAACAGTACAACAAGAAGATCGACAGCAGTGTTCAGCGCAACCGAAATACTGCCGAGCAGCAGAAACTGTAAAGCAGCGTGTCCTTTGCTGAGAGCTACGAACTGCGGAATGAATGAAAGAAAGAAGAGAGCCGTCTTGGGATTTAGAACTTCTGTCACTATTCCTTGAATAAGCGTTTGATAACCTTTCGGACTTGCATCACATGCCGCGAGCTGAAGATGGCGAGTTCGGATCATTGTGATGCCGAGATAAATCAGGTACGCTGCCCCGGCATATCGAACCATTTGAAACGCAGTGGTGGACGCTACTAACACGGCCGACAGTCCGACCGCGGCAGCAACAGCGTGAACTAGCCCTCCAACAAATGTGCCAATGGCGGATGTCACGCCTTCGCGCCTGCCGCCGTTCAACGTGCGGCCTAGCAGCCCGTGGCAGAACCCCTGGAATTTCTGAGATAACAGCAGGGCCGAGATGAGTAAGTTCGTCGAAACAGAATAGAGGCTGAGGTGGAGTATGTGGCGCCGGTGCGTCGATTTTCGCTGT
>Ga0213872_10000910_pt1 | contig 21167 bp, 16 predicted proteins | sample VelepicomBERX_R2_FD_160071 | JGI IMG/M metagenome (GOLD analysis project Ga0213872, IMG submission 160071) | Rhizosphere microbial communities from Vellozia epidendroides in rupestrian grasslands, the National Park of Serra do Cipo, Brazil - RX_R2 | ecosystem: Host-associated > Plants > Roots >...
CCCCGCCTCATGCTCCTTCAGCACCCCGATGATCTGCTCTTCCGTAAACCTGCTGCGCTTCATTCGTCCGTCCTTCCATAAGGGCGGACTCTAACTCAGACTGGAGGAAATTTCCGGGGGCAGGTCATCAACGCCCCTGTCAGGCATCAATTTTTAGGGGAAGTTGTTTTCGCAAGTTGCAACGAGGGATGATCGTGACTTGGAAGGTCTTATCCGCCGCCACGCTGCTCGCTTTGGGCAGTCTCGCTCACGCTGCCGACATAGAGCGCCGCGAGATCGGCAATCAGATCCTGGAAAATGTCCATGACGCGTCTCCGGCCCAGCGCGAAGAATTGCAACGTTATGTCAACAGCCGCAGCGCAATCGTCGAAAGCATCGATGACGACGGCAGCTTGCTGATTACCACCCGATTCGGACAGACCGCACAACTCCATCGCGTGCGACAACCAGGTGGAAGCCGAACCCAGCTGACCTTTTTCGACGAACCTGTCAGCTCTGCGCTGATGGTTCCGAATTCCAACCGGATCCTGTTCTCCAAAGATCACGGCGGCGACGAGTGGTTCCAGCTCTATCTGCAGGATCAGGCCGGACGACGGGTTCAACTGACTGAAGAGGGAACGCGCAATACCGACGCCGTAGTGTCCGCCGACGGCCGGTTGGCGGCGTGGTCGAGGGCGGTCAAAGGGGCGGGCGACACCGACCTGATGATTGCCGATCTTTCCGATCCTGGCGGCCGTCGCGTCGTCACTCATCAGGAGGGAACGGTCAGCGCCCTCGACATCAGCGACGACGGCACCAAAATCCTGATGGGACGCTTCATCTCGGTCGGCGAGTCGCGGCGCTGGGTGCTGGACATCAAGAGCGGCGCCCTCACCGAGCTTAATCCCGCTGCAGGAAAGATTTCCTATGTGGGCGGCCGTTTCGCTGCCGACGGGAAAAATATCTACCTGCTTTCCAACCAGGATGCCGACGTGCATCGGCTCGTCGAGATGGAGATCGCGACGAGCCGTCAGCGAGTGCTGTCTCCGGCTTCGCGATGGGATGTCGAATCTTTCGAATTGGCCCGCGATCGCCGAACGATCGCCACCGTCACCAACGAAGACGGTTATTCCCGGCTGGCCATGTATGACGTGGCCCAGGGGCGTAAGTTGCCGACACCCAAACTTCCCGACGGCGTCATTTTGTCCGCCCGTTTTGGCGGCGCGGCGGGGCATCTGGCGATCTCGCTGGCTACGCCGGTATCGCCGTCGGATGCCTGGACGATCGATCCTGCCAGTGGCAAGGCGACTCGCTGGACATGGTCGGAAATAGGCGATCTCGCTCCTTCCAGCTTGGTGACGCCCCGACTGGTTCATTATTCGAGCTTCGATGGGCGGCAGATTCCCGCCTTTCTCTATCGACCGGCGACGGCGCCGGCCCGCGCGCCCGTGGTGATCGAAATCCATGGTGGGCCGGAGGGACAGAGCTTGCCGCTGTTCAACCCCCGCATTCAAATCTATGCCGGCTTGGTGAACGCGGTCGTGATAACCCCCAATGTCCGAGGTTCTACCGGTTATGGCCAAGCCTATGCCGACCTGGACAACGGGATGAAGCGGGAAGACTCGGTCAAGGACATCGGCGCGTTGCTCGACTGGATCGCGATGCAGCCCGATCTCGATCCCTCCAGGGTGATCGTCATCGGCGGCTCGTATGGCGGCTATATGAGCCTAGCGACGATGACACACTATTCCGATCGTCTGCTTGGCGGCATCGAACTCTTCGGCATATCGAACTTCATATCGTTTCTGGAGCGGACCGAAGCCTATCGCCGTGACTTGCGCCGGGTCGAATATGGCGACGAGAGAGACCCTGAAATGCGCACCTTCATGGAACGGATCGCGCCGATCAACAATATCGGCAACGTCAACAAGCCGATGCTGGTCATGCAGGGGTGGAATGACCCGCGCGTGCCCAAGAACGAGTCCGACCAGATTGTCGCTGCGCTGCGAGGAAAAGGGCTCGACATCTGGTATGTCCAGTTCAAGGACGAAGGTCATGGCTTCCGAAAAAAGCCCAATATCGACCGCGAGCGAGAGGTCGAGGTGACCTTCATGCGGCATCTTCTCGGGCTGGACAGTTCAGGCCCCCAATGAGCGGCAAACCCTGCCCCGGTCCGCGCAACCGCGCGGATCAACAGGGTCTAGCGCGGCTCATTCTTGCCGAAATCCTCGATCAGAAAGTCGATGAATGCTCGCGCCGCCGTGCGCGTGGCCCGTCCGAGCGGAAAGTACGCATGCACCCGCGTGGAGGCCATTTCCCAATCCGGTAGAAGCTTGATCAATGTGCCCTCCTCGACCTCGCGCCGACATGTCCACCAGCCAATCGACGTGACGCCCAGACCCGCGACCGCCCCCGCCACCGCTCCTTCATTGTCGCTGAAGGAAATGACGGGGCTGACCTCGACGGTTTCCCGATGCCCGTCTCGAGTAAAGGTCCAAGCCGTTTCCGGCGCCGCCGCGGGACCGAATACGATCCTGTGCCGAGAGAGATCTTGCGGACCTTCAGGGCTGCCATGGCGCCGCAGATACTCCGGGGACGCGACCACCAAGCGGGAATAGGTCGTCAACAGCCGGGCCGTGGCGTTGGAATCCGGCAGAGTGCCGATGCGAATCGCCACATCGACGGCATCGCGCACCAGATCCTGCCTACGGTCGTCCAGGATGATCTGCAAATGCAGCCTGGGGTGGCGGTCGGTGAAGCGCGGCAGACGTGCGATGATTTCGCGAACCCCGGCGCTGGTCGGCATGCCGACCCTGAGCGTGCCCCGCAACTCGTCCTGCCGTACGCTGTGCCCCGCATCCTCGAGCTGGTCCAGGATCGCCTCGACGCGCGTGAGATAGTCCAGGCCGGCCTCGGTCGGAACCACGGCTCTGGTGGTGCGCGCCAGCAGCAGCGCTCCGAGTTCCGCCTCCAACTCAGAGACCGCCCTGGACGCCTGGGACTGGGATATCGACAGCTCCCGCGCAGCCGCCGAGAAGCTCCGCAATCTTGCAACTCTTGAATATATCCTGAGGTTGAGAGTATCCATGCCGATCTCCGACGCTCATATTTATCCTAATCCAGGATAGATCATAACCAAAATCACCGGCTAGTTCCTGTCATCGCGATGGGTCATCTCTAGGGCACCAAACGGCCCTGACCACGAGACCCAAATGACCGCCCGTCGCCAACTTCATCTCGGTGCTTTCATGCGCCCCGCCGCGATCCATAGCGGCGCCTGGCGGTATCCCGGCGCCGATCCGCAGGCCAATTTCAGCCTCGATCAGATGCGCCGCTCCATCCGCCGTCTGGAGGAGGCGAAGTTCGACGCGTTCTTCATGGCAGACCACCTGGCCCTGCTGAACATGCCGATGAGCGCCCTGCGGCGCAGCCACACCGTAACCTCCTTCGAGCCCTTCACGCTGCTGTCGGCGCTGGCGATGGAAACCGATCGGATCGGCCTGGTCGCCACCGCGTCGACCACCTTCGAAGCGCCTTATCACGTCGCCCGCCGCTTCGCGTCGCTGGATCACATCAGCGCAGGGCGGGCCGGCTGGAACGTCGTGACCACCGCCAATCCCGACGCGGCGCTCAATTTCGGACATCCGGTCCAGATGGATCATGACGAGCGTTACGCGCTTGCCCGCGAATTCGTCGACGTGGTGACCGGCTTGTGGGACAGCTTTGCCGACGACGCCTTCGTCCGCGATCAGCAGAGCGGCATCTTCGTCGATCCCGACCGCATCCATGTCCTGGATCATAAAGGCCCGTCCCAAGCCGTGCGCGGCCCGCTCAACATCGCCCGTCCGCCGCAGGGGTGGCCGGTGATCGTGCAGGCCGGCGCGTCGGAGGCGGGCCGGCAACTGGCGGCCGAGACCGCCGAGGTCGTCTTCGGAACCCCGCCTTCTATGGAAGCGGCGCGGGCCTTTTATGCCGATCTTCGCGAGCGTATGGCCGCCCGCGGCCGGAGTCCGCGGACGCTGCGCTATCTGCCCGGCGCCTTCATCGTCGTCGCGCCGTCGCGGCAGGAGGCGATGGACCGTCGGGCCAAGCTCGATTCCCTCGTTCATTACGAAAGCGGCATCGGCTCGCTCAATTCCATGCTCGGCTACGACGTCTCCGGCTTCGATCCCGACGGTCCGTTGCCGGAGATTCCCGATACCAACGCCGGCAAAACCCAGCGGGAGCGCATGGTGACGCTGGCCCGGAGCAAGGGCCTCACGATTCGCGAACTGGCCCAGGCGGCCGGCGCCTACGGCGGATTCGCTTTCGTCGGCACGCCGGCCTCGATCGCCGACGAGATGGAGGAATGGCTGACGTCGGAGGCCTGCGACGGCTTCAACGTCATGTTCCCCTGGCTGCCGGGCGGTCTCGACGACGTGGTCGACCAGCTCATCCCCGAATTGCAGCGGCGAGGCTTGTTCCGCCGCGACTATCACGGCCAGACCCTTCGGGACCATCTCGGCCTGGAACGCCCGCACAACCGCTTCTTCTAGCCACCTTTTCACCCCCGCGGCATGTGCCGCTTTTTCAGAAGGACATCATCATGAGCAATCTTTCCGGTAAAGTCGCGATCGTCACCGGCGCCTCCAAGGGCATCGGCGCCGCCATCGCCAAATCGCTGGCCAAGGCTGGCGCCAGCGTCGTCGTCAATTACGCTTCCTCCAAGGAAGGCGCCGACAAGATCGTCCAGGCCATCACCGCCGCCGGCGGCAAGGCCATCTCGGTCAAGGGCAGCGTATCCAACACCGCCGACGTCAAGGCGATCGTCGAAACCGCGATCAAGACCTATGGCCATCTCGACGTGCTGATCAACAACGCCGGCGTCTACGATATGAAGCCGCTCGAGGAGATCACCGAACAGCATTTCCATTCGCAGTTCGACGTCAATGTGCTGGGCCTGCTGCTCATGTCGCAGGAAGCGGTCAAGCATCTGCCCAAGGGCGGCGCCATCGTCAATGTCGGCTCGACCGTCAGCCGCGTCACCCCGCCGGCTTCCGCCGTCTACACCGCCACCAAGGGCGCGGTCGACGCCATCACCGGCGTGCTGTCGCGCGAGCTTGGCCCGAAGGGCATCCGCGTCAACTCGGTCAATCCCGGCCTGGTCGAAACCGAAGGCACCCACACCGCCGGCTTCATCGGTTCGGACTTCGACAATTGGGTCGTCGCCAGCACCCCGCTGGGCCGCATCGGCCAGCCCACCGACATCGCTTCGGTTGCCACCTTCCTGGCCTCCGACGATGCCGGCTGGCTGACCGGCCAGTCCCTGATCACCAGCGGCGGCATGCAGTAAGCCGCCGTCATCAAGGGGCTCCGGTTCCCCCCATCGGAGCCCCTCAACCTCTTTTATTGAAGGACTACGCAAATGACCCATACCCACGTTACCGCTCCGACCCAATTCGTCGAAGCTGACGGCACCCGTTTCGCCTATCGCCGCTTCGGCAAGTCCGGCGGCGTGCCGATCGTTTTCAACCAGCATTACACCGGCACCATGGATTACTGGGATCCCGCCGTGACCGACGGTCTGGCCGAGACCCGGGAAGTGATCCTGTTCAACAATGCCGGCGTTTCCAGTTCGTCGGGCGAGACTCCGACCAGCTTCCAGGAAATGGGCGCCAAGGCGATCGCGTTCATCCGCGCGCTGGGCCTCAAGCGGGTCGACGTGCTCGGCATTTCGATCGGCGGCTTCGTGGCGCAGGAGATCGCGCTGCAGGGTGGCGAACTCGTCCGTAAGGTCATCCTCGTCGGCACCGGTCATCGCGGCAACGACATGACGGCCAGCCGTTCGAACGAAATCTTCTCGCAAACCTATGATCCGCCCGAGCATCTCTGGCTGTCGGTGCATTTCGCGCCGTCAGAAGCCAGCCAGAAGGCGGGGCTCGCCTTCCTGGACCGCAAGTGGCGCCGCAAGGACCGCGATCCGGAGGTGAGCGCCCAGACCGTCGCGGCTCAGGGCGAGGCGATCGGCAAGTGGATCGCGCCGGACGAAAGCGCGCTGGCGTATCTGAAGTCGATCAAGCAGCCGGTGCTGATCGCGCAGGGCAGCAATGATGTGATCATCCCGACGATCCACTCGGTCACGCTGCAGCAGAACCTGCCGAACGCACAGCTGATCATCTATCCTGACTCCAACCACGGCTCCATCTATCAGTACCCGGAGCTGTTCGTGGCCAATGCCACGGCATTCCTGGACGCTTGAACGTCGTCCATCAGCCCGCCGTCGTTAAAGGCGGCGGGCAGTGGCGAATTTCACCTGGGACCGTCAAGTCGCCAACGGCGACCGTCGCGCATATTTGCGTGTCGCGACCTGCCGTGGAACGGCGAGCCGAGACCGTGCCAGCAGCGCCTCCCTGATCAGGCGGTCATGTGGAACGACGTTGTTCGCGCTGGCCAACGCCTCGATGCTGGCGTTGATTATCTGGCGCGTCTGGCCGACCGTTGAATTGATTTCGCGAATCCAAAACCGCAACGCCGCGACGGTGGCGACCGTGTCGGCGATGGCGAGTGAGATGGCCTCGCGTTGCGAGTCATTCTGCATGGCACACTCCGTTCGAGCGGGAGTGCGCCGGCGGGAGTCCGGACTTCTCTCAGCCAAGGGTGCCCGATTGTGGAATTACCCTCGATGCCCGATCATACGCCGCGCAGGGGGACGAAGTCACCTTAATACCTCCCTTCGCCTTCCACCCCTCTGATGCCGGCCCGCGCTAGCCCGAAATCGCCACGACACCGCCCCAGACCACCAGCGCAGCCCCCGCCAATTCCCGAACCCGCCAGCGCGCCGGCGCCAGTTTTTCCCCGAGCACGAACAGCGTGAGGACCGCCATCCACAGCAGGTTCATCGCCCCGACCACGAACATCACCGCCATCAGCGCCCAGCAGCAGCCGACGCAGTAGCCGCCATGCTTCAGCCCGAGCGTCAGCGCCCCCGTCCGTCCGTCGCGCCATTGGGCGAGAAAAAAGCCGAGCGGCGCGCGGCACTTGGTCAGACAGGCATCCTTGAACGAGGTGAACTGGAAGCCGCCCGCGGCGAGGAGAATGACGGCGCTGAGCGGAATGCTGGCGCTTCGCAGCGATGGCGTGAGCAGCACCGCGCGCGACAGCGCCACCTGGCCGATCGCCGCCACGGCCGAATAGCCGATCCAGGCCGCCACATATCCCGCGCCGTAAAATGCCGCATCCAAGGAAACCCGCCCGCGCCGCCGGCGCGACAGCTCTCCGAACAGCGCCGCCGCCGGCAATTCGCTCGGCAGCATCATCGCCACCATCATGACGCTCCACAGCAGGAAGGCGCCGAGAAGCTGCTCGAACGGCCCGGTGGTCAGTTCCGGCCCGGCCAGGTGAGCCGCGTGGCCGGCGCCATGCGATATCGCAAGATGGAGCCAGCCGAGCGCCGCCACCACGACGAAGCCGCCGAGAGCGGGAAGTCGGGCGGTGTCGTAGCGCTCAGGCCGAGCCATAGCTGAAGTCGGACAGATAACCGTTCCGGCCCGAGAGTTTCCAATCCATCCCGAAGTCGAGGAAGGTGAAATGCTTTGACCGCGCCACGGTCGCCGGATTGCCCGGCGCGATGCAGAGCGGATGGTTGCCGACGGTTATCGGCTGGCCGTTCTGACCTTCCAGCGCCACGATCTCGGCGTCGGCGATGCCGGGAATGCTCAGGGTGGCCTGCTTGCCGTCGCCCCGATAGAGGATGGGAACTTTCCGGCTGCCGAGCATCTGGTCGATGAACGAGACCAGCACGGCCGGATGGCCGCCGGCCTTGCCGGAGAAGATCGTCTGCAGCGCCTCGGTCTGGGCATCGCTCGCGGTGTCGTCGAAATAGGCGGCCGCTTTCCATTTGGTCTCGGCCATATTTCCCGGCGCATGCACCGCCAGCGCGACATTGAGACCGTCGAGGGAAACCTCGCCATACTTACCGCGGTCGATATGCCAGGCGACCACCGCGGTGCAGTCGCCCTGGGTCGGCGGACTGAGAAACACGCAGGGACAGGCGGCTTCGCAGTTGCAGGTCTCGAAATAGGTCCCGGTCAAACTCCATTCGGTCATGGCATGGTCTCCCGGAGAATAAGGGCGCAACAGGGCGGATTGTGCCCCGATTGTCCGTCCGATACGAGCCGCGCGACGTGTTGTTGGCCCAAAGTCCTATTGCAGTTTCCGCATGATCGCCCGGCTGCAAAAAATAACCGCCGCGATCTCGGTGCGCCGGCCCATTTTCGCTCTTCGCGTCCGAAGGTTGCAGGTTTGACATAGGCTATTTCAATTACTTATCGTGCTTCAAGTGATGTCTTCCGGGGGGGAACAGATGATCCGCGCACTCGTTGTGTTGGCACTTGCCGTTCCGTCGCTGGCGATGGCGGCGGACAAGACGGAACAACTGCTCGAAAAGCTGGCCAATGCGCCGGCGCCGCCCGGCGCCGAGGAGCCGATGCGGGCGATCATGACCGAGGAGATGGCGCCCCTGGCCTCCGAGCCGATCCGCTATGACGGCCTCGGTTCGGTGATCGCGCAGCAGGGCAAGAGCGGCCCCCGCATCATGATCGATGCGCATATGGACGAGCTGGGCGGCCTGGTGCGGCGGGTAACGACCGACGGTTTCCTCACCATGCAGATGCTGGGCGGATGGCTCGATCAGGCGCTGATCGACCAGCGCTGGGTCATCCTCGGTTCGAAAGGGCCGGTGCATGGCGTGACCGGCATCCGCGACATCCATGTCGTCCCGACCGAGGAGCGCACCAAGGTCTATACCCGCGAACAGATCTTCATCGACATCGGCGCCAAGACCGCGGCCGAGGCGGCCGAGATGGGGGTGGAACCGGGTGATCCCGTGGTGCCCGACGCGCCTTTCATGATCCTCAATGGCAGCAGGAACTATCTCGGCAAGGCCTGGGACGATCGCATCGGCTGTGCCGTGCTGATCGAGGCGATGCGCCGCACCGCCACGATTTCGCATCCCAACCAGCTGTTTTATGTCGCCACCACCCAGGAGGAGATCGGCCTGCGCGGCGCCCGCACGGCGACCATGACCGTCAAGCCCGATATCGGCATCGGCATAGAGGGCGGCATCACCGGCGACACCGCGGGCGCCAAGCCGGAGGAGACCCAAGCCAAGCTGGGCGCCGGTCCGGGGCTGTTCCTCTATGATTCGAGCAACCTGCCGAACCGCAAGCTGGTGGCGCTGGTCCGCCGCACCGCGTCGGCCAAGGGATTGCCGCTGCAATTCGACCTGGTGCAAGGCTATGGCGACGACGCCGCCGAGATGCAGCTCAACAATGGCGGGGCGCCGGCGATCAATCTGGTGGTGCCGGTGCGCTACACCCACTCCCATAACGGCGTGGTCAATCGCCAGGATTTCGATCAGATGGTCGAGCTGGTGGTGGGGCTGCTGCAGCAGCTCGACGACAAGACCGTTCGGCAGTTGCGGGATTTCACCCCCGGCGCGCCCTGATCCGAGAAGGTCGCTCTCCTCACTCGCGCCGCCGCCAACCGCGCCGGTCCGGCCGACGCCGGGCCGGTCCTTCCTCGCGCGGTCCGCGGGGATCCCGGTCAGAGTCCGGCCGGTCGTTTTCCGTTTTGCGGTCGGGACGATAATAGAACTCGCCCTGCTCGCCCGGCCCGGGCGGGCGGTGGCCATTGGGCGGCCGTGACGGTGAGTGGTCGGGGCGAGGGGGACGCTGGGTCATCGGGGGCTCCTGCACGGCGGTCACAGAGAGAACACATCGCCAAGAGACGGGTTCCGGCTCCGACGCGTCTTCAGGGAACCTCCGGGCGCGGCGGCGGGTTCAAGGGCCACCGGCAGCAGGAGGTCCCCCATGTCCGCTCAGAAGATTCAGCACCCCAAACCGCCGATGCCGGAACAACACCAGGAACCGCCGGGCCAAACCGAGGAAATGCAGCCGTCGCCCGACCATGGCGAGCTGAGTTATCGCGGCAGCGGACGCCTGCGCGACCGGGTGGCGATCGTGACGGGCGCCGATTCCGGCATCGGCCGCGCCGTGGCCATCGCCTTCGCCCGCGAAGGGGCGAAAGTGGTCGTCTCCTATCTCGAGGAGGACCAGGACGCCAAGGAAACCGCGCGCTGGATCCAGGAGGCGGGGCAGCCATCGCTGCTGATCAGGGGCGACATCACCAGCCAGTCCCATTGCCGGCGCATCGTCGACCGGACGATCGACGCCTTCGGCGCCATCGACATCCTGGTCAACAACGCCGCCTATCAACGCTCGTACCAGGCGCTCGAGGAAATCCCGGCGGACGAATGGGATGCGGCATTCCGCACCAATGTCTATTCGATGTTTTATCTCTGCCAGGCGGCGGTGCCGCACATGAAGAAAGGCGGGGCGATCGTCAATACCAGCTCGATCAACGCCAAGGATCCGTCGCCGCATCTGCTGCCCTACGCCACGACCAAGGGCGCCATCGCCAACTTCACCGCCGGCCTCGCCGGGCTGCTGGCCGGCCGCGGCATCCGGGTCAACGCGGTGGCCCCGGGTCCGGTCTGGACGCCTTTGATCCCGTCGACCCTGCCGGAAGACAAGGTCGAGCATTTCGGCGAGAACACGCCGCTCAAGCGTCCGGGTCAGCCGGCCGAACTTGCGCCGGCTTATGTGATGCTGGCCTCTCCCGAGGCCAGCTACATCACCGGCGCGGTGGTACCGGTCACCGGCGGACGGCCGATGTTATAGCCGGCATTTTGCGTTGCAGCAAAATTTGGAACTTCTCTCAGGGTGGCTGGTTTCAAGAAAGGTATTGCTGAGAGAATGTCGATGAATTCTATGCGGTGCGCGGTGTGTTTTTCACACTTGCGGTGGGATTTCGTCTTTCAAAGACCTAATCATATCGTCACTCGATTGTCATCCTCCACGCCGGTTGTTTTCTGGGAAGAGCCGATCTTCGAAGGCGAGAATGTTCGTCTTGAACTTATCGAGATATCCGCTTCCCTCACGGTGGCGCGGCCGCGTTTGCCGGCCGGCGGCGGGCGGGCGGCTTCGCTGTACGAGCAGAAGCGGCTCCTCGACGGGCTGCTCGCCGAGCGCCGGCTGCAGCCTGTCCTCCTGTGGTACTACTCGCCGATGGCCTATGGCTTCTCCGAGCATCTCGATGCCGAGGTGGTGGTCTATGACTGCATGGACGAGCTGACCGCCTTTCGGGGCGCCCCGCCCGAGCTGCGCGCCGAGGAGACCCGGCTGCTGCGCCGCGCCGATCTGGTTTTCACCGGCGGCTACAGCCTCTACGAGGCGAAGCGCAGCCGCCATCCGGACGTCCATCCCTTTCCCAGCAGCGTCGATATCGACCATTTCCATCCGGCGCGCGGCGCACTGGACGATCCCGCCGACCAGGCCGGAATTCCCCATCCGCGTCTCGGCTATTGCGGCGTCATCGACGAGAGGCTGGACCATCCGCTGCTGGCCGCCCTGGCCGATGCCCGGCCGGATTGGCAGATCGTCATGCTGGGGCCGGTGGTGAAGATCGATCCCGCCGAACTGCCGCGCCGTCCCAACATCCATTATCTCGGCTTGAAGGGATACGGCGAACTGCCCGCCTATCTGTCCAATTGGGAGGTGGCGCTGATGCCCTTCGCCCTCAACGAGGCGACGCGCTTCATCAGCCCGACCAAGACCCCGGAATATCTCGCGGCGGGCCGGCCGGTGGTCACCACGCCGATCGCCGACGTGGCGCGCCATTACGGCCATCTGACCGGGGTGCGGACCGCTGCCGACGCCGCGGATTTCGTCATCCAGGCCGAGATCGCCCTGACCCTGCCGCGCGGCGCCGGGCTGTGGCTGGAGGAGGTCGACGCGACGCTGGCCGAGATGTCGTGGGACCGCACCTTCGCCAGCATGGAGGCGCTGATCTCGGCCAAGCGGCTGCAGGCGGTGGTCGCCCCGCTGGAGCCGCCGCCGGCGGCGCCGCACCTCAAGCGCCGGCACGGCTTCGACTATCTGGTGGTCGGCGCCGGTTTCGCCGGCAGCGTGCTGGCCGAGCGCCTGGCCTCGCAGCAGGGAGCCCGGGTCATGGTGGTGGACCGGCGCACCCATATCGGCGGCAATGCCTACGACCATTACGATCACGATGGCGTGCTGGTGCATCGCTACGGTCCGCATATCTTCCATACCAACAGCGAGCGGATCGCGCGGTATCTCTCCAAATTCACCCAATGGCGGCCTTACGAGCACAAGGTGCTGGCCCGCATCGGCAATGATCTGCTGCCGGTGCCGATCAACCGCACCACGGTGAACCGCTTCTTCGGGCTGGATCTGGCCGAGGCCGAGGTCGCCGCCTTCCTCGCCGCCAAGGCGGAGGCGCGCGACGACATCCGCACCTCCGAGGATGTGGTGCTGTCGCGGATCGGCCGCGAACTCTACGAGGCGTTCTTCCGCTCCTACACCTTGAAGCAATGGGGAATGGACCCGCGCGAGCTGGACAAATCGGTGGCCGGGCGCATTCCGGTGCGCCATGACGACGACGACCGCTATTTCACCGACTCGTTCCAGCAGATGCCGCGCCACGGCTATACCCGCCTGTTCGAGAACATGCTGGATCACGACAATATCAGCCTGATGCTCAACACCGATTTCCGTGACGTGCAGGATGAGTTCGATTATCGCCACCTGATCTATTGCGGCCCCGTGGACGAATATTTCGGCCAGCGCTTCGGCCCGCTGCCCTATCGCTCGCTGCGCTTCGAGCACCGCACGCTGAAGCGCGCCAGCTTCCAGCCGGCCGCCGTGGTCAATCACCCGTCGCGCGACGTCCCCTATACGCGCATCACCGAATACAAGCACCTGACCGGGCAGACCCATCCCTATACCAGCATCAGCTACGAATTCCCCACGACCGACGGCGATCCCTATTATCCGGTGCCGCGGCCGGAGAATGCCGCCCTCTATGCCCGCTATGCCGAACTCGCCAAGGCCGAGCGCAACACCTCCTTCGTCGGGCGGCTGGCCACTTATCGTTATTACAACATGGACCAGGTGGTCGGGCAGGCGCTGGCGCTGTACCGCAGCCTCAGCCTGTCGCGCCAGCCGGCCAAGCGCCGGTCGGCGGCCGGGCCGTCGATGGAGGCGACGGCGTGAAGCTGGAGAGGCCGCCCTTGTTCCGCAGTTTCCTGCAGGGTGGTTTCGAAAGCTCCTGCCATCGCCGCGGCCTCGACGGGCGGCGGCTCGACATGATCGCCGCCTGCCGCCACGACGTGCTGGCGCGCGAGGATTACGTCATGCTGCGTCAATGCGGCCTCGAAACGGCGCGCGACGCGCTGCGCTGGCATCTGATCGAGCGCCAGCCCGGCCGCTACGACTGGTCGAGCTTCCTGCCGATGCTGCGGGCGGCGCGCGAGGCCGGGATCCAGGTGATCTGGGATCTCTGCCATTACGGCGTGCCCGACTGGCTGGACATCTGGTCGGACCAGTTCGTGCCGCGCTTCGCCGCCTTCGCCGCCGCTGCTGCCGCGCTGGTCCGCGAGGAGGGAGACGGCGCCCCGCCGGTCTATTCGGTGATCAACGAGATCTCCTATTGGGCATGGTTCGGGGGCGAACGCGACGAGGCCTATCCGTTCGGTCTGAGCCGGGGGCCGGAGCTAAAGCGCCGTCTGGTCCGCGCCGCCATCGCCGCCACCGACGCCATCCGGGTGATCGATCCGCGGGCCCGCTTCATGCAGCCCGAGCCGGCCATCAATGTGGTGCACCATCCCGCCATGCCGGAGCTGGAGGAACAGGCCAGGCTGTTCCATGACAGCCAGTTCGAAGTGTTCGACATGCTGCGCGGCCGGCTCGACCCGGAACTGGGCGGACGCGAGGATCTGCTCGACATCGTCGGCGTCAATTTCTACTGGAACAACCAGTGGATGATCGACGGCCGCCCGCCCGGCGCCGACGAGAACACGCTGGCCTTCGGGCAATGCGGCTATCTGCCCTTCGGCCGTCTTCTCGTCGACATTTACCGGCGCTATCGCCGACCGCTGCTGGTGGCGGAAACCGGCGCCGAAGGTCAGTCCGGACCGGCCTGGATCAGCCACATCGCCGGCGAGGTGCGGAGCGCGGTGCGGGCCGGCGTGCCGGTGCTGGGCATCTGCCTTTATCCGGTGATGGATTATCCCGGCTGGACCAACGAACGCCACTGCTTCGCCGGCCTGATCGAAGCGACCGCCGATTGGCGACGCCATGCGATCCGCCCCGAGATGGCGGAACGGCTGGAGGAGGAGGCCGAAGCCTGCCGGACCAACCGCCGCGGCGGATGCGCGCCTCAGAGCGGGAGAACGCTGGGCTCGGCGTGAGGCAGCGGGTTGGACAGGCGGTTGCGATCGGGCAGCGGCGGCAGGCGGCTTCCCGCGGCCAGGCGCGCCGTCACCCAATGCAGCGCCGTCGGCAGGCGCAGCTCCTTCTTCAGCCGCGCCATATCTTCCGATCCCTCCGACAGGCCCAGTTGGGCGGCGATGGCGGCATTGCTCAGAAGCCCGTCGATCCGGGCGATAAAGCCGCGCGTCGCTGGCGACGGGTGGTAAGGAAGGCGGGCGCCGTTCCTGAGGACAATGGTCAACTCGCCGCCGGCGGCGAGATGGGCGAGGATCTGAAGCCCGCTGTCGCTCATCGGCGCGAGAATGGCCTCCGGCGCCATGGGGTCGAGAGCCGCATCGGACTCGCGTGTGGCGTACACCGTGTGCAGGGCCAGGCTGCCGTCGAGGATCTCGGCGGCGTCCTCGCGTTCGGACGGCGACAGCATCGCCAGCCGCGCGCTCTGCGCCGGATCGTTCACCTGGAAATCGAGGTCATATTGCAGCCCGGTGATCGCGCCATTGCCCGAATAGCTGCCCCACCCTTGAACATGCAGCCTGGCCGACGCCAGATAGGCGCGGACTTCCGAGGCGGTATAGGCGCGGTCCTGCTCGTGCAGCAGGGTGTCCCAGAAATTGGTGTCGTCCGACAGATAGGCGGCCTGGATCGCCTCCACCCCTTCGCGCTGGCGGAAATCGTTGGTCGGCGGAAGGTTGGCGACGATCTGGCGGGCGAAGGCCAGCTTTTCGCCGGGATGATCGAGCCCGCTGGTCGCCAGCCGCAGCAGGCGCTGCGTCGAATAGATGTGCGAGCGCCCGACGGCGCCATAGAGCATGATCGCCATGGCACCGCGATCCGCCAGCACCGATTCGAGGGCGCGCAGCCCCCGCACGGGATCGGGCAGATGATGCAGCACGCCCAGGCAGGTGATGTAATCGAATGTCCCCAGCCCCATCGCGGCCACGTCGAGCAGCGAACCGTGCACCCAGCGAATAGTGCCGAGGCCGCGCGCCTTGGCACGGGCGCGGGCCACGTCGAGACTGGCCTCGGAGAGATCGAGGGCGACGATTTCGGCCCTGGTGTCCTTCAACTGCCAGCCCAGCCACACGGCGCTGTCGCCGGTGCCGCAGCCGGCGACCAGAACGCGGAAGGGCCGGGTGAAGTCGCGTCCGCCGCCGAAGCAGTATTGGTTCATCTTGGCCAGGATGTCCGGCGTCGAGACCTTCAGCACATAGCGTTCCGCCTCCGGATCGCGCGGCGGAAAGGGTAGGCTTTCATAGTGCCGCCGTTCGGCGCCGAACAGCGCCTGGCCGCTCCTGTTGCCGACCAGCCGGTTGAGGATGATGCCCACATTGAGGCGGATATCGAGCAATGACGGATCGAGTTCCGCCGCCCGCCGCAGCGCCGCCGCCGCCTCGTCGAGCCGGCCTCGGCCCGCCGCCATGACGCCGAGATTGCTGTAGGCCTGGGGAAAATCCGGCTTGAGGATCAGCGCCGTGCGGACCCGGGCCTCGGCCTCCGCCGTCCGCCCCAGGCCGTAAAGGGCGTTGGCGATGTTGCTGTGGAGCTTGGGATCGTCCGGCGTCGCGCGCGCCGCCTGCAGCAACGGCGTCAGAGTATCCATGGTGTCGGGAAGGTCGGCGTTCGGCATAACGGGAACCAGGGTAAGCGAGCGGGGTTGGGGGGGCAACCTGCTTGCGCGCGTCGAGGAGACCGGGCGGCTGGCCCCTATCTCGCGGTCCTGCCGCCGCCCGCCCCATGGCGGTTCCGCGCCGGTGGTGCTATTCTTGAATCGTTCCAGCCTATAATCACCGAAGTCATCAGATTCTTCCCCAGTAAAATCCAACTGAATCGGGAGACGCGTGATGCGCTGCAGTGTTCTTTCTTTCTCCTTGGCTTGTGGGATTTTCGCTCTTTCGGCCGGCACCGCCCAGGCGGCATCGGGAGATCCGGCGGCCGGCAAAGCCGCCTTCGCCGATCAATGCGCGAGTTGCCACACGGTCGATCCCAACACCAACGGCTTCGGCCCCTCGCTGAGCGGCATCGTCGGACGTCATGCCGGCTCGGTCGCCAATTTCAGTTATTCGGCGGCGATGGCCAGCGCCAAGCTGATCTGGACTCCGGCCGACATCGACGCCTTCCTGACCTCGACCACCAACAAGGTGCCGGGCACCTCGATGCCGGTGGCGATTCCCGATGCGGCGCTGCGCGCCAACATCATCGCCTATCTCGAAACGCTGAAGGCCCTGCCGCCGTTGAAAACGGCCGCGGCGCCGGCGGCGCTGAAGCAGGGCCCGACCGATGCCGAGCTGCTGAACGCCGCCAAGGACAAGAAGAACTGGCTCTACGCCAGCAAGGATTACGGCGGCCAGCGCTATGTCGAACTGAAGCAGATCACCCCGGCCAACGCGGCGCAGCTGCGGCCGGTCTGCCTCTACCGCTCGGCCAATGCCGGTTCCACCCAGACCAATCTGCTGGTCTATGACGGGGTGATGTATTTCACCATCGACGAGGTCACGGTGGCGATCGACGCCGGCACCTGCCGCGAGAAATGGACCTATAGCTGGGCGATGAAGGATCGCGCCCTGTCCAAGGCCAATCGCGGCGTGGCGCTGAAGGACGGCCGGTTGGTGCGCGGCACGCCCGACGGCTATCTGATCGCGCTGAACATGAATGACGGTTCGCTGCTGTGGTCGCAGAAGATCGCCGATGCGGGGTCCAGCCAATATCTCTCGATGCCGCCGCTGATCTTCCAGGACATGGTGATCTATGGCCCGGCCGGCGCCGATTGGGGCGCCAAGAACTGGATCGCCGCCTACAAGCTCGACAGCGGCGAGCAGATCTGGCGCTTCAACGAGATCCCCGACACCGACGAGAAGGGCGCCGACAGCTGGAAGGACGCCCAGGCCCGCGAGCATGGCGGCGGCAGCCTGTGGACGCCGCTGTCCCTCGATGCGCAGGCCGGCATCGTCTATGTGCCGGTCGGCAACCCGGCGCCGGATTTCGACAAGGATGTGCGCGCCGGCGGCGGCGATCTCTACACCAATTCGGCGGTGGCGCTCGACGTCCGGACCGGGCGGTTGCTGTGGTACCACCAGTTCGTGCCGGATGACGATCACGACCGCGATCTCAGCCAGGTCAGCCCGCTGTTCGACGCCACGATCGGCGGCAAGAAGCGCAAGCTGATCTCGGTGGCCGGCAAGGACGGGCTGCTGCGCGTGGTCGACCGCGAGACGCATGACCAGCTCTACGAGGTCGAGATCACCTCGCGCACCGATTGGGACAAGTCGCCGACGGTCGACGGCGTCCATTCCTGCCCCGGCCTGCTGGGCGGCCTGGAATGGAACGGCCCGGCGTATAGCCGCGCCACCAACACCCTGTTCGTCGCCACCGTCGATTGGTGCGGCACCTTCCGCAAAGGGGCCGGGCCGGCCACCTTCACCCAGTTCTCGCATTATTATAACGGCTCGGTGACCCCCGATCCGCGCGACCAGTCGCGGGGCTGGCTGCAGGCGCTGGACGCCTCGACCGGCAAGCCGCGCTGGAAGGAGCAATGGCCGACGCCGCTGGTGGCCGGCATCACCGCGACCGAGGGCGGGGTGCTGTTCACCGGCGACTTCAACGACAATTTCCTCGCCATCGACGCGTCCAACGGCAAGACGCTGTATAGCTTCAACACCGGCGGATCGATCGGCGGCGGGGTGATTTCCTACGAGTTGAACGGGAAGCAATATGTCGCCACGACATCGGGCGTGGTGTCGGGCTTCTTCGGCGGCAACGGCCCCTCGGCTATTGTCGTCTTTGCTTTACCTTAACCCGGCCCGCCATCCATCAAGGTCTCCAGGGCGCCGACGACGCGCCCGGCGAGATCGAGCAACGGGGCGGCGGTGATGGCCAGCCACCGCCCCTTGCGAGGCCAGAAGCGAACCGCCTCCCATCCCCCGGCGACGAGGGGTGAGGGGCGGATGTCGTCGCCATAGATCGAGCGCAGCAGCACCTCGTCGGCGCCGTCCAGCAGCAGGTTGGCCAGGACCGGCGCGGGGCTTTCGGTGAAGACCCTCCAGGTATCGCGCTGACCGATCATCTTCGCGGCGCCGGTTCCGGTCAGAACCTCGCAGGCGCGGTTCCAATGGGTGATCACATGGTTTTCATTCAGCAGGAAGGTCGCCACCGGACTGGCGTCGATTACCTGCAGAAGGCGGAATTCCAGTTCGTCGCGGTTCAACGGGGCGGCAGAGCGCATCGTCAGGCACGCTCCCGGCAGCATTCGTCATTGCAGGGTGTGGGAGGGTGCGTCGCCAGGGTGCCGACCTGGTTGGCCAGGCGCTCGAGATGGCGCCGGACTTCCTCGGTCAGGGTTTGCACCTCGACCGCCATGCGATGGATGTCGTCGAGCGAGCCCGCCAATTGCTTGGTGGTCGTGCGCGACTGGATGGCCTGCACGGTGATGCCGAAGGCGAGGCGCGAGGCTTCGGCCGCGTCGCTTCTCAGGTCGCCCTTGCCGCTGCGCGGCCGCGGGGCGATGGAGGTGACGCAGCGCGCCAGCTCCTCGACGGCGTCCGACGCCTGATCGGCGTCGACCACCATCTGATTGACCGACGAGGCGGTCCGGTTGGCCTGGCGCAGCGCCACCTCGGTGATCGTGGTCAGCGTGTGCGTCTTGGCCTCGAGCAGCGAGAGGCTGGCGGCGATGGCGCCGCTCGCCATATGCAGCGCATGTTCGACCTCCGCAGAGGCGGCGACGGCATAGACGACCGGGGTGATCGGCTCGGGCGCCTGGGCCGGTGCCCATGGGCGATAGAGACGGGAGACGGCCCGCAGATGACGTAGGAACGACATGGTACCACCCCTCGGACGATTCGTACGACGGATGCTTCGCAAGCGCCGTGCCAGTGCCGAGACCCGCGCAAACCCGGAATATTTTGGGATTCCCTCCGCTCCAGACGTTCGATTTCGCTTCGCACCGTCCGATTTTCGAACGGTCAGCGTTCGATGCCGTAGCGGCGCATCTTCTGATAGAGCGTGCTCTTGGCGATGCCGAGCCGTTGCGCCGCCCGCGTCAGGTTCTGCTTTTCGGCGCGGATCGCCTCGCGGATGGTCGCCGCCTCGGCCAGGCTGAGCGAGCCGCTTGCGCCGCTCGGCGGCGCATCCGCAGGCGCGATGTCGGGGGGCAGGTCGGCGAGGCCGATGATCTCGGTGGTCGACAGGGCGCACATGGTCTCGACGGCATTGCGCAGCTCGCGGACATTGCCCGGCCAGTCGTGATTTTCCAGCGCCGCCAGCGCCTCGTCGGAGAAGGGCTTGCAGGGCAGGCCCTGGCGCTTGGCGAAGGCCTCGGCGAAATGCTCGACCAGTAGCCGGATGTCCTCGCGCCGCTCGCCCAGCGCGGGAATGCGCAGTTGCGCCACCGACAGGCGGTAATAGAGGTCGCTGCGGAAGCGGCGCTCGGCCACTTCCTGGTGCAGGTCGCGATTGGTCGCGGCGATGATCCGCACCACCACCCGGCGCGGCCGGTTCTCGCCGATGCGATAGACCATGCCTTCCTCGATCACGCGCAGCAGATAGGCCTGCAGGTCGAGCGGCATCTCGCCGATCTCGTCGAGGAACAGCGTGCCGCCATTGGCGGCTTCGAACTTGCCCGCCGATCCGCCGCGGCGCGCGCCGGTGAAGGCGCCGTCGGCATAGCCGAACAGCTCGCTGGCCAGCAATTCGCGGCTCAGCGCGGCGCAATTGACCGGCAGGAAGGTGGCGTTGCCGGTCGGGCCGGATTGGTGGATCGCCCGGGCGAACACCTCCTTGCCGACGCCGGTCGGCCCGAGCAGCAGAGCCGGAACGGTCAGGCGGGCGATCTGCTGGGCCCGGGCCTTGGTCGCCATCATCGCCGGGCTGTCGCCGACGATGGCGCGCATCGCCTCGGACAAAGCGGGCGTTTGCCGCGCCGCTCCGGGGACCGCCGGCACCGCCAGCACGGTGCCGAGCAGGCCGTCGCCGTCATCGATGCGCTCCATCCAGTCGCGGTCGAGCCAGTCGGGAAGGTCGGCGCCGGCGTCCTCGGTGAGCGCCGCGCGCAGCGGACGCGATTGCCAGAAATCCTCGGGCAGGCCGCGCTCGGCCAGGAATCGTCCGGCATGGCGGTTGGCATGCACCACCTTGCCGTTGTGGTCGAAGATGACCACGCCGCTATCCATCCAGCGACGGATCTGCCCGAAGGCCGAGGACAGCAGCCGGCTGCGCCGCTCGGCGTCGGCGCGGGCCAGGCTGACCTCGATCCGATGCGCTTCGGCGGCGGCCAGGGCCAGGCAATGGCTGTGGTCCGCCTCGACCCCGGAAATATCGAGAATGCCGAGGATCTGGCCGTCGGCGGGATCATGGATGGGCGCCGCCGAGCAGGTCCAGCTCTTCACCGGGCTGCAGAAATGCTCGGACGCCCGCACCTGCACCGGGGCGCCGATGGCCAGCGCGGTGCCGATGCCGTTGGTGCCGATCAGGGATTCCAGCCATTGTCCGCCCGGCACCAGACCGATCTCCTTGCCTCGCTCGACGGCGCGTTCATCGCCTTCGACGCACAGCACGGTGCAGTCCGCGTCGGTCAGCACCATCACCGTGCCGCTTTCGGCGAGGAGGTCGCGCGCCTGGGCCATGATCGGCCGGGCTACCTCGATCAGGATGGCGCGGCGGCGGCGGATCTGTTCCAGCGATTGTTCGTCCATGATCTGGGTGGCGGCGGTGCCGGGGCCGACCCCGGAGGACAGCGAGCGGTGCCAGGAATTGTAGATCACCGGGCGCACCCCACCACCCACCGGCGGCAGGCCGCCGAGCATCCGTTCCCAGGCGTCCATCACGGAGGCCAGATCGGTTCCATCCGGAGGAGTGTCCGGCAAT
>Ga0213872_10000911_pt1 | contig 21163 bp, 19 predicted proteins | sample VelepicomBERX_R2_FD_160071 | JGI IMG/M metagenome (GOLD analysis project Ga0213872, IMG submission 160071) | Rhizosphere microbial communities from Vellozia epidendroides in rupestrian grasslands, the National Park of Serra do Cipo, Brazil - RX_R2 | ecosystem: Host-associated > Plants > Roots >...
GGCCTGAAGGTCGCCGCCGTCAAGGCTCCGGGCTTCGGTGACCGCCGCAAGGCGATGCTGGAAGACATCGCGATCCTGACCGCCGGTCAGGTCATCAGCGAAGACCTCGGCATCAAGCTCGAGACCGTCAACCTGCAGATGCTGGGCACTGCCAAGCGCATCACCATCACCAAGGAAGACACCGTCATCGTCGATGGCGCCGGCAAGAAGAAGGACATCGAGGCCCGCATCAAGCAGATCAAGGCGCAGATCGAGGAGACCACCTCGGACTACGACCGCGAGAAGCTGCAGGAGCGTCTCGCCAAGCTGGCCGGCGGCGTTGCCGTCATCAAGGTCGGCGGCGGCTCCGAGGTCGAGGTGAAGGAGCGCAAGGATCGCGTCGATGACGCCCTGCACGCCACCCGCGCCGCGGTCGAGGAAGGCATCGTCGCCGGCGGCGGCGTCGCCCTGCTGCACTCGATCAAGGCCCTGGAAAGCCTGAAGCCCGCCAACGAAGACCAGAAGGTCGGCATCGAGATCATCCGTCGCGCTCTGCAGGCTCCGGTTCGCCAGATCGCCGAGAACGCCGGTGCCGATGGCGCCGTCGTCGCCGGCAAGCTGCTGGAGAGCAAGGACAGCTCGTTCGGCTACGATGCCCAGAAAGGCGAGTATGTCGACATGATCAAGGCCGGCATCATCGATCCGACCAAGGTCGTGCGCACCGCTCTGCAGGACGCCGCTTCGGTCGCCGGCCTGGTGATCACCACCGAGGCGCTGATCGCCGAGAAGCCCGCTCCGAAGGCCGCTCCGGCCGGCGGCCCGGGTGGCATGGGCGGCATGGACGGCATGGACTTCTAAGTCCGAGCCTTCCTGCTCAAGCAAAGAAGGGCCGCATCCGGAAGGATGCGGCCCTTTCTTTTTTGCCCCGGCCTCGGCATATAGAGCCCGCAATAGCCACGGGACCTTCGCCGCACATGATCCGTTTTGAGAACATCAGCAAGCAGAACAGCCACCGCATCCTTTTCTTCGAGGCCTCGGCCGCGCTGAACCGGGGCGAGAAGATCGGGCTGGTCGGCCCCAACGGCGCCGGCAAGACCACCCTGTTCCGCATGATCACCGGCGAGGAAGAGCCCGATGACGGCCAGGTGGCGGTCGAGAAGCTGATCACCATCGGCTATTTCAACCAGGATGTCGGCGAGATGTCCGGCCGCTCCGCCGTCGCCGAAGTGATGAACGGCGCCGGCCCGATCAGCGAAGTGGCTTCCGAGCTGAAAGAGCTCGAGGCGGCGATGTGCGATCCCGACCGCGAGGACATGGACGCGGTGGTCGAGCGCTATGGTGAAGTCCAGGCCCGTTTCGAGGAACTGGGCGGCTACGAGCTGGAGGGCAAGGCCCGCGAGGTGCTGAACGGCCTCAGCTTCAGCCAGGAGATGATGGACGGCGATGTCGGCAAGCTGTCGGGCGGCTGGAAGATGCGCGTGGCGCTGGCCCGCATTCTGCTGATGCGCCCCGACGCCATGCTGCTCGACGAACCCTCGAACCATCTGGATCTGGAAAGCCTGATCTGGCTGGAGGAGTTCCTCAAGGGCTATGAAGGCGCCCTGCTGATGACCTCGCACGATCGCGAGTTCATGAACCGCATCGTCACCAAGATCATCGAGATCGATGCCGGCTCGCTGAATTCCTATTCCGGCGATTACGCTTTCTACGAACAGCAGCGCGCTTTGAACGAAAAGCAGCAGCAGGCGCAGTTCGACCGCCAGCAGGCCATGCTGGCCAAGGAGATCAAATTCATCGAACGCTTCAAGGCGCGCGCCTCGCACGCCAGCCAGGTGCAAAGCCGGGTCAAGAAGCTCGACAAGATCGAACGCTTCGAGCCGCCCAAGCAGCGCCAGATCGTCGCCTTCGATTTCCCGCCGGCGCCGCGCTCGGGCGAAGACGTCGCGGTGTTGAAGGGCGTCAACAAGGCCTATGGCAGCAAGACCATCTATGACGGGCTGGACCTCATCATCCGCCGCAAGGAGCGCTGGTGCGTCATGGGCATCAACGGCGCCGGCAAATCGACGCTGCTGAAGCTGGTATCGGGCACGGCCGAGCCGGATGCAGGAACGGTCGCGGTCGGCGCCTCGGTCAAGATGGGCTATTTCTCTCAGCACGCGATGGATACGCTGGGCGGCGACGAGACCATCTTCGAGTTCCTCGAGCGCACCTTCCCCAAGGCGGGCCAGGGCAGCTTGCGCGCGCTGGCCGGCTGCTTCAATTTCTCGGGCGACGATGTCGAGAAGAAGTGCCGCGTCCTGTCGGGCGGCGAGAAGGCCCGCCTGGTGATGGCGGCCATGTTGTTCGATCCGCCGAACTTCCTGGTGCTCGACGAGCCGACCAACCACCTCGATCTCGACACCAAGCAGATGCTGATCAAGGCGCTGGCCAATTACGAAGGCACCATGCTGTTCGTCTCGCACGACCGCCACTTCCTGGCGGCCCTGTCGAACCGGGTGCTGGAGCTGACCCCCGAGGGCGTCCACCAGTATGGCGGCGGTTACACCGAATATGTCGCCCGCACCGGGCAGGAAGCGCCGGGTTTGCGGAGCTGATCGTTACTTCTTCGGCAATTCCCCGACGAACGCCTTGACCACAGCCGCCGCATTCTCGGCGGCCAGCGTCATGAACAGATCCATGCGGTTGGCGTCCGCTTCGCCGCCGGCCAGGTCGGACAGGCTGCGGAAGGCGATGAAGGGCACGTTGTTGACATAGGCGACCTGGGCGACGGCGGCGCTTTCCATGTCGGTGGCCCGCGCCTTCCAGGCGGTGTAGAGCCAGTCGCGGAATTTGGCGTTGTCGACGAAGCTCATGGTGCTGACGCCCATGCCGCCGACCAGGATCTGCGGAGGCTGGTCCAGGCAATGCCGATCCGACGAGCAGGCCTTGAGCTTTAGGCTGGCCGCTACTTTCTTAGCCGTGTCCAGTAAAGCGGCGTCGGCCTTGAAGCTGGCGTGGAACTCGTGATTGGTGTCGATCTTCTTCGACGCGATCGTGCCGTCATAAACGGGCAGGGGCAGCACTTCGCTGGCCATCCAGGCCGGCGCTTTCGGGCCTTCCGGCGTTTCGCGCATGATGACGGTTTCCATCGGCTCGGCCCATTCCTCCGGCACCACCACGTCGCCGACATGCAAGCTCGGGTCGATGCCGCCGGCGATGCCGGAAAAGACGATGCGCTCGATTTTGAAACGATCGATCAAGTTCTGCGCCGTCAAAGTGGCGTTGACCATGCTGACGCCGCTTTCCGCCAGCACGACGGGGCGGCCGGCCAGCGTGCCGGCGACGATTTCGGCACCGTGCAGCTTGTAGATCTTCTTGTCGGCCAGCAGAGCCACCATCGCCGTCTTCTCGGGCGCGAAAGCGGTGATCACCGCGGTGCGCGGAGTTTTGTCGAGTTCTTCCGCCGAGGCGGCGCCGGCCAGCGCCACGCAGAGTGTCAGGCCGATCACGTTCGTCATTTTCTTCAAAGACATGCTTACCCCGTCGCGATTTTGCCGCATTGATAGTGCCTGCTGACACCGCGTCGCCAAAGAGGTAAATCTGTCCTTTCCTTCCCCCGGAGGCCCAATGCGCCCTCGCTTTCTGTTCCTCGCTTTGATGGCTACCCTGGCGATCCGCCCGGCCGCCGCCCAGGTCTTCAATCCCGAATCCTTCACCCTGAAGAACGGCATGCAGGTGGTGGTGATCCCCAATCACCGCGTGCCGGTGGTCAGCCACATGGTCTGGTACAGGGTCGGCTCGGCCGACGAGGTGGCCGGCCATACCGGTCTCGCCCACATGGTCGAGCACATGATGTTCAAGGGCACCAAGACTGTCGGGCCCGAGGAATTCTCGCGCATCGTCGCCGCCAATGGCGGGCAGGACAACGCCTTCACCAATGAGGATTACACCGCCTTCTACCAGAACGTCGCCGCCGGCAAACTCGAACTGGTCATGAAGCTGGAAGCTGACCGCATGGCCAACCTGGCCCTGAAGGACGAGGCTTTCCAGAATGAGCGCCAGGTGGTGATCGAAGAGCGTCGCATGCGCACCGAGAACCAGCCCGAGGCTTTGTTGCAGGAGCAGATGCGCGCCGCTCTGTTCCTCGATGGCGGCTATCATCATCCGGTGATCGGCTGGCATCAGGACATCGACAGCTACAAACTGCAGGACATCGTCGATTTCCATAAGCGCTGGTACGCGCCCAACAACGCCATCCTGGTGGTGTCGGGCGACATCACGGCGGCCAAGCTGAAGCCGCTGGCCGAGAAATATTACGGCGCCATCCCGGCCCGCCCGACCCCCGTCCGCGCCCGTCCGCTCGATCCCACCCCGGTCGCCCAGCGCACCTTGGAAATCCGCGACGAGGACGTCCATCAGCCGAGCTGGACCCGCTATTACCTGGCGCCGTCCTACCATGTCGGCGAGACCCAGGACGGCGATCCGCTGCAATTGCTGGCCGAGATCATCGGCGGCGGGCCGATTTCGCGCCTCTACAAAAGCCTGGTAGTCGATCAGAAACTCGCCGCCTCGGTGTCCGCCCAGTACGATCCCGACAGTCTGGGGCAATCCATCTTCGCGGTGGCCACCACGCCCAATCCCGGAATCGAGATGACCGCGCTGACCACCGCCATCACCGCGCAACTCAAGGACATCGCCGAGCACGGCGTGACCGACGCCGAACTGACCCGCGCCAAGAACAAGCTGCGCGCCGAGACCGTCTATGCCCGCGATTCCTACCACACCGGCGCCATGGTGTTCGGCCAGGTGCTGACCACCGGCGGCAAGATCGAGGATGTCGAAGCCTGGCCGCAGAAGATCGCCGCCGTCACCAAGGATCAGGTCGATGCCGCCGCCAAGCGCCTGTTGCGCGACGAGAAATCGGTCACCGGCCTGCTTCTGCCGGCCAAGCCGGGCGAGGCGACCGTGGTATCGGACCCCAACGCCGAAGGGGCGCAGGGTCTGATCGGAGGGAATGTGCGATGAAAAAAGCTCTGTTCGTTACCGCCGCACTACTGTGTGGAACCGCCTATGGTCCCTTGGCGAGCGCGCTGACCATCGAAAAGGTCGTCAGCCCCTCGGGCATCGAGGCCTGGCTGGTCGAGGACCATAAGAACCCGATCATCGCCACCGATTTCTCCTTCGCCGCCGGTTCGGCTACCGATCCCAACGGCAAGGAAGGGCTGGCCTCGATGGTGGCCGGTCTGCTCGACGAAGGTGCGGGCGATCTCGACGCCCAGGCCTTCCAGGGCAAGCTCGAGGATCTGGCGGTCGGCATGACTTTCTCGGCCGACGCCGACAATTTCGGCGGCCGCCTCAAGACCCTGACCGACAATCGCGACGAGGCTTTCCGCCTGCTCCATCTCGCTTTGACCAAGGCGCGCTTCGACGCCGATGCGGTGGCCCGCGTGCGCGGCCAGATGCAGGTCGGGTTGCAGCAGGAGGAACAGGACCCGCAGGCCATCGCCGGCCGCGCCTTCGCCGCCGCCATCTTCCCGAACCATCCCTATGGCCGCGCCAATACCGAGGCCAGCCTCAAGGCCATCACCGATCCCGATCTCAAGGGCTGGACCGGCGGCCATCTGTCGCGCGACCGGCTGGTGGTCAGCGTGGTGGGCGACATCACCCCGCAACAACTGGGTGCTCTGCTCGATGCCACCTTCGCCGACATGCCGGCCAAGGCCGAGCTGGCGCCGATCGCCGAGGCCCAGGTTCCCGCCAAGGGCAGCCTGAAGATCATCCATCGCCCGATCCCGCAGAGCGTGGTCGAGTTCGGCGCACCGGGCATCAAGCGCGACGATCCCGATTGGTACACCGCCTATGTGATGAACTACATCCTGGGCGGCGGCAGCTTCTCGTCGCATCTGATGACCGAGGTGCGCGTCAAACGCGGCCTGGCCTATGGCGCCTATACCGGGCTTGAGCCCTATCGTCACGGCGCTGTGGTGGCCGGCGACGTGGCGACCCGCAACGACAAGGTGGCCGAATCGCTGAAGGTGGTGAAGGAAGAGCTGGGCAAGATGGGCAAGGCCGAGGTGAGCGTGCCCGAACTGGCCGCCGCCAAGACCTATCTCAACGGCGCCTTCCCGCTGCAGATGGACAGCACGACAGCCATCGCGGCCTTGTTGTCGGTGGTGCAGCGCGATCATCTCGGCATCGATTATTTCGACCGCCGCGCCGGGCTCATCGACAAGGTCACCGCCGCCGATGTGCGTCGGGTCTCGGGCAAGCTGCTCGATCCCGACAAGCTGACGGTGGTGGTGGTGGGCGATCCCAAAGGGATGGCCGAGTGAGTCTGATCAAGCGAGTAACGCGCTCGGACGCCGTGCGCGATTTTCTATGCTGGCTGGGGGCGCAGTTCATCCGCCTGGTGCGCTCGACCGGCGTCTGGCAGGTCGAGGGCGGGCAGATCCCGCACGCCCTGTGGCGCGAGAACAAGCCCTTCATCCTGGCCTTCTGGCACGGGCGCATCATGATGATGCCCTATTGCTGGCGGCGGGATAAGGCCATCAATATGCTGATTTCGCAGCATCGCGACGGCCAGTTCATCGCCCGCACGGTGTCGCATTTCGGCATCGATACGGTGGCCGGTTCCTCCTCGAAGGGGGGATCGGCGGCCCTGCGCTCGATGCTGCGCTCGTTGAAACAGGGGGAATGCGTCGGCATCACCCCGGATGGCCCGCGCGGGCCGCGCATGCGGGCGTCGGACGGCATTGTCCATGTGGCGCGCATGTCGGGCGTGCCGGTGATCCCCTGCGGCTTTTCGGCCAGGCGCCGCAAGGTGCTGGGCAGCTGGGACCGCTTCACCATCGCCTTCCCCTTCTCCCAGGGCGTGTTCGTGTGGGGCGAGCCGGTGACGGTGCCGTCCGACGCGACGCCGGAACAGTTGGAGGAGGCCCGTCTCGCCATCGAGAACGGCCTGACCCATGTCACCCAATCGGCCGACCGCCTGATGGGCCATGAGCCGGTCGAGCCGGCAGAATCATGATTCTTGGGCTCTACCGCCTCGTCACCACGCTCGGCGGGCCGCTGATCCGCCTCTATCTCGACCGGCGCCTGAAGCGCGGCAAGGAGGATCCGGCCCGCTTCGAGGAGCGGCTGGGCAAGTCCGGATTGCCGCGTCCGGAAGGCGGGCTGGTCTGGCTGCACGCCGCCAGCGTCGGCGAGGCGGTGTCGATGCTGCCGGTGGTCGAGGCGCTGCAAAAGCATCCTGGCGTCACGGTTCTTGTCACCACCGGCACCGTCACCTCGGCGGCGATGATGAAGGACCGCCTGCCCGAGGGCGCCATCCACCAATTCGTGCCGGTCGACCGTATCGCCTGGGTGCGCCGCTTTCTCGATCACTGGAAGCCGGATCTGGCTTTGTGGGTGGAATCCGAATTCTGGCCGAACCTGCTGGTCGAGACGGCGAAGCGGACGATCCCCCTGGTGCTGCTGAACGGCCGCATCTCGGCGCGGTCGTTTCGGCGCTGGCTGAAGATGCCTGGCTTCATTGGTCGCCTGCTGTCCTGCTTCGTGCTGTGCCTGGGCCAGACCGAGGAGGATGCGCGGCGGCTCTCTTCGCTCGGCGCCGCGAAAACCGCCTGCCTCGGCAATCTCAAATTCGCCGCGCCCGCTCTGCCGGCCGACGAGGACGCCCTGGCCGTCCTGCTGGCTGCGCTGGGCGACCGCCCGCGCTGGCTGGCCGCCAGCACCCATGCCGGCGAGGAGGCCCTGGCCGGCCGGGTCCATAAGGCGCTGGCCATTCCCGGCCTGGTCACCCTGATCGTGCCGCGCCATCCCAATCGCGGCGCCGAAATCGCCGCCGAGTTGGAGACGATGGGGCTCGCTCCCACCCGACGCTCGCTGGGCGAGCCGGTGGGCGATGTGCACATCGCCGACACCATGGGCGAGCTGGGCCTGTTCTACCGGGCGGCGCCGCTGGTCTTCGTCGGCAAGAGCCTGGCGGGCGAGGGCGGGCAGAACCCGCTGGAGCCGGCACGCCTCGGCGCTTCGGTGCTGTTCGGCCCCCATATGGGCAATTTCGCTGATATTTCAGGCCGTATGCGGGCGATCGGCGCCGCCAAGCAGGTTGCGGACGAGGGGGATTTGGTGGCAGCCTTGCAACAACGTCTCGCCGATCCCGCGCTGGTTGCGCGGGAGGGGGAACAGGCGAAGCGATTCGCCTCGGCGGAAGACGGCGTTCTGGCGGCGGTGATCGAGGCCATCCGGCCCTGGTTACCCGAGTAAGACCGGGATAGGGGGAACGATGCGGGCGCCGGCATTCTGGTACAGGAACGACGCGGTTTCGGCTTTGCTGGCGCCAATCGGCTGGCTGTGGGCGATGGGCGCCGGCGTGCGCGCCAGCCTGTCTTCCAAGCACCGCTCGCCGGTACCGGTGATCTGTATCGGCAATCTTTCCGTCGGCGGCGTCGGCAAGACCCCGGTGGCGGAAGCGATCGCGCAGCTGATCCCCGGCGCCCATTTCCTCTCGAAGGGCTATGGCGGCCGGGAAGAAGGCCCCGTGAAGGTCGAGCCGAATCGCCATAGCTACCAGCAGGTCGGCGACGAGCCGCTGCTCTTGGCCGAAGTGGCGCCGACCTGGGTCGCCAAGGATCGCATCGCCGGGGCCGAGGCGGCCGCGTCGGCGGGCGCGTCCTGCCTGGTGATGGATGACGGCTTCCAGGATCCCAGCCTGGCGAAGGATCTCTCCATCCTGGTGGTCGACGGCGCGGTCGGGTTCGGCAATGAGCGCTGCATGCCGGCCGGGCCGTTGCGCGAACCGGTCGAGCAGGGGCTGAAGCGCGCCGACGCGGTGGTGATCCTGGGCGAGGACAAGCACAACATCGCCGCGCGGGTCGCGCCCAAGCCAGTGTTGCGCGCGACGCTGGAGCCCGAGGCCGAGGCGACCGTACTGCACGGGCGCAAGGTGGTGGCCTTCGCCGGCATCGGCCGCCCGGCGAAATTCTTCCATACCCTGGATGGTCTCGGCGCCCAGGTGGTCGAGGCCTATGCCTTTCCCGACCATTATCCCTTCCACCCCAACGAGATCAGCGAATTGCAGGTGGCCGCCAAGAACCACAACGCCTTCCTGGTCACCACCGGCAAGGATTACGTCCGTGTGCCCACCAACATGCGCGACCAGATCGGCGTCGTGCAGCTGGACGTGACCTGGGACAACGAGTCGGCGCTGATGAGCGTGCTAGAGCCGGTGCTGGGGAGCCGGCCGCATTTCTAGGATGTGTCAGGTCCCGCGCGGCTTGGCCCGCGCGGTGGGTTCGGCTTCCAGCGGATTCTCGGGCCAGTAATGCTTTGGATATTGGCCCTTCATGTCCGATTTGACGGCCTTGTAACTGCCTGCCCAGAAGCCTGCGAGATCGCGGGTTACCTGAAGCGGGCGGCGGGCAGGCGACAGCAGATGCAGCAGCAGCGGCACCCGCCCGTCGAGCAAGGATGGCGTTTCGGCCAGGCCGAACATTTCCTGCAGGCGGACGGCCAGGACCGGCTGTTCCGGGTTTTCGTAATCGATCGGAATGCGCGAGCCCGATGGAACCGTGACATGGGTGGGGGCCTGGCGGTCGAGCGTCTGGCGCAGATCCCAGCTCAGGCTGTCGCGCAGGATCGAGGCGAGGTCGAGCTTCTGCCAATGAGCGACGCGGCTCATCCCGGAGAGATAAGGCAGCAGCCACTCTTCCAGCGTTTCCAAGAGATGCGCATCGGACCAATCCGGCCAGGCATCCGGCTGCTGGCGGCGCAGGAAGGCGACGCGTTGACGTAATGCCTGGGCGGCATCGCTCCATGGCAAAGCGGCCAGGCCGAGATCGGCGATGGCCTGGAGTTGCGCCTCGGCCATCAGCTCGGGCGGCGGATTGTCGAGCCGGCTTTCCTCCAGCACCAGGGCGCCGAAGCGGGTCTGCCGGCGCGCCAGCACCGCCTGTTCCCGCTTGTCCCACAGAACGCTGTCGGCGCGGGTGATATGGGCGGCGAAATGCTCCTCGATGTCGGTCTCGTCGAGGGGCGCCGCCAGGAAGATGCGGGCTTCCTTGCGCTCGCCGTCGAGATCGGCCACCGCCAGATAGGGCGAGGAGGAGATGGCTTCCGGCTCCTGGAAGAAGGCGCCGCGTCCGTTGGACAGGCGATAGGCCAGCCCATCGCCGCGCCTTTGCGCCACCCGGTCGGGGAACGCGAAGGCGAGTAACAGGCCGGTACGGTCGATGCGGTCGGTTTGCTCGGGCACGCCGAGCTGGCGGCGCAATTGCCGGGCCAGGTCGCGCACCCGCATCAGCCCGCCGCGATCGGCGTCGCGGTCGTTTCCGCCCAATACGGCCTCGACCCGGCGCCGCAGATCGGCGTCGCGGGATTGGCGCAGGATGTCGCGCTCGGATAGCAGGGCGGCGATGGCGCAGGAAAGGCAGCCGAGGTTCAGGGCTCGGCCTTTTATCATCATATGGGCGAGGCGGGGATGTACCGGCAGCGCGGCCATCGCCTTGCCATGCGCGGTGATGCGGCCGTTTTCGTCGAGCGCTTCGAGCTCGGTCAGCAGGGTGTTCGCCTGGGCGAGGGCTGCGGCAGGCGGTGCATCTAGCCAGCGCAGGTCGCCGCTGCCCCAGCGCGCCAGATCGAGGGCGAGGGGAGCAAGGTCCGCATCCATGATTTCGGGGGCCGCGAAACCGGGCAAGGCGCGATGCTCGGCCTCGGACCACAGGCGATAGCAGACGCCGGGCGCCAGGCGACCGGCGCGGCCGCGCCTTTGTTCGGCCGAGGCCTTGGCGACCGGCAGGGTGACCAGCCGGGTCATGCCGCCATTGGGATCGAAACGCGGCACGCGCATCTGGCCGCCATCGACGACGATGGTGACGCCCTCGATGGTCAAACTGGTTTCAGCGATGGCGGTGGACAGCACGACCTTGCGCTTGCCTGGAATGGGCATCAGCGCGCGGTCCTGCTCGGCGGCGGGCAGGTCGCCGAACAGCGGAACCACCACGGCATTGCATCCCTGATCATGCAATTGCCGCTCGGTGCGACGGATTTCGGCCTGGCCGGGCAGGAAGGCTAGCACGTCGCCTTCGGTCGTCTCATCGAGGGCGCGCAGGATGGTCGAGGCCATCGCCGCCTCGAATTTGCGCGGCTCGGGGCGTTCCAGCCAAGTGATCTCGACCGGGAAAGCGCGTCCCTGGCTGGTAACGATCGGCGCATCCCCCAGCAGCGCCGCGACGCGCTCGCCATCGAGCGTCGCCGACATCACCAGCAGGCGCAGGTCGTCGCGCAGCCCGGTCTGGATTTCGAGGGCCAGCGCCAAACCGAGATCGCCCGGCAGATTGCGCTCGTGGAATTCGTCGAACAGCACCGCGCCGATGCCGTCCAGGCCGGGATCGTCCTGGATCATGCGGGTCAGAATGCCCTCGGTGACCACCTCGATGCGGGTCTTAGGGCCGATCTTGCTGTCCTGGCGGACGCGGTAGCCGACGGTCTCGCCGACATTTTCGCCCAGCAAGTCGGCCATCCGCTTGGCGGAGGCGCGGGTGGCGAGGCGGCGCGGTTCCAGCATGATGATCTTGCGACCGGACAGCCAGGGCTGGTCGAGCAAGGCAAGCGGCACCAAAGTCGTCTTGCCGGCGCCGGGCGGCGCCTGCAGAACGGCCGAGGGATGGTTCGCGAGGGCTTCCAGCAGAGCGGGAAGCGCCTCTTGGACCGGAAGATTTACTCGCTGTAGCTGGCCCGGCAATTGGGCGTTTCCCACACGATCAGTTCCAGCAGCTTGGCCTGCCCGCCGGTGCGCTCGGACACGCGCGGGGCCAGGCGGCGATACCAGTGGCGGCTCAGCTGCTCGGCGGTGGGGTTGACATCCAGCACATAGAGCTTGGTGCCCAGGCGGGTGTCGGTGGTCAGGCAATAGCCGTCGCGCGCCACCACCGTTTGCAGGTCGGACAGCCAGCGCAGGAAATCGTCGCGGTCGGGATGGAACATCGACAGCAGTTCGACGTCGGCGATCTGGGCCAGGAAGCCGTGGTCGCAAGGCTTGTCGATCTCGGCCATCATCTCTTCCTTGAGGAAGCCGAAATCGACCACCATGTCGGATTGCTCGCCGCGGTTCTGCAGATGATCGGCGCCGCAGACCGCCTCGATGGTGTAGCGATGGCCGTGCAGATGGCGGCATTTCGAGCCATGGGTCATGACGCGGTGGCCGGCGTCGATGGCGATCTGGCGGGTGACGGTAAAACGGTCCATCAGGGAATTCCCACGATCTTGTGAGTTTGCAGCCCAAGCCGCCATTGCGGATGGGCCAGGCAATAATCGGTGCAGGCCTGGGTGTTGGCCAGGCGCTCGGGCCCGTCCATCGGCTGCAGGACGAAATTCTCGAAGGCGAGGCCGGCGAATTTGGCCGGCGGCGCGTCGGCCTGGGGATAGACCAGCTTCAATTCATGCCCGCTGGTCTGGGCCAGTTCGGCGGTCGATTTCGGGCTGACGCAGATCCAATCCACGCCGGCCGGGGCGGCGATGGTGCCGTTGGTCTCGACGGCGATCTCGAACCCTTCGGCATGCATGGCGTCGCACAGGGCCTGGTCGAGCTGCAAGAGCGGCTCGCCGCCGGTGAAAACGACGTAACGCGCACCGCCCGAAACCTCGGGCCATTCGGCGGCGACGCGCTTGGCCAAGTCCTCGGCGGTCTTGAATTTGCCGGCATCGGCGCCGACGAAATCCGTATCACAGAATTGACACACCGCCGTTGCGCGGTCTTTTTCCAGCCCCGTCCATAGGTTGCAGCCGGCGAAGCGGCAGAAAACCGCGGCGCGCCCGGTTCGCATGCCTTCGCCCTGCAGGGTGAAGAAGATTTCTTTTATGGAATAAGTCATGACTGGTGGGTTAAATCTCGCTGAGGCTCGCGTCAATCCTAAAGCGACGCGTCCCGTGGCCCTCCTCCGTGAGGAGGACCACTAGTTGATATGTATGTGGCGTAAATCCGAGGATTTCCGCCACGAGGGGGGCAATCTTGCATAGCGTACTTCGCTCCGCCGTCATCGCCGCTGCGATGATCGGCTCTTCCGTCCAGGCAGGGACCGCCTGTTTCACCAAGACGGAGGTGGAGGCCGCGCATCTGCGCGCTCTTCTCCAGCAATTCAACGTCGCGGCGCTCAATTGCCAGACGCTCGATCCCAACGATCCGACCTTCTCGGCGCACTACAACAAGTTCGTGTTGCGCTTCGGCCCGCAGCTTTCCAAGAACAGCGAAGTGCTCAAGCACCATTTCGCGTCCGAGCGCGGCGGCCTCGACCATTGGATCACGCTGATCGCCAACGATGCGGGCAGCCAGGTCATCAACAAGCCGGACTTCTGCCAGGTCGCCTGGGACCGTTTGGCCGACATGGTCGCCCTGGAACCGGCCGACATGGAACTCTACGCCAACCGAACCGAGGCGGGTGCCTCGTTCGCGCCAGCCTGCCACGAGACGATCCACGCAGCAGCGCAAAAGAAGACCCCCTCGAAATAATCGAGGGGGTCCATTTTTTCCAGACTGTCGTCCGGACTATTACTGCAGGACGATCTGCACGCGACGGTTCTGAGCTTCGCGAACGCCGTCCTTGGTCGGGACGAGCAGGTCGTTCTTGCCCTTGCCGCTGGTGCGGATCTCGTTGGCAGGAACGCCCAGCGAGACCAGGAACTTCTTGGCCGACTCGGCGCGGCGCTCGGAGAGCTTCTGGTTGTACTGAGCGGTGCCGACGGTGTCGGTGAAGCCGGTCAGGTCGAAGCCGGTGGCGTTCTGCTTCTTTCCGGCATCGACAGCCTGGGTCAGGATCGACTTGGCCTCGGGGGTCAGGTCGGACTTGTCGAAGTCGAAGAAGATCATGAAGTTCTTCGGGATCGGCGCGGCGATCGGCTTCGGCGCCGGAGCGGGGGCCGGAGCGGGAACCGGGGCCGGGGCCGGAGCGGCGACCGGAGCGGGAGCCGGAGCAGCGGCCGGAGCGCCGAACTTCCAGGTGAAGCCGACCAGGACCGAGTGCGACTCGTAGGAGCCCTTGGCCGGGCCGCCGCCAGCGAACTGGGTCGAGGTGTTGAAGTTGCCGTCGGTGGTGCCGAGGTAGCGGTAGTCGGCCTTGACCGAGAGCTGCTCATTGACGGCGTAGGAGACGCCGGCGATCGCCTGATAGGCGAACTGGAAGTCGCCGTCATTGGTGACCGGCACGCCGCCAGCCTTCAGATTGTCGAAATTGACGTCGATGCCGCCGATGCCGCCGCCGATATACGGGGTGAACTTCGAGCTGTTGACGAAGTCATAATAGACGTTGCCCATGATGGACACGCCGCTGATGTTGCCATTCGCCTTGGCGGCGCCGAAATCGTCGCGGTACTTGTTGATTTCGTTCTGGCGCCAGCCGATTTCACCTTCGAGGCGAACCTTGCCGAAGCCATAGCCGACCTGGCCGAGAATGGCGTAGCCCGGATCCTGCTGCTGGGCCCAGGTGTTGGCATTGGCGTTGAACTTGAGCTTCGGAACGAAATTGACGCCCGCTTCGGCACCGACATACAAGCCGTCGGTCTGCGCAGAAGCCGCCGTGCAGAGGCCGGCGACGAGGCCGGCAGCGATAACCGCGGAAGAAATTCGCATGATGGCAACCCTTTTGAACAAGGTTTATGGGGGGATTTATCGTCGCAGGTTTATGCGACGATTAAGCGCAACTCAATCGGGAAGAACGTTAAAGCCTTCAATGTCACAAATATCTTACTGACCTGTGCTATAAAAGTCACGTTTTCGTATGACTGTCATCACTTTGCAACGGGTCGGTCGGGCGAAGCAGGTCGGTCTGGCGCTTGAGCTTGGCGAAAGAGGCGGCGGAAAGCGGAATGGTGGCGGCATAGATCAAGGCCACCGCGGTGACCGTGCTCCAGGGAGCCGTGACCAGGAAGGCGGCCAGCAGGGCCATCACCAGCATCACCGGCAGCACATAATTGTGCGGGACGCGGAAGCGCTTCCCGGAATAGGTCGGGATCTTGCTGACCATCAGGAAGGAAACGACGATCAGCAGCACGCCGCACACCAGCGGATGCTGGAAGAAGCCGCCCAGATCAAGCTGGAAGCTGGCCATCATCGGCAGCAGAACCAGCCCGGCGGCAGCCGGGGCGGGAACGCCGGTGAAAAAATTATAAGCCCAGGAGGGCAGGTCAGGCTGGCCCAGCATGGTGTTGAAGCGGGCCAGGCGCAGCGCCATGCACACGGCATAGAGCAGCACCAGCGGCCAGCCGAGGCCGCCGGCGTTCTGCATGCTCCAGAAATAGAGCAGCATGGCCGGCGCCACGCCGAAGCTGACGAAGTCGGACAGGCTGTCCAGTTCCGCGCCGAACTTGCTGGTACCTTGGAGCAGCCGCGCCACCCGCCCGTCCAACCCGTCCAGCACGCCGGCCAGCAGGATCGACAGCACGGCACTTTCCCATTTCTGATGCAGGCCGAAGCGGATCGCCGTCAGGCCGGCGCACAGCGCCAGCAGGGTCAGAATGTTGGGGATCAGCTTGTTGATGGACAGCCCGGTGATGCGGCGCGGGCGGCGGCTCTTGAACATTAAGCGCGGTTTCCTTCGCGGGCCGGTTCGGCACTGGTGAGATCCGCCAGCACGGTCTCGCCCGCCGTCGTGATTTGGCCGGCGATCACCATCGGCACCACGTCGGACGGCAGATAGACGTCGACCCGGCTGCCGAAGCGGATCAAGCCGAAGCGCTCGCCGGTACGCACCGCGTCGTTGCGCTCGACGTCGCAGCGGATGCGCCGCGCCACCAGCCCGGCGATCTGCACGAAGGCGATGTCGCGGCCGTCTTCCATCTTGAGGCGCACGGCGTTGCGTTCGTTGAACACGCTGGCCTTGTCGAGTGCCGCATTGAGGAACTGGCCGGGGATATAGGCCTTGTCGACGATGGTGCCGCTGATCGGGATGCGGTTCACATGCACGTTGAACACATTCATGAACACCGAGATGCGGGTCATCGGCGCGTCGCCCATGTTCAACTCGGGCGGCGGCGGGGCCTGCACGATCATCTGCACGACGCCGTCGGCCGGGCTGATCACCAGGCCTTCGCGGGCCGGGGTGACGCGGGCGGGGTCGCGGAAGAAACAGGCGCACCAGACGGTCAGCACCACGCCGATCCAGCCGAGCGGCGCCCACAGCCAGAACAGTACCAGCGTGCCCAGCGCGAACAGGGCGACGAAGCGCCAGCCTTCGGGGTGGAGCGGCATGAGGAACTGTTCAAACGAGGATTGGTCCTGCGACGACACGGATGGTCTCCCAAAAAAATCTATCAGACTATTTTAACTGTAATTCGCCGGGACACCAGTTTTCCGCAAACCGGCGCCATGCTAGGTTGTGGCTCTTCCAAACTCAGTTGGATCCATTGATGCCGCAACTCTCCGAATTTTCCCTGTCCATCGGTGAAATGCAGCTTCCACTCGACATCTCCTCTATCGTCCACGCGCAGGGCGGTCAATTGGGGAGTCCGATCCATCCCGCTTTCAGCTTCGTCTTCCGCTATCGCGACACCTCCTTCACGGTGCGCTGCCAGAGCGGCGACGACCAGGCCGCCGCGCACATCTCGGCGACGCTGGGCACCATGCCGTTCAGCGCCGAATCGGCGCAGGGGCGGCAGTTCCTGGCCCAGATCCTCGACGGCGTTAACGACCATCTCGGCCCCATCATCACGCAATCGCGCGGGCGCATCCTGCTCAATGCCGAACTGATCCTGCCCGCCCCGATCACCGCCGTCGGGCTGGTCTCGGGGCTGACCCGGCTGCTGCTGCCGCTCAAGCCCTATCTCAGCCTGATGGCGATGGTGCGGATGCTGCCTAACTAAATCAGGGTTTGTTGGCCGAGGGCAATTCGATCACCTGGCCGGGATAGATCAGGTTCGGATCGCGGATCTGTTCCTTGTTGGCCTGATAGATCGCCATGTACTCGAAGCCGGAGCCATAGACGCGGCGGGCGATGCGCCACAGGCTGGCGCCCGATTCCACCGTGATCTTGCCCTCGGCGGGCATCTGGCCGGCCGGGTTGAAGGTGATCTCGATGCGATGCGCGACCTTGCCGTCGCCGCCCAGCTCGTCGACGCGGATCTTGTGGTCGCCGGCGGCCAGGGCCACCTTGGGCCCGACATGCCACTTGCCGTCCTCGTCGGCGCGGGCGCGTCCGACCAGCTTGTCGTCGAGATAGACCTGCACGCGGTCCTTCGCGGTGGCGCGGCCGGTGACAGACAGGCGGTCGGCGCTGTCGTAACGCACGCCTTCGACGCGCAGATCGCCGGCGCCTTCGAGGGCGGCCGGGCCTTGCAGCACTTCGATCGAGCCGTCGGGGCGGACCTTGACCGCCAGCGCCTGGCCCTTGCCGTTCGCGCGCTCGGGCACCACCAGCACGACCGGGCTGTCGGTCTGGCTCTTGCTGCCGTCGGGATTGCTGGCCTGCAGCGACAATTCACGGGTGCCGGGCGCCAGCGGATGGTCGGGCACGAACACCCATTCGCCGCGATTGTCGGCGATCACGCGGCCGATTTCCTTGCCGCCATCGAGGATGACGATCTCGGCGCGCGGCATGCCGCGGCCGGCGATCACCGTCTCGCCCTGCGGATTGATCCGCACCACGTCGAAGCTGGGCTTGTTGCTCTGCTCGGCCGAATTCTTGGCCTGGGTAGCGGCCGGCGGGGTCTGGCTAGGGGCTTCCTGGCGCTTGACCCACAGGCTCAGTCCGATGGCGACGGCAATAACGGCTGCGCCGGCGACGGCGATCAGCAGCGGGCGGGAGGGCTGGGACAACGATCCTCGCAGGATTCAATAACTGGTTGGCTGGAAAGGTAATACGGGCGGCAGGAGCGCGCAACCAGCGTCGTTAGTGTGGCGAAAAGGGACGAAGCCGTGTATCTCGGGTGGCTTGCCTGGAAAATCGGTGATTGGGAAGGTCATGTCTGTGCGGTCGCTCTGCGTGTTTTGCGGTTCCTCCTTCGGCCATGACGAGAAATGGGCCGCCGCCGCCCGGCGCCTCGGCGTCGGGCTGGCCCGCGCCGGCATCACGCTGATCTATGGCGGCAGCCGCTCCGGCCTGATGGGCGCGGTGGCCGAGGCGGCGCTCGATGCGGGCGGCCGGGTCGAGGGCATCATTCCGAAGTTCTTCCTGCCCAACGAGGATCCCTTCGCCGAAGTCAGCGAACTGACCGTCGTCGAGGACATGCACACCAGGAAGAAGCTGATGTTCGACAAGTCGGATGCGTTCTGCGTCCTGCCCGGCGGCCTCGGCACGCTGGACGAGACGTTCGAGATCCTGACCTGGAAGCAGATCAACCTGCACGACAAGCCGGTGATGATGCTCAATCTCGATGGCTATTGGACGCCCTTCCTGGAACTGGTCGAGAAGATCGTCGCGCAGGGTTTCGCCCGTCCGAACGTCACCGGCTTTTATGAAGTGGTCGACACGGTGGATGACGTGCTGACCCGCTTGAACTCCCTGAGCGAGCCCCAACATTCAGACTTCTCCCGGCTGTAGGCGGTTGCCTTCGCCGAACTGATTGCCTAATCTTCCGCCGTCCGTCGCCTTTTCTGGCAGAGCGCGGGGCGCACCCCAACGGACGTGGGCTAGTTCCCCTTACTCGAAAGGATTCTCAAAGATGGCGAAAATCAAGGTCGCGACCCCGGTCGTCGAACTCGATGGCGACGAGATGACCCGGATCATCTGGAAGTTCATCAAGGACAAGCTGATCCTCCCCTATCTCGACATCGATCTGAAGTATTACGACCTCGGCATCGAATATCGCGACCAGACGGACGACCAGGTCACGATCGACAGCGCGAAGGCGATCAAGCAGTACGGCGTCGGCGTCAAGTGCGCCACCATCACGCCGGACGAAGCCCGCGTTAAGGAATTCAGCCTCAAGAAGATGTGGAAGTCGCCGAACGGCACCATCCGCAACATTCTCGACGGCACCGTGTTCCGCGAGCCGATCATCTGCCGCAACGTTCCCCGCCTGGTTCCCAACTGGACCCAGCCGATCGTCATCGGCCGCCATGCCTTCGGCGACCAGTACCGCGCCACCGATTTCAAGGTGCCCGGTCCCGGCAAGCTGACCATGTCCTTCCAGCCGGCCGACGGCTCCGCGCCGATCCATCACGAAGTCTTCGACTTCCCGAGCAGCGGCGTCGCCATGGGCATGTACAACCTGGATGAGTCCATCCGCGGTTTCGCCCGTGCCTGCTTCAATTACGGCCTGCAGAAGAAGTGGCCGGTCTATCTCTCGACCAAGAACACCATCCTCAAGGCCTATGACGGCCGCTTCAAGGACCTGTTCCAGGAAGTGTATGAGAAGGAGTTCAAGTCGCAGATGGACGGTGCCGGCATGACCTACGAGCACCGCCTGATCGACGACATGGTCGCCTCGGCCCTGAAGTGGTCCGGCGCCTTCGTCTGGGCTTGCAAGAACTACGACGGCGACGTGCAGTCGGACACCGTGGCGCAGGGCTTCGGCTCGCTGGGCCTGATGACCTCGGTTCTGCTCTCGCCCGACGGCAACACCGTCGAAGCCGAAGCGGCGCACGGCACGGTGACCCGTCACTACCGCGAGCACCAGAAGGGCAAGGAGACCTCGACCAACCCGATCGCGTCGATCTTCGCCTGGACCCGCGGACTGATCTACCGCGCCAAGTTCGACAACACCCCCGACGTCGCGCATTTCGCCGAGACGCTGGAAAAGGTGTGCGTCGAGACGGTCGAAGCCGGTCACATGACCAAGGACCTGGCCATCCTGATCGGCCCGGACCAGCCCTGGCTGACCACCACCCAGTTCCTCGACAAGCTCGATGAGAACCTCAAGAAGGCGATGAAGCTGTCGTAATCATGACTCAGGAAGCTACGCGGGACTTCATGTATGGGAAGATCCACCGGTGCAAAGTCACCGGAGCGGATCTGAACTATGTCGGATCGATCACCATCGATCCGGTGCTTTTGCGGGCCGCGCAGCTCCTGCCTCATACCGCCGTCGACGTGGTGAACATCACGAACGGCGCGCGGTTGACGACTTACGTCATCGAAGGACCGGAAGGGAGCGGCGCCGTTTGTCTGAACGGCGCCGCCGCCCACCATTTCAATGTCGGCGACCTCGCCATCATCATGGGCTATGAGCGGGTGCCGTTGTCGCAGATTCCCGGCCGCGTTTCGCGCGCCGTGCATGTCGACGAGAACAACCGCATCGTCTCGGTGGCCGAGCATGTGACGCCCGGCCTCGACGAGCTCGGCAAGCCCGAGAACAACCGCCTGGCCCAGCCTTATCTCAAATCGGTCGGCTGACGATCAGTCCCCGGCTTTCAGCCTCTCGAATTTGAGGCCCCGGGCCGTCTTGTCGGGAAAGCCTTTCCAGCTGTTCCCGTTCGAGTTGGGTGTCAATTCCAGATAGGCGTCCATCGCCGTATCGGCTTTCAGATATTTGCCGAGCCAAACGGTGATGAAATGCTCCGAGATGTTGTTCATCCGGACATTGTCCCACACCGCGTCGATATAATGGGTGGCGCTGTTGGCGCCGCGCTCCGGGTCGATCCGATCGGCTTCGCGGGGCGCCGGCATCGGCGCGCCGGCATTGTGGCCGGCATTCTCGAAGGTCAGCAAAGCACGATCCACGCTGGTCGCCGCAGCCCAAGTCGGGCGGACGCCGGTGTCATAGCCAACGACGTCATCCTGCGAGCCGGCGACGAACAAAGTGGGGACCTTGAGCCCCTTGACGGTGCCGGCATCGAAGAAGCCCGGCGACCATCCGGCCGGGGCGAACACGATCACCGTCTTGATACGGCGGTCGAACAGGCTTTCATGCGACTTGCCGCCGCTTTCATGGACCGCCAGGGTTCCGAACGGCGCCGACCAATTGGTGCCGCTCGCCTCGACGGCTTTGTGCGTCAGCCCGATGCCGGCGGTGACGAGGGTTCCGTACCCACCCATCGAATAGCCGATCACCGCGGCATCATTGGCGTCGACCCTGCCGTTCAGGAAGGATTTCGCATCGCCCGACAGTTTGGCGATCTGGTTCAGTACGAACAGCTGGTCGAGCGAACGATTGACCAGGGCCGAAGCGAAACTGCGCGGCGACAGGCCGTCATAAGTGGTGTCGGTATGGTCGATGGCGACGACCACATAGCCTTTCGAGGCGATGTTCTCGGCTAGCGGCGACATCAGATAGCGGT
>Ga0213872_10000912_pt1 | contig 21096 bp, 18 predicted proteins | sample VelepicomBERX_R2_FD_160071 | JGI IMG/M metagenome (GOLD analysis project Ga0213872, IMG submission 160071) | Rhizosphere microbial communities from Vellozia epidendroides in rupestrian grasslands, the National Park of Serra do Cipo, Brazil - RX_R2 | ecosystem: Host-associated > Plants > Roots >...
TTTATTGGGCACTTCATCATGATACTCCCTTGAAGGAGCGAACCATGTCGGCACAGACCTATCAGGATCCCTCGCGATTGATCGCCCGCGCCCTGCTGGAAGCCCGTGGGCGCGGCCTCGACGACCTCGGCCAGACCCGCTGGGCGGTGTCCAGGGTGCTGGCCGTGCGTCCCGACATGACCGCCGCCGAAGCGGCGCGTTCGGTCGAAAGGACCGTTGCCGACTTGTCAAATTAGGTCTGCGGCTGCCATTCTGCCGACAGAGTTGGTTGCATGAGCTTCACGCGATGGTGGGACGTTTTCTGTTCGCGAGCCTGATGCTCGCGATGATCTGGGCCGGACCGGGAAAGGCCCAGGAAATAAGGGACTGTCCCGATTGCCCGGCCCTGGTCGTCCTCCCCGCCGGCAAGTTCGAGATGGGCAGCCCCAATGACGAGCCGGGACGGTTCGATGCCGAGGGTCCGCGCCACGCCGTCTCGGTCAAAAGCTTCGCCCTGTCCAAATATCCGGTCACCACCGGAGAATTCCTGCAATTCCTGGCCGCCACCGCCTATCAGCCGCTGCCCTGCAACGCAGCGCTGGGTCTGGTCTGGCATTCGACCGGCCATGGTCTCGCTTTCCCGCCGACCGACACCCAATCGCCCAATTGGCCGGCCACCTGTCTCAGCTGGAAGGACGCGCAGGCCTATCTCTCCTGGCTGAGCGGCAAAAGCAAAAGGACTTACCGCCTGCCCAGCGAAGCCGAGTGGGAATATGCCGCCCGCGCCGGCACCGACACCGCCCGCTGGTGGGGACCGGCGATCGGCGCCAACAACGCCAATTGCACCGGCTGCGGCAGCCCGTGGGACGGCAGGACCATCGCCCCGGTCGGCAAGTTCCCGCCCAACCCGTTCGGGCTTTACGATATGCTGGGCAATGTCTGGCAATGGGTCGAGGATTGCTGGAACGAGAGCTATGTCGGCGCCCCGGCCGACGGCAGCGCCTGGAAAAGCGGCGATTGCAGAAAGCGTGTGATGCGCGGCGGCTCCTGGAGCAATCTGCCGGTCTTCGTGCGCTCCGCCGCGCGTTCCAGAGGGGATGAGAACGGCAAGGATTTCGACTATTCCAGCTACGCCGGCTTCCGGGTGGCGCGGTCCCTGCCCTGACTATTGCTGAACCTGCCGCGGGTTGAAATCGAGCGTCATGTCGCGCGCCGTCTCATCCAGCCCCGGCGGCAGGGCGAAGGGCGCCGATAGAAGGGCGGCGTTGCGGACACTGAGGGCGAAATCGCGAAAAGCATTGTCCCCCATCTTGCCGGCATCGACGATATCGGCCTTCTCCACCCCGCCATTCTCGTCGAGCCGCAGATGAAGCTCCACCACCCAATCATTGCGTAAAAGCGCGCTGCCTTGCGGATACCAGCGCCGCTCGATCTGGGCGCGGACATAGTCCTTCACCCCGTAAGTGGCATGACCCTTCAGGGCGCCGTCGGCGCCGCTGGTCACATTGGAGACGCCGGCGCCATCCTGCGGCTGCGGACTGGGCTCCCGATGCGGGTCGGGCTGCGGATGGTCCTGGTCCTTATGAGCCAGCTTCTTTCCCGGAGCGGGAGCTTGTTTCGGCACCGGAACGGCTTGCGGCGCGGGACGATCGGCGGTCTCGGGGGCGCGCTCCTGCGGGAACCGGGACTTGCCGCCGTCGGGCGCGGCGGTGTCCGCTCCCTCATCGACCAGATCGATCGGGATCGCCTGCGGTCCGCGCGGCGGCGGCGAAGTATTGCGGGCCAGGGACCAGAGCAGCAGAAGCAGGAACAGCATGACCCCGTGCAGCAGGGCCGAAAGGGCCACGCCGCGCAGCAGATGAAGAGGGGATCTTGTTCCGGACTCCATAAGGGCACCATATCATGAGGAAAATGGCGAAATTAAATATCGAGGCGTCATGACCCGCGCAGCCACCCGCACCGAATCCGACAGTTTCGGCACGATCGAAGTCCCCGCCGACCGTTATTGGGGCGCGCAGACGCAAAGATCGCTGGAAAATTTCAAGATCGGCGGCGAAAGGCTGCCGGCCAGTCTGATCCAAGCGCTCGGCCTGCAGAAGCAGGCGGCGGCCCAGGCCAATATCCGCCTCGGCGAACTCGATCCCGAAATCGGCAAGGCCATCATCCAGGCCGCCGGCGAAGTGGCGGAAGGACGCTGGGACGAGCATTTTCCCCTGGTGGTGTGGCAGACCGGATCGGGCACCCAGAGCAATATGAACGCCAATGAGGTGATCTCGAACCGCGCCATCGAGATCTTGGGCGGGACCATGGGGAGCAAATCGCCGGTCCACCCCAATGATCATGTCAATCGCGGCCAAAGCTCGAACGACAGCTTCCCCACCGCCATGCATATCGCCGCCGCCACCGCCTTGTCCGGCCAATTGATCCCGGCGCTGGACCATCTGGCGGCGGCCTTGGCCAGAAAGAGCGAGCAATTCGCCGATATCGTCAAAATCGGCCGCACCCATTTGCAGGACGCCACGCCCTTGACCCTGGGCCAGGAGTTTTCCGGTTATCTGCAGCAAGTGCGTTACGGCTCCGAACGCGTCAAAGCCGCTCTGCCCGCCGTGCTGCGGCTGGCGCAGGGCGGCACCGCGGTCGGCACCGGCCTCAATGCCAGAACGGGCTTCGACACTGCCTTCGCCGAGGAGGTTTCGGCCTTGACCGGCCTGCCGTTCGTGACCGCTCCCAACAAATTCGAAGCGCTGGCCACCCATGACTCTCTGGTCGAGATATCGGGCGTGCTGAACACGCTGGCCGTTTCGTTGATGAAAATCGCCAATGATTTCCGCCTGTTGGGCTCGGGCCCGCGCTGCGGCATCGGCGAGATCAGCCTGCCGGAGAACGAACCGGGCAGTTCGATCATGCCGGGCAAGGTCAATCCGACCCAGTCGGAGGCCCTGACCATGGTGTGCGCCCAAGTGATCGGCAACCATACGACCGTCAGCTTGGCCGGCGCCACCGGCCATTTCGAGCTGAACGTCTTCAAACCGGTGATCATCTATAATGTGGCGCAATCGATCCGCCTGCTGGCCGACGCCGCCGTCAGCTTCACCGACAATTGCGTGGCGGGCGTGACCGCCAATGAAAAGCGCATCGCCACGCTGCTGTCGGAAAGCCTGATGCTGGTCACCGCTCTCAATCCGCATATCGGCTATGACAAGGCGGCCAAGATCGCCAAGAAGGCGCATGCCGAGCATACCACCCTGAAACAGGCCGGCCTGGCATTGGGGTATCTGACCGAGGAGGAATTCCACGCCTGGGTCAAACCTGCCGATATGGTGCGGCCTAACGAATGAGCATATCCGCGACCTCGGGCAATCGCCCGTCATTGGGTTCGGGCGTCACGCCGAGCAGCTTGGCCAGCAACGGATAGACATCGACATTGTCGAACGGCGCATGGACCTTGTGCCGGCGGAAATCCGGGCCGCGGGCGATGAACAAGGCCGCCATCTCTGGCGCTTCACCGTCATAGCCATGGCCGCCGGCCTTCTTCTTCGCGGCGGCGGCCCGGCTGGTCACGATCCAACCGGGCTCGGCCAGGCAGAGGAGGGAAGGAATGCGCGGATTGCTGCCATAATGAAGGTGGGCCGGCATATCCTGCTTTTTTCGGCAGGTCATATGCTGTTTGGGGGAGAGCAGGGCCTGTTCGGCCTCGGCCTCGTGACCCGGCAGCGGCTCGATTCCCATCATCGCTCCAATGGTGACGATGTGCACGCTGTCGGGCGCGACATGATCGTCGATATAGATGGTCCGCTCGGGCGACAGCGCCGCCATGCCGTGATCGGCGACGATGATCAGATCGATCTTGTCGAGCAGGCCGCGCCGCTTGAGCCCGGCGATCAGCTGCGCAATGGCCCGGTCCGTGTCGGCCAGCGCCTGATCGAGAGCGGGACTGTCGGGCCCTTCATTGTGCCCGGCGGTGTCGACGCGATCGAAATAGAGGGTGAGAAAGTCAGGCCGCCCGGCTGCCGGCCCATCGAGCCAGGACAGCAGCCGCTCGACCCGTTCCGCGTCCGACATCTTCTGGTCGTAGGGCAGCCAGAGAGCGGGACGGATGGCTTCCGAGCCCGGCCAGAACAGGGTGGCGGCGCGGCCGCCCTGGCGCTCCAGCGTGGCCCAGATCGGCGTGCCCCTCGCCCACCAGGCGGGGTCGCCGACCGCCTCATGATCGGACATGGAGAAATGGCTGTGGGCAAGGCCGAGGTCGTCCATCGTGTTCTCGACGATGCCGTGATGGTCGGGATAAAGGCCGGTGACCAGCGTGTAATGATTGGGAAAGGTCAGCGACGGGAAGGAAGGCCGCATCGCCGCGCGCACGCCCTCCTTCGCCAGCGCCGCCAAAGTCGGCGTATCGCCGCGGTCGAGATAATCGGGGCGGAACCCGTCGATGGAGACCAGCAGCACGGTCTGGCGGGCTTGAACTGCGGAGGACAGAAACAGCGCGGCGAGAAGAAGAATCACACTGCCAGATCGCGCCATGCCCTCAATTCCTTCCTCAATTCATCGCCCTTGAAGCCCGCCCACAGCAGGATCGTGAGAAGAATACGCGCCTTGCGGGGGTCGAGAAAGCCGCCGGCGATGACACCTTTGTCCAACAGATGATGGGTGGTCCCGGCGCCGACATAGGTGGCCGCGGCGACCTCGCCCTGCCCGGAGCGGGTGGTGATCAGCACCGGCATCCGGGCCGCCGCCTCGGCCAGCAGCGGATCGATGGCAGGCGGCATGGTGCCGGCGCCGAGCCCCGCCACCACCAGCCCGTCGAGCGGCGCCGACAGCAGCGCCGCCGCCTCGGCCGGCGCGGTATCGAAACAAAGCGGCAGCATACCGACCAATGGCTGTGCGCCTTCGATGCGATAGGGGCCGGGATGCGGCGCGGCGCGCAGCAAGAGACGGCAGCGCCCTTCCGACACATAGCCGAGCGGCCCATGTCCGGGCGAAGTGAAGGCGTTGGGGCGGCCCGCATCGGTCTTGCGCACCAGCATGGCGCTGTGCAGCTCCGCCCCCATGCACACCATGACGCCGTTCGGCGCGGGGGCGATGGCGCGGGCGGCGGCGATGGCGTCGGCCAGATTGGCCGGACCGTCGGCGCCCAACGCGTCGGCGGTGCGCATCGCCCCGGTGACCACCAGCGGCACCGTGCGCGACAGCAGCAGGTCGAGCAGAAAGCTGGTCTCCTCCATCGTGTCGGTGCCCTGCACCAGCACGAAGGCGCCTGACGGATCGGTCGCATGGCGCGTCACGACCTCCTTGGCCACGGCGCGCAGATCGGCGAAACTCAGCGCATTGCTGCCGACGCGGGCGATCTCGACGAAGCTGACTCCTTCCATCCCTGGAAGCTGCAGCTTTTCCAGCGGCACGGGGTCTGCCGAACCGCTGCGTGACAAAATAGTGCCGCCGAGGGACAGTATGGTGATCGGAATCATGGGGATAAGTCGCCGAATCTGAGAGGCGCGGCATGATAGCGGGTTGATACGCTGTTTGCTTGCTCCAAATAGGGCCGATTGGTTTTCTGTTGGCAAGCCCCCGGACCCTTGTTATCAGATCGCCGCAAACCGGTTTGGAGAAAACCATGGCAAAAAGAGCCCTGATCACGGGCGTTACGGGGCAAGACGGCGCCTATCTCAGCCGCTTGCTGCTGGACAAGGGTTACGAAGTCTACGGCGCGGCGCGGCGGACCGCTTCGCTCAATCACTGGCGGCTAGTCGATCTCGGCATCGACAAGGATCTCCGCTTCGTCGAGCTTGAGCTGACCGAATTCTCCAACATCCTGCGCATCATCGACAAGGTGCAGCCGGACGAGATCTACAATCTCGCGGCGCAAAGTTTCGTCGGCACCTCATTCGAACAGCCGCTTTATACCGGCCAGGTCGACGGCATGGCCGTGACGATGCTGCTGGAGGCGATCCGCACCGTCGGCAAGAAGGGCATCCGCTTCTATCAGGCCAGCACGTCCGAGATGTTCGGCAAGGTGCATGAGACGCCGCAGCGCGAAACCACGCCCTTCCATCCGCGCAGCCCCTATGGCGTGGCCAAGCTCTACGGCCATTGGATCACGGTGAATTACCGCGAATCCTACGACATGCACACCAGCTCGGGCATTCTCTTCAACCATGAGAGCCCGCTGCGCGGCACCGAATTCGTCACGCGCAAGATCACCCTCTCGCTGGCCCGCATCAAATACAAGCAGCAGGCCGAATTGCGCCTCGGCAATCTCGACGCCAAGCGCGATTGGGGTTTCGCCGGCGACTATGTCGAAGGCATGTGGCGCATGCTGCAGCAACCCGCGGGCGACGATTACGTGCTGGCCACCGGCGAGACCTATAGGGTCGAGGAATTCGTCAGCCGCGCCGCCGAAGCGCTCGATTTCAAGCTGGCCTGGGAAGGGGTCGGCGAGACTCGCCGCGCCATCGACACCGCCACCAACAAGCCGATCGTGGTGGTCGACCCGGCCTTCTACCGTCCGGCGGAAGTCGATCTGCTGCACGGCGATGCGACCAAATCGGCCCGGCAGCTGGGCTGGAAGCGCCAGGTCGATTTCCCCGGCCTGGTCCGCATGATGGCCGCCAAGGACGAGGAAAGGGTGCGCGATAACAGCCTCCGCTTCTGAACCGGAGTCCTCCGCTTCTCCGCTGTCCCTGATGCTGTGGCATCTGGGGCGGCGCGGGGGCGGCCCGCGCTACACGCTGGAGCTGGCTCGCAGCCTGATGGGGCGCGAGGATGTAAGCCTATCGCTGGTACTGTCCGCCCAGTCGGACTTGCATGACGAGACCAGGGCGCTCGGCATCCCGACCCTCTCCATCGATACTTATACCGATCTCCAAGGCTTCGCTCTCGGCTTCCTGCGCCTACCCGGAATCGCCAAGGCGATCGGCGATTTCGCCCGGGCGCAGCGCACTCAGATCGCCCTTTGCACGATGGTTCATCTGTGGAATCCGCTGCTGGTCGGCGCCCTCAAGCGGGCCGGCGCGGCCAATGCGCTCGTCGTGCATGACGCCGCCCCGCATCCAGGCGACAATCATCTCTGGCGCGGCCTGATGCTGAGGAACGATTTCCGCCAAGCCGATCTGCTGGTCAGCCTGACCGATGCGGTCGGCAGCCGCCTGGTCGGCGAACAGGGCGTGCCGGCCGGCAAGGTGATCGGCTCGCGCCTCGGCCCGTTCCGCTATGGCGAGGGGGAGGCGCGGTCGCTTGGGACCCCGCCCTGGCGCCTGCTGTTCTTCGGCAGGCTCCTGCCCTATAAGGGCCTCGACCGGCTGGTCGAGGCCATGCGCCTGCTCGAGGCGGAAGGCTTCCCGGCGCGGCTGCGGCTGGTCGGCCAGGGGCCGTTCGACCTCGGCGCCCTTCCCGGCAATGTCGATCTCGAACGGCGCTGGGCGCCGGAGGAAGAGATCCCCGAGCTGTTCGCGAAAGCCGACCTTGCCGTGCTGCCTTATCAGGAGGCCAGCCAGTCCGGCGTATTGCCGATCGCGCAGCATCTCGGCCTGCCTTCCCTGGTTACGCCGGTGGGAGGATTGCTGGAGCAGGTCGAACAGGGCAAAAGCGGTTTCGTCGCCGCCGACGCTTCGGCCCATGGGCTGGCCGAGGCAATTAAGATTATCTTCGGCGGCAGAGAGGCTTATCGCCGCATGTCGGAAATTCTTTTGCAGACCGGCGGCGATCGGCAATGGTCTGAAATCGCCGGCAATTTGCTGGCCGACCTGAATAAATGGCGCTCCCTTAACGTCTTTTAAAGCGGCGGCGCGCCAGGAATTGCGCCTCAAAGATTTGCAATTGGCCGCGGCGTTCCTTATATAGCGCCGACACTCTCTACCATCGTGGCGGGAGGGGGGCGGCAGAGCGTAAGGCGATCAGATGATCCAAGCGAAGAACAGTGAATTGAAGGAAGTGCTGAAGTCTTTCCAGCGGCACTTCGTCTGGGCAGGCGTCTTCAGCCTCTTCATCAATCTGCTGCTGCTGACCTCTCCGCTTTACATGCTGCAGATCTATGATCGCGTGCTGTCGAGCCGCAACGTCACCACGCTGGTGGTGCTCTCGATCGGCGCGATGATCCTGTTCATGGTCTATTCGGCGCTGGAAACGCAGCGCTCGCGCGTGCTGGTCCGCATCGGCGGCAGTCTCGACCGCCGCCTCAATGCCCGCGTCTTCAACGCCGTCTTCAAGGGCGCCCTGACGCGCCCCGGCATGACCGGCCAGGCGGTGCGCGATCTCGACACGGTGCGTGAATTCCTGACCGGTTCGGGCCTGTTCGCCTTCTTCGACGCGCCCTGGCTGCCGATCTATCTGCTGGCGGTGTTCCTGATCCACCCGATGCTCGGCGTGGTCGCCACCATCGGCGGCATCAGCCTGTTCATTCTGGCCGTCCTGCAGGAGCTGGCCACCCGCAAGACCCTGTCGGACGCCACCATCGCCGGCTTGAACGCCAACCGCACCCTGGACAACAGCTTGCGCAATGCCGAGGCGATCGCCGCCATGGGCATGACCGGCTCGATGCTGGAGCGCTGGCAGCACCGGCGCCAGCAGACCCTGGTGCTGCAGGCGCTGGCCAGCGACCGCGCCGGCGTCATCCTGGCCGTCTCGAAATTCGTCCGTATCGCCTTGCAGACCGCGATGCTGGGCTTCGGCGCCTATCTGGTGATCCATAACGAGATCACCAGTGGCACCATGATCGCCTCCTCGATCATGATGGGCAAGGCGCTGGCCCCGATCGAAATGGCGGTGGCCACCTGGAAGCAGCTGCTGGCCGCGCGTTCCTCCTATGAGCGCCTGTCGGGCATCCTGACCGCGGTGCGCGCCGACGAACGCCGCATGGAGCTGCCGGCCCCCAAGGGGAATATCGAGATGGAGCGCGTGGTCGCCGCTCCGCCGATGAGCAACATCCCGGTGATCAAGGGCGTTTCCTTCCGCGTCGCCGCCGGCGATATCCTGGGCATCATCGGCCCGTCCGCCGCCGGCAAATCGAGTCTGGCCCGCCTCCTCGTCGGCGTGTGGAACGCCCATTCCGGCGTGGTGCGCATCGATGGCTCGGACATCCAGACCTGGAACAAGGATCAGCTCGGCCCGCATATCGGCTATCTGCCGCAGGATATCGAGCTGTTCGAGGGCACGGTGGCCGAGAACATCGCCCGCTTCGGCGAGGTCAATCCGGAGGCGGTGATCGAAGCCGCCCGTCTGGCCGGCGTACATGACATGATCCTGCAGCTGCCGCAGGGCTACGACACCATGATCGGCGCGGGCGGCGCGACGCTTTCGGGCGGACAGCGCCAGCGCGTCGGCCTGGCCCGCGCGCTTTACAATCTGCCGGCCCTGATCGTGCTGGACGAGCCCAATTCCAATCTCGACCGCGACGGCGAGGCCGCCTTGGCCCGCACTCTGGCCGAGCTGAAGGAAAAGAAGCGCACCACCCTGGTCATCACGCACCGGCCGAACATCCTGGCCAGCGTCGATCACATCATGGTGATGAATAGCGGCCTGATCGAAAGCTTCGGGCCGCGCGACGAGGTCTTAGGCAAATATCTCCGCCCGCAGGCGGTCCCCGGCGGCGGTCAAGCCGCGCCTGTCGGCCAGGCTGGCCAGCAGACCCCGATTTCGATGGTTTGATCATGAGCAAGCAGCTGACCGTGACCTCCAAGCTCGTCGCCTACGCGCAGGACCGCGCCAACGCGATTTCCGCCTATTTCGACCGCGCCGACCATGCGGTTCCCTATAGCGAGCAGATGAGCGACCCCTCCCGCCCGATCCGCATCGGCGGGCTGATCATCTTCCTCACCTTCGGCGTTTTCGGCCTCTGGGCCTCCTTCGCCCCGATCGACAGCGCGGCCCTTGCGCCGGGTGTGGTGACGGTGGAGAGCAACCGCCGCGCCATCCAGCATCTGGAAGGCGGTATCGTCCGCGACATCCTGGTCGAGGACGGCTCGCAGGTGAAGGCGGGCGACGTGCTGGTGCGACTGGAAGATACCCGCGCCAAGGCTCAGCTGAACATCCTGCAGGCCGACCTCAATTCCGACCTCGCCATCGAGGCCCGCCTGATCGCCGAGCGCGACAATCTCAAGGAACCGGTGTTCCCCAAGGAACTGCTCGACCAAGTCGCTGAGAGCAAGGACGATTCCGTGGTCACCGGCCAGACCGGCCTGTTCCACGCCCGCATGGCGGCCATCGGCGGCCAGAAGCAGATCCTGGAACAGCGCGTCGAGCAATATAAGGAACAGATCGTCGGATTGCGCGCGCTGCAGAAGTCGAAGGAAGTCCAGCTCGCCACCATCCAGGACGAGTTGCACGGCCTCACCGGCCTCCTCGAATCCGGTTATGTGACCAAGTCGCGCGTGCTGGCGCTGCAGCGCGAGGAAGCCCGCCTGCAGGGCGAAACCGGCGACCATATCGCCGCCATCGCCCGCGCCGAGCAGGGTATCGGTGAAGCCCGGCTGCAGATGTTCCAGCTCGACAAGCAGCATCAGGAAGAGGTCGCCAAGGATCTGCGCGACGTGCAGAACCGCATCGTCGAGGCCCGCCAGAAGGTGGTGGCGGCCGGCGACGTGATGCGCCGCATCGACCTGACCGCTCCCGTCGATGGCACCGTGCTCAATCTGGCGGTCCACACCAAAGGCGGCGTGGTCGGCCCGGGCGCCACCATCATGGAGATCGTGCCGAACAACGACCAGCTGGTGCTGGAAGTGCAGATCAGCCCGATGGACATCGACAGCATCCATGTCGGCGACCAGGTGGCGATCCATATCAGCGCCGTCGACACCCGCCTGACCCCGGTGATCTATGGCACGCTCGACACCGTGTCGGCCGACCGCGTCACCGATCAGCGCACCGGCGCCTCCTTTTACAAGGGCCGGGTGACGATCACGCAGGCCGAGCTCGACCGTCTGGGCGAGCACAAGCTGCACAGCGGCATGGCCGTGGAAGCCATGGTCCAGCGCGGCGAGCAGTCGGTGCTGCATTACCTGATGAAGCCGCTGATCGACAGCCTGACCCGTTCCTTCAAGGAGAAATAAGCCGTGCGCTTCCGTTCGCTTTTGCTGGGCTCGCTCGCGCTCTCTTCCCTGGTGGCCGGGTCGGTGGGCGCCCAGACGATGCAGGACGCCCTGATCTCGGCTTACCAGACCAATCCGCAGCTCGAAGCGGATCGCGCCCGGCAGCGGGCGCAGGATGAGGATGTGTCGCGCGCCTGGGGCGGCTTCCGCCCGCAGGTGGTGGTGAGCGGAAGTCTCGGCCGAGCCAAGGACCATGCCGCCATTCCGACCCCGGCCAATCCGGTTTACGGCATTCCCGCCGGTCGCAACCTCTATGACATCGTGCAAAACCCTGAACAGGAAGCCTTGCAATTCAAGCAGGAGATCTGGGATGGCGGCCGCACCTTCTCGGACGTCACCCATTCCAAATGGGCCGTGGCCAATGGCCGGGCCATTCTGAGCTCGACCGAGCAGACCGTTCTGGGCGGTGTCATCCAGGCCTATTACGACCTCTATCGCGACCAGAAGATTCTCGAAATCCAGAAGGAATTCGTCAAATCGCTGGAAGATGAGAAGAAGGCCGCGGCCGCCCGCTATGGGATCAAGGACGTCACCCGTACCGACGTCGCCCAGTCGGAAGCCCGTCTGGCCCGCGGCCTCGCCGATCTTCGCCAGTATGAAGGCAATCTCGAAACCTCTCGTTCTGCCTTCATCCTGGCCTCCGGACTCATCCCGGGCACGCTGACCGACCCGCCGCCCTTGCCGAAAACCGTCATGCCGGAGAACCTCGAAGAGGCATTGGCCGAGGTCGAGCGCAATCCCGATCTGCAAGCCGCGATCTTCGCCGAGAAGGCGGCCGAGGCCGACATCAACACCGCCGAATCGGGGCTGCTGCCCGATCTTTCCCTGGTCGCTGTCGCCACCCACAGCGCTCATTCCGACTATTCGGAGACCTCGCTGATCGACAAGCAGGTGGTGCTCCAGCTCAATGTGCCGCTCTATGACGGCGGCATCGCCTCGGCCCGCACCCGTATCGCCAAGCATACTTTCGGCCAGCGGCGCCTGACCACCGACCTGCAGCGCATCCGCACCCAGGACGCGGTCAAGCGGGCCTGGCAGAACCTGCAGTCCAACAAGGCCCGCATCGTCGCCCTGGAAGAGAATGAGCGGGCCGACCTGGTCGCGTTGGACGGCGTGCAGCAGGAATTGAAAGTCGGTTCGCGCACGGTGCTGGACGAGTTGAATGCCCGCCAGGAAGTGCTCGATGCCCAGATCGCCCTGTTGCGGTCGCGCCATGACGCGGCGGTGGCCGCCTATGCCCTGCTGGTTTCGGTGGGACGCCTGAATGCCGACGCCCTGGCGCTGCCGGTCGAGCACTACGACGCCACGGACCATTATGACAGCGCCAGCTGGCTGCCCTGGAGCCCTTGGATCGATAAGGATTATCCGGAAGGCACGCCGGTTTCATCCGACGCGCTGCCGGGCGGCTCGCCCTGGGGGTCCTTGGTGCCCGACATCGACATGCCCTCGATCTCCCTGCCGTCGCTTTTCGCCGACGACGAGGATGAGAAGAAGAAGGATTGAGCTTTACGCCGGCTGTGGAACGGGTTCCGCCGCCGGCGGGAAGGTCAGGGTGGTGATGACGGCCAACAGGCCGACGACGCCGGACGCCAGATAAAGCCAGCCATAGCTGCCATAATGATCGAAGATCCATCCGCCCGCCGGCGGCCCCAGCGCCATGCCGACGCTGGAGACGGTGGCGGCGGCGCCGATGACGCCCCCCAGGATCCCGGCCGAGAAATAGCTGCGCGCAAGCACGGCATAGAGCGGCATGAGACCGCCATAGGCGGCGCCCATCACCACCGCCATCGCATAGAACTGGTCCAGACTATCGACAGCGGCATAGGCGGCGATGCCGAGCGCCTGAATCAGCAGCCCGACCGCCAGCACCCTTTTCGCGCCGAATCGATCGGCCGCAATGCCGAATGCCAGCCGGCCGCCCAGCCCCGCCAGTCCCTCGACGCTGTAGATGGTCGAGGCGATCATCGGCGCGATGCCGCAGGAGATGGCATAGCTCATCGTATGGAAGATCGGCCCTGCATGCGCGGTACAGCAGAAGAAGAAGGTCGCGGCCAGGATCAGGAAAGGCCGCGACTGCAAGGCCCGCGGCAGGGAAGTCTCGACGCCCGGCTCGCTGACGGCGCCGGCCTCGGCTGAGGCTGGCATCGTGCTGGCCGCGCGGCGCAGCAGAAGCGCGGCGGGGATCATCAGCCCCCAGGCGATCAGCGCGATCATGCTCATGGCCCAGCGCCAATCATGCTGCAGGACGAACCAGCGGGCCAAGGGCGACATGGTCATCGGCGCAACCCCGAAGCCGACCGACACCAGCGAGACGGCAAGGCCGCGCTGGCGGTCGAACCAGTTGGTGACCGCCGCCATCAGGGGAATATAGACCGCGCCGGTGGCAATGCCGACCATCAGCCCATAGGTGAGCTGGAACATGAGCAGCGACGAGGCCCGGCTGGCCAGCAACTGGCCGGCCCCTAGCAGGATCGCGCCGCTCAGCACCACCGGACGCGGCCCCCACCGGTCGCTCACCGCGCCCCAGACGAAGCCGCCCAGTCCCATCGCGAGAAAATCCAAGGTCATCGCGCTCGAAATCCCGGCGCGCGTCCAGCCAGTGTCCCCGGCCATCGCCGGCAGATAGACGGCAAGAGAGAATTCGGCCCCCATGGCGACGCAGGTCATGAGCGCGCCAACGGCGACAACCACCCAACCGTAGTTGAACTTCATCCAGCCCTCCTTTGCGGGGAGACCGTATTGTTGATATCAACCCATCGCGCTTTTGTCAAAGCAGCCTGCAGGAACTGTCCGCCTCAGGCGGCGCGATTCCAGGTTTTGGGATCGAAGGGCGACAGATTGTCGAGGAATTGCTGGGTGCAGGCCTGCCAGGAGAAAGACAAGGCATGGGCTCGGCAGGTTTCGGCCGGAATCTCCAGCGCGAGCCGCGCTGCTTCGGCCAGATTCTCCGACAGTACGCCGGCCGGCGACTCGCCGATCACGTCGAGCGGACCCGGCACCGGATAGGCGGCGACCGGAACGCCAGAGGCCAATGCTTCGAGCAGCACGAGACCGAACGTGTCGGTACGGCTGGGGAAGACGAAGACCGAGGCGGCCGAATAATGGGCCGCCAGCGCTTCGCCGGTCTTCGCGCCAGCGAACACGACGCCGGGATATTTGCGGCGCAATTCATCGAGCTGCGGGCCATCGCCCACCACGAGCTTGGTGCCGGGCAGATCGGCCGCGAGGAAAGCCTGGATGTTCTTCTCGACCGCCACGCGGCCGACATAGAGGTGAACCGGCTTCGGCAAATCCAAGAGACCCGGCGCCAGCGCCTCGATCTCTTCCGGCGTGCGTGGCCGGAACAACTTGGTGTCGACGCCGCGCGACCAGCGGCGGATGCGCGAGAAACCGCGATGCTCAAGCTCATCCTGGATGGTCTGGGTCGCCACCATGATGGTTGAGGCCGGCGCATGGAATTTGCGGATAAAGCGGTAACTGACTGTCAGCGGCACGCGGAAGCGGGCGCGGATATATTCGGGGAATTTGGTGTGATAGGCGGTGGTGAAAGGCACCTGCCGCTTCAGGCAATAGCGCCGCGCCGCCCACCCCAGCGGGCCTTCGGTGGCGATATGAATGGCGCAGGGCTGATTGGCCTCGATGGTGCGCGCCAGACGCCGTCCAGGACGCAGCGAGAGGCGGATCTCGGGATAGGTCGGGCAGGGCACGCTGCGGAACTGGTCCGGCGTAATGAAGACCAACTCATGACCCATCTCGGTCAGCTCCTCGCGAAGCCGTCCCAAGGTTCTAACCACCCCGTTTATTTGCGGGAGCCAGGCATCGGTAACGACGAGAATACGCATCAGTTTTGAGTCTGCCCTATCAGATCGGGCTCGGACTCCGGCTCCGCGATGGTCCCGTCGAAGAAGGAAAGCTGGCGGTTATCCGCCCAACGGAGAATTTCCAGGCGCCCATCGGCATGCTCGACCAGCGCCGTGCAGCTTTCCACCCAATCGCCGTCATTGGCGTAGAGCACGCCATCGGCGTCGCGCAGCTCGGCATGGTGGATATGGCCGCACACCACCCCATCGACATTGCGGTGGCGGGCCACGTCGGCCATGGTCTCTTCATAGGAATTGATGAACTGGACCGCGTTCTTGACCTTGTGCTTGAGGTAAGCAGAAAGCGACCAGTAATTGAAGCCGAGCTTGCGGCCGACCGCGTTGATCCAGTGATTGAGGGTTAGCGCCACGGTGTAGGCATGGTCGCCCAAATGGGCCAGCCACTTGGCATATTGCAGCACCCCGTCGAACTGGTCGCCATGGATCACCAGCAGCTTCTTGCCGTCGGCGGTCTCGTGAATCGCTTCCGACACCACCGGAATGTCGCCGAAAGTCAGGCCGGCATAGCCGCGCGCGAATTCGTCGTGATTGCCCGGCACATAGATGACCTTGGTGCCTTTGCGCGCTTTGCGCAGGACTTTCTGCACCACGTCATTGTGGGCCTGCGGCCAATACCATCCGCGTCGCAGGCGCCAGCCATCGATGATGTCGCCCACCAGATAGAGATAGTCCGATTCGGTATGCTTGAGGAAATCGAGCAGAAAATCCGCCTTGCAGCCGCGCGTTCCCAGATGAACGTCGGAAATCCAGATCGCGCGATAGTTCTGCGTGTTGCTCATCACCGTCATCGCCGCTCGTGGCTCCCGGCCTCAAGTTGCGCCATTGATAGTATAGACAAGCGTTTCCTGTACATATATTTTGAATCATGACATTATAATTTAGCTTTACTGTAATAAATCTGTCATAAAACTTTCATGAACTGGTCCGGCGACTGGTGGTGTAGATCAAACAGATGCATTTCTCTTCGTCTGAAACACCCTCTCGGCGCTCCGGATCTGGCGGAAAGTCCTCCCGCGTCCTGGTGATCTACAACCCGGCGGCCGGCCAGTGGCGCAAGCGCAAGCTGCAGACCACCTTGGCGGCTTTGAAGGGTCTGGGCTGCGCGGTGACTTTGTTCGCCACCCAAAAATCCGGCGACGCGCAAGAGCGCGCCCTGACCCTGTCGGCCGAAGAATTCGACGTGGTGGTGGCGGCCGGCGGCGACGGCACCATCAACGAGGTCGCCAACGGCCTGGCCAATGCCAAGGGTCCGGTGCCGCCTCTTGCCATCATCCCGCTCGGCACCGCCAATGTGCTGGCCCAGGAGATCGGCCTCCGGGGCAACCCACGCGCCGTGGCGCGGGCCATCGCCGGCGGCTCGCGCATGACGGTTCACCTCGGCGAGGCGAATGGCCGCTATTTCCTGATGATGGCCGGGGTCGGCTTCGACGCCCATGTGGTGGCCAATGTCGATCTGGCCCTGAAGCGCCGCACCGGCAAGATCGCCTATGTGGTCGAGACTTTGGTGCAAGGGCTGCGCTACGGCTTTCCACGCTGCCGCGTCACCATCGACGGGCAGGAACATGACGCCTATTCAGTCGTGGTGTGCAATGGCCGCCATTATGGCGGCCCCTTCGTCGCCGCGCCCAAGGCCAGCCTGGCCGAGCCGGCCTTCGAGGTCTGCCTCCTGGAAAAGGGCGGCTATCGCCATGTGATCCGCTACGGCATCGCCCTGGTACTGGGCCGCCTCTCCTCCCTGCCCGACGTCAAGATCCTGACCGGCAGGACTCTCAATATCGAAGGTGAAGCCGGGCTGCCGGTGCAAGGCGACGGCGACATCATCGCGCAGCTACCCGTCGAGATCGGGGTGGCCGAGCGGACGCTGGAGCTGGTGATTCCGTAAGGTTCAGCGAACTGTTTTGGACAGATCGACGGCCAACCGGGCGAAGGACTGGGGATCGTCTTCCTGAACGAAATGGCCACCGTGCAGCGTGACATGGTCCCGCCCGCGCGTTCCCGGCACCCGGCGCCGGAACTCGGCGTCGAGCCCGCGCGTGATCGGATCGCCATCGCTGAAGCAGCAGAGAAAGGGTTTATGCCAGGATTCGAGCGCGCGCCACGCCGCGATCTGGTCGGGAACGGCCACATTGTCCGGCTCCGCCGGCACCAGCGAAGGATAGATTCGGGTCGCGGCTTTGAAGGCAGCGGACGGAAATGGCGCGTCGTAGGCGGCGATCTCGGCCGGAGACAGGCGACCTGGCCGGCGTAGCTGTAATCGCCTGTCGCGGCCGGCTTGTCCGACTTGCCGAAACCGATCAGATCGGGCGCCAGGGCCCGCCGCCCCGCCGCCGCGACCGCGGGAATCATATGGCGATAGAGATAGGACCAGGTCGGCTCGCCATGCAGCAGCAAAACCGGGGGCGCTTGGCGAGGACCTTCGTCGACATAATGCAGCCGCAACTCGGGGGTGATCTGATGATAATGGGGCGCGAACGGGTAGTCGGGAAGATCGGCGAAGCGTTCCTCTGGCGTACGCAAGATAGTCATTGAGCTGTCCGCAGGTTTCGGTCCGGGGCCAGGATGGTGATTCCCGCGGTGGAATTGCCCCCCATAGCAGGGGGTAAGGGATCAGGGCTTCGCCTGTGCCATGATCGCCAGCGGCCTTCCCTCATTGTCGTTGAAGAAGGCCATCCATTCCTCGGTACCGTCGGCGTGCTTATGGATCATATGCGGCGCGTTGACGAACACTGCACCGCGCTCGGCCAGCGCCGCATGGGCGGCGTGAATGTCGGAAACGCGGAAATAGAGGATCGATTCCGCCGGGCCGCCGTCGCCCTGAGTCAAAAACAGCCGCGTGCCTTGGCAATCGAAGAAGGCCAGATTGCCGAAAGTGTAGAGATGCGGCAGGCCCAGCACCTCGCCATAGAATTTGCTGGCCTCGCCGATATCTTTGACGCTGCGCGAGATCTGCCCGATCGCGCCCAAGGCAACTTCTTGCATGACTCCCTCCCTGCCGAACAAAGCGCTGTCTCGCCGCACCCCATCCCATTGACGAAGCTCCTTGCGGCTGGAGAAGCCGAGTTTCGAAAGAGCGTTGGCGACGTGATATTTCACCGCGTCCAGGCTGACGCCCTGACGCTTGGCGATTGCCGGATTGCTCATGCCATGCCGCACCGCCTCGACCACGCGCCATTCGGCCGGGGTCAGCTGATCGGGGTGCGGCGGCCTGCCGCGCTCTTTCCGCTCGGTCATGGGTTTTATCTAACATGAGAAGGGTGGGTTTTTCCCTACCCGACCGGTTTGGATGTAGCTGCGATCGATCAACTGCAAAGGCGCAAAGGGCGCAAAGAGTCAGAAGGCCGCCTTCGGCGGCCATAAATACCTTTGCGACACCTTTGCGCCCTTTGCGCCTTTGCGGTTAATCAAGCGCCGGCCACCGTCATGCCTTCGATCCGGAGAGTGGGCGCGTCGATCCCGGTGCGGAACACCAGATCGCTGGCAGCGGTGAGGTTCAGGAACATGTCCTTCAAATTGCTGGCCACCGTCATTTCATTGACCGGGAAGGCGATCTGGCCGTTCTCGATCCAGAACCCCGCCGCGCCCCGCGAATAATCGCCGGTGACACCATTGACCCCCATGCCGATCAGCTCGACCACATAGAAGCCCTGCTTGATGTCGGCGATCAGCTCTTCGCGTGAGATCGCACCCGGCTCCAGATAGAAATTGGTGACCGAGGGCGAAGGCGGCGAAGCGGTGCCGCGCGAGGCGTGGCCGGTGCTTTCCAGACCCAATTGGCGGGCCGAGCGCAGATCGAGGATCCAGCTGGTCAGCACCCCGTCCTCGATGATGGAGCGGCGGCGATTGGCCACGCCCTCGCCGTCGCAGGGCTTGGAGCGCAGACCGCGCTGGCGGTGCGGGTCGTCGATGATCGTGAAGCCTTTGGGGAAGATTTGCTGGCCGAGCTTATCCTTCAGGAAACTGGTGCCGCGGGCGATCGAGCCGCCATTGATGGCGCCGGCCAGATGGCCCAGAAACCCGCCGCTGACGCGGGGATCGAACACCACCGGATATTTCCCGGTCGGCATCTTTTTCGCGCTCAGGCGCTTCACCGTGCGAAGGCCTGCCGACCGCCCCACATCCTCGGGCGAGCGCAGATCGGACAGATAGACCGCGGAGCTGTAATCGTAATCGCGCTCCATCCCGTCAGAGCCGCCGGCCAGCACCGAGGCCGAGACGGTGCTGCTGCTGACTTCGTAGGAATTGGAGAAACCATTGGTGGCCGCCATCGCCACCCGGCTCTTGCCCCAGGCGGCTTCGGCCCCTTCGGAGTTGGTGACCCCCTCGACGGCGCGGGCCGCATCCTCGCAGCGCCGGGCCCAGTCGACCAGAACCGTGGCAGCGGGCTCGTCGGGATCGCAGCTGTCGAGCTTGGGCAGGGTCTTGCAGAGCTGGGCCGGATCGGCCAAGCCGCAATAGGGGTCCTCGGGCACTTCCCGGGCCATGGCGACGGCCCGTTCGGCCAGCTCGGTCAGCGCCGCCTCGGAGCGGTCGGCGGAGGAAACGATCGCCTGCTGGCGGCCGATGAAAACACGCAGGCCGATATCGCCGCCCTCGGCGCGCTCGACCTTTTCCGGCTGACCGAGACGGAAAGCGACGGATAGCGACGTCCCTTCCACCACCACCGCGTCGGCGGCGTCGGCGCCGGCCTTACTGGCCTTGTCCAACAGGGAATCGAGGGTCGTCAGTAACGGATTGGCCATGAAACTCTCTTATTTCCAGATCGGCTTGCCCGATCCGGGCAGGCCAAGGTCGGACCAGTCCTTGCTCACCTTGTCGATGATATCCTGGTCCATGCGGATCTGCCGGCCCCATTCGCGATGGGTTTCCGGCGGCATCTTATTGGTGGCGTCAAGGCCAAGCTTGCCGCCCAATCCCGATTCGGGCGAAGCGAAGTCGAGATAGTCGATCGGCGTGTTCTCGACCGTCATGATGTCGCGCACCGGATCCATGCGGGTCGAGATCGCCCACATCACATCCTTCCAGTCGCGAGCATCGATGTCGTCATCCACCACGATCACCAGCTTGGTGTAAATGAATTGGCGGAGAAACGACCACACGCCCATCATGATCCGGCGCGCATGGCCCGGATAGGATTTCTTCATCGACACCACGGCGATGCGATAGGAGCAGCCCTCGGGCGGCAGCCAGAAATCGACGATCTCGGGAAATTGCTGGGTCAGAAGCGGAATGAAGACCTCGTTCAACGCCTCGCCCAGCACCGACGGCTCGTCCGGCGGCCGGCCGGTGAAGGTCGAGAGATAGATCGGATCGCGCCGCATGGTGATGGCGGAAACGGTGAAGACGGGGAATTGTTCCACCGAATTGTAATAGCCGGTGTGGTCGCCATAGGGTCCTTCATCGCCATAATCGGTCAGCGAGACATGACCTTCGAGGATGATTTCGGCGGTGGCCGGCACGCGCAAAGGCACCGTCTTGCAATCGACCAGCTCGACCTTCTTGCCGCGCAGCAGTCCGGCGAACTGATATTCCGACAATGTGTCGGGGACCGGCGTAACCGCGGCGAGAATGGTGCCGGGATCGGCGCCGATCACCACCGCCGCCGGCAAAGGCTCGGGTTTGACCGCCCCCCAGCGCTGATGATGCTGTGCCCCGCCGCGATGACGCAGCCAGCGCATTAGCGTGGTGTTCTTCCCCGTCACCTGCATGCGGTAGATGCCGAGATTGAAGTCGTCGCGCTTATCGCCGGTCGGCCCCTTGGTCACCACCAGCGGCCAAGTGATCAGCGGCGCCGGCTCGCCCGGCCAGCAGGTCTGGATCGGCAGCCGGCCCAGATCGACCTGATCGCCGGTCAGGACCACCTCCTGACAGGGGGCCGCGCCGACCGTCTTGGGACGCATCGCCATCACGGTCTTCAAGAGCGGCAGCATCTCGAGGGCTTCCCGCCAGCCGCCCGGCGGCTCGGGCTGTTTCAGGAAGGCCAGAGTCTCGCCGATCTCGCGCAATTGATGCGGCTCGCGGTCCATTCCCCAGGCGACGCGTTCGACCGTCCCGAACAAATTCACCAGGACCGGCATCGGATGTTTCGACCCGTCCTCGGCCAGCACATGTTCGAACAGGACGGCGGGACCGCCTTCGGCCAGAAGGCGCGTCTGAATTTC
>Ga0213872_10000913_pt1 | contig 21086 bp, 24 predicted proteins | sample VelepicomBERX_R2_FD_160071 | JGI IMG/M metagenome (GOLD analysis project Ga0213872, IMG submission 160071) | Rhizosphere microbial communities from Vellozia epidendroides in rupestrian grasslands, the National Park of Serra do Cipo, Brazil - RX_R2 | ecosystem: Host-associated > Plants > Roots >...
GCCGAGGCTGCCTTCGCGGGTGGAGCGGAAGTAGCTGTAGACCGCCGACAGGCCGTCCGACATCAGGTCGGTCAGGCAGGCGGCGTCGAGAATGCCGTCGTCGCGGCGGAATTCGACCAGGAAGGTGTTGATCGGGCTGTCCTCGACCATCGAGCGATAGTCGTAAAAGCCCATCAGCGCCATGTCGCCGCCGGCATGACGGGATTCCTGATAGGCCGAGAACAGGCGGTACTGTTCGGCGGTGGCCTTGGCCGGCACCTTCTCGGCGATCAGGTGGGAGTTCTGCTTCTGGATGCGGCGGAAGGTGCGCTTGGCGACGAAATCATTGACCACGATGCGCACCGCGACGCAGGAATTGCACCCCGGGCAGGATGGCGAATAGGCGATCGAATGGCTGCGGCGGAAGCCGGCGCGCGACAGGCTCTCATGCAGGTCCTCCGCATCCAGTCCCGACAGCTCGGTCACGATCTTGCGCTCCAGCCGGCCCGGCAGATAGGGACAGGGCAGGGGAGCCGTCGTGAAGAAGAAGTGCGGGCGCTTGAGGGGAAGATGTTCCATGGGCGATCCCTGCTGTGGAGCCGTCTTTGATGATACGGACGAGGCGGCGCTTCCAGCCAGTAAAATATTCGAGCGCCGGCTTTTCGTTCGCGGGCTATTCGTTCGTGGGCTATTCGTTCCCTGGGGGCTGAACGTTACACCGACCATCACCGCATCGTCCGCATGGCTCCTCTGCGCGCGGCGGCTGTTATGAACCGCCGGCGGGCTCCGAATACTCCTGTGAAGCACGACGCTTCGCACCTCATAGGAGAGAACAAATGATCAAGTCCGTTCGTTTCGCCCTGGCTGCCGGTGTGATGGCCGCCGCTTTCGGTTCCGCCTCGTTCGCCCAGGATGCGGGCAACGCGCAGGTCTCGGCCAATGTCCTGTCGCAGCTGCACCAGAATTCGGCCCTGGCCGCCGATCAACTGCATGTCGAGGCTATCGGCGGCACCGTCTACATCTCGGGCCAGGTCGACAACGAGATCGAGCGCCAGAGCGCCGAGCAGATCGCCCGTTCGGTTCCCCAGGTCGACCGCGTGGTCAATCTGCTGGAGAGCGGCGCCGTTTCCTGAACCGCCGTCTCAGTACCTTGAAAACAAAACACGCCGCCGGGCATCGCCCGACGGCGTTTTTGTTTGCCATGGTCCTTCCCGAAGGATCGGGGTGGGCGATCTGAGGTTTACCAGCGCAACAGGCGCCGGCCGAGCAGGGCGCCCAGCCCGGCCATGATCACCAGCCCCAGGCCGTACCAGACCGCGACCGAGATTCCGGAATCGTTACGGCACACCATGGCGTGAGCGATGACGCCCATCGCTCCGGCGAGCACGCCCGCGATGGCGCCCGTGGCGGTCGGCCGCGTCGGGGCGGCGTTGCGCAAGGCCCGCAGGATCAAGGCCAGAGCCGGCAGCGCAAGCAGCGAAATCTCGATCGTGCACGAGCCCGGGACGACGTCCGCCGCGCGCGGGTGCCAGATGGGATCGAGTCCGGCGCGCAGCAGGAACAGCGCGATGCCCGGCAGCAGGAAATACCACGCGGGCGTGCCGCCCGCCGGCAGGGCGATGCGGCGCATCAGCAGGAAGGCGCCGGCCGCCAGAGCGGCGGCGCCGGCCACCTTGAACAGGAACGGGGCGCGCAGGATCATGGCGCTGAAGTCGGAGCGCAGCCCGAAACCGGCCCAGTTGGCCGCAAGGACGATCGCCAGGGCGGCAAGCGCGGTTACCGCCAGGACACGGCGAATGCCGGCGACGGAGCGGTACGGCTCGGAGCCGGCCTGTGCGGCGAGCCCGCTGATCAGGTCGTCGGTTACATTCATTTGTCATTCTCCTTGTCGAGGTCGGCCGCCGCCAATGCCCTCAATTTCTGCAGGGCGCGGTGGAAGGTGACCCTGATGGCCCCCTCGCTCGTGGTCAGTTTGCGCGCCGTATCGCGGACGCTGTGTCCGTCGATGGCCAGCGCCCGCACCACCGTCTGCTGTCCTTGCGGCAGGGTGGCGAGATGGCGCTCGATATCCAGGGAGGTGCGATCGAGATCTTCGGTGGGGGCCGCCACCATCTCGGCCAGTTCCTCCATGGTCAAGTCGATACGATGGCCGGCCTCGCGGCGCATGCGGCGGGCGGCATCGACGAACTTGTATCGGGTCACTGCAAAAAGCCAGGGCATGAAAGGTCTGTCCGGGTCCCAAGTGTGTCGCTTCGTATGCAGACCGATCAGGATTTCCTGCACCAGATCCTCGGCCTCGTCCGGACGCAGTCCGTACTGGGCGAGGCGGCGCCGGACCAGCTTTCTCAGCAGATCCGCGATTTCCTTCAACAGCCGCTCGTAAGCCGCGGCGTTTCCCTGTCTTTCGGCCCGCATGGCCTCGGCCCAGAGATCTTCACGCGACTCCATATGAAGGTTCCTTCGCTGCCCGGATGATCAACGTTACATGTTCCTTGGAAAAAAATTGTTTTCCCCGCCGTGTTGCGCCGCCCGATCGCGCGCCGAATACCCTGATGAAGCGGGTCGTTCCGCCTATCATAGTCCGTAGAGGAGTTCGAGCATGTCGATTAATTCCAAGGCCGCGCTGGCGGCGATCCTGCTGGCCGGCGCCATCGGCGCTCACGCCGAGGCTCCGGTCCGCAATGTCGTGCTGGTGCATGGCGCCTGGGCGGACGGGTCGAGCTGGGGCGAGGTGATCCCCCTGCTGCAGGCGGCCGGTCTCCATGTGACGGCGGTGCAGAACCCCCTGACCACGGTCGAGGAATCGGTCGACGCCACCCGCCGCGTGCTGGCGCAGCAGGACGGTCCGACCATCCTGGTGGCGCATTCCTGGGGCGGCACGGTGATCAGCGAGGCCGGCGACGATCCCAAGGTGGTCGGGCTGGTCTATGTCGCCGCCCGCGCCCCCGACGCCGGCGAGGATTTCGTCGCCCTGTCGGCCAAATTTCCCACCATGCCGGTGCGCGCCGAGGTGCAGAACCATGACGGCCAGACCGTGATCTCGGAACACGGCTTCCTCGACTATTTCGCCAACGGCGTGCTCCACGACAAGGCCGAAGTGCTGTATGCCGAACAGCAGCCGACCACGGCGTCGCTGTTCGCCGGGCGCACCAAGGCGGCGGCCTGGCACGCCAAGCCGGTCTATTACGCCGTCTCGAAGCAGGATCTGACGATCAGCCCCGATCTCGAGCGGTTCCTGGCGGCGCGCATGAAGGCCACCACGGTCGAGGTCGATGCCGGTCATTTGTCGCTGGTCTCGCATCCGAGGGAAGTCGCCGATCTGATCCTGCAGGCCGCCGGACGTAAATAACCCTCAACGCGGCTTGGGCTGGAGGCTGTCGGGCAGGGCGTTGTTCTTCAACTCGTTGGGAGAAAGATCAACGCTCGCGCCCGGCGGCGCGTCGCGCAGCAGCACGATGGTGATGCGCCGGTTGCGCGGCGCCGTCGGATTCTTGGGATCCAGCGGCTCGGTGTCGGCCTTGCCGACCACCCGGTCGATCCGTTCTGCGGGCACGCCGGACATCAGCAGGGTGCGGCGGGTGGCCAGGGCGCGGTCGGCCGACAATTCCCAATTGCCATAGCCGTTCTGGGTGGCGAACGGGGTGGAGTCGGTATAGCCGGCCACCGAGATCTTCTCGGGCAGCTGCTTGACCACGCGGGCCACCATGTCGATTAGCGCCCTGGTATGGCCGAACATGTCGGGCGAGCCCGAGGGGAACATGGCCAGGCCTTCCTGGTCGACGATCTGGATCCGCAACCCTTCCGGGGTATTGTCGACCATCAGGCTGTCGGCCAGCTTCTTCAATTCGGGGATCGAATTGATCGCCTGTTTCAGCGCCTGCTGCGCCTTGTCGAACTGCTGCTGCTCGCGCGCCTGCTCGGCCTTGACGATCTGCTGCTCGGACAGGCTTTGCGCCTGGCCGCTGGCCGCGCCCTGGGCCTTGTCCTTGTCGATGTTCTTGCCCGAGGCGCTGCCGCCCTGGCCCGGCGCTTCGCCGCCATTGCCGGGGCCGGCACCTTCCTCGCCGCCTTCCTTGGGATCGGTCAGGGCGTCGCCGCCCGAGCCGATGGTCGGCGGCGGCAAGGCCAGGGCGAAGCTGGGGGTGGTGCCCTGCGACGACATGGCGCCCTGGCCCACCGTCTGGCCGCCCAGCATGCCGCCGGCGCCGCTGGCCGATTTCGACACGGTGGTCGGGGCGAAATAGTCGGCGATGCCGGTCAGCTGCTCCTCGGTCACCGCGTTCAGCAGCCACAGCAGCAGGAAGAACGCCATCATCGCGGTTACGAAGTCGGCATAGGCCACCTTCCAGGCGCCGCCGTGATGGCCGCCGCCATACTTCTTGACACGCTTGATGATGATCGCTTTGCCTTCGGCCATGTCGGGCGCTCCGGCGCTTATTCAGGGGACAGGTTGGTGACGGTCTCTTCCAGCTCGGCGAAGCTGGGGCGCACATGCGGCGGCAGGGTCTTGCGGCCGAACTCGATCGAGACCTGCGGCGCATAGCCCATCATGTGGGCCAGGAGACAGGCCTTGATGCAGTTCAGATAGTCGCTTTCCGTCTTGTAGACGCCGGCCAGCGAGGCGCCGATCGGCGCCACGAAGCCGTAGGACAGCAGCACGCCCATGAAGGTGCCGCACAGCGCGCCGCCGATCAGATGGCCCAGCACTTCCGGCGGCTCGGTGATCGAGCCCATGGTGTGGATCACGCCCAGCACCGCGGCGACGATGCCCAGCGCCGGCATGGCGTCGCCCATATTGGTGATGGCGTGGGCGATGGCGCCTTCCTCGTGGTGATGGGCCTCGATCTCGGCGTCGATGATCGATTCCACCTCGTGGGCGTTATTGGTGCCCAAGGTCAGGAGACGCAGATAATCGCAGAGGAATTCGCGGGTGTGGTGGTCGGCGTTGAAGCCGGGAAAGCGCGAGAAGATGGCGCTTTCGTCAGGGCGTTCGACGTGGCTTTCCAGCGCCAGGTCGCCCTTGGTCTTGGCCAGCTTGAACAGTGAGTAGAGCAGGCTCAGCGTCTCGATATAGGTCGCCTTCTTGTGGCGCGAGCCCTTGATCAGCGTGCCCATGGCCTTGCCGAAGCTCAAGACCACTTCCTTGGGATTGCCGATGATGAAGCTGCCCGCCGCGGCGCCCATGATGATCAGCCACTCGAAGGGCTGAATCAGCACCCCGATCTCACCGCCGCCGGCCACGTAGCCGCCCAACACCGAGACAATGACGACACCCGCCCCGATCAGTACGAACATGCTGCTCCCCAGCCCGCCACTTTTGACGGAGACACTTTGCTATATTTTCAGCACCTTGTCTCGCGTCAATCGGTTACCCACGGTCCTTGGACAATAACTTGGCAGCTTCTAGTGCAAAATAGGTTAACACGCCGTCAGCGCCCGCCCGTTTGAAAGCGGTCAGGCTTTCCAGCACGGTTTTGTCGTTGTCGAGCCAGCCATTGACGATGGCGCCCTTCAGCATGGCGTACTCGCCCGACACCTGATAGGCGAAGGTCGGCACGGCGAACTGGGCCTTAACCCGCTGCACGATGTCGAGATAGGGCATGCCGGGCTTGACCATCACCATGTCGGCGCCCTCCGTCAGGTCGATGGCCACTTCGCGCAGCGCCTCGTCGCCATTGGCGGGGTTCATCTGATAGGTCTTCTTGTCGCCGCCCTTGAGCGCCCCGGCCGATCCCACCGCGTCGCGGAACGGGCCGTAGAAGCACGAGGCGTATTTCGCTGCATAGGACATGATGGCGACATGGATGAAGCCGGCCTTGTCCAGCGCGTCGCGCAGGGCCCCGACTCGTCCGTCCATCATGTCCGAGGGGGCGATGATGTCGCAGCCGGCCTCGGCCTGCACCAAAGCCTGCTTGATCAGCGGCTCGAGCGACAGATCGTTGTCGACGTAATTGTCGACCACGATGCCGTCATGACCGTCGCTGTTGAAAGGGTCCAGCGCCACGTCGCAGACGATGCCGATGCCGGGTACGGCCTTTTTCACGGCGCGCACGGCGCGGCACACCAGGTTGTCCGGATTATAGGCCTCCCGCGCGTCGGGGGTCTTGAGCTTGGGATCGATCGAGGGGAACAGCGCGATGGCGGGGATACCCAGGCCGTGGGCTTCCTTGACGGCTTCGACCAGCAGGTCGATCGACAGGCGCGACACGCCCGGCATCGACGCGATCGGCTGGGTGACCTTTTCGCCCTCGACCACGAACAGCGGCCAGATCAGGTCCTTGGCGGTCAGCACGGTCTCGGCGACCATGTCGCGCAGCCAGGGATGGCGGCGGTTGCGGCGCATGCGGGTGCGGGGGAAAGCGGCGAAACTGTCCGAAATGCTCACGATATTGCGTCACCCTCGGTCATCGATCACACTTACATACCGCGCCCGACTCGGGCGCGCCAATCAAACTTGTGCAGATCTGGAGTGCGAGAGGGTGCCGGGGGGCGACGAGGTTCTGTTCGAATTTTCCCGAGTCGGCAATGTCATGCGGGTCTCGGCCGTGCACGTCGCCACCAATACCGAGGTGGTGATCGCCGGACCGCTGAACGCGCCGCAGGCGGCGTTACGGAACACCGCGCTCCAGAAGCTGCGCTATGTCCTGGCTAAAAGGAAAGGTGAAATCCCATCATGACGTCGCTTCCCCGTGCGGTGTTGCTCGGCTGCCTGTGGGCAGGTCCGGTTCTGGCCGCCGACCCCTCTTTGCCCGTTTCCACTCTGAAAGAGGTGGCTTCCAGCGTGAAATCCGAGCGGCTGAAGGCCGATATCGGCACGCTCGTCGCGTTCGGCACCCGTCACACCTTGTCGTCGCCCACCGATACGAAGCGCGGCATCGGCGCCGCGCGGGCCTGGACCAAGGCCCAGTTCGAGGCGATCGGCAAGCAGTGCGGCGGCTGTCTTTCGGTGATGACTCCGTTCGACACGGCGTCCGGCAACCGCATTCCCCAACCGGTCGAAATCGTCAATGTTCTGGGCATCCAGAAGGGCGAGAGCGATCCCGGCCGAGTGGTGATCATCTCCGGGCATATCGACAGCCGCGTCAGCGACGTGATGGACGCCGAGCACGATGCTCCCGGTGCCGATGATGACGGTTCCGGCGTGGTCGCGGTGCTGGAGGCGGCGCGGGTGCTGTCGCACTATAAGTTCGCCGCCACCATCGTCTATGCCGTGCTGAGCGGCGAGGAGCAGGGGCTCTATGGCGGCAAATTGCTGGCCAAGACGTCGCAGGAACAGGGCTGGAAGGTCGAAGCCGTGCTCAACAACGACATCATCGGCAATGTCGAGGGGCTGAACGGCAAGATCGACCGCGATCATTTCCGCCTGTTCTCGGAAGGAACGCGGTTCACCGAGAGCGAGGCGGACGTCAAGCGGCGCCGTCTGGTCGGCGGCGAGGTCGACAGCCCGTCGCGCAATCTCGCCCGATTGGTGGCGGAACTGACCGGCGCCGTGCTGCCCGACTTCCACGCCCGGCTGATCTATCGCGCCGATCGCTTCGGCCGCGGTGGCGACCAGGCGCCGATGCAGGAAGCCGGCTATCCCGCCATTCGCCTGACCGAGGGTGCGGAGAATTATCACCGCCAGCACCAGGATGTGCGCGAGGAGAACGGCATCCGTTACGGCGACGTCGCCGATGGGGTGAACATTCCCTATCTGACCGAGATGACCAAGGTGAACATCGTCGCCCTGGCCGACATGGCCTGGGCGCCAGCGCCGCCGCCGGAGGTCAAGATCGAGGGCGCGGTTACCGACGACACCACCCTGAGCTGGTCCGAGCAGCCGGGCGCCGCCGGCTATTGGGTGCGCCAGCGTCCGACCGACCAGCCGGTCTGGCAGGAGCAACGCTTCACGGGCGATCACCAGATCGTTCTCAAGGATCAGGTCATCGACGACTGGATCTTCGGCGTGGCCGCGGTGTCGGATAAGGGATTCGTCAGCCCGACCGCCTACGCCGGGGCGCGGTGAGGGCGGGGGCCGGCCTTCTTTTTATCCTCCTCGTCCTCACGGGCTGCGCCGCGGCCCCGATCGGCGAGGCCGAAGACCCGTTCGAGCCGGTCAACCGCCATACCCAGGCCGGCTTCCTGTGGCTGGACGATCATGTGCTGCATCCGGTGTCGGACGCCTATGTCGGGTCGGTGCCGGAGGGAGTCCGGCGCTCGATCCACAACGCGCTGGCCAATCTCGGCTTGCCGGTGGTGATCGTGAACGATCTGCTGCAAGGCAATCTGTCCTTGTCGGCGTCGGGTTTGGGGCGGCTGGCGGTCAATTCGACCGCCGGTCTGGGCGGGTTGTTCGACGTCGCCGGCGATCTCGGCCTGAAACCGCATCAGGCCGATTTCGGCCAGACCTTCGGCGTCTGGGGCATCGGTGAAGGGCCTTATCTATTCCTGCCCTTTTTCGGCCCGTCCAATCCCCGCGATGCGGTGGGGACAGCGCTGGGCATCGCCGGCAATCCGCTGATCCTGCTGGGCGGCTGGGAGGCGGCGGCCTCGGTCGGTGGGACGACGGTGTCGGGCGCGCTCGACAGCCGCGCCCGCCGCAGCGAGGCGCTGGACCGGCTGCGCGGCGAATCCCTCGATTACTATGCCGCGTTGCGCGCCGCCTATCGCCAGAACCGTCTCTATCACATCGAACAGGGCCGCGCCGGCCGCCCGGCCGACTGATCTGGATCAAGGCGCGATCCGGCGGAAGGCCTAAGGTTGGGCCATGAACTTCGTCGGGAGACGTATCATGGTCGCTTGTCGCATTTCATTCGCATCGGTCGCGGCGCTGTGCTTCGGCTTGCTGGCGTCGCCCGGCGTCACGCAGGACAACCCGCCAACCGCCGCGGCGGCGGTGGTCGCTTCCCTCGACGCGGCGCTGCTCGACGCGATGAAGGACGCGCGCGGCCTGGGGCCGCGCGGCCGCTTCGCCCGGCTGGGGCCGGCCATCCGCGGCAGCTTCGATCTCGACGACATGACGCGCGCCGCCGCCTGGAAGCACTGGGAACGGCTGTCCGCCGAGCAACGCCGGCAACTCGCCGATTCCTTCGCCTGCTTCGAGACGGCGCAATACGCCGACTGGTTCGACAGCTATGCCGGTCAAAGCTTCAGCGTCACGGGGACCCGCATCCTGGCGGACGGAAGCGCGGTCGTCGGAACGGTGATGTCGGGCGGTGGCGGTCCGTCGCTGTCGCTGGATTATGTCCTGCGCGCCGATTCAGCACAGCACTGGCGGATCGTCGACGTTCGCTACAATGGCTGGATGAGCGAAGTGGAGCGCCGACGCTCGGAGTTTGCCGAAGTACTGGATCATGGCGGGATCGCCGTACTGTTGGCGAAGCTCGACAGCGGCCGGCAGGCGGCGCTCGATCACGCGGACAATGTCGCCAAGCCCCATCTTCTGGAGCCGATCCGGGATTTGTGGAGCATTCAGGTGCCGCCGATCGACTGATATTGGGTATATAAAGAAAAAGCGGGCCAGGAGGCCCGCTTCGTGCAATCTCGGTGATCGCGCCTTACTTGGCGGCGCGGGGGCGCCGGCCGCGCCGTTCGGCGCTGGCCCCGGCCGCTCGGCCGAGACCGATCTTCTTGGCGAATTCCGACCGCTGCGCCGCATAGTTGGGCGCGACCATCGGATAGTCCGGCGGCAATCCCCATTTGGCGCGATATTCATCGGGCGTCATGTTGTAGGTGGTCCGCAGGTGGCGCTTCAGCATCTTCAGCTTCTTGCCGTCTTCCAGGCAGACAATATATTCCGGCGTAACCGAGCGTTTGACGGACACGGCGGGCCGCGGGGCCTCGGCTTTTACTTCCTGGACCTGACCGTCGGCCTGGCTCAGAGAATTGTAGACCGTGTGGATAAGATCCGGAATCTGATTGGCCTGAACCGCGTTATTGCCGACATATGCCGCCACTACCTCGACCGCCATGCGCAGGATGTCGTCACGGGAATTTTTCTCGGCTACGCTATCGCTCATGTGAAGATCACCGATGAAGATGGTTGTGATTTCTCTATTTTTGCGGGTTATGTATCCCCTGTCAAACTAATTTATGCGTTACTCAATATTGAACACTTTGTAGTGCTGCTGATTATAGAAACAACTTAAGGAATATGGATCCCAGCCAAGATGTTTCAATATTTGCACTGGCGGTGATTGTCCGGGGCAAGGGGAGGGGCCGAGCCATAGTGGTCCATTGGCAATCCGCACCGACATATGGTATTGAGCAAACCACGTTTTTCACCGCCGAGCCCCTTCTGCATGACCTCTCGCACCGTTGCCCTGGCCGCCGACCATGGCGGTTACGATCTCAAGGAACTCCTGAAGAAGGAGCTGCAGGGCTGGGGGTATGAGGTTCTGGATCTCGGGACCGACGGTACGGCCTCGGTGGATTATCCCGATTACGCCGAGGCGATGGCCGCCGCCATCCGCGCCAAGGCCGCCGACAGCGGCGTGCTGGTGTGCGGCACCGGCATCGGCATCTCGATCGCCGCCAACCGCCATCCCGACATCCGCGCCGCTTTGGTTCATGACGGCATGACCGCCCGCCTGGCGCGCGAGCATAACGACGCCAATGTGGTGGTGTTCGGCGGCCGCACCACGGGCCCCGACACCGCCAAGGAATGTCTCAAGGTGTTCCTCAACACCGAATTCGAGGGGGGCCGCCACGCCCGTCGCGTGGCCAAGATGTCGATTCCGCTCGATCAGCCGGAACAGATGCCGAAATTCTGGAAATAACGACGGCCAAGGCATAATCAGGGGGTAATGTGCCATGCGGTGCCCGTTCTGCGGACACGACGATACTCAGGTGAAGGATTCCCGTCCCACCGAGGACAATTCCGCCATCCGCCGGCGGCGTTTCTGCACGGCCTGCGGGTCGCGCTTCACCACCTTCGAGCGGGTGCAGCTGCGCGAACTGACCATCGTCAAGCGCAATGGCCAGCGGACGCCCTTCGACCGCGACAAGCTGGCGCGCTCGATCTCGATCGCCGTCAGGAAGCGCCCCGTCGATCCCGAGCGGGTCGAGCGGGTGGTCAATTCGATCCAGCGCCGCCTGGAAAGCTCGGGCGAGAGCGAGATCGCCAGCCAGGCGGTGGGAGAATTGGTGATGGAGGCGCTGGCGGCGCTCGATCAGGTGGCGTACGTTCGGTACGCCTCGGTGTACCGGAATTTCCGCGAGGCTAAGGATTTCGAGGAATTCGTCGGAAAACTCGGTGGTTTTGACGACTGATCTAGGCCATATGGCGGCCGCGCTCGGGCTGGCGCGGCGGGGCCTCGGCTCGGTCTGGCCCAATCCTTCGGTCGGCTGCGTGCTGGTGAAGCAGGGGCGGGTGGTCGGACGCGGCCGCACCGCCGCCGGCGGACGGCCCCATGCCGAGACCGAGGCGCTGGCCCAGGCCGGCGAGGCGGCGCGCGGCGCCGACGCCTATGTCACCCTCGAACCCTGTTCCCATCACGGCCGCACGCCGCCCTGCGCCGAAGCGCTGATCAAGGCCGGCGTGTCGCGGGTGATCGCCGGCACCCGGGATCCCGATCCGCGCGTCTCCGGGCGCGGCCTGGCGAAACTGCGCGAGGCCGGCATCGCGGTGGAGAGCGGGGTGATGGAGGAGGAGGCGCGCGAGGTGATCGCCGGCTTCCAATGCCGCGTCGAGACCGGCAAGCCGCTGGTGACGATGAAAATCGCCGCCTCGCTGGACGGCCGCACCGCCACCCACCGCGGCGAAAGCCAATGGATCACCGGCGAGGCGGCCCGCGCCCGCGGCCATCTGCTGCGGGCCCAGACCGACGCCATCCTGATCGGCAGCGGCACCGCCCAGATCGACGATCCGCTGCTGACCTGCCGCCTGCCGGGGCTGGAGGACCGCTCGCCGCTTAGGATCGTGCTGGATGGCCGCCTGTCGCTGCCCTTGACCGGCAAGCTGGTGGCCAGCGCGCGGGATATCCCGCTGTGGCTGCTGACCCGCCAGGGCAATTCGCCGGAACGCCTGGCCGCGCTGGTCGAATGCGGGGTCGAGGTGATCGAGATCCGCGCCGCCGCCGATGGCAGGCTGGATCTCGACGCCGCCTTGAAGGAACTCGGCTCGCGCGGCCTGACGCGGCTGCTGGTCGAAGCCGGCGGTCATCTCGCCGCCGCGCTGCTGCAGCGCCGGCTGGTCGACCGCCTGGCCTGGTTCCGGGCGCCCTCGCTGATCGGCGGCGACGGATTGCCGGCGGTGGTGGCGTTCGGAGTCGACGAATTGGAATATGCGCCGCGCTGGCGGCGTCTTTCCGCCGCGTGCCTCGGCACCGACATGGTGGAATATCTGGCCAGGATCTGAGGGGGGTCATGTTCACGGGAATCATTACTGATTTCGGCACCGTACGCGAGGTCAGCGGGCAGGGCGACGTCCTGTTCACGATCGGCACCGCTTACGACACCAAGACCATCGAGATCGGCGCGTCGATCTCGCATAACGGCATCTGCCTGACCGTGATCGAGCTGGGCGCGGACTGGTACACGGTCCAGGCTTCGGCCGAGACGCTCGGTCTCACCACCATGGGCGAGTGGAAACCGGGCCGCAGGGTCAATCTCGAACGCGCCCTGAAAGTCGGCGACGAGCTGGGCGGCCATATCGTCTCGGGCCATGTCGACGGCGTCGCCACTTTGGTGGAATTGCGCCCCGAGAACGAGTCGGTGCGCATGACCTTCGAGGCGCCGGCGCCGCTGGCGCGATTCGTCGCCGCCAAAGGGTCGGTGGCGCTGGACGGGGTGTCGCTGACGGTCAACGAGGTGTCGGGCAGCCGCTTCGGGGTGAACATCATCCCCCACACCCAATCGGTGACCAGCTTCGGCGCGTATGGGGCGGGCGACCGGGTCAATATGGAAATCGACATGCTGGCGCGCTATGTTGCGCGACTGATCGAAAAGGACGCCTAAGTGCCCGAGAGCGCGAACAAATTTCACAATGCGATGGCCTCGGCCGAGGCGATCATCGCGGCGGCGAAAGCCGGCCGGATGTTCATCCTGGTCGATGACGAAGATCGCGAAAACGAGGGCGACCTCGTCATCCCGGCCGAGAAGGCCGACGCCGACGCCATCAATTTCATGGCCAAGCATGGCCGCGGCCTGATCTGCCTGGCGATGACGCGCGAGCGGGTCGAGCATCTCGGCCTACCCTTCATGGCGCGCTCCAACGGCACCCGCCATCAGACCGCCTTCACCGTCAGTATCGAGGCGAAGGATGGGGTGACCACCGGCATCTCGGCCGCCGATCGCGCCCAGACCGTCAAGGTGGCGATCGATCCCGGGAAAGGCGCCACCGACATCGTCAGTCCCGGCCATGTCTTCCCGCTGATGGCGCGCGACGGCGGCGTGCTGGTGCGCGCCGGCCATACCGAGGCGGCGGTCGACGTGGCGAGGCTGGCCGGCCTCAACCCGTCCGGCGTGATCTGCGAGATCATGAGCGAGGACGGCACCATGGCGCGCACGCCCGAACTGATCGAGTTCGCCGCCCGCCACGACATCCTGATCGGCACCATCGCCGATCTGATCGCCTATCGCCGCCGCCACGACAAGATCGTCGAGAAGGTGCTGGAGAGCGAGTTCTCCTCAATCCATGGCGGCGATTGGCGGATGGTGATCTACACCAACAAGATCAATCACGCCGAGCACGTGGCGCTGGTCAAAGGCGAGATCGCCGAGGGCGGACCGGTGCTCGCCCGCGTCCACGGGCTGCAATTGCTGGACGATCTGCTGGGCGACAATACCCATGGCCGCGGCGAGGAACTGCACCGGGCGATGCGTATGGTCGCGGCGGAAGGGCGCGGGATCGTGCTGCTGTTGCGCGAGCCTTTGCCGTCCAGCCTGTCGGACCGGCTGCGCGCCCGGCTGGAAAAGCGCGACGAGCCGGCGGTGTTGCGCGATTATGGCGTGGGAGCGCAGATTCTGCTGGATCTCGGGGTGAGAGACATGATCCTGCTGTCCAACAGCCAGAAGACCATCGCCGGCCTGGAAGGGTACGGCCTGCGCGTTATCGAACGGCGCTCCATCGCCGCGAAGGGGAATTGATATGCGGATCCTGATCGTCGAATCGCGATTCTACGAGGACATCACCGACAATCTGGTGAAGGGCGCGGTGCGCGAGCTGCAGGCGGTCGGCGCCGGCTTCAAGCGGGTGATCGTGCCGGGAATTCTGGAAATTCCCAGCGCCATCCGCTATGCCGTGCGCTCGATGGAGATGCGGGCCACCGACGAGCGCTATGCCGGCTACATCACCTTGGGGTGCGCCATCAAGGGAGAAACCGATCATTACGATCATGTCTGCCGTGAAGCCTTTGCGGGTGTGCAGAACCTCACGCTGCAATACACCTTGGCGGTGGGCAACGGCATTCTGACCGTTCACAACAAAGCGCAGGCCATGGAACGCGCCATCCCCGAAAAACGCAATTTCGGCGGACAGGCGGCGCGCGCCTGCCTGCGCATGATCGACATCAAAAAGGAATTGGGGCTCCTGCCTAAATGAATAAGAAAGCATCGCGTCCTTCCAGCCGCAGCCGTTCGACGGCGCGTCTGGCGGCTGTCCAGGCCCTGTACGACGCCGACGTCACCGGCGATTCGGTGGAAACCCTGCTGAAGAACTTCATCGACCACGCCATCGGCAGCCGCGCCATCGTCACCGACGAAGACGACGAGACCGAGACCGAAGTCACCCTGGCGGCGCCCGATCCGCTGCTGCTGGCTGCCCTGGTGCGCGGCAGCCTGGAACGCGCCGAGCAGCTGGACGAGGTCGTCGCCAAGGCGCTCACCGGCGATTGGACGGTTGAACGGCTGGAGGCCGTGCTGCGTGCCATCCTGCGCGCCGCCGCCTTCGAACTGACCGCCATGCCCGATACCCCGGCGCGGGTGGTGATCACCGAATATGTCGACATCGCCGGCGCCTTCTATGCCGGGCCCGAGCCGGGCCTGGTCAATGCGGTGCTCGACCGCATCGCGCGCGTCGTGCGCGCCGCCGAACTTGGCTGACGAGTTCGATCTCATCGAACGATTGTTCCTCCCGCTGACCGGCGGGAGGAGCGAAGCCCTGGGCCTTTCCGACGACGTCGCGCTGATTGCCGGCCCATCCGGCCGCCAATGGGCGGTAACCAAGGACGCCATCGTCGCCGGGGTGCATTTCCTGCCGGACGACCCGCCCGATCTGATCGCCCGCAAGCTGGTGCGGGTCAATCTGTCGGACCTGGCGGCCAAGGGGGCGGTGCCGCGCTTCCTGGTGCTGGCCGCCTGTTTCCCGAAAAATACCTCTGACGACTGGCTTGATCGTTTCGCAAGCGGATTGAAGACCGATTGTGATATGTTCGATGTGGCGGTGATCGGCGGCGACACGGTGACGACGCCGGGGCCGCTGACCTTGTCGCTGACCGCGCTGGGCGAGGTGCCGGAAAACACGGCGCTTTTGCGTTCGAACGCCCGGTCGGGCGACGATGTCTGGCTGTCGGGCAGCTTGGGCGACGGTGCGCTAGGGCTGCTGGTGGCGAAGGGGGAGGGAACGGGGTTGCAGACGGCGCATGCCGATGCCTTGCTGGATCGCTATCGCCTGCCGCGGCCGCGCGTCGCGCTGGGACCGCGCCTGCGCGGACTGGCCCATGCGGCGATGGATGTTTCCGACGGGCTGATCGCCGACCTCGGCCATATTTGCGACGCCTCGGGCCTGGGCGCCGAAATCGAAGCCGAGCGCCTGCCTCTGTCCGAGGCGGCGCGGGCGGCGGTCGAGGCCGGGCTGGGCGAGGGGTTGGCGACGGTGGTGGGCGGCGGCGACGATTACGAGATCCTGTTCACCGCGCCGCCGCATGCCGCCACCGATCTGGCCTTGCTGTCGCGCGAACTCGACGTGCAGCTGACCCGCATCGGCCGCATGCTTCCCGGCGCCGGGGTGGCGCTGCTCGACACGATGGGACGCGAGATTTCCCTGCCGCGTGGCGGCTACAATCATTTCGCCGGAGCGCCGTCATGAAGAAGATTCTCTTTTTCGGCGTTCTGCTGATCCTGCTGATCGTCGCCGGCCTGGGCGCCGCCGGCCATTTCGGCCAGGGCCCGCTGGCGCCCTATCTCTACAAGCCGGCGGCGCCCGATGAAAAACCGCCGCCGGCGCCGCACCGCATCCTCTATCTCGGCGAGATCATCACGCCGCTGGTAAAGAACCATGCCATCGAGGAGCAGATCGGCATGGATATCGACATCGACGTCTATGCCGACGGCTTCGACAAGCTCAACGGCCTGCTGCCGCTGATCGATCACCGGGTGCGGATGGAGCTCTACGACTTCCTGCCGACCCACTCCGATACCCATTCCGACGCCGACCGCCAGGCGGTGCATGACCGGGTGCTGTGGATCGTCGAAAGCACGGTCGGGCCGAACATCGTTCGCGACGTCACGATCCGGACTTTTTATTCTCGTTAGTTCATTGCGTTCCGCGGCGAGATTGACCACTCTACCGACGGGATGGGTAATGAAATGAAGCGCTGGTCGATCATATCCTCCAGGACGGAGGGCGGCGAGGGGGCGCTGCTGGGCAGTTCCTGGCGGTTCTGGTCCATACTCGGCATTGCCCTGACCTGCTGGGTGGCGGCCAGTTGGTATTTGGTCGGGCGCTATGAAGCCGGTCTGACCGAGAGCTATCTGCGCCGCGAACGCGTCAATGCCGAGCGCGACCTTCACGCCATCAATATCGGCGTCTCGCACAGCCGCGAGATCGCCCAGGGCTTCCTCACCACCCTGGCGCATCAGGACATGGTGTTGGCCGCGCTCGACAGGCGCGACGCCGAGGCCGCCAAGCAGGCGATCCGCCGCAGCATCGTCGGCGACCCGCAATATGCCGCGGTGAGCCGAACTTTCTTCTCGATGGTCAACGATATCAAGGTGTTGAGCATCATCACCCTGCTCGACGCCCAGGGCGACTGCATCGCCGCCAGCAACGGCTTGGCGGCCAATACGCTGATTGGCAACAATTACGCCGACCGCCGCTATTTCGTCGACGCCCGCAACGGCGCGAGCGGCGCCGAATTCGCCAATGGCCGCGCCACCAACCTGCCGGGCCTGTTTCTGTCGGTGCCGGTGACCAATGAGGGCCGGTTCCTCGGCGTGGTGATGGCCAAATTCGACAGCTCGTCCTTCTCGCCCTGGCTCAATTTCTCGGATTCGCTGATCGCCGACGAGCATGGGGTGATCCTGTTCGCCCGAGACAATTCCCATCTCTACGAAGCCCTGCCGGACGGCGACGTCGAGCGTATGAGCCAGGCCGAGCGGCTGTCGCTTTACAAACGCCGCGAGTTCGGCGCCCTGTCGCTGTCGCGGTGGAGCGACGATCTGCCGGCCGACATCGTCAAGCTCGACGACCGCCAGGAGCCGATGATGCTGGTACGCCAGGGTCTGCTGGGCGGCGGCACCGTCGGCGTGATGCATCCGCTGCCGCGCCTGCCGCTGCTGGAGCGCGACCGCTGGCGCATGTTCGCCCTGTCGGCGATCGGCGGCGCGGTGCTGCAGCTGATCTTCTTCGGGCTGATGCAGCGCCTGCAGGAAAGCCTGGCCCGCCGCCGCATGGCCGAGAACGAGGTGGCCTTCCACCAGTCGGTGATCGACGCCGCCGCCCTGGCCATCGCCGTTTATTCCGAGGACGGCAACTGCCTGGCCGCCAACGACGCCATGGCCAATCTGTTCGGCACCACCCGCCCGATGATGGCGCGGCAGAATTTCCGCCTCAGCGACGCCTGGCTCGATTCCGGGCTGGTCGGCGTCGCCAATCAGGTGCTCGACGCCGGCGCCTCGCGCCGCGGCCATTGGCGTCTGTCGCCCGACATGGTGCGCGAAGTGTGGATCGAGGCCACCCTGAAGTGCTTCACCTATCAGGCGCGCAACTTCCTGCTGGTGATCTTTTCCGACGTCACCGACCAGCATTGGCGCGATGCCATGCTGAGCGAAGGCTGACCGGTCGCCGCGCGTCACTTTCGTGACGATTGCAAATGACTGTAATTGCTCACCGGCACCGGGAGAGCGTCCTAATATCTCATAAAAAACTATTCTAATGACTCAACGGAGAGGAACGATGAGAGAGGATAGACCATTCTGGCGAACGGTCAGGAATTCGTGCTCCGCGCTCGCGCTTCTGGCCGGGCTGGGGAATTTCGCGCAAGCCCAGAACGCCCCGCAACCTTCCCAGCCTTCCGTCAACGCCCAGATCGAGATGCTGAAACAGCAGCTCGAAGCCGCGGGCAAACAGATGGAGCAGTTCCGCCAGGCTCTCGAGGCGCTGACGGCGGCCCAGGCGCAATCGGACGCGAAGATCAACAGCGCCCAGGCCCAGGCCGCGCAAGCCAAGGCGGCGGCGGACGCGGTGGTCGCCACGCAAGACATCGATGGCGACGGACACAGCTTTCTCGAGCACAAGAAGGGGCCCGGCCTGACTTTCTACGTGCCGAACGGCGAGATTACCGGCTACGGAAATATCGATGTCTCGTTCGACTATGTGGCGAAGAATGTCGGCTCCCAGCCGGCCAATTACGCCGCCAGCCCACCGGTCGGCAATTGGGGCTGGATGTCCGACCTGTCGACCAACCTTTCCTATTTCGGCGTCCGCGGTTTCGAAACGATCAGCAAGGAAAGCGCGATCACCCTGGTCTATCAGTTGGAGGCCGGCTTCGACCTGACGGCGACACCGGGCACCAAGGAGACCAACAGCGCGCAAAGCAACACCGTCAATGGCGGATTGTTCAGCCGGAACAGCTTCATCGGCCTGTCGTCGCCGGTCTATGGGACGATCAAATTCGGCAAGACCGACGCCCCCTACAAAAGCTCGACCGGCCTGCTGGATCCCTTCGCCGGAACGCTGGGCGACAATGCCGCCATCATGGGCAACACCGGAGGAGACAGCCGAGTGGAATTCGGCGCCCGTCTCGACCATTCGATCTGGTACGAATCGCCAAACATGAACGGCCTTGTGGTCAATCTTCTGTTTTCTCCTGGGCAGAACCGCTCGTACCAGGATGACAATATCGCGGCCGGCGAGGTCGATTGCACCGGCGGCAATATTCCGGAAAGCGGCGCCGACGTGCCCGTGGCGTGTAATGACGGAGCCTATGGAAATGCCTTCAGCGGCAACGTCGCCTACAAGCATGGCGGGCTCTTCGCCACGGCGGCGGGGGAATACCACCAGAAGGTCAATCGCACCTCCGACATCAGCGACGCCTTCGAGCCGTTCCCCTCGAACGCCACCTCGACCGGCTACGGCGTTCCCGCCAACTTCAACGGCGACGCCTATGCCGCCAAGCTTTACAACCAGGACATCGCGGACGAATGGGCGGTCAAGGTCGCGGCGCTCTACCGGTTCTCGTCGGGGACCAGCGTCGGCGCCATCGGCGAATACATGCATCGCTCGGTGCCCAGCGACCTGAGTTTCCAGAACGAACGCACCCGGTGGGGCTCGTGGTTCCTGCTGAGCCAGGAATTGAGCGACGCGGATGTGCTGCATTTCGGCTGGGCGCACGCCTTCCGCAGTCCGGGCGATCCGGGCCAGCACAACGACGCCCTGCTGGCCCTGGCGGCCGATTCCAATATCGGCTATGCCACCAACAAGAATCAGGCCGATCTGTTCACGCTGCTTTACAAGCATACGCTGATGCAGGGATTGCGGATCTATGCGGATTGGGCGTTCATCGACAACGGACCGTCGGCCCATTACGCCGTGGGTGCCGGCGGCCGCGGCGTGATTACGGACTGTCATGACGCCAGCGACGCGTCGGGAGGATTCGACGGCAATCCCCATTGCTATACCGGGCAAAGGATCATGGGGCTGTCGACGGGTCTAAACTACAATTTCTGATCTTGCGATCGGGACGGCCGCCGGACCGTGCTGGCACGGCCGGCGCCGGCTATGTCGTGTAGCGACCTCCAAAAGATCACCATCGACGGATGGTGGTTTCCGAATAGGTCCACCTACTTGCGATTGCGGTCTCCCTCGGCATCTGTCACGCTGAAGCCTTCCTCAGAGTAAGAACAGCTTGTCACGGAACAGCGTCAACCAGGGGAAGGAGACTCCAATAAATGGCTTATCATTTGGTACTGCTGTGCGGTGTCATCGCGTTGGCTTATGCCTTGTACGCGTCGAAATCCGTGCTGTCGGCGGGGGCCGGCACCGAACGGATGGTCGAGATCGCGGGGGCGATCCAGGAGGGAGCCCGCGCCTATCTGAACCGGCAATATACGACGATCGCCATCGTCGGCGTGATCATCGGCGTGATTCTGGGCTGGCGCCTGGGCGTGCATGTGGCGGTGGGTTACGTCATCGGCGCCGTGCTGTCGGGGGCGGCCGGCTATGTCGGCATGAATGTTTCGGTCCGCGCCAATGTGCGCACGGCGGAGGCCGCCCGGTCGGGCGGCATGGCGCCGGCCCTGGCGGTCGCCTTCAAATCGGGGGCCATCACCGGCCTGCTGGTGGTCGGGCTGGGGCTGCTGGGCGTCACCATCTATTATCTGGCGCTGAAGCATCTGGGCTATGAGACCCGTCCGCTGGCCGAGGGGCTGGTGGGTCTGTCGTTCGGCGCCTCGCTGATCTCCATCTTCGCCCGCCTGGGCGGCGGCATCTTCACCAAGGGCGCCGATGTCGGCGCCGATCTGGTGGGCAAGGTCGAAGCCGGCATCCCCGAGGATGATCCGCGCAATCCGGCGGTGATCGCCGACAATGTTGGCGACAATGTCGGCGACTGCGCCGGCATGGCGGCCGATTTGTTCGAGACCTATGTCGTGACCATCGTGGCGACCATGCTGCTGGGCTCGATCTTCTTCTCGGGCGACGACCGCGATCTCCTGATGTTGTTCCCGCTGCTGATCGGCGCGGTGTGCATCGTCACCTCGGTGATCGGCACCTTCTTCGTGCGCCTGGACGCATCGGGGAAGATCATGAGGGCGCTCTACAAGGGATTGGCCGCAACCGGCATCTTGTCGCTGCTCGCCATCGGCGGCATCGCGCACTGGCTGTTCGGCGGCTTCGATTTCGCCTTCCAGGGCAGCAACGGTCAGTCCTTCACCGTGCATTCGCTGATGCTGTGCGCGGTCACGGGCCT
>Ga0213872_10000914_pt1 | contig 21074 bp, 19 predicted proteins | sample VelepicomBERX_R2_FD_160071 | JGI IMG/M metagenome (GOLD analysis project Ga0213872, IMG submission 160071) | Rhizosphere microbial communities from Vellozia epidendroides in rupestrian grasslands, the National Park of Serra do Cipo, Brazil - RX_R2 | ecosystem: Host-associated > Plants > Roots >...
GTTCAGCTGGCGGTTTTCGGTCAGCAGGCCAACCTCGTCGACTCCAGCCGTCCGCACCGCATCGATCGCATCCATCACCGTACCGTAGTGCGCGCGAGCATCCGAGCGGAAATAGACCATCTTGCTGGTCTTGTTCTGCAGCAGATCCTGCACCTTGGGTCCCAGGTCCGCGACCGGCACCTGGTCCTGGCCGAGATACACCTTGCTGTCCCGCGTGATGGCAACCGTGACGGCGTCTTCCTTGCTGGCATCATCCATCGCCACGGCATTTTCGGTCTGGGCCAGCTGCACGTTAACCTTGTTTTCAAGCATCGGCGTGATCACCATGAAGATGATCAGCAGCACCAGCATCACGTCCACCATGGGAGTGACGTTGATGTTGGAGTTAACTTTGGCGCCTTCGTTTCTGACTACTATTGCCATTCTTGTGCTCCGTCAATCGGGCTTCTTTACGCACCTTGCGAAAATCTCCACGACGCGCCGGACCGGATGGGAAACTATCCGGCCTCGGCTTGTCGGTTGATTCTCGCGGCTCAGGGCGATTACGACTAGCGCTTGCTCTGCTTGATGAAGTAGTCGATCAGCTCGCTCGAGGAGTTGTCCATCTCCACGTCAAACGCCTCAACCTTATTCGTGAAGTAGTTGAAGGTCATAACGGCGGGGATGGCCACAAGAAGTCCGAACGCGGTCGTCACCAGTGCTTCCGAGATACCGCTGGCCACAGCGCCGATGCCCGGCGTTTTCTGCGTAGCGATTTCCTGGAAGGCCTTCAGAATACCGGCGACCGTTCCGAACAGTCCGACGAACGGAGCTGTCGAGCCAATCGTCGCAAGACCGCCCAGACCGCGCTTCAGCTTGGCATGGACAATCGCTTCAGAACGCTCCAGGGCGCGCTTGGACGACTCGATCTGCTCGGCCGTGATCGCACCGCCGCTGCCGAAGTTGCGGAACTCCTGCAGACCGGCCGTGACCACTTCCGCCAAGTGCGATTTCTTGTTGCGGTCTGCAACCTTGATTGCCTCGTCGAGCTTGCCTTCCTTCAGAGCGCCGGCTACACGCGGAGCAAACTCACGCGACTGCTTGCGGGCTGCGTTGAAATACAGGTAGCGGTCGATAATCACCGCGAGCGACCAGATCGACATCACGAAGAGCACAAACACAACGCCGCGGGCCAGCCAGCCCATGTTGTTCCACAGATCGACAGGGCTGAATCCGACCGACTGTTGATCCTGAAACAGGCCCAGGGCTGCTGGGTGGAATACGACTTGATTGAGATGAGCGAGAATCACTGAGTCTTTCCTCCTAGGGAGTAAATACTTGAAAATCAATTAGAGCTACGACTGACCGCAAGAAAACCTGCCCGCGAGCGGGGCAGGTTTTAACCTGAGCATCAGCCACCAAGAGTAAAGATGACGTTGACCTGAGTTTCCACCTCGACCGGCTCGCCGTTGAGCAGATAAGGTCTGTAACGCCAGGTTTTCACCGCGTCCATCGCGGCCTGCTGCAGCATCGGCGGGCCACTCAGAACATGTAGGTTTTCGATCGTGCCCGCCTTCGAGATGGTTGCCTGCAACACAACCGTTCCCTGGATACGGGCAGCCTTGGCAATCGGCGGATACTGCGGGGTCGTGCCCGACAATTTATTTCCCGCAATCACACCGGCCGACACCGCGATCTTCTTCGGCGCTGCCGCCTTTACAACTGGCGCAGGGCCAGTGCCAATACCGCCCAGAATGCTGCCGATGCCACCAGCCGCGCCGCCGGCCATGCCATCCATTCCCGCTACGCCGGCACCCGCTGGCGCAGGCGGCGCTTCATCCTTCACCATCTTGATGTCCTTGGGAATTCTCGTTGGCGCAGTGAGCTGGTTGTTCAGCATCTCCGAGACCACCTTCTGCACATGAACAGGTGCGGGCGGCGGAGGGGGTGGCGGTGGAGGCGGCGGAGGCGGAGCAACCAGCAACGTACTCATAGCTGCCTTCGGCAGCGCCTCAGGATAGATAAGGGGAATCAGAACCAGCGCCGCGACAATCGAACCATTGAGCAGAATTCCAACCCACGTAAAGTACTTGCTCTTGGTTTTGATTTTGCCGCCTGACTCCATCAAAGCGTCTTCAAACATGGCCAACCTCGCTGGTACGAAACTTCGTTACCACCTATAGACACCGGAACGGCAGTATTTTGTTCCCAATTTGGTTCGCCTGAATCCAATTTTTTTTTGTCGGCCCAGCCAACCCGGCGAATGGTAAGTGCTTCGTTCTATCACAAAGAGCAAGGCTTGGGAAAGAGTCACGAAGCCTCACGCCCGGGCTGGCCACTAACTCTAGGCCCGGGCTCGCTTGGCCGCCGGCAGGACCGCCGCCTTGCCGCGCCTCGCCCGCCAGTCCTGGTAAGCCACCAGCATCGGAGCCGCCACAGCAATCGACGAATACGTGCCGATCAGAATCCCGATCACCAGCGCAAAGGAAAACCCGCGGAGCACCTCGCCTCCGAAGATATAGAGCGAAAGAACCGTTAGAAATGTCAGCCCCGAAGTCAGTACCGTCCGGCTCAGCGTCTGGTTGATGCTTCGGTTCACGATCGCCGCCAGCGGCTCGCGCCGCGAAAGCCGCAGGTTCTCCCGGATGCGGTCGAAGACCACAATCGTATCGTTCATCGAGTAACCGACTAGCGTCAGGATGGCCGCAATCACCGTCAGCGAAATCTCCTTGTTGAACAACGAGAAGGCGCCCACCGTGATCAGGGTGTCGTGAAACACAGCAACCACGGCTGCAACACCGTAGATCAGCTCAAACCGGAACCACAGGTACACCAGCATGCCGGCCAGCGAATACAGGGTCGCCAGCAGCGCCTGCTTGCGAAGCTGCGCGCCCACCTGCGGACCCACAATCTCCACATTCCGCACCGCAAACCCCGACAGATACGAATTCTGCTTCAGTTCGTTCACCACTGCCGGCGTCGCCACGGTCGACAGGTTGTCGATCGAGTCGATCAGGCCGCTGTGGCTATCCCGGTAATTGAGCATCGCGTTGGCCTGCTGGGTATAGTGCTGGTTTGCCGCATCGCTCTGTCCGAGGTGCTCAGGGTCCTTTTCCGCAAGCCACGCGGCAAGCGATCCGCGCCCAACATTATCGAGATCCAGCTTGCCCTGGTTCGCCGGGCCCGTCGCGGAATAGTTCGCCGTCAGCGTGTTTACGATCGCCGCACGCCCCTGGTCGAGAGCTGCCTCGCTGGTCTCGCTCTGCGCCAGCGTCACGATCACCTCGTGATCCGTTGCCGGCCCGTAGCTCTGGATGCGGGCGTCTCTCAAACCAGCCTTGTCCGCGGCCGAGCGGATACGGTCGATATTCGGCTGCTGGTCGAATTTCACCCGCACCACCGTCCCGCCGCGAAAATCCACGTCCAGCGGAATATGGTGCCAGAACAGCATGGACAGCACGCCCGCCACGCTGAAAATCAGCGAGAATCCGAGGAAATACCACTTCTTCCCCAGCCAATCGATATTTACATCGCGAAACAGTTCCACGAAAACTTCGCTCCTAGCTGCTAGCTTCTAGCTTTTAGCTCCTGGCTTTTAACTCCTAGCTCGCCTTGCCGCCTTGATATGGCTTAACCCTCATTCCGTTTGCAGCCTCAGCCGCTGCTTCGATCCCGCTCCGCGCTTTTTTGACTGGAAGCTAGGAGCTAGCAGCGAGTAGCTATATCGACAACGCCTCGCCCCGCTGCTTGCGGTTCAGGTTCGCGTCGAAGATCACCCGCGAGACGAACACCGCAGTAAACAGGTTGGCCAGAAGTCCGAACGTCAGCGTCACCGCAAATCCACGCACTGGCCCGGTCCCGAAAATGAACAGGATCGCCGCCGAAACAATCGTTGTGACGTGGGTATCGATAATCGTTGTCCACGCGTGCGCGAATCCCTGATCGACTGCTACTGCCGGAGTCCTCCCCGCGCGCAGCTCTTCGCGGATGCGCTCGAAGATCAGCACATTGGAGTCCACGCCCATACCAATCGTGAGGATCACGCCGGCAATGCCCGGCAGCGTCAAAGTCGAACCCGTGAAGCCCATGAACCCAAGCAGGATCACCAGGTTTAGAAAGAGCGCCAGGTCGGCATTGATTCCCGATCCGCGGTAGTAGAACAGCATGAACGCCATCACCGCGAGCATGCCCACAATCGACGCCATCACGCCCTGATGGATCGAGTCCGCGCCCAGCGACGGGCCGACCGTGCTCTCCTGCAGGTAATGCAACGATGCAGGCAGCGAGCCGGTGTTGAGCAGCATCGCCAGATCGTTCGCCTGCTGCGACGTCATCCCGCCGCTGATGTTGCCCTGATCGCGAATCTGATCGCGGATCACCGCCACCTCGCGAATCTTGTTATCGAGCACCACCGCCAGGTCCTTACCCTTGTTCGCGCCGGTAAACTCCGCAAAGTGATCGCCGGCCGTGGTGGTCAGGAAGAAATTCACCTGCGGTTCATTCGTGTTCTGATCCTGCCCGACGCGCGCGCTTCTGAGGTCCGTACCGCCAATCTCGGCCGTCCGCTTGATCTGGTAGTAACTCACGCCGCCTGACCGCGATACGCCTGGAGCGGTCGGCAGGATCACGGAATCCAGCGGCACCGTGCCGCCAAGCTGCTGGATCGCCTCCTGCTCGCTCGTGTACGGCCCGCCGAGCACCGCATGAATCTCAAGCCGCGCGGTCGACTGGATCACGTCCTTCACGCGCGCCGGATCGTCCACGCCTGGCAGCTCCACCAGAATCTGGTCGCTGCCCAGGTTGTATTCCTGGATCACCGGCTCGCTGACGCCCAGCGAGTCGACTCTCGTCCGGATCACCTCAATGGCCTGGTCGAGAGCGCGCTTCTTGATCTCCGCGACCGCGCTCGGTTTCATCGTGATCGTCCAGGTGTTGTTCGCGCCCGAGCTGATGTCGTACTGATTGCCGTACTTCGAGTTCAGCACGCTGCGGATATCCCCGCCGCGATCGGCCGGCGCGCCCGTAATTTGAATCGCCTCCGGATGGTTCGGATCCGGCTTCGTCACCGACCCTACCGTGATACCGTTCTGCTGCAGGTCTTGCTGAATATGTGCGGCGTCGCTGTCGGTGGCGATTCCAACCGCCTCATCGACCATCACCTGCAGAATCAGGTGGGTCCCGCCCTTGAGGTCCAGCCCCAGGTGGATGCGGTTGAGAATCGAGTCCTTCAGCGCCGATCCGTTCAGCCCGTGAGGGATGCCGATGATGCCGAAAATAAAGAAGATCAGGACGGCAAAGATCGCTATGGTTTTCGTGGTGAGATTCTTACGCATGAGATTCTTGTCGATACCAGGGCCTGACTACTTGGCTTCCTCTTCTGGAGTCGTCACCGAAGCGATAGCGCTTTTGACCACTTCCATCTTTATGTTGTCGGGTGGAATCCGTAGCTGAAACGCGTCATCTTTGACGGAAATAATCGTCCCCCGGATTCCGCCGGTCGTCGTTACCTTATCTCCGGCCTTCAGGTTCGACAGCATCTGCTGCCACTGCTGCTGCTTCTTCTGGTTCGGCCGGATCAGCAGGAAGTAGAAAACCGCAATGATGAGAAGAAAGGGAAGGAACGAAACCAGGCTGGGCGGAAGCGCTGCGGCCAGAAATGTCATGAAGGTCAACACACAATCCTTTTAGGCGCAAGGGGAAACGGTGCCACTCAGCGCCACTTACAATCACAATTTCAGGAAAGGCCCCTGGCTAAGAGGAAAATCTTTGGCCAAAAGGGCTTCGAACAGCTCCTGCTGCTTCCTTGCTGCTAACAACCTCGCCGGCTACCAGCCGGACCATCGCATTTTCGGAGTTGGCATACCCCCGAAACCACAGATTAAAAGTCGACGCGACCATCAGGGGAGCGGCGACCTGGCACACCTCCTACGGGGCACGGTAACTCCGAAAATGCCGTAGCTTGCGCCATACCCCGTTCCCGACGGGTGCGCACACGTTGCCGGATGCCCGAGGATGACTCCTAACAAGCATCGCGTAATGGGGAAAGCAGTGTCAAGGCGGATCGGCGCCGGGCCTACCGCCAGAAAACTGCCGAGAAGCTTTCGCGGGGCGTCCATGTCGAACGAACAGACGCCTGACGCACGTTACCTCGTCGTTCAAAATCAGCAGCATTCTTCCGGGCTTACGGGCAACACCGAAGCAGGGGGCAGGTTCGCGAAGCTTCCGTGTGACCGACAATACGTCCACAACGCTCTCCACGCCCCAAGGTGAGACACTTACCTTATTCGCGGATTGGGGTTTATCGCAACTCACAAGTGACATCCGGCTAATGGGAGCATTGGCACAATATGGTCTCGTTCTGTCAGTTTCAGGATCCGGCGAAGTACGAACTGCTTGCTGATTTCGGAGCAGCATTGAAGCAGCTGGAATATACAGCGTGTCCTGCTGGCGGAAAGCATGGGAAAACCTGTCGAAGAATCGGCGACTTGCATCACGTCGTGAAGCACAACGACCGCCAAGAGCACATGATTTGGGGAGGAGTCATCGCTGTTCACGAAGGCGTGGTTGAAAGGCTCGAACGTGAGGGCTTTTCGGGTTTCCGCACGCGACCGGCAAGAGTGACGTTCTTGGACGGTGGAACATCGGATGAGTACCGGGAGTTCACCGTTACTGGGTGGGCAGGCGTTGTGCGCCCGGAATCAGGGATGCGTCTTCTCGATAGTTGTCCCGGATGTCTATGGAAGAACTATGGGCCAATAACGGACCTCGATAAGGCAATCGACTGGGATCAATGGACCGGAGAAGATTTCTTCTTCGTATGGCCTCTGACTAGACATCGACTGTGTACGGAACGGGCTGCGAAGTGGCTTGAGGCCAGCGGGATCCGAAGTTTCTCACTAGGGCGTGGATTCGAGCTTCTGGAAAAGAAGAAGAACAGCCTCTGCTTCGGCATTCCAAGAGGACCGCTATCCCACGATCTTCCCGAGGATCTAGCTATCAAGTACGGCAGGCCACTTGGACTTGAGTGACCCTCGATTGTGGGCGCATTACCGGCAATACGGAAGTGAATGCGCCGAGAAGGAGCAAGCCGGCTGTGGTCGATTACGAGATAACTCGTTTCAACTCACTTCGGCCACGGCCTCGATTCCCTCCCGCACCTTCCTCATCGTCTCCAGATAAAAAGCCAGGTTGTGAAGCGTGTTCAGCACCGCCGACAGCGGTTCCTGCGCCGCCATGAGATGCCGCAGATACGCCCGGCTGTACCGCCGGCACACCAGGCACCCGCACTCCGGATCGACCGGCCCCTCGTCCTCCGCGAATTTTTTGTTCTTGATATTCAGCCGTCCCTCGGACGTGAACAGCAGCCCATGCCGCGCCGCCCTCGTCGGCAGCACGCAGTCCATCATGTCCACTCCCATGGCAGAGTACTCGACAATCTCGTCCGGATAACCCACACCCATCACATACCGCGGCTTGTCTTTGGGCAGCAGCGGCAGCGTCTCGGCAATCACTTCTCGCGTCAGATCTCGCGGCTCGCCCACACTCAGCCCGCCGATCGCGTATCCGGGAAAATCCATCTCGACCAGCCGCTCCGCCGACTCCCTCCGCAGGTCCTTGTACATCCCGCCCTGCACGATTCCAAACAGGCTCGGCGTCTTGCCCTCGAAATCTGAGCTCTGAGCCCACGGCCTCTCATGCTTATGCCGCTCCAAATGCTCCTTGCTGCGCGCCGCCCATTTCAGGGTTAGGTCGAGCGACCGCCTCGCCCGGCTGTAATCGGCCGGATATTCCGTGCACTCGTCGAAGGCCATGCTAATGTCCGACCCCAGTGCGATCTGCACATCCATCGAGTGTTCAGGAGAAAAGAAGTGCGTCGAACCATCGAGATGCGACCGGAACTCGACTCCTTCCTCGGAGATCTTCCGCAGCTCATTCAGGCTGAAGACCTGGAACCCGCCCGAATCCGTCAGGATCGCCCGCGGCCAGCTCATAAACCGGTGCAGGCCGCCCATCCGCCGGATCAGCTCATGCCCGGGCCTTAGGTAAAGATGATAGGTATTGCCTAAAATGATCCGCGCATCCAGCTCTTCCAACAGATGCTGCGGAACCGCCTTGACTGACCCCGCCGTCCCCACCGGCATGAAGACCGGCGTCTCAACCACCGCATGCGGCAAGATCATTTTTGCCCGCCGCGCAGTCCCATCTGTCTTTAGAACATCAAACCGAATCGACACTCTGGAGATTGTAACCAGCGCGCCGCTGGCCTTCCGTGTCCCCTCACCTCGAATACGAGGTCTCGTTGATCCAGTGATACCCGCGGCTGACCAGAATGAATTTCGAGACATCCACCTGGTGAAACCGTGCCGCAACGTTATTCCCGTCCAGATCCCCTGTGACGCTCATGCCCCCCCTGCGGCAAACCCGCCAGAACAATTCTCCCCGCCATTGACTTTCCATCCTGCCGGTGTACCTCTATGCTCTTTGTGGCCGGATCATATTTGCCCTGGAATTTAACCAACGTATTGTCCATCGTCTTCGCCGCGACCTCTGTGGGCGAAGAAACAATGATGTATCGCCACAGGCCACCATCCGTGATCAGCAGCGGCCGCACCGAGCCATTCACCGCGAAGGAATCAACCTCATAGACGCCGTACAACTGCGCATGAGGAGCGAAGGGCCCCTCTTCACGGAAGATCTTGTAAGTGCGAAGAACCGGCGGCACAGTCGCATAGAGAACGATCAGGACCTTAAGTGCCAGCACCATCTGCCGCGTGCGCGGACTCGCATTCCTGGGCAGCAGCGAGCCGGTCTCCGCAGCCGGCGCGGGACGATTCAGGGCCAGTACATTCAACAAGCGGCCCGCGTCATGAGCCAGCAGGAACACACTCATGATCAGAAAGTGAAGCGCCAGCATTTTGACTGAAACGTCATAGCAGAAGTCCATCAGCGCCACATTGCCCATCACCCCGGTCAGAATCAGGGCTCCCAGCGGCGTCGTTCGCCGCGAAAACAGGAGCACTGCGCCGCCCGCCTCCGCCAGCCCGGAAAACACGGTATAAAACCCCGAGTAACCGACGAACGTCCACATCAGCGCCATCGGTGATGAATCGCCGTAAGGCTCGATCAGGCGCAGCAGGCCGGGAAAGGGAAACTGCAGGCGGAAGACCTTATCAATCGCATAGATCATCACCATGTAGGCCAGGCTGTACCGGATCCACACACGCATCGCGTCATAGACCCGACGGATTGTCCTGCCCTGCCGGTCAGCCAGCAGCCACCCAACCGTCACAACAACGGAAACCACAGCCACGCACAGCAGCACCAGGTAGAGGTAACGCGTGTCGCGAAACGAATTCGGCTCGATTGGCCCCGTCAGGTGGAAGACATGCCGCCCCGTCCAGCGCGCCAGCCTGCCGGATATGGCGTCAAACACAGGACGGATCGGCCGCGAAGGATGAACCGCAAGCTCGTCAAACCAGATCCAGCTGCTAAAAAACAGATAAACGAGCAGATAACGCAGCCCGACCTGCACAGCCACTCGCCTGATGATCGAAAGCTGCGGCTCCGATGACAAGCCGAGACTCTGCTCCACTGCTGGCCCCGTCGTGAGTTTCATGGATCGGACTCCATCCTGATCAGGGTGTCGGGGAATGCATAGAGTATGCTGTGGTAGCCTGCTTTTCGCAAATAACACCTAAATCCGAAGGGCAGAACCTTGGCAAGGAGAACTGTCTCCGCCCCCATAGACGTCGCTGAATGCGTCCTTTTGAGATCCTGCTGATATCTCTTCTCGCCTTGGCGGCGGTAATCTTGTCAGCCGGTAAGCTTCGCGTCCGGTTTTCGCGAAGAGTCCTCGCTGTCGCCTTCGGAGTCCTCGTTCTCCATGTCTGGATCGAGGGTCCTCATTGGCAGATGGGTCCGGCCTATCTGGCTTTCCTGCTTCTCGGCGCGTCACTCCTGGTGCGGGCCAGGCTCGGCAGGCGCCTGCTGGCCGGTATCTCATTGCTGTCTCTTTTGGCTGCCGTGGCCCTGTGTTCGGCGCTGCCCATGTTCAAGCTGCCCACGCCCACCGGGCCCTACCCCGTGGCGACCACTATTTTTTCCGTGACCGATCCCAACCGGCTGGAGGACGCCGTCCATGACGGCAGCAAACGGGAGATGGTCGTGCAGGCGTGGTATCCGACAAGGGAGGCTCGCGGCAAACTCGCGCCCTATCGGCGCTGGGCAGAGACAACCCTGGCCTCCTCCTATCAGCGATTTGTCTGGACACATGCTTACCTGAATGGCGAAGTTTCCACCTCGGGCGCTCCTTTTCCGGTACTGATTTTCGAGCCCGCGATGTACAACCGTCGTACCGCATATGGCTTTCTCGTTGAGGAATTCGCGAGTCTCGGCTATGTGGTTTTCGCCATCGATCATCCTTACAACACCGGGCCTGTCGAGCTGGCTAGCGGTAAAGTGTTGGGCGTCCCGCCCGCCACCATTACGGATAATCTCGGTTCGATCGACGTGGAAGGCTTTTATAAGCGGGTAGAACCCGAACTGGAAAAGCAAACCGCTGATACTACTTTTCTTCTGGACACGCTTGCCAGATGGAATTCGGACCCATCGAGCCTTTTCTATCGCCAGCTCGATCTTAATCGGATCGGTGCGATCGGACACTCATTAGGCGGTTCCGTCGCAGCGGAGGTTGCTGCTCGCGACCCACGGATTCATGCTGTCTTCGACATGTCAGGTCCGCTGTTTGGGCGGGCGCGAAAAAAGGGCTCAGCGGCAACTCTTTTCTTCATGACCGAACACATTTCTTTTTTCGACAGCACGGCACTGGCCAAAATGAGTCCCAATGTTCGTGTCGGTTCTGAAATAGACATGACAGTCATCAACGAGGCGTTGGCCATGATTTCCCGGCAGGGCGGGTACTATGCGGAGCTCCCGACAGAAAATCATTCCATCTTTTCCGACAGGGGACTCTTTTCGCAGTGGACGCGCTTCGCAGGCGAAGACCCAGCCGTTACGCGCCGGATGCACGATGCGATCACGCGTTATGCGGTGGCATTCTTTCAGCAGACACTGGAGGGCCGTCCTTCGCCCTTGCTCAAGGAAGAGCCTTCGCCGTTGACGGGGGTAACCTTTCGCGCAGTGCCCCCTCCGTCCTCCTCGCCACCGGCTTGAGCAGCCTCTACCGCACAATCATCGACGACACGCGATTGTTCCACGTGTGGCCGTTGCGGAACGGAACGTTGCGCAAATCGGCCACACTTCGGTTGATCCAGGTGGTTCCGTTCTGAAAGTTCCGGTCATTGAAGATCTGAACCTTGGCTCCGCCAAAGACCTGAATCGACGAGATGTTGTCACCAAAGTTTCCGGGCAGGCGCGGCAGACTGTCGCCGCCGCGCACGCAGAAATGGTTTCCCTGATACCCGGCCGTGGTGTAAAAGCACGCCCCGCGCCGCGGATTCGGCCGATTATTCCACCCGGGATTCCACGTCTGCGGCCCCGGCCCGTACGCCCACGGATCGCCCCGGGGCGGACTAGGCGGCGGTGGGGGCGGGTATTGCGCAATGGCGGATACAGCCCCGATCGCAAATACAGAAAAGACCACCACAAGAACGGCGGCAATGCGCTTCACAGGCTTCCTCCGGACAACTGGACTGCCACACGCTGCTGCGCGGCCATGCTACCGCATTTCCCCGGCCATGTAACCGGTGCGCCAAACCTGAATCGATGTCCCAACTTCCCCCGCAGCATCCCAAAAAGAGAAAACGCCCGGGCAATTGCTCACCCGGGCGGCTTTTCCCGTCAATCCAATCACAGTGCCGTCGTGATTGCCTTTACCTCCGTGTAGCTGTTAAACACATCCATGCCCATCTCGCGGCCCCATCCCGATTGCTTGTATCCGCCGAACGGCAGCGCCGCGTCAAAGACGTTGTGGCAGTTGATCCACACCGTCCCCGACTTGATTCGCTTCGCCAGCTTGTTCGCAACCGAGATGTTCTGCGACCAGACGCTCGCCGCAAGGCCGTAGATTGTGTCGTTTGCCTCACCCGCGATCCGATCGATATCGGCATCCGTGAACGGCACGGCACACACCACCGGCCCGAAGATCTCCTCGCGGATCACCTTCATCTCCGGATTCGTCTTCGTCAGCACCGTGGGACGCACAAAGTATCCCTTCTGCGCCTCCGACCGGCCACCGGCAATGGCCTGCGCGCCCTCGTTGAGTCCGGCGTCGATGTAGCTCGACACCCTCTGATACTGCTCCTCTGAAACCAGCGGGCCCATCTGCGTCTCCGGATCGAGCCCCGGACCCACACGGATCTTCGAGGCAATGTCGGACACGCCCTCGATCACCTTGTCGTACACCTTCTCGTGCACGAACAGCCGCGATCCCGCGCAGCAGCACTGCCCATGGTTGAAGAAGATCGCCGAAGCCGTTCCCGGGATCGCCTTGTTGAGGTCTGCATCCGGAAAGACGACCGCCGGCGACTTGCCGCCCAGCTCGAGCGTCACTTTCTTCAGATTTCCACGCGCCGCGCCCACAATCAGCTTGCCCACTTCCGTCGACCCCGTGAACGCAATCTTGTCGACCAGATCGTGCGCCGCCAGCGGAGCGCCTGCCCCTTCGCCATATCCCGTCAGGACATTCACCACGCCCTCCGGGAAGCCGGCTTCCTGGATCAGTTCAGCCAGCCGCAGCCCCGATAGTGGCGTCTGCTCGGCCAGCTTCAGCACTACTGTATTGCCCGCCGCCAGCGCCGGACCCAGCTTCCATGCCGCCATCAGCAGCGGAAAGTTCCACGGAATAATCTGCCCGACCACACCGATCGGCTCGCGCAGCGTGTATGTCAGATATTCGCCGCCGGCCGAAATCGGGAACGTGTGCCCCATGATCTTGGTCGCCCATCCCGCCATATAGCGAAACAGATCGACCGCCAGCGGCACATCGGCCACCCTCGCGATAGCGAGCGGTTTGCCGTTGTCCATCGATTCCAGCTCGGCAAACTCCTCGAGATGCGATTCGAGCAGATCGGCAAGCTTCCATAACATGCGTCCGCGCTCGGACGGGGTAATTTTCCTTTGCCACGGCCCCTCATCGAAGGCGCGGCGCGCGGCACGAACAGCGCGGTCCACATCAAGGGCTTCGGCCTCCGGAACCTGGGCCATGACGTCGCCGGTAGCAGGGTTGTAGACGGGAAGAGTCTTGCCGGAAGCGGCTTTGACAAACTTCCCGTCGATCAGCATGCGGTGTTCGGACGCGATGAAATTCGAGGTTCGTTTATCAAGGCGAGGATCAAGAGCGATGGTTGCCATACAACCTCCTTGGCATGAAGCTTTTTTCAGCGGAGACTAACTTACTCCTCATAAATGACGATTGGCAAAAGCCCCGCGCTCACATCCGCAACCGGACTGAACGCTGATTGCTGAACGCTCTACGCTGCTCTACTCACCCCATGTGAGATGGACACCCACTCGCGCCACCTGCGGCGTTCCCAACGTCAACACCGGGGTCTTCCCGACCTCTATCGTCCGGTTGCAAATGTTCTCTGCTGACGCATACACATCGAGGTGCCTTCCAATATTCCGCGACCCGTAGGCATCGAGCTGGAAATATCCATGCAGGAGGTACTGGTTCGCATCGTCGTCATACTGCCGCCCGCTCACACGGCCCTGCACGCTCAGAACGCCCCATTTCCGGTCCGAGAGCCGCACTTGCGCCGTCCCCATATTGCGCGCTACCTGCGGAATCCATTTCCCAACCAGCTGCGGCTGCTGTGCATATTTTGTAACCGTGGCATTTGCATATTGATATCCACCCACCACGCTGATCCACCGCGCCGGCTGTGTCGCAAAATCCAGCGACACGCCCCGGCTCTCGATCTGCCCCAGGTTTTCGCGAATCAGCAGCGTCTGCGTCGGAGTGGTCAGCAGGGTCAATGCCGTCACCGGCCGGTTGACCTGCGTCCAGAAATAGCTCACCCGCAGCGTCGATGCGATCTTCGGCAAATCAGCCTGTCCACCTGTCTCCCATCCGGTCGCCCGCTCCGAGCGCAGGTTCGGATTCGGCAGCGTGGTCTGCTGACCTACCTGTCCGGTCCGGTACAGTTCGTTCTGCGTGGGCGCGCGATAGGCACGGAAGCCCATACCGTTGACCGCCAGATAGGAATTGATCCGTCGCGTGATTCCGATTCGCGGATCGAATGGGGTCTCGCTGAACGACGGCAGCATCCTGCTCGTCGTCTTCGTATACTGCACCGCATCGAAATTCGAAAAATGATCCACCCGCGCCGAACCGCTCAGCGTCCACTTGTCCGGGGTGTAAAGAAGCTCGCCGTATACTCCCGTCTGGCGCTGCCGCGCCGACGTATCAAGGATGCCGCCTGCAGCCGTAAACAGTATTTCGTCGTCTGACGCTCGCACATCGTGCGTGTCCGCTCCGGCTATTACCAGCAGATCATCTCCAAAAGCGTGATGCCACCGCGCCGCACCTCCCAGCTCCGTCGCCGGATCGAACGCAAACCTCGTCGGCGTCTCAGACGCGCGCCCGCGGGCGATGCTGGAGAACGTCTGCCGATAGTGCTCATTGTCACCAAAGAACCGGAACACGAAATCCGACACATCCGCTCCCGCGATATATCTCCACAACCGCGTGCTGTTCACCTGGTACGGCGTGCCGTTGTGTCGATCTTCGTTCAGCAGGTTTCCGTGGAGAAAAAGACGGCCTGCCTGCTCCGGGATCTCCCCGAGCTGCCGCTCGATCTCCGCAAGCGCCGTCTGCGCATGAACATTGCTCGGCTGGTCGATCGGCCCCCGATATTGCGGAGCCACAAGGATGTAGCCGTCTGTCGCGACCACTCCTGCGCTGGCCAGCCCAGCCCACTTGCCTCGTTTCAACGTGCCCAGCCCCGAGGTATCCGTCGTGCTCAGGCTCCCATAGTTCGTGTTGACCTGGAAACCCGTCGCCCTCGGTCGCACCGGGATAACATCAATCACCCCGCCGATTGCACTCGACCCGTACAGGTCCGACGCTCCGCCGCGCACCACCTCTACCGAATTGATCGAAAGCGGCGGCAGTTCCTCCCAGTGAATCCAGCCTCCATACGGATCGTTCAGCGGCACATCTTCCAGCAACACCAGAGAGCGGCTCGCCGCCGTGGATCCCAGCCCCCGCAACGACACACCCTCGGTCGTCGGATTCGCCACCAGCGAACTCGACCGCCGGAACAGCTCGAATCCCGGCACCTGTCGCAGCTTTCCATCGAGCGCCGGCGATGCCGACTCCTTCAGCTGCTGTTCATCCACCAGGCGCGTGCTCGCCGGACTGTCCGCCGACGCCAGCGGCGAACGGAATGCCGAGACCACCACCGTCTCGAGCGGCCGCTCCAGCACCACCGTAAGCGGTCCTGGTCCCAAAATTGGCACCTTCGCAGTTACATAATGCGCATTGCGGACTTCAATCTCCGAGACCGCCGCCGGAACCTCAAACGCTCCATCTGCACCCGTCGTGGCAAGCTCTTTTCCAGCAGCATCTGATACGGTCGACCCCGCCAGAGGCTCACCGCGCGCATCGACCACCTTGCCCTGAATCTGTCCCGGCCCCGTCGTCTGCTGCGCAACCCCATAACCGGCAGGCAGCAGCAATGCCATCAAAACGATAAGCAGAAATCGTGGGAAACCCAGGCGCATAGCGTCGATTTCATCTTATATTCGGTGCTTCTTCAGGCGCGCCGCGCGCGCATCGGCCCTAGCAGCTGCACAGCTCTTCTGCTGTTCGCTCCTACATCGGGCAGTTCCGCCAGCAACTCGCGCACCGTCCGTCCCATCACCGGATGCACCGCCTCTGCTGCAATCTCCTCCAGCGGAGCCAGCACAAACCGACGGTGCTGCAACTCCGGATGCGGCACGACCAGCGTCGGTGAATCGCAAACCACATCGCCCATCAGCAGAAGATCAAGATCGAGTGTCCGCGGCCCCTTCGCAATCGCCGTCCTACGGTCCCGACCGAACGTCCGCTCGATCGCCAGCAGAGATTCCAGCACTTTCTCCGGCCCGTGGTCCGTCCGCAACCCAACCACCGCATTCACAAACGCAGGCTGATCCTTATGCCCCACCGGCTCTGTCCGATACAGCGACGACCGTGCCACGACGTCCCCAATCGTCGCGAGCGATTCCGCAGCCGCAACAACTGTTTCCGGGGGCGTCCCCGCTGGCGAATGGAGATTCGACCCCAGCCCGATATATGCGATCTGCCACACTCTATTGAGCATAGCCGCGAGGCCCGGGAATCTCATTTAGCATCAGCAAAGTGAGAATCGCGCTATTCGGCGGCAGTTTTGACCCTCCTCATCGCGGACACGTCGCGCTCGCCCGCCTCGCCATCGACTGCCTCCACCTCGATCGCGTCCTGGTCGCACCCGTCGGTTTGCAGCCCCTTAAGCACGATGCGGCCATCACCAGCTTCGAGGATCGCATCGCCATGGCCACACTCGCCTTCGCCGGCGATCCCCGCATCGAGATCTCCCGCCTTGACGCTCCACTCCCTGATCACCGCCCGAACTACACCATCGAAACCGTGTTTCGCTTCAAACGCACGCTCGCGCCGAATGACGAGATCTTCTGTCTTCTCGGCGCTGACTCCTGGCTCACCATCGGAAGCTGGTATCGCGCCACAGAACTTCTGATGGCCTGCGGATTCATCGTGGGCGCACGCCCAGGCTTTGATCTTTTCCATGCCGATGGTGTTTTTCCTGAAGGCGTTTCCGCAGTAGAACAACCCTCCGCCTACCCCGGCGCACGGTTGCTTTCCCTCCGAGACTCCGGCGGTCACCAGTCGCCGCTTTACCTTCTCACCGATCTCGCTGAAGACGTCTCCGCAACCGCTGTCCGCGACGCGCTCAGCGGGCGTCTGACAACCGATCCCGACGCAGTTCTCGACGCCGGCGTAGCCAACTATATCCATGAGCACAACCTTTACTCTGTCGACCCCTAAGGCCTGTTAGTAGCCCCGGGATAACTCCCATTTATATGTTTTGGATATAACTGGCGTTCCTGCGCGCGGGACGCTACCATTAAACCACCAGGAGAATAGATATTCCCCAGATGGCATCCAACGAAACCCGAAAGATGGTGTTAGCCGCTGCCAGAGTCTGCGAAGACAAGAAAGGGGAAGATACAAACATTCTCGAACTCGACCCGCTCGACTCTGGCTTCACTGACTACTTTCTGATCACCAGCGGCATCAACGACAAACAGACCCAGGCAATTGCCGACGGCATTGAGTTCGACCTGAAAAAGCAATTCGGAACGTATCCGAACTCAATCGAAGGTCGAAAACTCGGCGAATGGATCCTCATGGACTATGTGGACTTCGTGATCCACATCTTCCTGAGGGAACGGCGCTCTTATTACGACATCGAGCGGCTTAGAAAGACAGCCCGCCGCGTAGCAGCGCAGGACCTGGTGGCCGCGCTGACCAAAAAGACTATGGCTGCCCGCAGGAAAGCGGGCACTGCAACCATCGCCCCGGTGGCGAATACGGCTTCCCCCAAATCCTCGGTTCGAAAGAGGGCAGCAACTCCGAAAGCCGCGAAGTCCGCGGCAAAGAAAAAATCGCCGGTGAAGAAACGAACAGCCACTCCCCCTGCGTGAGTCTCGGTAGACTAGTCCATAGTGACTAATCCCGAAACCTTGCCCAGGCCTCCGAGTCTAACCGGCAGAGCACCTTGGTTACTGAAAAACTGACCCCCGGGGGAGCACCAGAATAGCCCTTTGCCCGAGCGTTCAGGAACCATTGAAGCACGTTGGTCGATTGGCCCTGATGTAATTTCCTTTGGGTTGTGCGTATTGCGGAGAACGTAAACGGCATGAACGAGAAAGACCCGCCAGGCGGCCCGGCCGGCTGTTCGGAAGAATCGCGGCAGAACTTCCCATGGCCAGCTGAGATGTGCCGCTACGCAATTGATTCGGCCCCCTGGCCCATGTTCGTGCTGGACTGCGAATCAAAGCGCGTCATCGAAGCCAACGATGCTGCTGTCGCCAGATACCAGATGACCCGGGATGAGCTCTACATGCGCGGCGTCGAAAAGGTGCTGCCGCCCGATCGCAGCCGCGAGCTCGACAAGCTGCTCGACGCGAAACTTGACGGCCCCCCGCTCGACACCTATTCCGAGCAGATTCTTCCCGATCGCACCTTGCTACCCGTTGAAGTCCGCTCCTTTCCCCTGCTCTGGAATGGCAGGCCGTCGCGGTTCTTCATGGTCCACGATCTCCTCGCGCGTCCTCCTCACGTTCGCGACCCGCTCCTCGCAGAAAAGCTCGACCTTGCAGGCCGCTTCTCGGGTTCTGTCACGCATGACTTCAATAATCTCCTCACCGTGATCCTCGCCGTTGCCGAACAGCTTCAGGAGGGCGAGGGCGATCCCGAGCAGAAGATCAACCTGATCGCGAAGACCGTGCGCAACGCGCAGCAAATGGCCCAGCAGCGCCTCAGCCTCGGGGGCAGCCAGGAAGCCCGGCGCGAAAGAATCGATCTCAATTCCGTCCTCGACGAACAGGCCGACACGCTCCGCGTGTTGCTCGGCAAACACGTCCATCTCCGGCTCGATTTCGGCTCCACCCTCTGGCCGGTATTGGCCGACGCGCAGCAGTGGCGCGAGTTGATCCTCAACCTCGCCGTTAATGCGCGCGATGCCATGCCTCGCGGCGGCAGCTTTTCCATCTCCACCCGCAACCAGGTCCTCGACGGCGACGTTCCCGCCCTCGCATTCGCGCGCGGACGCTACCTTCACCTGATCGTCGAAGACACCGGCCAGGGCATGACCGAGGAAACCCGCCTCCATGCCTTCGAGCCCTACTTCACAACCAAGTCCAGAAGCAGAAACAGCGGCCTCGGCCTGGCGTCGGTCTATGCCGTCGTCGAACAGAGCGGCGGCGCCATTCACCTCACCAGCGCGCCCGGCGAAGGCGCACGGTTCGATATCTACATCCCCGCCCTTAATGAAAAGGCACAGAAGACCATCACACGCGGCCGGGTCCTCCTCGTCGAGGATTCCGAAGAGTTGCGCAGGATGATCCAGGACTTCCTCACTGTCCGCGGATACGAGGTCATCGCCTGTGCAACCGCCGAGGTCGCCCTCAAGTGGGCGCGAACGCATCGTCGCACTCTCGACCTCGCAATCTGCGACCTCACTTTGCCCGATCTCCCTGGCGACCTGCTGATCGAGCAGCTTCGCGAGCGTCACCCCGAAGCCAGGGCCATTTTCATGTCCGGCCAGCTTGGAATTGGCGACGCAATCCTTTCTCCTCCCGGCGCTGACCCGCCCCTCTGCCTCGAAAAGCCCTTTAGCCTGCACCAGCTGGCTGCTGCTGTGGCCGACGCACTGGGTCCCAGTGCGGGCCCGGCGAAAGTTGACAGCATCCAGACGACACGTTAGCTTTGCTCTAGATGCAGATTCGCGTCCACCATCGTCATCATCACCATCATCGCGTGACGAGCGTGCCGGCGGATCTGCGTGGCTTGAGCTGACAGCCAAAGATCAAGGAATCCTGAAGAGCCCGCCGGCAAAACACTGGCGGGCTTTTTGCATTTCGCTCGAAAAGGTCAGACGAATGGCAGAAATCGCAATCGACTTCGCAAAAATGGACGGCCTGGTGCCCGGCATCGTGCAGGACGCCCGCACAGGACAGGTGCTCATGGTTGGCTTCCTCAATCCCGAAAGCTACCGGGCGACCCTAGAAACCGGCTTCGTCACCTTCTGGAGCCGCACCCGCCAGAAGCTCTGGATGAAGGGCGAGACGAGCGGAAACAGGCTGCGTGTCCTCGAAGCCATCACCGACTGCGACCACGACACCCTGCTCTTTCGCGTTGAGGTCGAAGGAGACGGCCTCGTCTGCCACGAAGGCACCGTGAGCTGCTTCACGCGTCCCATCGCACTCGCAGCGAATCAGGTCAAGGCGGTGCCCAATGGCCAATAAAACAATGAAGAAGCTCCGTCTTGGCATCCCCAAAGGCAGCCTTCAGGACGCGACCATCGCCCTCTTCGAGCGCGCCGGCTGGCGCATCTTCGCAAACGGCCGCTCCTACTTCCCCTCCATCGACGACGCCGAAATCGAGTGCATGCTCATCCGCGCGCAGGAAATGGCGCGCTACGTCGATCACGGAGTCCTCGACGCCGGCCTCACCGGTATCGACTGGGTGGTCGAAAGCGGCCTCGACGTCACGAGCGTCACCAGCCTCGTCTACGCCAAGCAGAGCCGCACCAAGGTGCGGTGGGTTCTCGCCGTCCCCGAAGACTCCACCTTCCACAAAGCCGAAGACCTCGCCGGAAAAATCATCGCCACCGAGCTCGTCGAAGTCACCAAGCGCTACTTCGCATCGAAAAACGTCCCTGTCAAAGTCGAGTTCAGTTGGGGAGCCACCGAGGTCAAACCGCCCATGCTCGCCGACGCCATCGTCGAAGTCACCGAAACCGGGAGTTCCCTCCGCGCGAACCGGCTCCGCATCATTGACACCGTCATGGAGAGCGAGACGCACCTCATCGCCAATCCCGCAGCCTACAACGAGCCATGGAAACGCGAGAAGATCGACACCGTCGGCCTCATGCTCAACGCCGCCATTTCCGCCCAGGGCCGCGTCGGCCTGATGCTCAACGTGCAGAAGCAGGACCTCGCCGAAGTCCTCGCCGTGCTTCCCGCGCTGAACTCGCCGACCATCTCTGATCTTTCTGATCCTGCCTGGGTCGCCGTCAACACCATCCTTGAAGAAAGCGTCGTGCGCGATGTGATCCCCCGCCTCAAGGCAGCCAATGCAACCGGCATTGTCGAATATCCTCTGAACAAGGTGGTGCTCTAGCAATGAAAGTGATCACCACTTCGAGCCGCGGCGCGCAGGCGAAACTCGATGAGCTGTTCGCGCGCCGCAACCAGTCGTATGACCGCGCTCTGCCTATAGCGCAACACATCGTCTCCGCTGTGCGTAAAGGAGGCGATGCCGCCCTCCGACGATACGCCGCGCGCTTTGATCAGCTACCGTCACAGTCACCATTACGTATCTCATCCGATGAGCTATCCGTAGCCTGGGCCGAAGCGCCGGCGGCGCT
>Ga0213872_10000915_pt1 | contig 21039 bp, 19 predicted proteins | sample VelepicomBERX_R2_FD_160071 | JGI IMG/M metagenome (GOLD analysis project Ga0213872, IMG submission 160071) | Rhizosphere microbial communities from Vellozia epidendroides in rupestrian grasslands, the National Park of Serra do Cipo, Brazil - RX_R2 | ecosystem: Host-associated > Plants > Roots >...
GTTGACGCGCTTATATCTCACGCCTAACCATTATCTACACGCCATGAAGATAATCGCGGGCGTCGACATTGAATCAAACTGGATATTCGTCACGGAAAGGAGCAGCAGCGTGGGAACCGTCGGCTCTCGTATCGAGGCGCTTCTACGCGATCGTTCGCGTGATGCGTTGTGCGACGATTGCATCGCGCAGCGCCTCGAGCTTTCGTCGCGGCAGCTGGGCTTTGATTTCGATGGGGATGAACGCACCGTCGATGTCCACGTGCGCCGTTTGCGCGCGAAGATCGAAGAAGAAGCGAAACTTCCGGCGATGGTACACACTATCCACGGCTTCGGCTACAAGTTCGTGCGCGCGTGAATGTGCTCGGCGCGGGCTGCGATGACGACGGCTTTTTCGGATCTCCGGCGCCCCGCTCTTGCAGCGCGGCGCCGAAGTTGGCTGCTGATCTCTAGTGGGCTTGCAGCTTTGCGTAACCGAAGTTCACGCTGAAGCGCGAGCACCAGATCGACACGCCGTGGTATTGACTCAGATCGATGTCCGAAGGTATGTCGTAGTTCTGGTTGCCGATATTCGCCTTCAGATCTCCAAGATCGACGAATTTGCCGCTGGTCACGTCCCCGTTGCTGTTAACGGACGTTGCCGCCGTGAGGTACACGTGGACAGCAGGGCCGTTCGACGTGCGAAAGTCGGTAAGACGCAGTACGGTTTTCCCGTCGTCGAGCTTATAGAGTGTAGCGGTTCCTGACGTGGGATGTGCGCCGTTTTCAAAATTGCCCGCCTGTACTGCGGTCGGTGCGGCCGAGGCGGTGAGCGGTATCGCGCTAGCGGCGAGCAGCATAATGACTGAGGCGATGCGCCTGATGATTTGCATTGGGATTATTCCTTTCGTTATGCGGCGCGTACGCGCGCCGGAGAATCTGGAGGCTTAGTGCTGACCCGATGTTGTGGCCGGGAACGGTTCGTCAATCGTCTTGTTGACGAACAGTAGTTCCGGGCGAAACGCGAGCCAAGCGAAGAAAACGAAAACTGCGATCGCGGCCAGCACGACCGGTTTTCGGAGATGGGTTAACAGTTTTTGCACCTATCGGGCTCCGTAGCATGGGTTGATGCCCGTATGATCGCAGCGTCCGGCGCGCGGTGCGGTAAGCGCAATTACATCTCCTAACCCAAAACGAGCGGGAGCATCACTCCTGTACCGATGAAGAACAACAGGAGTGCCGGCGCCGGCGAACCGGCGGGGCGGCGAAGCCGCATCCAGCGCCGCCTCAAGCGTTCGTCGATGAAGAGGTTGGCGAGGTGCCGTCGTTCGAGCGTACGGAACGTCAGCGCCAGCGCTATGCCGTAGATCAGGTGACCGATTAGCGACGGCACCTGCGCGTCAGCCGCTGCCGTCGTCCAAGTGAATGAACCGCCGAGCAGTACCGGAAAAAGCGTCAACGGCCCGAGGAACCACCAAATAAGGCCGTAGAGCGCGCCCCAACCGATCGCTTCGAGTTCCGTCGCTGCTTCGTAGTGGAAACATGCGCCGTAAGTAGCGCCGATCACAAACGAGATGCCGACATGAACGAGGAATCCGACCGCAATTGAATGCGCGCCAACGAGTTGTGCGACGCGCGTAAGCGCTCCGGTCTCGGCCATGATGATGCTGAAGAGCAACCCCGCAATCAGGCTTGCGGCCGCACCGCGCCAGAGAGACGACAGCGCAACCGTGCCCGACCCCTCGGCTTGCCTATTGAGCGGATCGGAACGCTCGAATAACCAGAGCCAAATGCTGTCGACTATCGCGTACAACAGGCCGACGATGAGCCCGTAGATGATGTGCCCGATCAGCGATCCGAAAAGCATTCCCGCATGCTCGGCGGTCCATTCGGGCCGGGTGCCCAAGAGCAGCGGCAACATCGTCAATGGTCCGACGAACCACCAGAAGACGCCGTAAGCTGCCCCCCACCCGAGACTCGACCCCAGCCCGCGAACCTCGCGCTGAAAGAGAAGCCCGAAGGTCGCCCCGATGACGATCGCGATTGTAAAATGAAGGACCACACCAACTTGTGGCGAGTCCGAGCGCACGATTCCAGCGATGAGCGGGAAGAATCCCGCCTGTTCCATCCACTTCCCGAATGCCCAGCCGCCGAAGATTCCGGCAAATCCGCCGGCGCAAAGCGCCCGCGCGATGCTAAAGCGGGGTCCTGACCGTGGCCCAGGCATCCGGCCCACCGTCGCGACGACTAACGCGAGCGGTACGGCCGCGAGAGACAGCCCAACGAGTGACGCAAAGTGCGCGCGCGCCACGTCGAGCATCGCGTTCGATCCGTGTGCGGGACCTCCGAGCGCTGAGGCCGCGCAGACGCTGAGCCAGACGACGAAGGCATAACCGAGCCCCCACACAAGCGCCGCGCCGGGTTCGAGCCGACGGTTCCCGAGCGCAATAGCAAATAGCGCTCCGAGAGCCGTGCCCCACGCGAGTATAACGAATACGTTGCCCGCAAGACCCGAGGGAAGCGCGGCAAGGAGAAGTGCGCCGAGCGCTCCGCCAATGGCGCCGGCGCCGATGCGAGGTCGCAGGCTCATATCAGTTCAATCGTCTGCACGGTATCGCGCGGAAAATACAGTTCCGCAACCCAGTCAACCAAGACACGGACTTTCCTTTCAAAACCCGGGAGCTTCGACAAGTAGACAGCTCGCCACATTAGCCACGCCAGGAGTCCGGAAAACCGCAGTTTGCGCCTCGTCAACGGTGCGCGAACTTCAGCGCAAGCCGCCTGGTGCCCGATGACGCAAAGCGAACCGCGCGCTTCGAAACGAAAGTCGCGCGGCATCTCGTTCCGCAGCACCGCGCGGATGTTGAAGGCGAGCGTCGCGGCTTCGCGCAGAGCGTGCTGCGCCGTCGGAGGGTAGGTCCCGCCCTCTGCAAGATTCGGAATCGCGGCGCAGTCGCCAAGTGCCCAAAGGCCGGTGTGCCCGGGCACCGACATGCAGGCATTTACGATAACGGCGCCGCGCTTGTCGCGAGCAACATCGAGGCTCGCGATCAACGGGTTCGGGGCCGTGCCCGCCGTCCACACCAACGTGTTTGCTTCGATTTCTTCGGACGGGTGTAACAAGACGGTGTCGGCAGTCGCATTCGCGACTTGTCTGTTCAGCTTGAACTGCACTCCGCGTTCGCTCATTCGTTCCAGCGCATATGCCGCCAGACTCTCGCTCAACTCAGGAAGAATCCGCTCTCGTGCGTGAACGACTACGACGCGAAGTTCCTCAGCTGCGAGGTGCGGGTATTCGTCCAGGATCCCTCGAGCGAAGTCGTTCAGTGCGCCCGCCAGCTCGATGCCCGCAAACCCGCCGCCGGCAACCACGAACGTGAGCAGCCGCCGCCGCACGTCCGGGTCCGGCTCACCCTCGGCGCGTTCGAAGAGGGCGATGACGTGATTGCGAATGCGGATCGCGTCGGGTAATGACTTAAAGTCGAGCGCCACGCGTTTGATGTTCTCTTGTCCGAAAAAGTTCGAGACGCCGCCGAGTGCGAGAATGAGCTCGTCGTATTCAAGGTACGAGGGTCCCTCTGCCGGGACTCCGGGTTGGAACGCGACACGACGGCTCTCGAGATCCACTTCACATACGCGCCCGCGCACAACTCGAGTCCGGCGCAAACTCGAGCGCAGCGGACTGCTGATGTGTGTCGGCTCGATGCTGCTTCCGGCGACTTCCGCCAGCATCGGCGTGAACAACAGGGCGTTTGAATCGCTGACCAGCGTGATTTCGACGGTGCGATCCGCTGCGAGCAGCTCCTCCAGCTTCGCAGCCGTCGTCATTCCGGCGAACCCTCCACCCAAGATCAAGACGCGCTTCCGGTCTCGTTCCGGCGCCGCAGGCCGTACAGGCCTCAAGCGCGCGGCGATTCGGCGCACCGTATTAGCGGATGCCCCCAGAGTCAGTCCGAGGAGTACCCACAAGATTAGCGCAGGAAAGGCCGCGCGCAAACCAGCTGCGGTCCACGCCGGGGCGGAGTCACGTACTGCGGGAGCGACAACGAGCTCGAGGATTGCCCAGAGCGGAATAGCAAGGGCCGCTGCCGTGAATGCGTTGTCGAGCCATGCGCTTCGCGGCGCTTGATAGTCCATTGTTTCTAACTCATGAATGGAATGACTTTTCACTTCGGATCACGACGACTGCAAGCGCCCAACCTGCGGACGTACGCGTGCGTACAAGATAGCCTTCGCTGGTTTTATCGTATACTTGAAATCCGGCGCTTACGGCGTCCTGGATGGAAGTGAACGTAAGGATTCCGGGCATGTCGATCTCCGATTCGTGTGTCTGGTTCAGCGCGTCGCTGATCCACGTTCACTATGAGTCGGGAGCGTAGGAGCCGCTGTAATGGTCACTACACTCGTGCGGAGATGCCGTGTTTTCACTCGCTTTTGCACTTGAGGGAACGCTCGTAGTCACGAGCGATTTAGAGCGGACTGCTTTCCGGCGTCTATGCGCAGAATTCATGACTCCGGCTGCGATGCGGATTGCCGAAGTCGACGTGGATAAAGCATTTACCGAACATCGATCGGCGTTCGAAGACGGTGGGGAGGCGCTTAACAGAGTGATCGCAGGAGCGATTCAAACAGCGACCGGCGTGGCAGTTTCGGACCCGTGCTCAGTTGCCGCCCGGTATCGCCACATCGCGCGAGAGGTCGCCGCCGAAAGTGTAGCACCGTTGCCCGGCGTGCAACCGCTGCTGGACGAGCTGCGGCGGCTCGCCGTGCCGCAGGCGATCTTAGCGAATGGCTTGAGCGGCGCAGAGTCTCGCAAAGCGCAATCACTCGGCTTTGAGGGTCCGGTATTGGTAAGTGAGGATATAGGCGCAAAAAAACCAGATCCGCGCATGTTCGCCGCCCTTGCGGAAGCGCTGATGCTTCCGGCTGAAGCGATTTGGTATGTCGGATCGAACCTTGACGTTGATATCAATCCCGCGTACGACTTGGGATTTACTGTCGTTTGGGTTGCACCCGAAACGGAACACGAATTGCAGCGGTTTGATTCACGCTTCCATCGCGTTCACCGTATTGACGAAGTGTTGGAATTGATAAAGGAACCGTACACGCGTGCAATGTTAGGGCTGCGTTACATCATGCGCAGCGCCCTCGCCTGGCGCCCCGGGCACTTCATTCCCGGCGTCGAGCCGGATACGAGCAATTGATCGTTACGTGGATTTTAGGTTATCGCGCGAGCACCATTGACTTGCCGGCCATGTGGAGGAACCCATCTTTGACCAAATTCGAAAGGTGCAACGTAACCGTTTCGCGCGTACTTCCGATCAGCGACGCTATTTCGGCGTGAGTGAGGTATAAATCGAGCCGGGTTCCGTGTTCTTCTCGTACGCCGTGTTCTTGCGCCAAACGTTCCAGTAGCCGAATCAGCCGCTCCTGCACTTTCAGATACGCAACTTCTTCAACAATTGCAAGCGCGTCATCACGCTGCTCCCGGAGATACTTTGCGATATTGAGTGCGAGAACCGGATGGCGCGAAACCATCGCGAAGATGTCTTCGGCGCGCGCCATGCAGAGCAGGGTCGGTTCAAGGCAGCGCGCTACCGTCGTGCGCTCGAGATTCTTTTCGTTGAAGATGACCTCTTCACCGAAAAGGTCACCTGGACCCAAAACAGAGATGAGAACCTCTTTCCCGTCCTCGGTCAAGTGCGCGATCTTGACTTTGCCGGACTTCACGAGGTAGACGATGCGGGCATCGTCGCCCTGATCGAAGATCGTCGTCTTTGCCGGCACCATCTTTTGGACAAAGAAGTGTTCGCAATTTGAAACGGTATCCTCGGAGGCGCGTTCGAAGAGGCGCGACCGTTTGAGATACCACAATTTGTTTTCCATACCTTACCTACGAACGCTTGATCTTCGGAATTGGATTATATCACCTCACGAAGCGCGAAGGGCTTGCCCCCCGGCGGGCATGGACGCGACGAGCCCACGGACGGAAACGCACGTTTTGCTCAGAAGGTCGGCGAGCCGAATCGACGTGTAAAACGCATCAGCAACCGTTGAGAATTCCGGAAACACCGGCAAGTGACCATCGTTCTGCGCTGCGCCCGAAACGAGCAGCGAGCAGAGCGCGAGCAGATCCTCCGAGGACACCTCTAAACCACGCTCATCAATGAGTGTCAATGTCTCACCGGCTTCGTCGAAATACATGCCGCAACTCGCGCCGTGCTCGCGAACTGCGTCCGCTATTCTTTCGACGGAATTTGTCTTTACGAAGTTCATGTGCAACCCGGCTTCTCGAAACGCTTCGCAAAGAACGTCTTCCAGATGCGCGCTCGTCATATTGAGGATCAACCGAAAGCCGTTTCGCTCGAGCGAATTTCCTCGAGGAATGGCTTTTGCGATCTGCTCGGAGTAAAGGGCGAACGGCTTCTCACGCGACTCATCGAGCGTCCCGATCTCGTCTACTGAGACCTTACGAAACTCGCCTCTTGCGAAAATGCCCTCGATCTTTCGCTGAAGCGCACGCGATGCGTTCATGCCGTTTGCGTCGACGAATTCGATGATGAGTGCCGACGCATCGGCAGGATCTATGCGAACGTATACGCCGCCTTGGTCGCTGCTTCGAACGGCAGCGCGGACGATGGGCATCTGGATCGGAAACGTCGAGCTGACATCGACTCCAACGCTCAAAAGCCCGCTGGTGAAAGAAGCTGCAACGACGCGCGAGGACTTATGGCCGTCACCGCCGACGAACACTGTGTTGCCACACTCGAGCGTTGAACCAAACGCTTCGCCTAGACGCGCGGCAAATTGCGAGTCGATTTCTATATTTGCGATACCGCGCACGCCGTCGTCGCAGAAGAGCGACTTCGGCCACACGAGCCGATGAACCATGGACATTGAAACGGTTGCTCCCTTAGCCACTTCCGAATGTGGCCAGATCGTGATTTGTCTGTTTACTGTTGCGTTGCTGCCGATAACGCTTATGGCACCGAGGACGGCGCCGTCTGCAATTGAAGCCCGTGCACCGATTCTCGTCGCGCTTGCGATCACGCAGTCGTGTACCGTCGCGCGCGCACCCACGTGAACGTTCTTCCAAAGCACAGCATCTTCGGTCTCTGCACTGCTGCAGATCACAACATTATCGCCGACCACGGAGCCGGCGAGACGCGCACCTGATTCGACGCAAACGCCGTTGCCTAAAACAAGCGGCGCCTCTAAGACCGTATTCGCGTGGATAACACAGCCGTCGCCGAAGCGAATCCCGGGCGCAAGCTCGGCGCCAGGTAGGTCCAGGCGCACCCGACCGTAAAGCGCATCTTCGTTTGCAGCCTTGTATTGTTCGAGTGTGCCGACGTCGCTCCAATACCCATCGACCTCGAAGGCACGGAGGGGACGCTTCTCGGCAAGCATCCGTGGGAAGACGTCCTTAGCAAAATCGCAAGGTTGGCCGTCAGGTATGAGCTCTAAGACCGACGGTTCCAGCACGTAAATGCCGGTGTTGATCGTGTCCGAGAACGCCTCGCTCCAGGACGGCTTCTCTTGAAAGCGCAGGATATTGCCATTGGCGTCGGCATCGACCACGCCGAACTCTCGAGGGTCGTCAACGCGACGAACTGCAATCGTGGCGTGTGCGCCGCCGGCCCGGTGGTCCTCGATGAGCGCACGCAAATCAATGTCGGTAAGCGCGTCGCCTGAGATGACGAGAAGCGAATCGTGAGCCAGAAGGCTGCGGGCGAGGCCAACGGCTCCCGCGGTCCCCATCGGCGATTGTTCACGGGCGTATCGCATCCGAACATCAAACGCATTTCCGTCCCCAAAGTACGACTCGATTGCATCGCCTTTGTAATGGACGGTCGCTACGACGTCGCTAAGGCCGTGACGTCGCAGCAAATCTACAATGTGGTGCATTACCGGTTTGTTGGCGATCGGGGCGAGCGGTTTGGGTAGTTCGAGCGTGAGCGGGCGAAGCCGCGATCCTTCGCCTCCCGCCATGACGACAGCAATCATGTCTGCGAGTGTGGCGAAACTCGAACGCCGTCGCTGTAATGGTGCTTACGCCGCCGCCCGCGTGCCCCACCTAGACTCGAGCCATGGTAACGTCCCTACGCGAGCATTGGCGTCATTACGTCATCGAGGCCGCGGCGCTCGGCGCGTTCATGGCGGTCGTGGGAATTGTGGCCGTCGCGCTCGCTAAGCTTCCCGACCCAGCCCGCTCGTTCATGACGGCACACGCGATGCTCCATCGCTTGATCTTCGGAACGGCGATGGGGCTAACCGCGATCGCGATCGTCTACTCACCTTGGGGCCGTACTTCGGGAGCGCACATCAATCCGGCAGTGACGCTTACGTATTTTCTTCTCGACAAGATGGGGTTCTATGACGCGCTCTTTTACGTAGCCGCACAGTTTCTGGGCGCAACGATCGTTTTTGCAGCCGTGGCCCGGCTTCTCGAGCCCGCGATCGCTCAACCGGAGATTCACTACGTCGTCACGCAACCGGGCATGTTCGGCCCGTTTGTCGCGCTCGGGGCGGAGTTTGCAATCGCATTCGTGATGATGACCGCAATCCTGCACCTTTCGAACTCCTCACGATTCGCGCGTTATACGGGATTGTGCGCAGGTGCGCTAGTCGCCGCATACATCACGTTTGAAGCACCGCTTTCCGGAATGAGCCTCAACCCTGCGCGCACCTTCGCCTCGGCGTTCGCTGCCGGCGATCCCACGGCGCTTTGGATTTACTTTATCGCGCCGCCGGCCGGCATGCTGACCGCCGCGCTCGTCTACGTGTACGCGCGCGGAGCGCGTTCGGTGCGCTGCGCAAAACTGAATCACCCCGCAACCGGAGAGTGCATATTCCGCTGCGGTTATCGTCAATCTCAGGAGCAACGCTATGCATGACCATTATGACGCCATCATCATCGGAACGGGAGCGGGTGGCGGAACGTTAGCGCACAAGCTTGCGCCGAGCGCGAAGAAGATTCTGATCCTGGAACGCGGTCCATTCTTGCCGCGGGAACGCGAGAATTGGGATACCGTTGCGGTCATGCAAAAGGAGCGCTATCACACGACCGAAGTGTGGTACGACCGCCACGGCAAACCGATTCATCCCGGTACGGGATACTGGGTCGGCGGCAACACCAAGGTCTATGGCGCCGCGCTCTTTCGTTTGCGCGAGCGTGATTTCCAGGAGGTTGCGCATAAAGGAGGCATTTCGCCCGCATGGCCGCTATCGTACGACGACTTCGAGCCGTATTACGCAGAAGCGGAACGCCTTTACGGCGTCCACGGCAGACGCGGAAGTGACCCAACGGAACCGGCGTCGGGCGAAGCCTATCCATTCTCCGCCGTGCCGCACGAGCCGCGCATTCAAGAGATAGCCGACGGCCTTACCCGAAACGGCTATCATCCGTTTCCCGTGCCGCTGGGCGTGCGCTTACATCCGCAACGCCTCGCGAGCCCGTGCATTCGCTGCAGCACGTGCGACGGTTTTCCGTGTCTCGTCGATGCGAAAGAAGACGCCGATACAACGTGCATCCGCCCGGCGCTCAAACACCCGAACGTGACGCTGATCACCGAGGCGACCGTCGTTCGTCTCACTACGGATGCCTCGGGCCGCATCGTCGACGGCGTTGTCGCGAACATCGAAGGGCGTGAGGAACGATTCAGCGGAGATGTCGTCATTGTCGCCGGCGGAGCGATCAATTCCGCCGTACTCTTGCTCCATTCGGCGAACGCCGCTCACCCGAACGGACTTGGAAACGCCAACGACTTAGTGGGGCGAAACTTCATGAAACACAACAACGGCGCGATTGCCGCTGTCGGTAGGAAGCCGAACCGCACGGTCTTTCAGAAAACGCTCGCGATGACGGACTTCTATTGGGGCGACGAACGCTACCCGTACCCCATGGGCAGCGTTCAGCTTCTCGGAAAGCTGAATAAAGATATGCTGCGCGGCGATGCGCCGCCGCTCACTCCCGATAAAGTCCTCGATGAACTCGCGACGCACTCGGTCGACTGGTTCCTAACGACCGAAGATTTACCGGATGAAGACAACTGCGTGCGCATCGACCGCGATGGCCGCATTATCCTCGACTACACCGAAAACAATCTCGAATCGTACGAGACGCTTTCCGCTCGCTTCACGCATGCGTTGAAATCGATCGACTGTGCGAATTCGATCGTCCCATGTTCCGTCTACCTGCGTAAACAGATTCCGCTCCAAGGAGTCGCTCATCAAGTCGGCACGTGCCGCTTCGGTAACGATCCCGCGAACTCGGTGCTCGATGAAAACTGCCGTATGCACGAGCTCGACAATGTCTACGTCGTCGACGGCAGTTTCTTTCCCTCGAGCGGAGCCGTCAACCCGTCGCTCACGATCATCGCTAATGCGCTCAGAGTCGGCGATCATCTTCTCGAACGTATGGGCGCGGCTGCATCAGTTCGCTTGCCGGTGGGCGCGAACGAATGAGGTGGCGAGTGCGGTTTACGCGTATTGGGCTCGCTCTTTCACTGCTTACGCTGGTTGCGGCATCACCGCCGCAACCCGCTGCCGAGGCAGTGGGTCCCGTCGCAATCACGGTTGCCGATCTCCGTCGTTCCGTAGCGTTTTACACGAACGTGCTTGAGTTTAAGGAAGAGTCCGAGAACGAAGTCGCAAGCCCTCAAATCGACGAGTTGGAAGGGGTTCGCGGCCTTCGGCTGCGCATCGCGCATCTAGCACTCGGCGATGAACGAATAGAACTCATGCAGTACCTCGCTCCCAAGGGACGCGCGTTTCCGGCAGACTCGCGCGCTAACGATCGTTGGTTTCAACACATCGCCATCGTTACGTCAAACATGAACGCCGCTTATGCTCGTTTGCGTGCGTACCATGTACGCAACGCATCGACCGGGCCGCAACGTCTTCCCGACTGGAACAAAAACGCCGGAGGCATACGCGCATTCTACTTTCGTGACCCGGACGGCCATTATCTCGAGCTCTTGCACTTCCCGCCCGATAAAGGACGTGCGAAATGGCACACCGGCAAGGGTCGACTCTTCATGGGGATCGATCATACGGCGATCGTCGTGTCGAATACCGGCCAAAGTTTACGATTCTATCGCGACATGCTCGGCATGCGCATTGTCGGCACGAGTGAAAACTACGGAAAAGAACAAGAGCATCTCAACAACGTTCCGGGCGCCCATTTGCGCATCACGTCGTTACGGGCGCAAGACGGCCCGGGAATCGAGCTGCTCGAATATCTCTCTCCTCGAGACGGACGGCCGGCCCCAGCTAATGAACGCGCGAACGATCTCGTGCATTGGCAAACGACGATTATCTGTACGAACGTCGACTCGGAAATCACACTGCTCGCAAAAGCGCACGTGCCGTTGATCTCCGGCGGCGTCGTCGGCGCTCCCATCGCGGATATTGCAGAGGGAGCCGTCGTCAGTGATCCTGATGGGCATGCTATGGAGCTTGTGCAACCCTGAGAGCGTACCACGCTCGAAGAATTTCGGCGACCGACCACGCTTGGGCGATACACCCGTTCGGCCGAAACGGTTCCGCGGCATCGGTGATCTCTCCGAGCGTACCCACGCCGTAACCCGCCACTTGCGTTCCAGCGGTTTGGAGTATATTCTGAGCCGCTGCGCGATCGCCATAGACGCGAAAGTGCGCGAGCGCATATGGCCCAAGAAGCCAAGTCCAAACCGTTCCTTGATGGTATTCACCGTCGCGATCGAGTTGCGCGCCTCCGTAGTATGGACGGAATTGTGCATCGTCTGAAGCAAGGCTCCGCAATCCGTGCGTTGTAACGAATGCGCGTGCGCATACGTCGACGACGCTGCGTTGCTGTTGCGGCGAGAGCGCAGTTTGCGGAAGAGCGACCGCAAAGATTTGATTCGGGCGAAGCGACGCATCGTCGCCGTTCGGACCGTCGAGCACGTCAAAGCAGTAGCCACGTTCGGGATTCCAAAAGCGAGCGAAATTCGCACGGACCTTTGACTCCAGATCGTCGCACTCGCGATCCGGCGTCTCGAGCATGCGGCCGAGTTGCGCGACCGTATGAAGCGCGTTTAGCCATAAGGCGTTGACCTCGATGGGCTTGCCCATTCGCGGCGTAACGACCCAATCACCGACTTTCGCGTCCATCCATGTCAACTGGACTCCATGTTCGCCCGCCGAAATCAAGCCGTCCTCCGGATCGCAATGGATGTTGTAGCGAGTGCCCTCTCGGTAGCAGCGCACGATCTGCTGTAAAACCGGGAAGAGCTGCTTGAGGGTCATGGCGTCGTTCGTCGCCTCAATGTATTGCCGGACGGCTTCGATGAACCATAGCGAGGCGTCGACATCGTTGTATTCCGGTGTCTCGCCCGCGTCGGGAAAAAAATTCGGTAACATGCCGCGATCGAGATAACGGCTAAAGGTCGTCAGAATCTTTGCGGCGATCGGTGCACGCTTCGTCGCGAGAGTTAGGCCGGGAAGCGCAATCATCGTGTCACGCCCCCAATCACCAAACCAGTGATAGCCGGCAATGACGGATAGAGCCTCGGGATCGCTTTCGATCGGGCGACGCACGATGAACTGGTCGGCCGCCAGCGTAAGACGAGCGATCCAAGGCGGCACATCGTCCGCGGCGCCTAGTACGTAGTCTTCGTGTACGCGCTGCCGCTCGCGTGCGGCTGCGCCGTCGAGCGATGCGCCGGGATCGGTGCTTGCCGTGAACGTCACGGTCTCGCCTTGAGTAAGCGTCACGAAGAACGTCGCAGCATGCAGATGATCTTCGCTGTCATCCAAGCCGCGTGCGCGTTCTTCAGCGAGGTCGTAGTTTCGGTACCACTCGTGCGCGGGTTCGCACGCTGCGCGGTCGGAGCGCACGGTAAATGAAGTTGCTGCATCGTATGCGCGAACGTGTATGCCGTCGGAGAGTCCGTCGATCGACATTCGCCAGTCGGCGGCATGCGTGTTGCCGTGGAAGTCTCGGTAATTCACCATTGCCTGCACGCGCAGCGAAACCGCTTTGCTCGCGCGGGCGAGCGTGTAGGTAACGTATGTTGTATTTGCGCCCTGCTCCATCCACACGCGTTTCTCGAGAAGAACGTCGGAGCACGCGTATGTCCAGGTCGGAACCGCGCCTTCGAGGTGAAACCGCTCGAGATAGCAATAGCCATCAGGCGCTAGTGTCCCGTCATGCCAACGTGTTGTTGCAAGAGAATACGTCGTTCGATCGTAGTCGAGGCTCTCGTCGAGCGATGCTAAGAGGACGGTTCGTCCGACGGGCGGCTTCAGAGCAGCGACGAGCAGCGCGTGATAACGCCGCGTCTGTATCCCCGAAATCGTCGCGGACGCAAATCCGCCCAGCCCATTCGTAACGAGCCACTCGCGCTTCGCGCTCGTCGCGAGATCTCCACAAAATTCGCGACCGAACGCGATCTCGCTCAGGGTGCCGCTGCTGCGCATATCGGTTCATCTTCCGGAATCTGCGACGCGAACAAGCGCGCGAGTCCCGGGAACGCTTCCGCATACGTGGGATGAACATGCACCGATTCGTCGAGCACGTGCCACGTCGAGCCGCATTGAATGTGCGCGAGCAGTACGTGGACGAGCTCCGCTGCCTCGTATCCGACCAGCGTTGCCCCGATGATTTTGTCCGTGTCCGCATCGATGACGATGCGATAGAAGCCGCGCTCTTCACCCCATTCGATCGCGCGCGCGACCGAGTCTAGGCGCACGGTCGCGCGGCGCGCGTTGATTCCGCGCGCGCATGCCTGGTCGTACGTAAGGCCCACGCGGCCGACCTGTGGTTCCGTGTACATCGCATACCCGAATGCGCGGTCGTCGCGCGTTCGATTGCCCCCGTCGAGGATGGAGAGGAGGCGCCGATGGTCTTCCCACGATACGTGGGTGAACGCCGGCTGGCCGCAAACGTCCCCGATAGCATAAACTCCGGCACATGACGTTCGAAATTGCGCGTCGACCGCGACGTAGCCGCGCTTGTCGAGAGCGATACCCGATGCACCAGCATGTAATGCTGCGGTATTCGGTTTGCGTCCGGTGGCGACCAATAGCTGTTCGCCTTCGACGCTTTCGTTTTGGGTTTGCACTTTAAATACGCCGCCGGCGTAGCTCACCGCGTCTAGACAAGTGTCCAAGTGAAGCTCGATACCGTCTTCCACGAGCGACTCTTGCAAGAGCGCGCTCACGTCAGCTTCTTCGTTATTGGCGACGCGCTCGTTACGATGAAATACGTGCACCGTACTGCCCACACGCGCCATGCCCTGACCGAGTTCGAGGCCGATATAGCCGCCACCGATGACCAGCAAACGTTGGGGCAGTTTCGTCTGATTGAAGAACGTCGCGTTCGTCAAACATGGCGTATCGGCCAGTCCCGGGACGGCCGGAATGTCTGCGGAAGTGCCGGTGTTGATAACGATGACCGGCGCGGTTACCTCGATACCTGCACCGCTGACGATCCGTTCGCCCGTAAACGCAGCCTCCGCCTGGATGACCTCCACGCCCGCTTCCGCAAGCCGGCGACGCGTGCCGTCGCTGAAGGACCGCACGATCGATCGAACGCGTTCCATCACTTGTGGAAAATCGACGTCGACGGTAGCGTCAACGCCGAGTCGCTTCGCTCGGCGCGCGCGGCCGGCGGAGTGGGCCGCGGCGAGAAAAGCCTTTGACGGCGTGCATCCGTTGTTGATGCAGCTTCCGCCTAGTTTGCCGCGCTCGAAGAGTGCTACGCGCTTTCCGCGCGTAGCGAGTTCCGTTGCAAGCGGTACGCCACCCTGTCCGCTGCCGATGATGATAACGTCCGCAGAATTCACACGCGCACCGGTTTGCGTTTGGTACCTAGCGAGTGGGTAAGGGGGTCCTTTGATTGCCCGCAGTACTCCGCGCACTGTCCGATAAGCTTTGCGACGACGCCGGTCCAACCGGTCTGATGACTTGCCCCGACTCCCGCGCCGTTGTCACCATCGAAATACTCGTGGAACGGAACGTAGGCTTGCCAGTGCTCGTCGTTCGCAAAGACGTCATGTGCACCGAACACGGGGCGTTGTCCACGTTCATCCCGCGCAAAGATGCTCATGAGGCGATGAGAAAGCTCGGTCGCGACTTGCCAAAGGTCGAGGGAGCGCCCAGATCCCGTCGGACACTCAACTTTGTATTCGTCGCCGAAATAGTGGTGGAACTTTTGCAAGGCTTCGACGAGCAGAAAGTTCAGCGGAAACCAAATCGGGCCGCGCCAGTTCGAGTTTCCACCGAAGAGACCCGTCGTCGATGTTGCCGGTTCATAGTCGATCCCGTACTCGACGCCGTCGAAGCGCAACACATACGGACGGTCTGCATGATATCGAGATACGCTGCGAATGCCGTGCGGAGAGAAGAACTCCGATTCATCGAGCATCTTTTGGAGAATGCGATGGAGCTTCGATGGGCCGGCAATTGCGAGCAGGCGGCGAGCACCGATTCCTTCGGTTTCCATGCAGGCAACGTTCTCACGCAAATCCGGGCGATTTTTGATGAACCATTCCATGCGGCGAGTAAACTCGGGCAATCGCTCGAGGACGTCGGGCTCGAGAATTTCGACGGCCATGAGCGGAATGAGACCAACCATCGACCGCACTTTGATCGGGATCTGTTCGCCGTCGGGAAGCGACAGTACGTCGTAGTAGAACCCGTCGTCCTCGTTCCAAAGACCATGCTCTCTCTCGCCTTCGGTCGAATTCATCGCGTCCGCGATATAGAGGAAATGTTCGTAGAACTTTGAGGCGATGTCTTCGTACGATGGGTCACGCTGAGCGAGCTCGAGTGCGATCGCGAGCATATTGAGAGCGTAGACTCCCATCCAGCTCGTGCCGTCGGATTGATTGAGATGACCGCCGGTCGGCAGCGTTGCGCTACGGTCGAAAACGCCGATGTTGTCGAGACCCAAGAATCCGCCTTGAAAGACATTGTTGCCGGCTTGGTCCTTACGGTTCACCCACCACGTGAAGTTCATCAACAGCTTCTGGAAGACGCGCTCCAGGAACAGATAATCACCTTCACCGCGCAGCTTTTTCTCGATTTTGAATACGCGATATGCCGCCCATGCATGAACGGGCGGGTTGACGTCGCCGAATGCCCATTCGTATGCCGGAATTTGGCCGTTGGGATGCATGAACCACTCACGCGTTAGCAAAATCAGCTGCCGCTTTGCGAAGTCCGGATCGATTGTCGCAAGAGGAATAACGTGGAACGCAAGATCCCATGCCGCAAACCACGGGTATTCCCATTTGTCGGGCATCGAGAGAACGTCGTCGGTGTAGAGGTGAGTCCACTCGCGATTGCGGCCGCTGCACCGTTCCTGCGGAGGCGGCGGTGTCAGCAGATCGCCTTCGAGCCAGTCGCGCACGACGAAAGAATAATGTTGCTTGCTCCAAAGCATTCCGGCGAGCGCCTGACGTTGAATCGAACGCATATCGTCCGAAAGCGGAAACGGCGTAAGCTCGCCATAGAAAGCATCCGTCTCGGCGCGCCGCTGTTCCAGCACGCGCTCGAAGCCGTCAAAAGGTTTTATCAACCCGCCGCGATCGCACAATCGCAAACGAACGGTCTTCGTTTCTAACGGGGAGAACTCTAAGGTGTAGTGTGCGCTTGCCTTTGTGCCGGTGCTGGCCGGATTCACGGCATCGCGCCGTCCTGAAACGATAAAATCGTTGATCCCGTCTTTGACGTAGGCTGCGTGGTTTTCGACCCCAAAGAGACGCTGGAAGTTCGTTTCGTTCTCGGTAAAGAGCAACTCCCCGCCGGTCTCGCAATAGAGATAACCCGTCCCAAGCGTCGGATGACGTGCCTCGATAACGGGACCATCCGCAATGGTACCACTCGAGAGTTGCGGTCTCTCTGCGCCCGGCGCCCACGCCCAGGTATTGCGAAACCAGATCGTCGGCAGCACGTGCAATGCGGCGGCTTGGGCGGAACGATTTATAATCGTGTAGACGACGTATATGTCGTCAGGTGCGTCTTTTGCATATTCGACGAACACGTCGAAGTACCGGTTATCCACAAAGATGCCAGTGTCTATGAGCTCGAACTCGGCATCGTCGCGCGAACGGCGGCGATTTTCCTCAACGAGTTGCGCGTACGGAAAAGCGCGCTGCGGATATTTGTAGAGCGCCTTCATGTACGCGTGCGACGGCAGACCGTCGAGGTAATAGTAATATTCCTTGACGTCCTCACCGTGGTTGCCTTCGTTTCCGGTAAGACCGAAGAGACGTTCCTTGAGGATTGGATCCTCGCCGTTCCACAGCGCGAGCGCAAGGCAAAGCCGCTGGTGATTGTCGCTAAAGCCGAGCAGGCCGTCTTCGCCCCAGCGATAGGCGCGCGAGCGCGCGTGATCGTGCGAGAGATACTCCCACGCTGTTCCGCCTACGCTATAGTCTTCGCGAACCGTGCCCCACTGACGCTCGCTCAGGTACGGACCCCAGCGGCGCCAATAGGCCACGCGTTCGCGATCGTCATCGAGACGTTTGCGCTCGAGCTTCGCGCCGCTGCGTTTAAACATGTTGCGCAACTTCACAATACGGTTTAATAACCCCGTCACCGTCCGTGAGCAGGGCGAGCAATTCGTTGAAGTTTTCGAGACCGACTACGCGATGCGTCAAGAGTTTTTTCAGCCACCCGGGCCAGGTGAGTTCGCATTTCGAAAAGTCGTTGACGCCCATCTCGAAATACTCGCGGTTAGCATTCACGGTTCCGACCATCACTTTGTTCCCGAGCACGAATCCCAAATTTATTCGGTCGGCCGGCACCTCGATCGTGCGACTGCCGCCGGTGACGCTCGATAAAATCAGGACCCCGTTCTTGCCGAGTGCTTCCATTGCGTCGAACACAAGTGGCGAGAAACCCGTTGCTTCAAAGATCATATCGAACGGCCCGAGTTCGGCGGCAGCATCGCGCAAAGAGAGCTGGTTCGTGCTGTGGTACGTTGCGCCGATTTCCTCGACGAGCGCTGCGTTAAGGTACGGCTGTTCCGTCTTGGAAAACGTGTGCACTTCCAGGCCTCGCGCGCGCAGTGCCATCGTTGCCAGCAAGCCGATCGTTCCGGCCCCAAGCACCGCGGCCTTGCGCGGGCGCCATACGCGCAAGCGTCGCTGTATTTCGAAGGCTTGCGCGATGCCTTTTTCGACGACGCTTGCGGGTTCGAGCAGAACTGCTACTTCCTTGAGCCCGCTCGGGACTTTGACGACGTATTCCGGGTCCTCGACGTAATATTCCGTCAAGAAACCATGGCGAAGATTGATCCCGCGTTCATAATATGTATCATCCGTCGACATGTCGTACGTGCCGATCGCATCGTAGAGGCTCGATCCGGGCCGTCGCACGGTGGCTACGACGTAGTCGCCGGGTCGCAGTCCGACCACATCCGGACCTGCCTTTTCGACGACGCCAAAGCTCTCGTGTCCGGTAATGAGGAAAGGGTCGCCCGACGGTGATGCACCATACTCTGCGGCGAGAATCTCTTTATCCGTTCCATCAACGCCCACCGACAGTACCTTGACCAGGACCTTGTTCCGGTCGCCCGGCGCAAGCTCAGGCTTTGGGACGCGTACCAGATGCGCACTGTTTTTGCGACCGGGACAGACTGCGACAGCCTTGATCTCAAGTGAACCATTGCTCTTCATGGCAAAAGCATGCCGCGCTTTTTACCGTGGTTATGTAATGACGCTTACTTCGCCTCGGCGAGTGCTACACGCCCCGCAGAAATGCGGGGCGTTCCTCTTACCGATTCACGAGTTCACAAGCCGAGTTCGGAGAGCCCTGGATGATCTTTCGGACGTGCGCCGGGTTCCCAACGAAAAAGGCGTTCGCTTTCGTCCATTCGGACATCATTTATGCTCGCCTCCCGGCGGCGCATGTAGCCCATATCATCGAATTCCCACAATTCGTTTCCGTAGCTTCGATACCACTCTCCATCCGCGTCGCAGGATTCATAGACGAAACGAACAGCCATGCGGTTCTCGCGAAAGCCCCAAAGCTCTTTGATCAACCGATATTCGCGCTCTTGCGCCCATTTGCGACGCAGGAACTCCACGATCGCATCTCGGCCCGAAAAGATTTCGGAACGGTTGCGCCACTGGCTGTCTTCAGTATAGGCAAGTGCGACGCGTTCGGGATCGCGCGTGTTCCATGCGTCCTCGGCGGCGCGCACCTTCGCGACAGCCGTTTCGTATGTGAATGGCGGAACAGGCGGACGAGACCGCATACTCATTTCTCCCTTGCGAACGATTTGATCTCTTCGATGGTGTAACGTGGCGTGATGTGTTGTGGACAGTTCCAATCCCAGGCGACAACTGCTAGCTCAAAAACGCGTTCGATTCTCGTACGACCTTCTTGTGCAGTGTGATCTTTACGGGTTACGTGAGCGAGGATCTTCAGTCGTGAGCGGGATGGATAGTCCATAAGGAAAAGCGCGACGCGATCGTTGTTGGCGATGTTACCCGTGGTTATGTACTGACGGTTGCCACCGTAATCGGCAAACTCGAGATGCGTTGCGTCGATCGCGCGCAGGAAGCCTCGAGGGCCGCCACGATGCTGAACATAGGGCCAGCCGTCGCTCGAGACGCTAGCCATGTAGAATGAGTCGCGGCTCTCGATGAAGGCCATCTCATCAGCACCGAGTGAGACATCACCGCTCTCGCGGGACTCCATCTTCGCATAGCTCGTCCGGGAGCCGTAGCGCTCTTGAAGAGCGCGTACGGCATCGGTGAAGGCGACTCGTGCAAACCCAGGCATCGCTACGCGGTTGCGTGAGCGCGCACCACGGGGAAATCGATCTCCGTGTCGGCAACGATATTGAGGTAGTTGGTGTAAATGTTGAACGCAATGTTGCCCATCACTTCAGCGATTTCGGCATCCGTAACGCCTGCGGCACGAAGGTTCTGCAGTTCGCTCTCGCCGATTTGCCCGCGATTGCGTACGACGAGTCCGGCGAAGTGGAGAATCGCCTGAAGTTTCGGATCGGTCGAGCGCAGCTCCCGAGCCGCTTCGATCTCTGCGTCGGTCAAGCCGGCGCCCTTTCCGATTGCGCTGTGAGCCGAGAGGCAGTAGTTGCACGAATTCAATTCGGCTACAGCGAGCGCGATGGCTTCGCGTGTCTTTGGCCGCAGCAAGCCCTTGGCGAGTGCGCCGTTCATTTGAACCATGGCGTTGAGCGCTGCCGCTGAATTCGCGGCGACACGAAACAGGTTCGGCGTGATGCCGAAGGCAGCATGAACCCCATCGAGCAACGCTTTCGTTTCGCCTTGTGCGGTCTTGGGATCGATTGTTTGAATACGTGACATTGAAGATATCCTCTCACTATTGTATTGAACGTTCGGTACAATACGGAATGAAAAAAAATGGCTTTGATTAACCGATCAGCTCCAGATACTGTTTTTCCAGTTTCTGGATCCGCTTTGTAAACACAGAGCGATCGTCGAGCGCCCGAGCCAAGACGAGCGCCCCCTCAATTTGGATGACCGTGTCGAAGGAAATCTCACGAGCTTTGCTCTTTTGAACGCCGGCATCGAGTAGCAAGCGCTCGAACCCGTGCGAATACAGCGATGCGGTTTCGCGCAGTGCCTCGCGCACTACGTCGTTGGCGTCACCAATACCAAAGATGTTGATCAGACAAGCGGCACGACCATTGTCGTAACCGTTGGCGACGTTGCGTAGTGCCGTCTTGAGTCTGCTTGTGGCAGGCTCCCCTACATTGACGAGTGGTGCGTTGACGTTGGATTTGATCCACTCGCGAGCCAGTGCGATCACCTCGCGCGCCATCCCATCCTTGCCCTCGGGGAAGTAGTGGTAGAGGCTTGCGCGCCCTAATCCCGTCGCTTCACTCAAGCGCGCCAGCGTGGCGCCCTCGTACCCGAAGGTACGGAAGGCGTCAAAAAGGCGTCGCACGACTTCATCGCGCGGGATCAGGGCGGCTGGCATGACAGAACCCACTATACATTGTATCGAACGTTCGGTCAAGACGAACCTGCCTTCAATTCTAATCCCAAGCGACGACCCAGCCGCGCGCGAACGCAAAAGCTGCAATACTCGCTTCTA
>Ga0213872_10000916_pt1 | contig 21003 bp, 20 predicted proteins | sample VelepicomBERX_R2_FD_160071 | JGI IMG/M metagenome (GOLD analysis project Ga0213872, IMG submission 160071) | Rhizosphere microbial communities from Vellozia epidendroides in rupestrian grasslands, the National Park of Serra do Cipo, Brazil - RX_R2 | ecosystem: Host-associated > Plants > Roots >...
GAGCGCCTGAGCAAGAGCGGGCAATGGCGCGCAGCTAGAATGCCGCGCCCGTCTCGCCGTAGTTCAATGGATAGAACGGCCGCCTCCTAAGCGGCAAATACAGGTTCGATTCCTGTCGGCGGGACCAGCGTCGGGCCTTTGCGACGCCAGTGCGCAGCCACGGCAGCCATGCACACCGATTCATAAATGTCACACGCTGAAGCGCTAGCCTGAGATTCATCTGGGCAAGCGCGGCGCGAGCGTTGGAAGTTGGCGCCAGGGAACATGAACCACGCAACTTCCAGGGCTGGGTGGCAGGCGAGCGCCGTGCGGGTCGGCCGCTGGACGCGGTCGGCGGTGATGGGCGCGACGGTCCTGCTGGCCGGATGGGCGCACGCCGGGCCGGCGATCAGCATCCCTGCGGAAATCGCCGACAAGCTCGCGGCCGGCGAGCCGACCCAGGTCATCGTCGAGTACGACACAAGCGCGATCGAGCGCGACCTGGCCAAACGGCGCGCCAGGCTGCCCCGCGGCGTCGCCGACGACGCGCTGCTCGCGGCGACGGCAAATAGCTTCCGGCAACTCAAGGACCATGCCGACGCCACCGGCACGGTGCCCGACGCGGACGTCGTGTTCGACTACAGCCACCTGCCCATGCGAACACTGCAACTGCGCTCGGCCCGCGCATTGCAGGCGCTCGCTGCCAATCCCTGGGTACGCAACGTCTATGTCGACGGCATGGTTCACCGCGTGCAAGCGGCCGACCTCGTCCAGATCGGCCAGCCCGCCGTCCAGGCAGTCGGCTATGCCGGCGCGGGGACGACGGTCGCCGTGATCGACGACGGCATCGACGTCAGCAACTCGGCGTTCGGATGCACCGCGGTCGGCACGCCCGCCGGATGCAGCATCGTGGCCGACGTGACGCTGGCGGCGAGCCCGAACACGGACTACGACCACGGCACCAACGTGTCGGCCATCGTGACGAGCGTCGCACCGGCCGCCAAGATCGCCATGCTGAACGTGTTCACGTCGTCGGGTTCCGCGTCGTTTTCCACGGTGATCCAGGGCATCAATTGGGCCATTGCCAACCGCAGCACCTACGGCATCGTCGCCGTCAGCATGAGCCTCGGAGATGCGAGCCACGCCGTCAGCACCTGCTCATCGGGCAACAGCTTCACCACGCCCGTGGCCAACGCGGCGAACGCCGGCATCAGCGTGGTGGCCGCGGCCGGCAATTCGGCCTACGTCAACGGCGCTTTCACGGCGGGCCTGGCGGTGCCGGCCTGCACGGCGGGCGTGATTTCGGTGGGCGCCGTCTATGACGGCAATTTCGGCGGATTGACATGGGGCGCATCGCCCAACCAGTGCACCGACAACAGCTCCGGCGTCGACCAGATCACGTGCTTCTCGCAAAGCGCGCCGATCCTGACCCTGCTGGCGCCGGGCGCCATCATCACGGCCGCCGGCCTCCAGATGAGCGGTACGTCTCAGGCCACGCCGCATGTCGCCGGCGCCGTGGCCGTCCTGCGGGCCGCGTTCCCGAGCGACACGCTGGCCACCACGCTGAAGCGCCTGACCAGCTCGGGCGTGTCCATCACCGACGCCCGCGACAACGTGACGACGCCGCGCCTCGAACTGGATCTGGCCGCGCAACCTGCCAACGATCGCTTTGCCTCAGGCCTCGCACTCAGCGGCAGCAGTGGCAGTACCACCGGCGTCAACCTGCTGGCCGTGGCCGAGGCGAACGAACCCGCCTTGGTGCAGGCCGGCAGTCCGCCGGTGTGGTGGACGTGGACGGCGCCTGCCAGCGGCCAGGTCACGCTCTCGACCACGGGAAGCAGCTTCGCGACCAGCCTGACGGTCTACAGCGGCAGCGCATTGACCTCGCTGGTGCCCGTCGTCAATGGCACGGCCGTCAGCACCACGGTTCAGACCTCGCAAGTCCTGTTCGAGGCCGCGGCCGGCACGACCTACCGCTGGGCTGTCGCCGGGGTCGACGGATCCGCCGGCACGATCGACTTGCAGTGGGGCCTCAACACCTCGGCACAGGCCGGCCTGACGACGACGATTTCGGGCGGGACCACCGCCTCCTCCACCTCGGTCACCATGCCCTATGTTGTCCGGGTCCAGAACAACGGGCCACAGTCGGCGACGAACGTCGTCCTCACTGTCGCGCTGCCCAGCGGCGCGACGCTGGCCTCCAGCACTTCGGGATGCACGGTCAATGGCGCTGCCGTCATTTGCAGCGCCGGCACGCTGGCCAACGGCGCGTCGGCGGCCTACACGCTGCAGCTGAGCCTCGACGTGCCGAGCAATGGCTTGACGCTCAGCGCGAGCGCCTCGTCCGACCTGCCATCGCCACCCGGGTCCGACAGCGACTCGACGCTGGCGGTGAACCTGGCTCCCGACGCCGGCGATGCGCCGCTGCCGACCTGGGCCCTCGGCCTGCTGGCGCTCGGCATCTGCGCCATGCTGATCAGGCAGACGCCGCTCACTGCGGCGGCGCGAAGGTAGCGGCGCGATGCAAAGCACCTCCGCGATGCCGATTCCATCGGGGTGTTCGCATAAACACCCCTGCCAATAGCGCCAGCAAAAAACTCGTTTATGCTCGCGCCGCCATGGCAAGCGAACTACTGCACAAAGACCTACAAGAGGCAGTGTCCAGACTCAGCGGACTGCTGAAGACGCTGATCCTCTCGACCGGCTGCGATCCCGCCAAACCCCAGGTCGTGCACCGCAAGTACGGCATCGACCGGGTGCTGTGCTGGAAGATCTCTCGCATCATCAAGGCGCCGGGCCCGGAAGAGGCGCTGCGCCAGCTGCCAGGCGAAGAATCCTTCTCGATCTTCACGAGCGCGGCCGAGCGCGCCGGCGCCCATCCGGCCGACGCAGCAGCGGCGCTGCAGGCCTCGCTGCAGCTCTACAAGGCGATCGAGACGCACGTCGGAGACAAGGCCACGCTCGAGCTCATGCTCGACGGCGTCAACCAGGGTCGCGACGGCCTGATGGTCAGCCGCAAGCTGGCCTTCCGCGGCAGTTCGGGCGTGCTGGGCGTGCAGGCTCGGTCGCGCGTGCAGATGCACCTCGTCGCCCCGAGCCATCGCGGACCCGGTCTCTACGACGTGGCCACGGCCGCCGGCTGGATCGACTTCCGCCGCCTGCGCCCGCAGGTGCCCTGGCAGCTTTACCGGCGCAAGCGCAGCGGCGATCCTGCCGTGGACGCGATCGAGCCGCTGGGCGACACCGCCGGCGTACTGCCGCTGCTGTTGCCGCAGTTCAGCAGCAACGTGCCCACGCTCCAGGTGATCGAGGACGACGAGCACACGCTCTACGAACTCGGGCCCTCCGCCGCCGGCAGCACGGGCGCGTTCTCGGTGATGTCAGGCTTCGTGCAGCGCGGCATGGCGCCGACGCCGGCCGCGCCGGGCAGCCATGCCGGCACGCGCTTCGGCGCGAACGTGCTGGCGCCGGTCGAGCAACTCGTCATCGACGTCCTCGTGCACCGCGACGTCGCCCTGGCCGGCAGCCTGGAAACATCGCTTTACAGCGCCGCCTTCAACGACGGCCAGGTCCACGACCGCTACACCGCCCTGCCGATCGAGATGGCGCGCGAAAGCCTGGGCAGCCCGCCGCTGCTGGCCGGCGCCCATGCGCCGCACTTGCAGGAACTGGGCGATTTCCTGGCGCAGCGGCTGGCGCAGCCGCTCGACGCGTTCACCGGCACGCGCCTGGTCGTCGAATACCCGCCCTTCCCCTGCGTGGCCTCGGTCGGGCTGGAATTCGCGGCGTAACACCTGCATACAGAACCCCAAAAACTCCCGTATTCGCGGGTTTGGCGGCAACACCCTGGCTTTTTGGACTCCCAACCCTGTTGCCAGCGGTGTATACGTTCGGTCTGGGCCCGCTGCATTGATGCTCCCGGCCTACAATTTCACCGACCGCGCGGCCGGCCTTGCCGCAGACATTCGACAGTAGAGAGTTCGCATCATGGGTTCGAAGATGAAAGTAGCGGGCTGGATGGCCCTCGGGGCTGTGGCCGGCGCGTTGACCACGATGCAGCTGCAGGCCACCGCCAGCAGCAACCTGACGCCCGACCTGCCGCTGGACGAACTGCGCCAGCTGGCCGCCGTGTTCGGCATGATCAAGTCGGACTACGTCGAGCCGGTCGACGAGAAGAAGCTCATCAACGACGCGATCTCGGGCATGGTCGCCGGCCTCGACCCGCACTCGCAGTACTTCGACAAGAAGAGCTTCAAGGAATTCCGCGAAGGCACGACCGGCAAGTTCGTCGGCGTGGGCATCGAGATCGGCATGGAAGACGGCTTCGTCAAGATCGTCTCGCCGATCGAGGGCTCGCCCGCCTTCCGCGCCGGCCTCAAGAGCGGCGACCTGATCACGAAGATCGACGACACGCAGGTCAAGGGCCTCTCGCTCGACCAGGCCGTCAAGCGCATGCGCGGCGAGCCGGCGTCCAAGGTGACGCTGCAGATCTACCGCAAGAACGAGAACCGCAGCTTCCCCGTGACGATCACGCGCGAGGAGATCAAGGTCCAGAGCATCACCGCCAAGCTCGTCGACAACGACTACGCCTGGGTGCGCGTGCGCCAGTTCCAGGAGAACACCGTCGAGGACTTCGCCCAGAAGGTCGGCGAGCTCTACAAGAAGGATCCGCACATCAAGGGCGTGGTCCTTGACCTGCGCAACGACCCGGGCGGCATTCTTGAAGGCGCCGTCGCCGTCGCCAGCACCTTCCTGCCCAAGAACGCCGACGTGGTCTCGACCAATGGCCAGATCGCCGACTCCAAGGCCGACTACCGCGCCCGCGCCGAGGACTACACGCGCGGCGGCGGCGACCCGCTGCGCAACCTGCCGGCCGCGATCAAGACCGTGCCGCTGGTGGTGCTCGTCAACGAAGGCTCGGCCTCGGCCAGCGAAATCGTCGCCGGCGCGCTGCAGGACAACAAGCGCGCCACCATCATGGGCGCACAGACCTTCGGCAAGGGCTCGGTGCAGACCGTGCACATGCTCAGCGAAGACACCGCGATCAAGCTGACCACGGCGCGCTACTACACGCCGAGCGGCCGCTCGATCCAGGCCAAGGGCATCACGCCCGACGTGGCCGTGGACGAAACCGCAGACGGCAACGTCTTCGCCGCGCTCTACACGCGCGAAGCCGACCTCGCCAAGCACCTCGACAACCCGACCGAGAACGCCAAGCAGAAGGCCGCCGAGGAAGCCGCCGACAAGGCGCGCGACGAAGCCCGCAAGAAGCTCGAAGCCGAGCTCGAGGCCAAGAAGGACATCAAGCCCCTGCCCGAATACGGCAGCGCCGACGACTTCCGCCTGCGCCAGGCGCTCAACCAGCTGATGGGCAAGCCCGTGATCGTCGCCAAGGCGCCCGTCGCGTCGACCGCGCAAAAGTCCGACGCACCGAGCAACTGACCCACCCACCCCTGCCCTCAACGCCCGGTTCGCCGGGCGTTGTTCCATCCATGGACGACTCCGCGCTGCTGCGCTACTCGCGCCACATCCTGCTAGACGAGATCGGCATCGAGGGCCAGCAGGCCCTGCTGGACGCGCACGCGCTCGTCATCGGCGCCGGCGGGCTGGGCTCGCCGGTGGCGCTCTACCTCGGCACGGCCGGCGTGGGGCGCATCACCATCGTCGACGACGACACCGTCGAGCTGACCAATCTGCAGCGCCAGATCGCACACGCGACGGCGCGCATCGGCAGCCCCAAGGTCGAGTCCGTCGCGACGGCGGTCCATGCACTGAACGACACCGTCAGCGTCGAGGCCGTGCGCGCCCGCGCCGACGCCGCTCTGCTCGACCGCCTCGTGCCCGCCGCGAGCGTGGTGCTCGACTGCTGCGACAACTTCGCCACGCGCCAGGCCGTCAACGCGGCCTGCGTGCGGCATGGCAAGCCGCTCGTCTCGGGCGCCGCCATCGGCTTCGACGGCCAGGTCAGCGTCTACGACGTGCGCCAGCCCGGCCAGCCCTGCTACGCCTGCCTGTTCCCGCCCGAAGGCCGCTTCGAGGAAGCGCAGTGCTCGACCATGGGCGTGTTCGCGCCGCTGGTCGGCATCATCGGCAGCGTGCAGGCCGCCGAAGCGCTCAAGCTGCTCGCCGCCCCGGCCACAACGAGCAGCCTGGCCGGCCGTCTCCTCATGCTCGAAGCCCGCCGCATGCAGTGGACGGAGATCGCGCTCCAGGCCGATCCCCACTGCAGCGTCTGCAGCACAATCCGCCCATGATCAAGAAGAAAGAACTAACGGCGCGCAACTTCCCGAGCGCCAAGGAATCGGCCGCGCTGCCGCAGCCGGAAGGCGATCCGAGCTACCGCCTCGCCTTTGCCGACGAAGACTTCCTGCTGCGCGAGGAGCTGCGCCCCGTGCGCATGCAGCTCGAGCTGCTCAAGCCCGACATCGGCCAGACCGAGCAAGGCGTCGAATCCACCATCGTGATGTTCGGCAGCGCACGCATTCCCTCGCTGGAGGAGGCCCGGGCGCGCGTCGCCAAGGCCGCCCAGGAGGGCGACGCCACTGGCCTGCGCCGGGCCGAGAGCATGCTGCGTATGAGCCGCTATTACGAGGAGGCGCGCCGTTTCGCCGCCATCGTCACGGAACAGTCGAGCCGCTGCGCGCAGCCGCTGTACGTCGTCACCGGCGGCGGCCCCGGCATCATGGAAGCCGGCAACCGCGGCGCCTTCGAGGCCGGCGGCAAGAGCGTCGGCCTGAACATCGTGCTGCCGCACGAGCAGCGGCCCAACCCCTACATCACGCCGGAGCTGTGCTTCCGCTTCCACTACTTCGGCCTGCGCAAGATGCACTTCCTGATGCGCTCGGTCGCGCTGGTGTGCTTCCCCGGCGGCTTCGGCACGCTGGACGAGCTCTTCGAGACGCTCACGCTGATCCAGACCGGCAAGAGCCGGCACCGGCCCGTGCTGCTGTTCGGGCGCGAGTTCTGGTCGCGCCTCATCAACTTCGACCTCCTGATCGAGACGGGCATGATCGCCCCTGAAGACGTCCAACTGTTCCGTTATGTCGAGACCGCCGAGGAAGCCTGGTCGGTGCTGGAAACGGAGTACGAGATCAAATGACCCTCAATCGCAAAGTCTCCCTGGTCGGCGCGCCGACCGACATCGGCGCAGGCGCCCGCGGCGCCAGCATGGGCCCCGAAGCCATGCGCGTCGCCCGCATCGCCGAAACCCTGCAATCGCACGGCTGCGAAGTGCTGGACCGCGGCAACCTCACCGGCCCGTACAACCCCTGGCAGCCGCCCGTCGACGGCTACCGGCACCTGCCCGAAGTCGTGGCCTGGAACCGCGCCGTGCACGAGGCGATGTATGCCGAGCTGAGTCTCGGCCGCCTGCCCATCCTGCTGGGCGGCGACCACTGCCTGGGCCTGGGCTCGATCAGCGCCGTCGCGCGCCATTGCCGCGATACCGGCAAGAAGCTGCGCATCCTGTGGCTCGACGCGCATGCCGACTTCAACACCAGCGCGCTCACGCCCAGCGGCAACATCCACGGCATGCCGGTCGCGTGCCTGTGCGGCTTCGGGCCCAAGGAGCTGATCGAGATCGGCGGCCAGGTCCCGGCGATCAACCCGAAGTGGATCCGCCAGATCGGCATCCGCAGCGTCGACGAAGGCGAGAAGCGCTTCGTGCATGAGCAGGACCTCGAAGTCTTTGACATGCGCTACATCGACGAGATGGGCATGCGCCACACGATGGAGCTCGCGCTCGCCACGCTGGACGCCAACACGCACCTGCACGTGAGCTTCGACGTCGACTTCCTCGACCCCGACATCGCCCCCGGCGTCGGCACCACCATCCCCGGCGGCCCGACCTACCGCGAGGCGCAGCTGTGCATGGAAATGATCGCCGACACCGGCCGGCTCGGCTCGCTCGACGTCATGGAGCTGAACCCGGCGCTCGACGTGCGCAACAAGACCGCGCTGCTGGCCGTGGACCTGATCGAGTCCTTGTTCGGCAAATCGACGCTGATGCGCAAGTAAGGCGCTAACCCGATGTTCAAGCGCATCCTGATCGCGGCCGCCTTGGCCGCCGCCGGCACGGCCCATGCCGCCCTGCCCGTCTGGGGCTACCAGGTCGTCCACAGCTATCCGCACGACCCTGGCGCCTTCACCGAAGGCCTGTTCTGGCGCGACGGCTACCTGTACGAGAGCACCGGCCTCGAAGGTGCCTCGTCGCTGCGCAAGGTCGAGCTGCAGACCGGCAAGGTCGTTCAGGGCGTGCGCCTGCCCGACAGCATCTTCGGCGAGGGCATCGTCGACTGGCAGGACAAGATCGTCGGCCTGACCTGGAAGAGCCAGATCGGCTATGTCGTCGCCTTCGGCGATTTCGCGTTCAAGGGCAAGTTCCAGTACAGCGGCGAGGGCTGGGGCCTGACGCGCAACGACAAGGAGCTGATCCAGAGCGACGGCACCTCCGCGCTGCGCTTCATCGACCCCGAGACCCTGCAGGAAACGCACCGCGTCGAGGTCACGGCCGAGGGCAAGCCCGTCACGCAGATCAACGAGCTCGAATGGGTCGAGGGCGAGGTCTACGCCAACATCTGGCAGACCGACCGCATCGCCCGCATCGACCCCAAGACCGGCCATGTGCTCGGCTGGATCGACCTCGCCGGCCTGCTGCCCGAGAGCGAACGCAAGGTCGGCCCCGTCGACGTGCTCAACGGCATCGCCTACGACGCCAAGGCCAAGCGCCTCTTCGTCACCGGCAAGCTCTGGCCCAAGCTCTACGAGATCAGGCTCGTGCGCAAGAAATGAGTGAGCTTCTGGTCGAGGTCCTGCGCGGCGGCGAGCTCGAATCGAGCCACGTCGGCGCGCTCGCCATCGTCGACGGCGACGGCGGCCTCGTGCTGAGCCTGGGCGACGTCGACGCGCGCGTGTTCCCGCGCTCGGCCGTCAAGCTGCTGCAGGCGCTGCCGCTCGTTGAAAGCGGCGCAGCCGACCGGCTCGGCCTGACCGACGCCGAACTGGCCATCGCCTGCGCCTCGCACAGCGGCGAGCCCGAGCATGTGGCCACCGCGGCCGGCATGCTGGCCAAGGCCGGGCTCGATGTGAGCGCGCTCGAATGCGGCACGCAATGGCCTGGCCGCGAGCCGGTGCTGCGCGGCATGGTCGAGCGCGGCGAGCAGGCAACGCCGCTGCACAACAACTGCTCCGGCAAGCACGCGGGCTTTGTCTGCGTGGCCTGCCAGCTCGCGCTGGCGCGTGAGACCGACGCTCGCGATTTCGCGCGTGGCTATGTCGAGGCCGAGCACGCCGTCATGCGCGAAGTCGGCGCGGCGCTCTCGGCCGCCACGGGCAGCGATATCGACGTCGCTCCGCGCGGAACCGACGGCTGCTCGATCCCCACGTACGCGCTGCCGCTGCGCGCGCTCGCCCTCGGCTTTGCGCGCGCCGCGACCGGCCAGGGCCTGAGCGCCGGGCGCGCCAGCGCAGCGCGCCGTCTGCGTGCCGCCTGTGCGACGGCGCCCTTCATGGTCGGCGGCACCAAGCGCTTCGACACGCTCGTGATGCAGGCGCTCGGCGAATCGGTGTGCTGCAAGGTCGGCGCCGAAGGTGTCTACTGCGCCGCGCTGCCGACGCTGGGCCTGGGCGTCGCGCTCAAGATCGCCGACGGCCAGGTCCGCGGCGCCGAGGCCGCGATGGCCGCCGTCATCGAGGCGCTGCTGCCGCTCGACGACGCGCAGGCAGCGCTGCTCGCCAGCTACAGCCAACTGCAGTTGCACAACTGGCAGGGCCGTCTGGTCGGCGAGGTGCGTGCCGCGCAGCGGCTGCGTGCCGCCTTGGCGCAGGTGGCCGCGAGCCGCTAGACACGGCAACGCTTCGGCACACGCCGAAGCATCGCGCGACCGCGCCGCCGCACAGTGTGGGCATCGCCGCCGCGCTAAGCTGAACCCATCATGACCATCGCGCCTCATGAGCCCCGTCTTGCCCGCATCGCCGCGGCCATCGCCGATCCGGCCCGTTCGCGCATGCTGGCCTACCTGCTCGGCGGCGAATACGCCAGCGCCGGCGAGCTGGCCCGCGCCGCGTCCGTCGCGCCGGCCACGGCCAGCGGACATCTGCGCAAGCTGCTCGACAACGGCCTGGTCGACTGCGAGCAGCGCGGCCGGCACCGCTACTTCCGACTGGGCGGGCCCGAGGTTGCGCATGCGCTCGAAGCGCTCGCCCTGGTGGCCGAGCGCGGCACGCACGAACGCGTCTGGGTCGCGCCCGAGCGCCTGCGCCTGCGTGAGGCGCGCTGCTGCTGGGGCCATCTCGCCGGACGACTCGGCGTTCGGCTGCACGACACCCTGCAGTCACGGCAAGGCCTGCGCGCCGTCAGCGGCGGCTTCGAGCTCACGCCGGCCGGCAGCGACTGGCTTGGCGCGATGGGCCTGCAAGCGCCGGCGCCGAGCACGCAGCGTCGCTATGCCTACGCGTGCCTCGATTGGTCCGAGCGGCGCGACCACCTCGCCGGCCAGTTGGCGGAGGCGATCCTGGCGCACTGGCTCGCGCGCGACTGGGTGCGCCGCGGCGCCGGTCGCGCCGTCGAGCTCACGCCGCTGGGCGCGCGCGAGCTCGTGCCGCAGCTGGCCTAGACGCCCGATCCCGCCTCGTAGATCACGAAGCGCTTGGTCGTCGTCTCGACGACTTCCCACGTTCCCTTAAAGCCGCGCGGAATGACGAAGCTGTCACCGGCCGCCACGGTGAAGGACTGCCCGGCCGCGTCGGTCACGATGCTGCGGCCTTCGAGCATGTGGCAGAACTCTTCCTCGGTGTAGGCGATGCTCCACTTGCCGGGCTCGCTGCGCCAGACGCCGACGAAGAACTGCTTGCTCGGATCCTCGTAATGCAGCCAGACGGTCTGCTTCGGGTTGCCCTCCAGCAGTTTCTCGGGCGCGAGAAAGTATTCGTCGGGAGCGACCGCGGGGTCGAGCTTGAGCAGCGTGGGCGAGGACATGGCCGATTCTAGAATTCCGCCATGCCTGCGCCGCCGCCCGTTTTCCTTGTCTGCCTGTGCGCGGCCTGGTGCCGGCTCTGCGACGAATACCAGCCCATCTTCGAACGCATCGCCGCCGAACTCCAGACCGCCGCGCCGCAGTTGGTGGCACGCTGGATCGACATCGAGGACGAGGCCGATCTCGTCGGCGATCTCGACATCGAGACGTTTCCCACCATCGTCATCGCCGGCCCCGATGGCGTTCGCTTCGCCGGCCCGCTGACGCCGCAGGAAGACACCTTGCGGCGGCTCGTCGCGCACGCCATCGCCAAGGCCGAATCCGGCGCGACGTGGCCTGCCGTGGCGAACGAATTCGCCGAGTTCGCGTCCCGGCTCCAGGCGGGCCTAACGCCGAGGCCCAGCGCATCCGCCTAGTCGCAAGCCCGCGACAGCCCACCCGCGGAACCGCGCTTTTCACCGAGGCGCTTGTCTGCGACCATCGGCGCGCGCCTTTTGACAACAACGAAGAGGAGACCCCTATGAACCGTTTGCTCGTATCCGTTGTATGCATGGCCGGCCTCACCTGGATCACGCTGATGGGCGCCAGCCTCATCCGCGTGAAAGGCTGGACACCGAGCGGCATGCTCCTGGCCTTCGGCAATCGCGACAAGCTGCCCGACCCCAGCGCCTTCGCGGGCCGCGCGGAGCGCACCGCACGCAACACGCTCGAGAACTTCGTCCTGTTCGCCGCGCTCGCGCTGGTGGCTCAGGCAGCCGGTGCTGCCAACGAGCACGTCATCTTCGGCGCCAACTTGTTCCTCTGGGCGCGGCTGCTCTACATCCCCGTGTATCTCGCGGGCATCGCGTACCTGCGCACCGCCGTCTGGGCCGCGAGCATCGTGGGCCTCGGGATCATGCTGGGCGGCATGTTCTAGTGTTTCCGCTCGTCGAGCGCCTGGGATGACGACGGTCGGCGCCAGAGCCCATCATCGGCCGGACATCCAGGGCCTGCGCGCCATCGCCGTCATCCTCGTGGTTTCGTTCCACGCCGGCCTGCCGCTGCCCGGCGGCTTCGTCGGTGTCGATGCCTTCTTCGTCATCTCGGGCTTCGTCATCACGGCGATGCTGCTGCACGAACAGGCCTCGAGCGGCCAACTGAACCTGCGGCGCTTTTACATCCGACGATTCAAGCGCCTGGTCCCGGCGCTGTCGGCGATGGTCGCCTCGACGGTATTGATCGCCGTATTCGTCCTTTCCCCGACGGGCACGCAGCAGATTGCGGCCAAGACCGCGATCGGCGCCCTGCTGATCGTCGCCAACCAAGTCATCGCAACGACGACCGGGGCTTACTTCGACCTTCCGGCGCGCGCGAACCCGCTGCTCAACACATGGTCGCTGTCGGTGGAGCAGCAGTTCTATCTGGTCTTCCCGCTGCTGCTCGGCGGCTGCTGGGCAATCGCGCGACGCTCGCGATTCGCTGCCTACGCCGCGCCGGCCTGCATCGTGCTGCTGGCTTCACTCTCGTTCGGGCTGGCGGTGCTTGGTTCGACCAGTGCGGCGCCGGCGAAGTCCTGGTGGCTCGGCTTCTACAGCCCGGTGCCTCGGGCCTGGGAATTTGCGATCGGCACACTCATCGCACTGGCTGGTTCGCGCTTCGCCATGCACGCGAAGGCCGCGCGATTTGCAGCCCTTGCGGGCCTGGCGGCGCTGCTGGCTTCGGCATGGATGATCTCGGAAGCAACGCCCTTCCCCGGGCCATGGACCGCGATGCCCGTGGCGGGCGCCGGCTTGATGATTGCGGCCGGCCAGGGCGGCGACAACTTGCTGTCGCGCGTCCTGTCCAGCAGGCCCATGGTCGGCATCGGCGACTGGTCCTACTCGATCTATCTCTGGCATTGGCCATTGATCGTCTTTGCGCGAACGCTGTGGCCGCGAGAACAGCGCATGGTGCTGGCAGCCCTTGCCCTGGCCATCGCGGTCGCCATTGTTTCGTACTACCTCGTCGAAAAGCCGATGCGCACGGCATCGAAGCTCGGCGACCCGCGCCTGGCCGCGACTGCAGCCATCATGCTGGCCGTCCCGCTGGCGATGGCAGCAGGCCTGGGCATCGCCGCGCGCAGCTTCTTCTGGCACGACGCGCTGCTCGCCAGGATGGAGGTGATCCGGTCGCTTCCGACAGGCTGGGGCGATCCTCTATGCGTTTCCCGTGTGCCGGTCGACCAGCGGGACGTTCAGGCATGCCGCTGGCATGGCAGCGCCAAGGGAGAGCCGGTCTACCTGATTGGCGACTCCAATGCCATGCAGTTCAGCGACGCCGTTCGCGAGGCGGGTGCAACGCTGGGGCGTCCGGTCACGGCGCTCGGCAGCGACGGGTGCCCCTTCATCGATGTCTATTTGCGGCGGCAGTCCGACCCGCGACTGCTTGCCCAGTGCCGCGCGGACTACATGGCGCTGATGGATTGGTTGGAGCGGCAGCCTGCCGGCGACGTGCTGATCGCTTCCGTCGATCGCTACTGGCGCGACCCCGACTACGTGATCAGCCGAGATCTCGACCCGAGCCGTGCCAATCCGCAGGCCAACGCCGAGGCGCTGAACGCAGGCTTGATCCGCACCATCCGGGCGCTGAAGGCCGCGGGCCATGCCGTGACGCTGATGCAGACGATTCCTCACTTCGTTGTCCCGCCCTACACCATCGAGCAGACGATTTGCTCGGGCTGGAGCGTGATCGCGGGATCCTGCCAGCCGCCCTACGTCGAGATGCCTCGCCAGTTCGCGGACGAACTCCAGGCGGCATCGCGCCGCGGCATCGTGGCTGCCGCAGCTGCAACGGGCGCGCGGGTGTTCGACCTGCGCGATTTCTTTTGCTCGGCGACCCTGTGCACAACCCGCCATCGCGGGGAGATCGATCTCTACATGCTCGACGGCTATCACCTGAACGCGACGGGCTCTCGCCTGCTGCAGAACGCATTCGTCAAGGAACTGGCCACAGCTCCATTGCGTGAGTCGGATCCGGCCGATTAGCCCATATCGGGCACACTCGCACGCTGCATCAAGAGCGCTTGTTGCGCTGTCGCTCTCGCAACATGAACAGGTAGAGCCCTTCGACCTTCTCGCGCGCCCACGGCGTCTTGCGCAGGAACTTCAGGCTCGACTTGACGCTCGGCTCGAAGGCAAAGCAGCGCAGCGGAATGCGTGCGTCGAGGCCATCCCATCCGTATTCGTCGTGCAGCGCGGTCACGATGGTTTCCAGCGTCAAGCCATGCAAGGGGTTGCGGGGCTGCGCGGGCGGCGGCGATGGCGGGCTTGCTTCGAGCATCGGGCAATTGTCGCTGACGACCTCAGGCGGACGACTCAGAACTCGTCCGGGCAGCGTGCATTGGCCGTGAAGGACTACGCTCTCCGAGCTGCGCTCGGGACGCGAATCCGCACCGCCGCTCTTCGATGCGTCGCAGAATGTTTCGACGCCCTGGGTGCATTTCAGCGAGACAGGGCACGCCGTGAATGTCTCGCCCGCAACGCCCGACCAGGACTGGAATCGCTATGGCGGGCTGCTGGAGTGGCTCGAGACAAATGGGCGCAGCTCGCATCGCTCGTCTAGAAAGCCCCAGGTCATTGAGACCTTACGACTGAGCGGAACGCTGGCTATTTCCTCGCCTGCCTGGTCGTCCCGATGCAATGCGCGATGCCCGCGGACCGAGATCCACCTCGCCAGCGGCTGCCCAGTCGGTTCAAAGCCCGGCGTAGAAAATGAATCCCTTGGTCCAAACGATCTTGTCGTCACCCGCGACCTTCCAGTAGACGGTCGCGTTTACATCGTAGGGAAGCAGCCCGCTTCCCTTCTGAAAGAACGTTGCCCTCATGATTGTCGGATCAGCGTCGCACGCCGTTGCCGCTCCAAATCCATCACGTGACAACGCTTGCGTCAACGCCGCTGCAGGGGTGCCCGGAGGGAATTGCAGCTCGAGACGAGCCGACAGTTCCGGCGAAACCGCAAGCTTCGAGCGCGCTATCTGCGCCCGCTCCGAGTCATTGCGAGCGGGACAGGCCGAGCCCCAACCGCTGCCAGCAGTTGCATGCGCCAAGAGTGCCGGGAGTTCTCGGGGTGCAGCACAACCGGCGACGACGACAGACAGGACAAAAACACCGCCGAGGCAAGCACGTTGCCACCTCGCGTTCAACTCGGATCCGTTTGATCGATGCACGCGGGCTCCCTTGAAATTTCGCCGGATTCGGGCCATCCAAAAGCAATCGCCTGAGATGGCCTGGGTGAGGCCGCCTCAAGGCGATCGACTACACGCCAGTCAATTTTCATCTTGACTGGTCGCCAGTGGAGAGCTGTCACGTTGATCGGTTGGAACGTCCATGCTCGACAGCCGACTTTTCAACCATGCGATCCGGCGCACTATCGCTTGTCAAGATCCACCCAGAGTTCGAAGTTCACATCCGTTCCCTTGAGTTCCGGCGGCGGCGGCGGGTAGTTGCCTGACTCGACCGAGTGCACGGCAGCGCGATCGACAAGACCCATCCCGCTGCCAACGACGACATGCACGTTTACAGGCGTTGTGCCGTGCAGCGTGAAGTTGATTCGCGTGCGCCCCTTGAAACCGACTGCTGCAGCGGCCGCTGGATAGACAAACGCGGCCTGCGCAGCGGCGTAGACACGCGCCCGGTACTCGGGTGTCGGGCCCGCTGGTGCCGGCGCCGGCGGCATGGGCGGCGGCGTCGGCGCGGCGACCGGAATGGCCGCAGCTGGCGGTGCCGGCGGCAGACTGGGCGCGAGCACGGGCGCGGGCGTCGGCGCGGGTGCAGGCTCCGGTGTCGGCTCGGGCGGCGGCGCGGGGGCCGGCTGAACGCGCACATGTTGCGGCGTCGGCACGGGCGGCGGCGGCGCGATTTGCGGTGGGGGCGGCGGTGCCTGCGGTTCGGGAGCAGGCGCCGCGGCCTCGATGACCAGTGGCAAAGGTCTCAGCGGCGGCTCGCTCGGATGCAGGGCCCACCAGGTCAGCAGGCCACTGACACCAATCGCTTCGATCGTGAACGCGGCACCAAACGCTTCCCACCGCGCACGTGGCTTGTTCAGGGTCATGGGTTGGCAACGCTGCGGGCCGCGAGGCCAATCTGTGTGGCGCCGCCTTGCCGCACCGCGTCGATGGCGCCCATCAGCTGTTGCAGCGTGACCTGCTCGCCGCCCGCGATGGTCACGGCAAGATGCGCCGCGTCGCGCGCGCGAACCAAGCCGCTGAGCTCGGACGCGGCGAGCTGGCGCCCATCGACGAAGAAGGTGCCGCCCTCGTGGATTTCGACGAGCAGCTTCGGGGCGGGCATTTTGCTGGCCGTGCTGCTCGTCGGCAGTTTGCTCACATGGCCCGAGGTCGGAATCATGCGCAGCGTCATCATCGCGAAGAACACCAGCAGGAACAGCATGATGTCGATCATCGGAATGATCTCGATGCGCGCCTTGCGCGTTTCGAAGTACCGCATAGTCGATCAGGCGAGCTTGAGGTGCGCGGCACCGGCCGCCTCGGGGTCGAGGCGGTTCAGCAGCATCAGCTTGAGCGTTTCGAGCTGGTGGACGATCACGCGCACGCGCGTCGTCAACCAGTTGAAGAACAGCAGGCCCAGCATCGCGATGAACAGGCCGCAGGCGGTCGCGACGAGGGCCTCGGCGATGCCGCCGGTCACCTGCGTCGCGCCGTTCTGCACGTCGTCCAGCACCGAGAACGCGTGGAACATGCCGATGATCGTGCCGAACAGACCCAGCAACGGCGCCAGCGTGATGACCGTGTCGAGCACCCAGAGCGAGCGATCGAGCAACGGGACTTCATGCATCAGCGCCTCCTCGAGATGCCCGGCGACGGCATCGCGACCCGCATGCGGGTCCTCGCTGTCCATCGCGCGGATCATGCGCGCCTGCGGCTGCCCGGCATGGCGCTTGAGCAGCGCCTGCGAGGCCTGATTGTCGAGCGCCGGGTCCTCGCGCAGTGCGCGCATCAGGTCCTCGCCGGCCTGCTGCATGTGCAGCAGGTAGCGGCTGCGCTCGATGATCACCGTCAGCGCGATCAGCAGCAGCAGGGCCATCAGGTACAGCGTTCCGCCCGAGCCGTTGCAGATCTCGATGAGCTTGGTCATGTTCATGGCAATTCGATCCGTTCTTCTCGTCTAGTCAGCTCAGAAATCCAGGCGACCGGACACCGTGTAGCTGCGCGGCGCCTGCCACTGGAACTGCGAGCTCGCGGTCGTCAGCGGACCCGTCGTCGCGACCAGGCGCTGGCTGTTCATCAGGTTGAACACGCTGAACTGCACGCGCAGCGCCTTGGCCCAGCTCGAGCCGAGGTCGCCGAAGGTGTAGGCGACGTTGAGGTCCGTATCGTCGATACGCGGCAGCTGCCCGCCGAGCTTGGTGTTCAGCTGCTGGCCGATGCGCTTGAAGATCAGCGACGCGTCCCAGCCGGCACGGTTGTAGAGCAGACCGAAGGCGCTTGTCATGTTCGGCGCGTTCGGCACTTCGCCCGTGGGCTGGCCCGACGCCGCGTTGCTCGACTGGTAGTAGGCGCTGTTGATCGTGTAGTTCGCGTAGGCCGACACACCGTAGCCGATCACATAAGTGCTTTCGAGTTCGATGCCCTTGTAGACCGCGCCGCCAGCGTTGATGTACACCGGATTGGCGTTCGTGCCGGTGTTGAGCTGCATATTGCTCATGTCGATGTAGTACACGTCGGCAGAAGCCGTGAGGCGATCGGCCTTGTGGACCCAGCCAAGCTGGTAGTTCGTCGTTTCCTGCGGGGCCGGCGGGGTGATGGTCGGACCGCCCACGCCGAGGAACGGCACTTCCATGCCACGAGCGTACTGGCCGTACAGCGAGTCGCTCTCACCCAGGCGTTCGTTCACCGTCAGGTAAGGCAGATGCGCGTGGTAGGTGTACTGATAGTCCTGAGGCACGAGTGCCTTCTGGTTCATGTCGGAACGCAGGCCCATGTGGTAGTACATGGTCTTGAAGCCCGGCGTGACCGTCAGGCCCGGTGCGACGGCCCATTCGAATTCCGCGAAGGGCTGGACCTGGTTCCAGCGCGAGTCCTGGCGGTCGAAGTTGGACGAGGTTACGACGCCCGTCGGGTAGGCGGCGGTCGCGCCGGCAAGCTCCGTGTGCGTCGTCAGGTCGGCCTCGAGGTTGTGACGCTCGGTGGTCGAGCCTTCATACCAGAAGCCCAGGCGCAGCAGGCCGGCGTCGAACTTGCGCGTCGTCTTGAACACGTCGCCCCACACGCGGTACTCGTTGAGTTTGAAGTAGCCCGCCACGTCGCCGTTGGCGAGCGTGTGCTTGTTCTTCTTCAGGTCCGTGTACACGAGCGACAGGTCACCCCCGGGCATGTACTGCGACGGGTCCTGGCCGGCGATGGTGTTGTTGATGTACGAGTAGGTGTAGAAATTGTTGTCGAGTTCCCAGCCGGAGGCGAGGCTGCCCTGCACGCGAACGTATTCCATGTCCGTCTGCTTGGACTGGAAGTTGAAGTTCTTGTACGACTGGCTCGCCGGGTCGTCGCTCAGCGAGAAGTTCTGGCCCAGCGCCGCAACCTGGGCGGCCGTTGCGCCACTTGCGTTATCGGGGGTGTAAGTCTTGACGTCGGCAATGCTCGTGAACGCAGTCAGCAGGAAGTTCGCGCCCAGCGGCAGTTCGTACTTGAGCGTAAAGTTCTTGTTAACCTGACCCGAATCGCTGAGGTAGCCGGCCGAACTCATGTGCTGGAGATTGAGTTGCAGCGTCGAGTCGTTGCCGAGGCGGCCGCTCTCGTAGGACACGCCTTCGAGCTCGGTATCCCAACGGCCATAGGCGGCGTAGACGCTGGTCTTGCGCTGTTCGGATGGCGCCTTCGAATAGATGTTGACGCTGCCGCCGTAAGTCGAGTAGCCGATATTGCTGGCGTTGCCGGGGCCGCGCTCAATGACCATGCCACCGATGACAGCGGTCGGGAAGTAGGCTGTCGAGTGATGCGTCGGGCCATTCGTGTCGCCGAATGGAATGCCGTCGAAGGTCACGTTGTATTCGCCGTCCTGGAAGCCGCGCAGCGTCATCTTCTGGTCGGACAGGCCGGGACCGTTCGTGGCCGGCATCGACGCGATGCTGGGAGCGACGCCGAGGATGGTGTTGAAGTTGCCCGTCGGCGGCGTCGAGTTCTCGATAAAGGCGCGCGAAATAAAAGACTGCGGCTCCGTCGTGCTCAGGTTGGCCTGCGAGGGCGCCACGGCCGATGCCGTGCCGCTCTGCGCGGTGACCGACGCCGTGACGGCAGCGCCGCTGCCGCTGGTGCCGCCGATCGTGCCGAGGTCGACGGTCTGGCCGCCCGTCGTGGTCTGGGTTTGCGCCTGTGCGCCTGCGGTAGCTGCGGCGAGGGCAAGCAGCGTGATCCAAGTCTTACGGGGGTGAGGGCAACGGTAATTCATGATGGTCTTAGGGTCGGGAGGGAGAAGAATCGAGTTATTGATAACGCTACAAAAGCCGGCGACTGTAGAAATCGATTGCGACAAATTAGTTACGACCAAGATGTACCGACGTTGTTTTGCACTAAGCCTTCTGTTTAACGACTTCTTAACGACGGTCTAACTAGCCTGCCGCCCGCTCGACCCTCCGAGTCCAACAGACAATCTGAAGTTCATGCACTTATCAAAGCCCGCCGCACGTCGGCAATCCATGCTTCGCATTGCGGCAACAATCGCTTCGTGCTCGGGGCTTGCTGCGGCATTTGCTGCGTCGGATACAGATGTTCACCAGGCCGACGTCGCCGCGTCGCCGGTGATCCTGCGCATCGCGACCGTCGGCGACAGCCGCGGCGATCCCAAGGGCCACGACCTCAGCGGTGCAGATCGACGCTGGGTGCAAAACACGGCCGTGGTGGCGCGCATGCTCGATGAGATTTCCACAGATCACGCGCAAGTGCTCGTGTTCAACGGCGACATGGTCATGGGCTACACGCACGACGCGGCCCAACTCGATCGCGAATACGCGTATTGGCGTGGTCTTGTCGCGCCGTTGATGGAGCGCGGTACCTACGTGCTACCGGTGCCCGGCAATCACGAGATGCAAATGCCGATGCCGCAGCCGAACGGGAAGTCCGAGAAGCTCGCTCAGCCCGAGCTCGCTGACGCGTGGCGCGCGAACATGGGCGATCTGATTCTTGATACCTCGCGCTGGCAACGCCTTGTCGGCTCCGCGCCGACTGCATGGGATCTCGCCAATGCGCCCATGCCAGGCCGTGACGGCATCAGCACCTCGCAGTTGCAGCTCAGCTACTCGCTCGATGCCGGCATCGTTCATATCGCTGTGATCAACACCGATCCGGTCGGTCATGACGGTGCTGCGCCGGTTGAGTGGTTGCGCCGAGATTTCGCGGCGGCACGTGCTCGCGGTGCCAAGCGCTTCCTTGTCTTTGGCCACAAGATGGCTTTTGCCTACGAATTCTCGAAGAAGCAGGTCAACGACGAAACCGGCCTTGACGCGCGGCTCGCGGAACGCGACGCATTTTGGGATCTCATCGAGGCCTACGGAGCCAGTTACTTCTGCGGCCATGAGCACATCTATCACGCCTCGCAACCGCGCGCAGCGCAGGGAGGGAAGGCCTGGCAGGTCATCGTGGGCTCGGGAGGTTCGCCGTTTGCAGCCAAGCCCGGCCTGGCCGAGCATCCGACGGACCGACTCTATGCCTGGGCGGAAATCTCCGTCCACGCGGATGGCATGGCCGACGTCGTCGTGCATGGCTTTGACGAGCGATTTGGGCCAACCCAGATTGTCGACAAGTGGCAGATCCCTTGATGGTTCGCTGACACGTTGAATTTGCGCTGCGCCGCACCTCGCCGGCGCAGGTTCGAAGTCCCGGTAAATAGAACTCCAGATCTGCGGACGCCGTGCTGACTCAGGCGCCGTTTCGATTCGCCAATTACTTAGCAGACACTTAGGGAAGGTCTGCAAAACCCTGGGCGAGCACGCGTAGCCTAGATCTGCGCCAGCGGTGAAGATGGCGGGCATGAAGCAAACCAGCCTGGGACTGAACCTGTCGACGAAGAAGACGCGCAAGCGC
>Ga0213872_10000917_pt1 | contig 20981 bp, 15 predicted proteins | sample VelepicomBERX_R2_FD_160071 | JGI IMG/M metagenome (GOLD analysis project Ga0213872, IMG submission 160071) | Rhizosphere microbial communities from Vellozia epidendroides in rupestrian grasslands, the National Park of Serra do Cipo, Brazil - RX_R2 | ecosystem: Host-associated > Plants > Roots >...
TCAGCCCACCTTCCCACGCGCCAACACCCGCTTGCGCACCGCCTCGATGTGATCCCGCAGCGCATAAAGCTCATACGCGTACGACAGCGGTACCGCAATCCGATTGGCGCGCTCGTCGAGTTGCGCGAGCCGGTCGAGCGACTGCTCGGTCGACTCGCCGCCGTGCTCGAGCCGCAGCTCGACCTCGTGCAATTGCGCATACCAGCGGAACACGCGTCGGCGCACGCGCCATGCATACAGCGGCGGCACGATGCGCGAGAGCGGCAGCAGCAGCACGACGAGACCGCCGATCACCAGGCCCATGCGCTGCATCAGGTTGGACAGCCAGAACGGCAGATAGCGCTTCCACACTGGCGGCGTGCCGTTGATGGCCTGGTCGCCTTCGGGGCTCACGGGCAGCTCGCTGGTGCGCGTGTTCGGGAAGTCGCGTGCGCGGTTGAACCAGCCGGCATCGCTGTGCAGCTTCACCGCGCTTTCGGCGAAGAGCTCGCGCAGCGCCGGGTGCAGGTCGTCGCGCGCGAGCAGCGAGGTCGTCAGCGCGACCATCGAGACGTCGTGATGAGGCACGTCCGTCGAGAGGTCGGTGACGCCGCGCGGCAGCGTCACGCTCGACAGAAATCCGAAGCGCCGGCTGTAGGCATCGGCCTGGGCCATGTCGAGCAGCGTGATGCCGGGCGCGCGCAGCAACTGGTGCACATAGCGCGATTGCGGCGCCGACGCGAGCACGACGACGTCGAGCTGGCCCGCCTCCAAGGCCTTGACCGCTTCGTCGGCCGGCAACTGGCTCAAATGCAGCTTGGTCGTGTCGAGCTTGTTGGCCTTGAAGAACTGGGCCATCAGCGCCGGCACGCCACTGCCAGGCACGTCCTCGTTGATGCGCAGCTTCGCCAACTGGCTCAGCTCGTTCACCGCCAACTTCTTCGGCACCGCGGCATGGCGATAGAAGATCCACAAGGGCTCGTAGAACAGGCTGCCAAGAGACAGCAGCGTGTCTTCGTCGCCGGCGGCGATGTCGCCGGTGCCGCCGCGCACGAAGGCCACGTCGGCGCGCCCCTTGCGCAGCGCATCGAGGTTCTCGGCCGAGCCCGCCGTCGCGATCAATTCGACCGCGATGCCATACGGCTTGAGCTGCGCCGCGTAGCGCTTGCCGAAGACCGCGTAACTCGAACCTTCGGGACCCGTGGCGAGACGCACCGTGTGCGGCGGTTGCGGCTGGATCCACCAATAGGTTGCAACGAGCAATGCGACGACGAGCAGCACCAACGGTCCGATCGAAACAAGCAGGTCGCGCAGCGACATCGAGAAGGAAGTAAGGAATCGACGCATGGGAGTGATGCTATAGTCCGGCCTCTCGCAAGGGCAACCAGCAACGGTAACCAAGTGAGCACCTGCCCAGGTGGCGGAATTGGTAGACGCACTAGTTTCAGGTACTAGCGGGTAACTCCGTGGAGGTTCGAGTCCTCTCCTGGGCACCAGACAAGAAGGCCGGATGCGCAAGCATCCGGCCTTCGCCGTTTGTGGCCCTGAAAGCGCGATCGAATCGCGTCGATGCGCCGTTTGATCAGTGGTTATGGGGCAGGTCTATGGATTACCCCGATTTCATCGGCGTCGTGCTCGAATTGAGTGAGAATGCGCTCCGCCCGAGATCGTCGGGCATTTCTGAGAGACGAGACCTCCGCATGAACAAGACTGAACTGATCGAGCACCTGGCTGGCAAGCATGAACTGAGCAAGGCCGAAGCCGGCCGCATCGTCGAGACCCTGCTGGAAGCCGTGGTCACCACGGTCAAGAAGGGTGGCGCCGTGTCCATCCCGGGCTTCGGCACGTTCAAGCAGCACGCCCGCGCTGCCCGTACCGGCGTGAACCCCAGCACGGGCGAGAAGATCAAGATCGCCGCAGCCAAGCTGCCCAAGTTCACCCCGGGCGCCGGCTTCAAGGCCGCCGTGGACCCGAAGGCTGCTGCTCGCAAGGCCGAGAAGGCCGGCAAGGCCGCTGCCAAGCCCGCCGCCAAGCCGGCCAAGAAGGCTGCCAAGAAGTAATCAGCTGTTTCAGCTGACAATGCCAACGGCCGATGCCCGCGAGGGCCTCGGCCGTTTTTGATTGCGGGCGATGAGGGGTTGAGCGTGACGACGACGACGAGCAGCAGACCAGGACGGGCGGCGACCATCGTCGATGTGGCGGCGCAGGCCGGCGTGTCGATCAAGACCGTGTCGCGCGTGCTCAACCAGGAGCCCGGCGTCAACGAGCACACGCGCGCCAGGGTGCTCGAGGTCGTGGCCGCGCTCAAGTACCGGCCCAAGCTCTCGGCGCGCAGCCTTGCTGGCGCGCGCTCCTTCATCATCGGGCTGCTGTACTACGACCCGAGCGCGGCCTTCGTCGGTGGCGTGCAGCAGGGCGCGACGGTGCGCTGCCGCGAGGCCGGCTACCACCTCGTCGTCGAATCGCTGCACGGCGACGCGCCGGACCTGGAACAGCAGGTCGAGCGCATGGTGCTCGCCTTGCGGCCCGACGGCATGCTGCTGACGCCGCCGCTGTGCGACAACCCCAAGGTGCTCAAGGCGCTCAAGGACACGAACACGCCTTGCGTGCTGATGTCGCCCGACCTCGTGCGCGGCCACCGCGGCGCGCGCAACCGCGCGTCGCTGCCCTCGGTCAGCATGGACGACGTCCACGCGGCCGAGGAGCTGACCAACCTGCTCATCAGCCTCGGTCACCGCCGCATCGCGCTGATCAAGGGGGCGCCGGACCAGTCCGCTTCGAGTCTTCGCCACCAGGGCTTTTGCAACGCGATGGCGCAGCACGGGCTCACCGTCGACCCGGACCTCATCTACCAGGGTGACTTCACCTTCCGCACCGGCGTCGAAGGCGCGCACCAGCTGCTGAGCCGGCGGGCCCGGCCGACGGCGGTCTTCGCGAGCAACGACGACATGGCGCTCGGCGTGCTGGCGGCGGCGCACCGGCTCGGGCTGAGCGTGCCGCAGGACCTCTCCGTCGTCGGCTTCGACGATTCGCCCGCGGCCAGCCTCGTGTGGCCGCCGCTGACCACCGTGCGCCAGCCGACCGCCGAGATGGCGCGCGCGGCCGTCGAGATGCTGATCGGCGCGAGCGCCGCGAACGAGGACGACAAGGCGCTGCACTGCGTGCTGCCGCACGAGCTCGTCGTGCGCAACTCGACGGCGGCACCGCGCGGCTGAGCAGGCCCGCGCGCCTCACCAGAGCGCGTGCACCTGCGGCGCGATACGCCGCCGATAAAGCTCGGCCAGCGCGCGCATCAGCGCTTCGGGCAGGGCGGCCACGTCGGCCGCGCTCACGTTCTCGTCGACCTGCTCGGGTGTGCGGCCGCCTGGGATGGTGCTGCTGATGGCCTCATGCATCAGGATCCAGCGCAGCGCCAGGCGCGCCAGGCTCACGTCCGGCGGCAGCAGCTTGCGCAGTTCGTCGACGGCGGCCAGGCCTTGCTCGAAGTCCACGCCGGAGAAGGTCTCGCCGCGGTCGAAGGCTTCGCCCTGGCGGTTGAAGGCGCGATGGTCGTCGGCGCTGAAGCGGCTGTCGCGCGTGAACTTGCCGCTCAGCATGCCGCTGCTCAGCGGCAGTCGCGCGAGCACGCCGACCTGCGCCGCCTGCGCGGCGGGCAGGAATACCTCGGCGGGCCGCTGGCGGAACAGGTTGAAGATGATCTGCACCGATTGCACGTTCGGGTATTGCAGCGCGGCCAGCGCCTCGTCGATGCGTTCGACGCTGACGCCGTAGTGGCGCAGCTTGCCTTCCTGCACCAGCGCATCGAGCGCCGCAAAGACTTCCGGCATGGCGTAGACCGCGCTCGGCGGGCAGTGCAGCTGCAGCAGGTCCAGCGCCTCGACTTCCAGCTTGCGCAGGCTGCGCTCGATGAAGGGGCGCAGGTCGCGGTAGCCCTCGGCCACGTGCGGGTCGAGGCGCCGGCCCGCCTTGGTGGCGACGTAGAAAGGCTCGCCGGGGCGTTCGCGGCGCAGGCGCGCCAGCAGCGTCTCGCTGTGGCCGTCGCCGTAGACGTCGGCGGTGTCGAAGAAGTTCACGCCGCGGTCCAGGGCGCGGTGCAGCGCGGCCATCGCGGCTGTGTCGTCGGTCTGGCCCCAGGTGCCGCCGATGGCCCAGGCGCCGAAGCCGATGGCAGAAACGTTCCAGCCGGTGCGGCCGAGGGGGCGATAGATCATGAAGTTGGAGAGCCGAAGCTATGAGTGGGAAGGAGCCGTGTCGTCGCACATCGCCGGCAGGCCTTTGGCGATCTGCTCGACGAGGCCCAGGCCCATGCGCAACAGCATCTGGTGCGACGGATGCAGGCGCCGGGTCTTGGCAAGCAGATGGAGTTGCCGCATGGCCGCAAGCAGCTGTGCGCTGAGCTCGGCGGTCTCATCGCCGGTGCGCTCCATGAGCAGGGACAGGCGAAGCGATTGGGACAGCAGCTTGACGTGCTCGGCCAGCTGCTTGAGGGCCGCGGCCTTGTGGGCATCGAAGCCGCTCGGGAACTTGCACGCGAGCGCGTCGAAACGAACAACCGTTCTCGCCAGGCGGACGACGGGCTCCGGCATGGCAGCCAGCGCCTCCGGCGGGCCGCTCGATCCTGGCGAAAGCGCCATGGCGCACATGGGTCGGTGTTCTTTCCGGTGGACGTGAATCCGCGCGTCCGCAAGCAAACGGTAGCGCTACCATTTCGGAGTTTCCAGGATCGCCGCGGGCGCGTCAATACGCGTTGAGCCCGGTCAGCGCTGCTGCAGCAGCGCCTGGTAGGGGTGCATCAGCGCATAGAGCGCGTAGCCGGCGCCGCCGACCGCCACCGCGAGTTCCGTGTAGCGCGCCAGGCGCACTGGCGGCGCGCGCCCGCCGGCGGCTTCGGCATAGGCGTTCAGCACGCCGAGCGCCGCGTCGACGAAGGCCGTACCGCCGCGGGCCACGGTCTCGCCGCCGAGCACGATGGACTTGGGGTCGAAGGTGGTCCAGATGTTTTGCAGCAGCACGCCGAGGTGCCGGCCGGCGCCTTCGAAGGCATCGGGGCCGCCGCCTTGCGCGGCGATGGCGCGCAGGCCGATATAGGCTTCGGCGCAGCCGCGCCGCCCACACGAGCAGGCCAGGCCTTGCGGGTGCAGCGTGGTGTGGCCGATCTCGCCGCCGGCGCCGGTGGCGCCGGTAAAGAGCGCGTCGCCGAGCACGATGCCCGAGCCCAGGCCCACGCCGCAGCTGATGTAGACGAGCGGATCGTCGGTCGGGCGCGGGCCGAACTCGATCTCGCCGACGGCGGCGAGGTCGGCCTCGTTCTGGTAGTGCACCGGCACGGCGCTGAGGCCGGCGGATTCGAGCTCGGCGCGCAGCCGCTCGCCGACCGGCACGCGGCGCCAGCCGATATTGGGCGCGAACTGCAGCAGCCCGGTGGCGGGCTCGACGGCACCGGGCAGGCCGACGCCGATGCCGAGCACCTCGCGGCCCTCGGCCACGACGCGGCGCACGAGCACCGAGACCATCTCGACGAGCTGGTGGCAGGCGCCCTCGGGATCGATCTGCCGCAGCGCCGCCTGGTTGGCTTCGAGCACCTCGCCCTGGATGGAGGTGGTGACGACGCGGATGGTGTCCGGCGTGAGCTCGGCGCCGACGAGCACGAAGCGCCGTCCGTCGAGCCGCAGCGGCGTCGGCCGGCGGCCGAGCTGACCCGTGACGATCACCTCGTCCTCGCTCAGCCAGCCCTCGTCGATCAGCTCCTTGACGAGCAGGCTCACGGTCGAGCGCGTGAGGCCGCTGCGCTCGGACAGGTCGGCGCGCGACAGCCCCGCCTCTTCGCGCAGCAAGCGCAGCAGCGCGATGCGATTGATGTTCTTCACCAGGCGCTGGTCGCCGGTGATCGGATTGTTCATAGGGCGGCGATTATCCTTGCCGGCTCATGAAGAAAGCGTTGACGGTCAGCCGGCCGAGGCCCTGGTCGTAACCCGCGTCGGCGGACCAGCGGATATCGCCCGAATGGAAGACGCTGCCGCTGTAGAAGATGGCGCGGTTCCACTTGGCCGGTACGCGGCCGATGACCTCGAAGTAGCGGTTGCTCTCGGTCATGTAGCCGGGTGCGATGCCGTATTTCGCGCCGAAGGCATCGGCGTGCAGGGTGGACGCGTCGTGCACCAGGACGGCGGTCTCCTGCGGCGGCATCAGCGAGCGGAAGAAGACCGTGCCGCCGAGGTGCTCGTCCTCGAACAGGTAGTGGACCGAGGCCGACATCATCTGGCCGGGCTGCAGGCCGGAATCGTCGCGGTGGCACACGCGCTGGCGCGCGTCGAGCGTCGCCGCGTCCTGCGTGACGCGCGAGAGGCGGCCGATCATGGCCAGCGGCGCACCGGCGCCGAGCAGCGGCCGGCAGTGCGTTTCGAAGAAGTCCTGCACGGGCGCGGTGAACTCGGGACGCAGCTGCAGCTGCGGGCCCGGATAAGGATGCCCCGGCGGCTGCACCATCTGCGCCTGCACGGCGCGGGCGCGCTCGACCAGCACCTCGGGGTTGAGCGCGAAGTCGTCGACGACGAGGACTTGCGAACCGTCGGCGAGCTGCAGCGTCTGGATGCGCGCCTGCGGATTGATGCGCAGGCCTGCCGGCGCGGCCGTCGGCGCCATCGACTTGAGCGGCATGGCGGGGTCCACGGGCTTGGGCGCCGGGCAGAACTGCTCGACATAGGCCTGGTGCCGGGGCAGCTTCATCAGCGTGCGCGCGACGTCCTTGCGCAGCTCGCCGAGGAAGTCGCCGAGCACGCCATCGTCCATCTGGCGCGTGATCGGGTGATGGCCGGCCGGCGTGATGCCCTGGCCCATCATGACCTGGACCCAGGAGTTCTCGGCGAACAGCTCGCCTTCGGTCAGCATGACGCGGCCGCTGTCGCGGAACATCTGGATGCGATGGCGCAGCAGCTCGGGCACCTGCATCTCGCGGCACTGGCGCCAGAACGACGAGTCCTGCCGGTTGGTCACGTGGTAGTGCAGGATGATGAAGTCCCGGATGATCTCGATGGCGGTGCGCGACTGGCGGTTGTACTCGTCGATGTCGCTCTGCTGGATCCCGTCGGTCGGGAACATCTGGACGAGCCGCGTGAGGCCCTTCTGGATCAGGTGGATGCTGGTCGATTCGAGCGGTTCCAGGAAACCGCTGGACAGGCCGATGGCCACGACGTTGTGCTTCCAGACGACGTCCCGCTGGCCCGGCTTGAACTTGATGACGCGCGGCGGGCGGATGACCTCGCCCTGCACGTTGGCGAGCAGCGTGGCCTTGGCGTCTTCGTCGCTGAGATGCTGGCTGCTGTACACCAGGCCGTTGCCCACGCGGTGCTGCAGCGGGATGCGCCACTGCCAGCCCCAGGGATGGGCGATCGAGCGCGTGTAGGGCACGGCCTCGCCGACCAGTGCGGTCTGCGCGGCCACGGCCGAGTCGCAGGGCAGCCAGTGCGACCAGTCCTCATAAGGCACGCCCAGCGTTTCGCCGAGCAGCACGCTGCGCATGCCGGTGCAGTCGATGAAGAAGTCGGCTTCGAGCAGGCTGCCGTCGGCCAGTGTCAGGCCGGTGATGTGCTCGGTCGCCGGGTCCTGGTGGACCTTGACCATCTTGCCTTCGACGCGCTTGACGCCGAAGGCCTCGGCGTAGCGGCGCAGGAAGGCGCCGTAGAGCGTGGCGTCGAGGTGGTAGGCGAAGTTGATGCCGTTGTCGGGCAGGTGGCCGAAGCGGTTGTCCAGGGCGGCCTTGAGTTCGAGGCAGTAGTCGGCATAGCTGCTGGCGAGGCCGCGCTTGCGGCCCTCGAGCCAGAAGTGCTGGAAGCTGGCGGTCCAGTGCGACTTGCCGGTCTTGCCGAAGGAGTGCAGGTAGTGCTCGCCGACGTCGCGCCAGTTCTCGAAATGGATGCCGAGCTTGAACGTGGCCTGCGTGGCCTGCATGAACTCCTTCTCGTCGAGGTCGAGGATCTCGTGGAAGAAGTGCAGCGTCGGGATGGTGGCCTCGCCGACGCCGACGGTGCCGATCTCCTCGGATTCGACGAGGCGGATGTCGTACTGCAGGCCCAGGCATTTGGACAGGCAGGCGGCGGCCATCCAGCCTGCGGTGCCGCCACCGGCAATCAGGATGCGCTTGATCGGTTTGTTCATGATCGGCTCTTCCATCGGTTCTTTATCGGTTGAGTCGGTTCAGCAAGACGGCGCGCAGCTGGCGCGCGCGCGCCTCGTCCAGCGGTCCGAGCACGCCGCGCGCGCCTTCGGGAATGTGGGCGGCGGTCTCGGCGTCGGCGTCGAACACGAAGTGGTCGAAGAGCGCGCGCCAGGCGTCGCGCTGGGCCGGGGGCAGGTCGCGCAGCGAGAGCAGCGCGAGCATCAGTGTGTTGAGCGGCGTGTCCATGTAGGCGGGCGACTGGCGCCACCAGAAGTTCACGAGCCCGTTGAGCCCGTCCAGCCCTTCGACGCCGTGCCACCACTGGCTCGGGATGAAGAGCGCGTCGCCGGGCTCCAGCTCGAAGACGCGGGCGGCCTCCTGCGCCTGGGCATAACGCGGGAATCGCGCGAAGTCCGGGCGCTGCGTGTCCACGAGGCTGATCGGCTGGCCGGCCGGCGTGAGGTCCAGCGGGCCGATGTAGAGATTGCGCACCTGCTCTGGCGGGAACAGCGTGAAGCGGCGGCGGCCGGCGACCACGCAGGCGAGGTTGTCCGGCAAGTCGAAATGCGGCGCCACGCGGATGCGGTTGCCCAGCCACAGATTGGCCCGCGGCGTCCGCGCGTCGAGCGCGGCCAGCGGGTGCTGGGCGCGCAGGCCGGGGAAGGTGCCTTCGAGCTCGGTCGAGCCCAGGTAGAGCGCGTCCGCGCTGCCGGCCAGGAGTTCGTCGAGCAGGGCGTCGAGGCCGCGGATCTCGGCCTGGAAGTTGAAGCCCTTGAAGTCGTCGCTGTAGAAGAAACGGCCTTCGATCGCCGGCGCGCCGCGCCAGAGGCCGACCTTGGCGTCGCGGCCGAACTCGCGCAGGTAGGCGCAGAACGCGGCGTCGGAGCGCCGCGCCGCCTGCACCAGCGGCCAGTCGTTCACGAGCCCGCGCAGCAGCACCGGCTCGGCCGAGCCCAGCAGTTCGGGCGTCAGCGCGGTCATGGCATCAGGACGCCGCTTGGGTCGCCCTGGCCAGGTGACGCTCGATCAGCGGGTTCAGGTTCGAAAGCGAGGCGATGGCCATGTAGATGGGTCGCAGGTAGTCGGCCCCATGCAGCAGCGCCACCGTGCCGCCGTCGAGCGCCGCGAGGCGCTCCTCGTGGATCATGTGCAGGCCCTGCAGCCGGCCGTGCGAACCGTCGGGCTGCGGGACATCGAGCACGAAGGGCTCGAGCAGTTCGTGCCGCACCAGCGCCTCGACGAAAGCCGGCGTCGCCTGCAGGCCTTCGTGCAGCGTGAGCAGCACGGCGTTGGCTTCTTCGAGGTAGTCGGTGTTGCCGCCGTGCGGCCGGAAGACGGCCTCGCCTTCCTCGCCGACGGCGGCGATGCGCGGGCTGGCCATGTCGACCATCATGCGCATTTCGTCCGTTCCCTTGTCCACGCCGATGGAGAAGGGCATGCGGCGCATGGCCAGCGGCAGGTAGCCGGCGTCCCAGCGTTCGCCGTCGAGATAGACGTTCTCGCCGTCCTTCAGGCCGAAGAGCACGATGGGCAGGAAGCTGCCCGGGCCGTTCTGCTGGAACACGATCGGGTAGTGCGCCTGCAGGCGGGTGAATTCGTCGATCGTGACGGGGCAGGACATCTGGGCGTCGCCCCACTGCGCGCCGCGCCGGGTATTGATGCGCAGGTCCTTGTGCGTGACGTTGTTGAGCAGTTCGAGCATAGGAATGAAAGGGCCGCCCCGGATGAGGCGATGGTACTGGCGCGAGTTGAAAAAACGCCCCGAGCGGAGTCGGGGCGTTCCCTGTGTCCCTGCCCGAAAAAGCACGGGGCAGGGACGGGCGCTCAGAACTTGTAGCGTGCGCCGATCAGGTAGCGGCGGCCCGTCTGCCAGACCGATACCAGCTGGTCGTAGGCTCGCCCGTGCTGGCGGATGTAGCCGTCGTTCAGGTTGAGCAGATCGGCCTGGATCGTCAGGTTCTGGCCCCACTTGTAGTTGATCGACATGTCGACCTGACCGTAGGGCTCGGTGTAGACCGGGTTGTTGCCCGCACCGTCGGTCTTGGACGCCAGGAACTCGCCACGCCAGTTGTAGGCCGCGCGCACCGACCACGAGGCGTCTTCATAGAAGCCCACCAGGTTGGCCGAGTTGCTCACGCCCACGAGAGCCGACTGCGTGTTGAGGTTGGTGTTGTCGTACTTCAGGCCCGTCTTCACCCAGGTGTAGTTGCCGGCCACGCCGAAACCGCTCCTGCCGAACATGTGCTGGAAGTTGAACTCCACGCCGTTGATGTGGTCGCCCTTCTCGTTGGACGGCTCCGTCACGACGAAGTTCATCAACGGGTCGCCCGACTGGCCGGTGATCGAACCGAGGATTTCGCCGTTGCCGGCCACCCCCGACTGCGTGACGCCCGGCTGGCCGGCGTAAGTGTTGAAGATGTAGTTGCGGATGCACAGCGGCTGGGCGTTCGCGCCGCAGGAGGCCAGGGCGGCCTTGTAGTAGGCGCCGCCGATCGGCGTCGTCAGGCCCGGCACGGTCATGTTGACCGTCGAGGTGCCGACGAAGTCGGTGATCTGCTTGTAGAACGGGCTCACCGCAACATAGCTCGACTTGGCGTAGTAGTACTCAGCCGAGAAGTCGAGGTTCTTGGACAGCATCGGCTTGAGCGCCGGGTTGCCGGCCGAGCCTGAGCCGCCGCCGGCGTTGCCCGAGCTGCTGAGGCTCAGGCCGCCCTGCAGCTGGTCCCAGGTCGGGCGGCCGATGGTCTCGCCGAAGCTGGCGCGCAGCTTGAACTTGTCGCTGACGTCGGCATCCCAGTCGATGCTCGGCAGCCAGTAGTTGTACTTGCCCGTGGCCGAGCCGAAGGTGTTGGTGCCGCCGGTGAGGTCGACCTCGTTCTGCGAAGACCAGATCGAGCCGCTGTACGACGTCACCTGCGAGGACGAGTCGACCTTGCTGCTTTCATAACGCACGCCTGCCGACAGGCTCTGCGGGATCGAGGTGTCGAAGGTGTGGTCCCACTGCGCGTAGGCGCTGGTGGACTTCTCCGTCGTGCGCCAGTCGGCGTTGCCGCCGATGCCGGAGGCGTAGTCGGTCGGCGCCGCGAAGTAGGCCTGTGCCTGCGCCAGCGTCAGCGGCGTCGGGTGCGTCTGCGTGCCGGACTGCATGGCCACCTGGATGGCCTGCGCGCGCAGCGCATAGAAGTCGGCCTGGTAGAAGGTCGGGTACAGGCGCGGATCGTTGTGGCCCGGGATCTGCGAGTAGTAGCCGCCGAGGCTGGACATGTTGACGGGCACGTTGGCGTAGTCGCCCTGCGCGCCGACGCCGCCCCAGTCGTTGTTCTGGTTGGACGACTGAGCCGAGCGGTTGTGCACCTTCGTGAAGCCCAGGCCGGCATTGAGCTTGTCATCCGCGCCCATCTTGTAGACGGCGCCGGTCTGGAACTGGTCGACCGTCTGGTCGCTGAGCTTGTTGATGAACTGCGAGCCTTCGAGCTCCAGGTGCTGCGCGCCGTACACCGTGGTGGGCATGCTCAGGATGGGCAGCTTCTGGTCGTAGTACGCGACCGCCGTGCCCTGCGCGATCATGCCCAGGTCCATGGTCGAGTAGGTACCGTAGGGGCTGTTCGGGCTGGTCTTGCCGGTCGAGTGGTGACCGTCGAAGTTGAAGCTCAGGTTGTCGGCCGCCTTCCACTCGGCGTTCAGGCCGGTGCTGTTGAGCCGGTACTTCTGGCCGTAGACGCCGGTATTGATGGCGTAGTCGTGGTTGTTGTTCGGGAACAGCGCCGTCTGCACGATCGGCGTGGCCACGGGGCTGCCGGCGAAGGTCAGCGGGCCGCCGAACGAGAAGTTGAACCAGCTCGAGTCCTCGGCGTTCTTCTCGTTGAGCGTGTTCGCCGCGATCGTCTGGTCGAACGTGAACTTGAGGTCCTTGTTCGGCGCGTACTGCAGCGTGAGCTGGCCATTGGCGCGCGTGCGCTCGATCGAGGTCATCGAGTAGCGCATGTCCACCGAGGTGGAGTACAGGGTGTTGCCGGTCGGGCGGTTCGTGACGGGATCGGTGCCGCTCGCCGGCGCGGGCGGGATCGTGCCCCAGTCGGTCGTGTCGCTCGCCGTGAAGGTGCGCCAGCCGCCTTGCGTGTAGGCCTTGTTCTGGCCCGAGTCGCGCTTGGAGTAGCTGCCCGAAATGGCGATGCCGAAGGTGCCGCCGGCGAAGGTCTCGCTGTAGATGCCGGAGGCATCGGGCGTGGCCTTGCTGCCTTGCATGGCCGTGGGCAGGCGCCCGTTGGAGGTGTCGTAGTTGGCCTTGAGGCTGAAGGCCGCCACGCGCTCCTTCAGGTCCAGCGGGCGCGCGGTGCGGATGTTGATCGTGGCACCGATGCCGCCGGCCGGCAGCGAGGCACGCGAGGTCTTGAAGACCTCGACGGCGGAGATGGAGTCGGAGGACAGGTTGGAGAAGTCGAACGAGCGCGAGCCGGTGATCCCGAGGTTGATGTCGGAGATGTCGTTGGTCGGCATCTGACGGCCGTTCAGCAGCGTCATGTTGAAGTCCGGGCCGATGCCGCGGACGGTGACCTGCGCGCCTTCGCCGCTGGCATTGCGGTCGATGGACACGCCGGCGATGCGCTGCATGGACTCGGCGAGGTTGGTGTCCGGGAACTTGCCGATGTCTTCCGCCACGATGCCGTCGACCACGCCGTGCGATTCGCGTTTCAGGTTCAAGGACGACGCCATCGACTGGCGGATACCGGTGATGACCACCGTGTCGAGAACGGCAGGTTGCGACGGCGCGGCCTGCTGGTCCTGCGGCGCCGGCTGCGTCTCCTGGGCCTGTGCCGCGGACGCGCACAAGCTCAGCGTGGCCGCGCAGGCGGCCGCGACGGGCTTCAGCGCTAGGCGGCGCTGACGGGGGGGGTGGGCTTTTTTCATGTGTCTCCTGTTTGTCGGCGGTAAGGCCGCGCAGGTCATGGCCTGTGCGGCTCGATGTACTGCACTCGTCAGAACTACTCGGGGACTGCCTGGCGGCCTTGAGGAGGCCCTCTTTTTCTTGGAATCGATCAGCGCCGTCGCGGCTGCGATGTACCCATTACAACCCGGTTATGACAACGCTGTCACTAGCATTATTATTTCGGGCGTCGAACTATTCAATGGGGTGTGGCCCCGTTCGGTACTAGGGGCACTACTCATTGGCCCGACCGGGTCCGGTCGGGCATTCAGGCTGGCGACCTCTCTGGTGGAGAGGCTAGAAGAGAGGCGAGAGAGTGCGACTCAGGCCGCGACCAGGCCGGCGGCGCGGCGGCGCTCGGCCAATTCAGCGGCCATCCGGGCGGTCGTGCCCTTGTTCAACTTGTTGGCAATCAGACACAGGGTGCAGGCTGCAAACAACAAGCCCACCACGATGCTGGAGCTGAAGCGATAGCCGGCCACGGCATTGGCTGCCGCGGGCGCGTGGGTGTCGTAGCCGAAGAAGCCGGCCATGAACCACAGCAGGCTGGCCGAGCCCAGGGCCAGGCCGGCCTTGAGCGAGAAGCCGATGGTGGCGAACACCATGCCGGTGAAGCGGCGGCCGGTCTGCCATTCGGAGTAGTCGGCCGCGTCGGCGTACATCGACCACATGATGGCGCAGGTCGGCGCGTAGACGAGCGAGCCAGTGAAGGCCAGGCCCACCATGCCCCAGACCGCGGTGGGCGGCAGCACGTACATCGCAAAGGCGTTGAGCGTGGCGAGGCCGAAGCAGACGATGGCCACCGAGCGGCGGCCGAAGCGTTCCGCCAGGCCGGTCGACAGCATGATGACCACGACGGTGGTGCCGAAGCCGACCATGTTGACGATGCTGTTGAACACGTCGGCCACGTTGGAGCCGGCCAGGTTGTCGCGCGTGCCGTGGACGATGTAGCCCAGCGTGTCGGCCAGGCTGCCGGTGCTCGCCATGTCCGGCGTGGTCAGGCCCAGCAAGGCGACGAAGTCGAACATCGAGGCCGGGTCGGCGTAGTGGTGGTAGTAGTTGTAGTGGGCGCCGCCGCGCAGGGCCAGCATGCCGAAGTGGAAGACGGTGTAGAGCACCAGTGCGAGCCAGGGGCCGTTCTTGAGCAGGTCGGAGAAGTCCTGCAGCGGCGAGGACTGCACGGCCACGACCGGCTTGATGCGCTCCTTGGTGCTGAAGAAGGTCACCATGAACAGCACCAGGCAGGCCACGGCCCAGATCGTCATCGTGACGTGCCAGCCATGCGCGCGGTCGGCGCCCTGCGCGAACTTGGACACCAGCGGCAGCGTGAAGCCGCCGACGATGAACTGCGCGACGTTGACCGAGACGAAGCGGTAGGAGTTGAGCTTGTTGCGCTCGTCGAGGTCGGCCGTCATCACGCCGCCGAGGGCGGAGTACGGCATGTTGTTCATCGAGTACAGCGTCATCAGCACGGAGTTGGTGATGCCCGCGTACGCGACCATCATGCCGGTGCTCCAGCCCCAGCTCTTGTCCGGCGTCGTGTAGGCCAGGACCATGACCACGGCCCACGGCACCGAGGTCCACAGCACCCACGGACGGAACTTGCCCCAGCGCGTCTCGGTGCGGTCGGCCAGCACGCCCATGACGGGGTCGAAGATCGCGTCCCACAGGCGCGGCCACAGCAGGATGGCGGCAGCGGCGTTGGCGCTCAGGCCGAAGACGTCGGTGTAGAAGTTCAGCTGGAACAGCACCATGGTCATGAAGACCAGATTGGCCGCGGCGTCACCCGCGCTGTAGCCCGCCTTCTCCAGGAAGGAAAGTTTCTGTCCGTTCAAGCCCTGTCTCCGTCTGTCGTTCTCTTGTCGTCGTCACGCCGGCTCGTGCGGCCGGTCGTCGTTCAGCGCTGACGCGAAGGCGGCGCCGCGAGGGCGCCGCCAGGGCATCACATAAAGCGATTGCACCAGTTTTCGAGCATCTCCTGGCGGCCCGACGCGGGCGGCTGGTCGACGTTGCGCTGCCAGGCGTGGTCGGCCACGGATTCGAGCGAGCTCTTGCCGGCCAGCACCTCCTGGGCCCAGGGCGCCTGCCAGCTGGCGTAGCGCTGGTCCACGAACCGCTGCATGCCGCCGTCCTGGATCATCTCCTCGGCGATCAGGAGGGCGCGCGCGCAGACGTCGACACCGCCAATGTGGGCGTGGAACATGTCCTCCGCGTCGAGCGATTGGCGGCGCGCCTTGGCGTCGAAGTTCAGGCCGCCGTGGGTGAAGCCGCCGCCCTGCAGGATGTAGTACATCGCCAGCGCCGTCTCGGCGATGTTGTTGGGGAACTGGTCGGTGTCCCAGCCGCACTGCATGTCGCCGCGGTTCATGTCGATGGAGCCGAACAGGCCCAGCGCGTTGGCGGTGGCGATCTCGTGCTCGAAGCTGTGGCCGGCGAGCGTGGCGTGGTTGGCCTCGATGTTGACCTTGACTTCCTTCTCCAGGCCCCACTGCTGCAGCATGCCGAAGACGGTGGCGACGTCGAAGTCGTACTGGTGCTTGCTGGGCTCGCGCGGCTTGGGCTCGATCATCACGAAGCCCGGCAGGCCGATCTTGTGCTTGTACTCGACGACCATCTGCAGGAAGCGGCCGAACTGCTGGCCTTCCTTCTTGAGGTCGGTGTTGAGCAGGGTCTCGTAGCCTTCGCGGCCGCCCCACAGCACGTAGTTCGTGCCGCCCAGCGCCTTGGTGGCGTTCATCGCCTCGCGCACCTGCAGCGCAGCCATGGCGAAGGTCTCGGCGTCGGGGTTGGTGGCGGCGCCGCTCATGAAGCGGCGATGGCTGAAGGCGTTGGCCGTGCCCCAGAGCAGCTGGATGCCGGTGTCGGCCTGCTTCCTGCCGAGCACGTCGACCATGGCCTTGAGGTTGTTCACGGTCTCGCGCGGCGTTGCGCCTTCAGGGGCGACGTCGCGGTCGTGGAAGCAGTAGTAGGGCAGGCCCAGCTTGCTCATGAACGCGAAGGCCTCGTCGGCCTTGGCCTTGGCCGACTGCATCGGGTCCTGGATGGCCCACCACGGGCGCTCCAGCGTGCCGGTGTGGCTGAACGGGTCGAAGCCGTTCCAGCAGAAGTTGTGCCAGTAGCAGACCGCGAAGCGCAGGTGCTCTTTCATGGTCTTGCCGAGCACGACGCGGTCGGCGTCGTACCAGCGATAGGCCAGCGGATTGCGGCTTTGCGGCCCTTCGAACTTGATGGGGGCGATGGCGTCGAAATAGGAAGTCACGGTCTAGCTCCCGCGAGGAATCAGGGGGTGGCGCCAGCGCGGAACTGCGCAGCGCCGATGGACTCTCGCTGGTTGTCTGTATTTGTTTGAAAGCCGAATTAAATGCGAACACGCCCTCCGTGGATCCTAGGGATTGCACTAGGGGCGCTTGCCGCATCGGCACCAGCGAGGCTCCGGAAGATATCAATATCGACGCCGATGTCAACGTTGTCATCGGCGTCGATGCGCGCCTGCTTGCCGTCGTCGAAAGGGCGTGGCTGGCGCGTCCACGCCGGCCACCCATCCGCGCTTGCACGATTGACAGCGTTGTCATCGGCGGCCTACCATGCGGCCCGCAGCAGACCAGGACCGCGGCAAGTCGGCCGTTATGTCCACTGACAACGCAGGCCCGGCAAGAAGGCCTGCTCCGCCACAGGGAACAGGAGACAGCGTGAGCCCATCAGCCATCCGGCACCGCCAAGGTGCCGCCGGCGCTATCCAGACGGCGCATTCCTTGGTCCCGTCCTCGTTCGGCGTCAGCGCCGGCTGCCTTTCCTGACCGTGGCGCTGCCCGCGCTCCGCGGCATCGCCGCGATGGATTCACTCGCTCGCCTCAACCGAAGACGCTTCAGCGCCTGGCTGGGCGCGGGCCTGCTCGGCGGTGCCGCCACGGCCCGCGCGCAGGAAGAGCGCAAGACGCTGGTCGTCGCCTCCTTTCCCGACCTGGACCGTGCCGCGCTGGCGGCACGCCAGCAGTGGTCGCGCCTGCACCCTGACGTCGAGCTCAAGATCGTGTCGCTGCAGATCGCCGACCACCACACCGCCATGACCACGGCGCTGGCCACCGGCGCCGGCCTTCCCGACGTGATGGCGCTGGACTTCCGCTTCGTCGGCAAGTTCGCGGCCTCGGGCGGGCTGGAAGACCTGGCAGGCCCGCCCTACAACGGCATGGCGTTGCGGGACCGCTTCGAGCGCTATGCCTTCACGCAGGCCATCAACAAGAAGGGCGCGCTCACCACGATGCCGACCGACATCGGCCCCGGCACGCTGCTCTATCGCAAGGACCTGTTCGACCAGTCCGGCGTGAGCGAGGCCGCGCTGACGGCGAGCTGGGACGGCTTTCTCGCCGCGGGGCGCAAGCTCAAGGCCGCCACCGGCGCCTACCTGCTCGGCGACGCCGGCGACCTGCGCGACATCCTGCTGCGCGCCGGCGTGCGCGATGGCGAGGGGCTGTATTTCGACGCCGAGGGCCACGTGCTCGTCGAGTCCGAACGCTTCGTGCACGCCTTCGAGATGAGCGCGCAGGCGCATCGCGACGGCCTCGACGGGCGCGCGCAGCCGTGGTCCAACGATTGGGTGGCCGGGCTCAAGCACGGCCACATCGCGACGCAACTGATGGGCGCCTGGCTGACCGGCCACCTGCGCAACTGGATCGCGCCGGACCAGTCGGGCCTGTGGCGCTCGGCGCCGCTGCCCGGTGGCGCGTTCGCGTCCTACGGCGGCTCGTTCTACGCCATTCCGAAGAAGTCGCGGCACAAGCAGCTCGCCTGGGACTTCATCAAGCTGCTGTGCGCCGACCGCGAGGTGCAGCTCCAGTCGCTGCGCGTGCTCGACAGCTTCCCCGCGCTGCTGGAGGCGCAGCAGGACGCCAGCATGGAAGCGCCGATTCCCTACCTCGGCGGCCAGCGCGCGCGCCTGATGTGGCGCGACATCGCGGCCAAGGTGCCGGCGATTCCCGTCAACCGCTACGACGCCGTGGCCACCGACGTGATCCGCGACGCGTTCGAACAGGTCATCACGGAAGGCGTCGCCGTGCGCCAGGCCTTGCGGGACGCGCGCGTGCTGATCGAGCACCGGGCGCGCTGGAGATGAGCCGTATGGACACCACCACCACGACCGCGATCACCGCCACGGCCGCCGCCGCGAAGCGCCGGCCGCTCAAGGCGCGCGACCTCGCGCCCTATCTGTTCGTCTCGCCGTTCTTTCTCCTCTTCGCCATCTTCGGGCTGTTCCCGCTGCTGTTCTCGATCTGGCTGTCCGTGCACGAATGGGATCCGGCCGAGGGCCTGCAGGCCATGCATTTCGTCGGTCTCGAGAACTTCCGCTTCATCCTGACCGACCCGTGGTTCCATCGCGCCGTCGGCAACACCGCGTGGTTCGCCCTGGCGACGGCGCTGCCGCAGCATCTCGTGGCGCTGCCGCTCGCGGCCTTCATCCACGAGAAGATCCGGCGCGGGCGCGACCTTGTCGTCGGCGCCTACTTCGTGCCCTACATCACCAGCAGCGTCGCGATCGCGTTGATCTTCACGACCCTGCTCTCGCGCGACTACGGCGCCGTCAATGCGCTGCTGGTCGAGCTCACGCGCGTGCCCCTGCTCGGCAGCTTCATGCCGGGCCACCCGATCGACTGGCTCGGCGACGCGCACTACGCCAAGCCGACCGTGGCCTTCGTCGTGTTCTGGCGCTACCTCGGCTGGAACACCGTGCTGTATCTCTCGGCGCTGCAGGCCATCTCGCCGGACCTCAACGAGGCCGCCACGCTCGACGGCGCCGGCGCGGTGCGGCGCTTCCTCTACGTCACCGTGCCGCTGCTGCGGCCGATGATCTATTTCGCGGTGACGCTGAGCATCATCGGCAGCCTGCAATTGTTCGAAGAGCCCTTCATCCTCGTGGACATCGAGCAGGGTGTGAGCCAGTCCGTCATGACGCTGGCGATCTTCATGTATCGCCTCGCTTTCGGCGAGGGCGACTTCGGCGCGGCGTCGGCGGTGTCCTGGCTCGTCTTCCTGATGATCGTGGTGCTGACCTGGCTGAACGCGCGCCTGTTCGGCCGCGAAGGGCGGGGCGAATGACGCCACGTCCGACCCGCATCGCGACGACGCGCCCCTGGCTCGCCTGGCTGGTCGTCGCCCTGGGCGCGCTGCTGCTCATCGCGCCGTTCTACTTCACCTTCGTCTTCGCGACGCGGCCGCGCACCGAGATCTACAGCTCGCCGCCGCCGCTGTGGTTCGGCCTCTCGGCGCGCAGCAATCTCGCGCTGCTGCTCGAACGCCTGCCCTATCTGCGCAACCTCGGCATGAGCCTGTACGTGGCCGCCATGACGACGGCGCTGAACCTGCTGCTGTGCTCGCTGGCCGGCTATGCCTTCGCGGTCTACGAGTTCCGCGGCAAGAAGGCGCTGTTCGCGCTGGTGCTCGGCTCGATGATGTTGCCGGCCTTCCTGAACATGATCCCGAGCTTCATGGTGCTGGACTTCCTCGGCTGGCTCGACCAGCCGCGCGGGCTCTACGCGCCTGCGGCGGCCAGCGCCCTGGGCATCTTCATGATGCGCCAGTACATCGCGTCGGCGATCCCGCGCGACCTGATCGACGCGGCGCGCATGGACGGCTGTGGCGAGTTCCGCGTGTTCCGCTCCATCGTCCTGCCGCTGCTCGGGCCGGCGCTCGGCACGCTCGGGCTGATCACGTTCATCACCTCGTGGAACAACTTCGTCGCGCCGCTCGTCGTGATGCACAGCGTCGAGAACTACACGGTGCCACTGGCGCTGCGCTCGATGCAGGTGCCCAACAACACCGAGTGGGGCGCGCTGATGATGGGCAGCGCCATCGCAATGCTGCCGCTCCTCATCGCTTATTTCTTCAGTGCCCGCCGCCTCGTGGCCGGGCTTACCTCTGGTGCCGTCAAGAGCTGAACATGGCTGAACACATCCCGACCCCTGCCGACATCGCCGTCGACTTTGCGCCCGCCTTCGTCTGGGGCTCCGCCACCAGCGCCGCCCAGATCGAGGGCGCCGCGTTCGAGGACGGCCGCGCCGCGTCGATCTGGGATCGCTTCTGCCGCGAGCCCGGGCGCATCGACGACGGCTCCAACATCGACGTGGCCTGCGACCACTACCACCGCTTCAAGGAAGACATCGAGCACATGAAGTGGCTGGGCCTGAAGGCCTACCGCTTCTCGATTGCGTGGCCGCGCGTGCAGCCGGACGGGCAGGGCGCCTGGAACGAAGCCGGCTTCGACTTCTACGCACGCCTCATCGACGCGCTGCTGGAAGCCGGCATCGAGCCGCACGCGACGCTCTACCACTGGGATCTGCCGGCCGCGCTCGAGGACGCCTTCGGCGGCTTGCTCGACCGCCGCGTCGTGCCGCTGTTCGCCGCCTACGCGGCCGAGGTCGCGCGCCGCTTCGGCCCCAGGCTCGCGTCGATCGCCACGCTCAACGAGCCCTGGTGCTCGGCCACGCTCGGCTACGAGACCGCGCAGTTCGCGCCCGGCCACGCCAACCGCACCGAGGCCTACCAGGTCTCGCATCACCTGCTGATGATGCATGGCGCAGCCATCCGCGCGATGCGCCCGCACACCACGACGCGCCTGGGCATCGTGCTCAACCACACGCCGGCCTATCCGGCCGAGCCGACCGAGGCCGACCGCCGCGCCGTGCGCATCGACGACGGCACCAATGTGCGCTGGTATCTCGACCCGGTGTTTCGCGGCCAGTACCCGGCCGACGTGATTGCCTACCTGGGCGCCGACGCGCCGCGCATCGAAGCCGGCGACCTCGATCTGATCCATCAGCCGCTCGACTTCCTCGGCCTCAACTTCTACACGCGCAACGTCATCAGCACGGCCACGCCGCCGGTGGTTCGCGAGGCGCCCTTCGGCCGTACCGACATGGGTTGGGAGATCTT
>Ga0213872_10000918_pt1 | contig 20961 bp, 12 predicted proteins | sample VelepicomBERX_R2_FD_160071 | JGI IMG/M metagenome (GOLD analysis project Ga0213872, IMG submission 160071) | Rhizosphere microbial communities from Vellozia epidendroides in rupestrian grasslands, the National Park of Serra do Cipo, Brazil - RX_R2 | ecosystem: Host-associated > Plants > Roots >...
GAAGACAATGCGCGTACTGCGACACACCGAACGTGCCGTTGCAAGTGGAGCATATCGTCGCCAGGGCCAATGGCGGGAGCGACCGGGTGTCGAATCTGACGCTGGCTTGCGAGTGCTGCAATAACAAAAAGGGCAAGAAACGCATCGAGGACTTCCTGAAAAAGGATCCGGCCAGATTGGCAAGGATACTGAAACAGGCTAAGGCCCCGCTGCATGATGCCGCAGCAGTCAACAGCACCCGCTGGGGATTGTTGAACACGTTGAAACAGACGCAGCTACCGGTGGAAACCGGCTCCGGCGGTCTGACAAAATTCAACCGGTACCGGATGGGGATTCCCAAGACCCATGCCCTGGACGCGGTCTGTGTCGGCCAGGTCAGTGCGGTCGACGAATGGCGCCGGCCGACTCTGGAGTTGAAATGCATGGGGCGTGGAAGCTACCAACGCACCCGTGTTACGGCGCAAGGATTCCCGCGAGGGTATCTGATGCGGCAAAAGCAAGTGTTTGGCTTTCAAACCGGAGATTTGGTCAAGGCGACTGTCCCGACAGGCAAACGGCAAGGCGTCCATACGGGACGTGTGGCTGTGCGCGCCAAGGGCAGTTTCAATATACAAACCGCTACCGGAGTAATACAAGGAGTAGCGCATCGGCATTGCCAAATGAGGCAACGCAACGATGGCTATAGTTATCGAACAGTAGGAATTTAAGGACGTGAGCAGGTAACCCTACAAGGGCAAGGGGTGCTTCGCACCCCGCGCTCTACCTCCCCGTCCTGAAGGACGGGGTTTCACGCGCATTTTGATGAAAAGAGCTTTCTTCCGCCTGCTGCTTTCTTTCCTACCCTTCCTGGCTGCCAGCCATATCGACGCCGCGGAACAAATCGTTCTGGGCCAGTCGGCGGCCTTGACCGGACCGGCCAGCATGCTGGGCACGGAAATGGCGCGCGGCATGAATGCCTATTTCAACGAAGTCAACGAGCACGGCGGGGTCAACGGCCGCAGCATCAAGTTGATCACTCTTGACGACGGTTATGAACCCGACCGTACCCTCAAAAACACCCAGGCACTGATCAATGACGACAAAGTGGTGGCGCTGGTCGGCTATGTCGGCACCCCGACCAGCATGGCGGCCCTGCCGGCGGCCAAGGCTGCCGGCCTGCCTTTCATCGGCGCCTACACCGGCGCCGACGGTCTGCGCGACGGCAAGTACGACAACATCTACAACATCCGCGCCAGCTATAACGACGAAGCACTACGCATCGCCAAGGAAATCGACGGCATGGGCTTGCGCAAGATGGGCATCGTCTACCAAAACGACGCCTTCGGCCAGGCCGGCCTGCGCGCCATGCAGGCGGCACTGACCAAGCACCCGAATCTCAAGGTGGCGTGGACCGAGTCGGTAGAACGCAATTCGACCAAGGTCGACGCTGCCGTCGCCAAGATCATGAGCGAACATGTCGACTCGGTATTCGTAGTCAGCGCCTACGCGACCACCGGCGAATTGCTGCGGCGAGCGCGCAAGATGGGCTATGTCGGTGTATTCACCACGCTATCCTTCGTCGGCGAAGAACCATTGGCCCAGGTAGCCGGCACGGCCGCGCAAGGCGTGCTGGTGCCGGCTGTCATGCCCAGTCCGCATTCGGAACCTGTCAGCCTGTCGGCCGAATACCGGCGCGCGATGGCCAAGGGCGTGACCAACCCGCATTTCAGCTACGCCAGTATGGAAGGCTATGTGGCGGCCAAGGTGATCGTTGAGGCTTTGCGCAGCATCAAGGGCAACGTGACGCCGCCGGCCATTGACGCCGCCATGCGCAACCTGCATCTGGAATTAGGCGGCTTCGCCGTCGATTTCAGCAAGTCGCACAATGCCTCGCAATGGGTGGAATCGACCATGATAGGCGCTGGCGGCAAAATCACTCGCTAGCAAGCTTTAGCCATTGGGCAGCTTGCTCCACAGCCTGGCCTTGTCGACCGGACAACCGAGCGCCTCGAAGTTTTCCTTTTCCTTCATGTTGATCAGGTAAGGAAGATAGTCGCCCATGGCCTGCTTTTCAGCGCCTGGCTTTTGCACGGCGAACCAGCTGTGGCCGAATGCAGGATTGACCTCGGTATTGCGGTTAATGACGGCGCCGAACTCGGCCGATCCGCCCGGCATGCCGTCGCCGTTGCCGTATTCGATCCAGGCCACGCCGCAGGCTTCAGTCGCATTCTTTGGGCGATCCTCCAGACGCGAAATGACGAGCGCATAGCGTCCACGGGCATCCACGGTCGGCGCGAGCTGTTCGTCGTAGATGCAATCGGGCGTCAACCCCGCGCTCGGACTGGTGCCGGTGCAGATCGATAGGTAACGCATGTCGGCGTTAGGCATATTGTCGGCTTCCCCGTGCCAGGTTTTGGGCGTCACAGGCATCCTGGCCGTCATCACGTATACCTTGCCGAAATTGCGGCTCATATACGCATAGCCGTAACGCGTGGCCTTGTTGCTCCACCAGCCGCCCAGCACTTTCGGTTCGGCCGGTGACAGCCAAGGCATGAACAGGTCGGCGGCCACCTGGCGGCGGTTGAAGAAGGCATGCAGCGGCACCACTTCGGCGCGGCTGGCACCCACGTTGTCCGTATCGACCCAGGGAAGGTGGCTCAGGATAACCCAGGAGCGCGGATCGATAGTAGACGGCAATTGTTTGCCGCGCATCGGTGCAGCGGTGGCGTCGCAAGTGGCTTGCTCATCGAGCACCTTGCCGTCGGCCGCGTGCAGCCGGACCGCCGGTAAGGCGACTGCGCCGAGGTAGTCGGTAGAATGGTCAGGCACGTAATTGCGCATCCACAGGAAGACTTCTTCACCCGGCTCGCCATAGGTGTACAAGGTATTGGCCGGGCGCGATGCCGGCGGCAGGCCATTGACGATATTCAGCGTGTAACGGCGCTGCACCACGTCGCGGGCCACGCCGGCGCGGAAGGGGTTGGAAGAGCCGGCATCCGGTTCGACCTCCGCGTCGCCAACGGCGTCTTGCGGTTCACCCTTGGCGTTATAGGTGTTGAAGTTCCAGTGCCGCATATGGGGGAATTCTCCCTTGACGACAAGCGTTGCGCCGGCCGGCAGCCGGAACGTAGTCGGAATGTAGGTCGTTTGCGTGTCGGGGAACTGGTTTTCGAAATTGACAGCGTCGCCATCGTTTGTGAACACACCATTACGCGCGCGCGGGCCGGGCCAGAAGCAAGAGCGTAGTGTCAGGTCGTGCCGGTAATTCGCCGCGTTATGTACGTCCTGGGGTTTTTCCGGCGGCATGGGCGGAAGTATCCTGCCGCGGCCCGTTTCGTCGACGATGTAGCCGGTCGCATCCGGCTTGCGGCTTCCGTCGGCGGCGCCATTTCCCATCTCGAAATTCGCGTATTGCGGGCGTCCGGCTGTGGTATCGCGGCTCAAATGATGCGTTGCCCAAGTCAGGACAGCGGCAGCCGATGCCGCAGCCAGGAGCGCCAACAGTGCGGCAATCTTGAAAAAAATTCTCATGCTGTCTCCGTTTTCGGATTTTTATGTAATTTTCCTGCTGCTCGCATCGTCATGCATTCAGGTTTGCGATTTAAACAGCGCCTTTCGGTAGGTCATCGGGCACATGCCCGCCACCTTCTTGAATGAGCGGCTGAAATTGGCAATGTCGGTATAACCGAGCGCGTAGGCGATTTCGGAAATGCTCAATCCTGTTTCACCCAAGAGTACGCAGGCACGCTGGCTGCGAATCTGCAATGCCAGATCGCGAAATCCGATGCCCTCACGCCGCAAGCGGCGATCGAGCGTGCGCGTACTCACATTCAAGGCCGCAGCCAATTGCTGCAAGGTCGGCCGACGGTCCTCGACCCGCAACAGCAGCGCGCCTATCGTGTTCCGCAAGCTCGGCTCCCCGGTATCGACGGCCGGTGCAGCATAGCTTTCAATTTCAAAATCCATGGAGCGTATGCCCTGGTTCGCATCGATGAAATTAATAAACTTGCGAAGCGGCATAATTCGCACACATCGCCCACATGCCGCATAATCTGTCGAAACCGGCAGAATCTGCAGCGAGCAATCCAGAATGTTACGAAAGCCGGGAAATGAAATCTGTCGAGAATTCGACAAATTCGAGAAATCGCGATGACTGATCACTACGCCGCACTGGCCAAACGACTATTGGAGCAGGACGAGGCTATGCAGTTGGCTTCGGCAGCAACGTGCTATGCCCTACTTGAATCCGGCTCGATCCGGCGTCATGCCTCCCATGCCTTGCTGTGCGGCCGCGAAGTGCCAGCAACCGAGTTGGTGTTGTTGCTGGAAGGCTCACTCGAGGTCAGCACCGAGGGCAGCGACGGACGCCGCTCCATCCTGTGGTACATCCCCGCTGGACAATGGGTCAATCTGATTTCCCTGATCGACGGCAGAGGTTCAGTGCATGATATCCGTACGCATACCGAAGCCGTGGCCCTGCACGTGCCGCGCACCGCCTTTCTGCAGGCACTGCGAGCCGACGCCGGCTTCAGCATGGCCATGCTGAAGATCCTGTGCCAGCGCTCGCGCATGTTTTACGAGAACATGGCGATGGACGCTTTGCTGCCGCTACGCTCGCGCGTGGCGCGCATGCTGACGCTCTTGATGGGCCAATACGGCCGTCCCAAAGAAGGCGGCGTGGAAATCGATCTGAAAATCTCGCAGGATGAACTCGCCGCCATGCTGGCGGTCAGCCGCCACAGCCTGAACCGTGAATTGAAAGCCTTGCAAGAGCAAGGCCTGATTTCGATCGCCTATTCGCACATCACGGTCCGCGACGTCGAGTCCTTGCATGCCCAGATCGTCCCTGCGGCAGGCGGCTGAGCACTTGCCAGGCACCTACACGCAGAGCCATTTATTGACAAAACACTCACGTCGTCCCGATTTATCAATTGATGCAGCCCTCCTTGACAAATAGGTCAATCGACCCATAAAATCCAAAAATAGGTCACATGACCTACAGAAACTTTCCATCTTATTTTTAACACTATTTCCGGTTTTGCATCAGGAGACGTCCATGATTCCGCGCACCCTCTTTTCCGAAGACCACCAGATTTTCCGCGACGCGGTACGCCGTTTCATGGAAACAGAAGTCGCACCGAATCACGCGCGCTGGGAAGAGCAAGGCCATGTCGACCGCGAGCTGTGGCTCAAGGCCGGCGCAGCAGGCTACCTGTGCCCGAGCATGCCCGAGGAATACGGCGGCTCCGGCGTCGATATTTCCTATAGCGCCATCCTGATGGAAGAGCAGTTTCGCATCGGCGCCACCGGCCCCGGTTTCGGCCTGCATTCGGAAATCGTCGCCCCCTACATCCTGCACAACGGCAGCGAATACCTGAAATCGACTTACCTGCCCAAGCTTGCAACCGGCGAAATGATAGGCGCCATCGCCATGACCGAGCCGGGCGCCGGCTCCGATCTGCAGGGCGTCAAGACCACTGCCGTGAAGGATGGCGACCATTACATCCTGAACGGCTCCAAGACCTTCATCACCAACGGCTGGCTATGCGACCTCGTCATCGTGGTTGCCAAGACCGATCCGGCCGCCGGCGCCAAGGGCACCAGCCTGTTCGTGGTCGACACCTCGATGGCCGGCTTCTCCAAGGGCAAGCGCCTGCACAAGATGGGCATGAGCGCACAAGATACTTCGGAGCTGTTCTTCGACAATGTGCGCGTGCCGGCGCAAAACCTGCTCGGCGAGGAAAACCGCGGCTTTGCCTACCTGATGCAGGAACTGCCCTGGGAGCGCCTGCAGATCGCCATTACCGCCGTGGCAGCGGCCCAGGCCGCGCTCGACTGGACTATCGAATACACGCGCGAGCGCAAGGCATTCAAGCAGTCCGTGATCAATTTCCAGACCGTGGCGCACAAGCTGGCGGAACTGAAGACCGAGATAGCGGTGGGCCAGGTCTTTATCGACCGCTGCATCGAGTTGAAGATCGCCGGCAAGATCGATGCCGAAACGGCATCGATGGCCAAGTACTGGGCTTCGGAGATGCAATTCAAGGTCATGGACCAGTGCGTGCAGCTGTTCGGCGGTTACGGTTACATGCATGAATACCCGATCGCGCGCGCCTGGGCCGATGCCCGCGTGCAACGTATTTACGGCGGCACCAACGAGATCATGAAAGAACTGATCAGCCGCAGCCTGTAAGAATACTAAGGAGATAAGAATGGAAGCTTATATCTACGACGCCGTGCGCACCCCGCGCGGCAAGGGCAAGAAAGACGGCGGCCTGCACGGCACCACGCCGCTTGAATTGGCCGCCACCGCCCTGCGCGCCGTCCGCGACCGCAATCAGCTCGACACCTCCCTGGTCGACGACGTCGTGCTCGGCTGCGTGACGCCGGTCGGCGAACAGGGCGCCTGTATCGCACGCACCGCTGTGCTGGCTGCCGATTACGCGCAGAGCGTGTCTGGCGTGCAGATCAGCCGCTTCTGCGCTTCCGGTTTGGAGGCGGCCAATATGGCGGCTGCGCAAGTCATGTCGGGCCAAGCCGACTTTTCCATCGGCGGCGGCGTCGAGGCAATGTCGCGCGTACCCATGGGCACAGACGGCGGCGCCTGGCCGGTCGATCCGCATAGTGCGATTCCAAACTACTTTGTGCCGCAAGGCATTTCGGCCGACGCCATCGCCACGCAATCGAATTACTCGCGCCACGATGTCGATGCCTACGCCGCCGAAAGCCATAGGCGCGCGCATCATGCGGTGACGGCCGGCTGGTTCGACAAATCCATCGTACCCGTGTACGACCTCAACGGCTTGGCGGTTCTCGAGCGAGACGAAACCATACGCCCGCAAACCACGGTCGAATCGCTGTCCGCGCTCAAGCCCTCGTTCGCCGACCTCGGCGAGAAGTTCGGTTTCGATGCCGTAATCCGTCAGCGCTACCCGGAGATCGAACGCATCAACCACGTGCACCACGCCGGCAACAGTTCCGGCATCGTCGACGGCGCCGCCGCCATTCTGTTCGGCACACTCGAAGCCGGTCAGCGCATCGGCCGCAAGCCGCGCGCGCGCATCCGCGCCTTCGCCACCGTCGGGTCCGAGCCGTCCATCATGCTGACCGGACCCAGCTATGCCGCCGAGAAAGCTTTGAAGCGCGCCGGCATGACGGCTTCCGACATCGACTTGTACGAGCTCAACGAAGCCTTCGCATCGGTGGTGCTGCGCTTCATGGAAGTCATGAAAGTTCCGCACGACAAGATGAACGTCAACGGCGGCGCCATCGCCATGGGCCATCCGCTCGGCGCCACCGGCGCGGTCATCCTGGGCACCCTGCTCGACGAGCTCGAGCGTCGCAATTTGAGCACCGGCCTGGCCACGCTATGCGTCGGCGCCGGCATGGGCATCGCCACCATCATCGAAAGGATTTAAGCATGATCGCCTTCCAACTCGATGCGCAAGGCATCGCCACGCTGACCTGGGACATGCCGGGCCGCAGCCAGAACGTCATCAACGGCGAAAGTTGCGCCGCGCTATTCGCCGCCATCGACCACGCTGTCAAGGATGAAGCGGTAAAAGGCATCCTGATGACCTCGGTCAAGCCGGACTTCGTCGCCGGCGGCGATCTCGAATGGCTGCTGGCAGCTAACGGCGCGACAGAATTATTCGAACGCACGCTGGCGCTGCACCGATCGCTGCGCCAATTGGAAACCTGTGGCAAACCGGTTGCCATGGCCCTGCCCGGCATGACGCTGGGCGGCGGCCTGGAAATCGCCCTGGCCGGCCATTACCGCGTCGCGGCCGACAATCCCAAGGCGCGCTTCGGTCTGCCTGAAGTCACGCTCGGTCTGCTGCCGGGCGGCGGCGGCACGCAGCGCCTGCCGCGCCTGATCGGCGTACAGAATGCCTTGCCGCTGCTGACCGAAGGCAAGAAGTTGAAGGCGGCCGAGGCATTGAAGCTGGGCATACTGCATGCCGTGGTGCCGGCCGGCACCGAAGTGCAAGCCGCGCGCGAATGGCTGCTGGCGCAAAACGCGCCCGTGCAACAGCCTTGGGACATCAAGGGCTACAAGATCCCTGGCGGTGGCATCAACAGCCCGGGCGTGCAGCAAGTCTTCATGGCCGGCAACGCCATGTTGCGCGCCAAGACCTTCGGTAACTATCCTGCTCCGGCCAACATCCTGTCGTGCGTGTACGAAGGCTTGATCACCGACATCGACACCGGCCTCAAGACCGAGGCACGCTACTTCACCAACACCGTGCTGACGCCGGAAGCGAAGAACATGATCCGTACGCTGTTCTTCAGCATGGGCGAAGCCAACAAGCTGGCGGCGCGCCCGAAGGACGTGGCGGTTCAGAAGTACAGCAAGGTCGGCATCCTTGGCGCCGGCATGATGGGCGCCGGCATCGCCTACGTCACGGCCAAGGCCGGCATCACGGCTGTGCTGCTCGACACCAGCCTGGAAGCTGCCGGGCGCGGCAAGGAATACTCGCGCAAACTGCTGGAAAAGCAGGTGCAGCGCGGCCAGCTCACGCAGGAAAAAGCCGATGCGCTGCTGGCGCGCATCGTACCGACCACCGAATTCGCGAAGCTGGACGGCGCCGAGATGGTGATCGAAGCCGTGTTCGAAGACCGTGGCATCAAGGCCGACGTCACGCGCAAGAGCGAAGCCGTGATCGCACCCAACGCAATCTTCGCATCGAACACCTCGACGCTGCCGATCACCGGTCTGGCAGAAGCCAGCGCCCGCCCGGCCAACTTCATCGGCCTGCACTTCTTCTCGCCGGTCGACAAGATGCCGCTGGTGGAAGTCATCGTCGGCAAGCAGACCAGCCAGGAAACGCTGGCACGCTCGCTCGACTATATCAAGGCGGTCGGCATGACCCCCATCGTGGTCAACGATTCGCGCGGCTTTTATACCAGCCGCGTGTTCTCGACCTACGTCAACGAAGGCATGGCCATGCTGGCCGAAGGCGTGGCGCCGGCGCTGATCGAAAACGCCGGCTTGCAGGCCGGCATGCCGGTCGGCCCGCTGGCGCTGACTGATGAAGTCTCGGCCGAGTTGTGCGTCAAGATCGACAAGCAGACCAAGGCCGACCTCGGCGACGCCTACCGCGAGGGGCCTGGCATGGCAACCGCGCGCAAGATCGTTGCTCTGGAACGCATCGGCAAGAAGAGCGGCAAGGGCTTCTACGAATATCCGGAAGGCGGCAAGAAATTCCTGTGGCCGGAGCTGGCCGAGCACTTCCCGCGCGCGGCGCAACAGCCGTCGCTGGAAACGCTGGTGCAGCGCCTGGTGACCGTGCAAGCGGTGGAAACCGCACGCTGCATGCAGGAAGGCGTGGTCACGACAGCGCGGGATGCCGACGTCGGCTCCATCCTCGGCTGGGGTTTCCCGCCTTTCCGCGGCGGCACCATCAGCCAGATTCACCGCACCGGCATCGCCAATTTCGTGCAGCAATGCGAACAATTGGCGGCCATGCATGGCCAGCGTTTCGAACCGCCTCAGCTGTTGAAGGACATGGCTGCCAAAGGCGAAACCTTCTATAGCCGTTAAGCCCACCTGCGACTAACCCCGCAACGCCCCCGGCTTCTCCCCGGGGGCGTTTTTTCTTGGCCGTTTTTTGTCGTTTCGTACGAAGCCGTTTACTATCTTCTTTACTATCTTCATTCGTCATCCACGAAGGGCGCAACGTGCCAGACCAGCCTCCCATGCCGCCACTGACCGCGGCCATGATGCAATCCATACGCAAGCTGGCGGCTGAAAAGAAGCCGGCTTTCGGCGAAGGCGAAAGCCACATCCCGGTCGAGCATTATTTTTCGCACGAACAATGGAACGCGGAAATCGCCGCCTTGTTCCGCAAGCTGCCCTTGATTGTCGCGCACAGCAGTGAACTGCTGCCGGGCCAGGTCATGGCGCACGACGGCTACGGCCTGCCCTTGCTATTGAGCCGCGACAAGGACGATACACTGCGTTGTTTTCTGAACGTCTGCCGCCACCGCGGCATGCGCCTGGTCGATGCCGCTGCGCCGCTATCCAAAGCAAGTGTCGTCTGTCCCTACCACGGCTGGACTTACAAGCTCGATGGTGAGTTGCGCCATATGCCGCATGCGGAAGCGTTTTCTCCCTGCCCCACCGGTGAACGCAATCTCACCGCTCTGCCCTGTGCGGAGCGCTTCGGCTTGATCTGGGTCGTGCCCGATCCGCAGGGCATGATCGATCTTGACGCTTATCTCGATGCTTACCTGGGTGCGCTCAACACGGAAATGCCGTGGTACGAGATCGATCAACTGGTCACTTTTCGCACCATAGAAGCCGAATATCCGGCCAACTGGAAGCTGATCGTCGATGCCTTCCTCGAGTCTTATCACATCCGCGTTCTGCACCGCGATACGATCTCGCCGTTCTTCAGCGACGGCATCACGGCTAGCGAGCGCATCGGCCCGCACATCTATTCGCTGGTGGCGCGCCGCGAAGCACTCGAGACGTTTGCCGAGCCGGAATCGCACGAAACCTTGCGCGAGCTGGTGACGCCCAGCCAGGTGATTTTCCCGAACACCATCACCATCTTTCACCCCGACTATCTGAGCCTGGTGTCCTTGTATCCGGTTGGTTCCGAACGTCTGCGCTGGGTGCACCGCATGCTGATTCCGCGCGACAAGGCAACGCCGGATTGGGCGCCGCATTGGGAAAAAACCTTCAACCTGATCGAGCAGGGAGTGTTTCAGAAGGAAGACATCCATGCCGCCGTCGAGATTCAAAAAGGCTTGCGCAGCGGCGCCAACCGCACGCTCACGATAGGCCGGCTGGAAGAAGGATTGACGTGGTTTTACGAACAGGTGTGCTTGCACACGCAAGGCCTTGCAAAGTAACGGCCTTTTCCCCGATCTTGCCCGCGCGGGCAACCCACCATACGAGAGAGATTGGGGAAGCAGGCATCGAACCTGAGTTCGATGCCTTGGCTTTAGGTATTACGCGCGTTGCACTTTTTGCGGCAACAGCAAGGATGCCAGTGCCGGAATCATCACGATGGCACCAACCATGTTCCACAAGAACATGAAAGTCAACAGCAAGCCCATGTCGGCCTGGAACTTGATGTCCGACCACACCCAGGTCAGGACGCCGGCCGCCAGTGTCACACCCGTCAAGGCCACCGCAATGCCGGTACTCTTGAGCGTCTCGAAGTAGGCGTCTTTCAGCGCCAGCCCCTGGTCGAGGAAATGCTGGAGGCGGTTGTAGATATAAATACCGTAATCCACGCCGATGCCTATGCCGAGCGCAATGACAGGCAAGGTCGCGACCTTCACGCCCAGGCCGAGCTTGGCCATGATCGCTTCGCACAAGGCCGAGGTGATGTACAGCGGCAGCATGATGCACAAGGTCACACGCCAGGAGCGGAATTCCCACAGCACCAGAATGGCGACGATGGCATACACCAGGATCAGCATCTCGGTTTGTGCCTTCTTGATCACGATATTGGTGGCTGCTTCGATCCCCGAATTGCCGGCTGCCAGCATGAACTGCGCATTGGCATCGTTATGTTCATTCGCATACTGTTCGGCGGCATCGACCACACGGGTCAAGGTATCGGCCTTGTGGTCTTTCAGGAAAATCATTACCGGCAACATCGAGCAGTCATTGCTGAACAGCTCGGACGGCAGCATGTGGTGGGCGGCGTTGGAGACGAAGCGGTTGCGCGAGATCGCCTCCCAGCGCAAGTCGCCGCCGTTGGTAGCGGCAATCACCTTCTTCATGCCGGTGAACAGCGACATGGTCGATTCCACGCCCTCGACGTTTTCCATCTCCCACTGGAAACGGTCAACCAGCTCCGCTACCGGATAGCTGCCGCATTCGTTCGGCGCGGTCTTGACCATGACCACGAACACATCTGGACTGGTCGAGTAATGGGCGCTGATGTAATTGTTATCCTGGTTGTAGCGTGAATCGGGGCGCAGTTCGGGCGCGCCGGGATCGAGGTCGCCGATCTTCAGATCGCGGCTCAGAGTCCAGGCGCCGCCGAAGATCACAAGAGCGATCGCGACGGCGGCACGCGCGAACTTGGGTTCGGCGATACGCGAGATCAGATGGGCCGCGGTGTGCTTGCTCTGCTGCTTGCGTTGCTGGTGGCGCAGGCAGGCGTCGGACACGCCGCAATACGACATCAGGATCGGCAGCAGGAACATCTTGGTCAGGATGATGACCGCCACACCTACACTGGCGCTGATGGCCAGTTCCTGAATGACGCCGATCTTGATTACCAGCAGTGTCGAGAAGCCGACCGCGTCGCACAGCAAGGCTACCGAGCCCGGGATGAACAACTGACGGAAAGTGAGCTTGGCGGTCTCCATATTGGACGCGCCCGACAGGCGCGCCGCGGCCATGGTATTGATATTTTGCACCGCATGGCTGACGCCGATGGCAAAGGTCAGGAAGGGCACCAGAATCGAATAGGGATCGAGTCCGAAGCCGAGCATGTGGACGATGCCAAGCTGCCAGATCACAGCCAGCGAGCAGCAGAAAATGGTGACCGTGGTGCTGCGCCAGCAGCGCGAGTAGACCAGCAGGATGACGATGGTCAGCACGAAGGTCATGGCAAAAAACAGGCCGATGGCCTTGGCGCCGTGAATCAGGTCGCCCACCACCTTGGCGAAGCCGGTGATGTGAATCTTGATGTCCTTATTCTCGTATTTGGCCCGGATCAGGCTTTCCAGGCGGTCGGAAAACAGACCGTAGTCAAGCTTGGCGCCGGTGTCGGGGTCTGTCTCGAGCAACGGCACCAGCACGATCGAAGACTTGCCGTCGGCCGCTACCAAACTGCCGATCTTTCCCGAACGTACAACGTTGGTGCGCACCTGGTCCAGCATTTCGGGACTGCCGTCAAAGCCCTGCGGGATGATCTGCCCGGCGTCCATGCCGTTCTCGGTGACTTCCATCCAGATCACGTTCGGCGTCCACAGCGACTTCATGTTGCCGCGGTCAACCCCGGGGATGTAGAACACCTCGTCGGTGATCTTCTTCAGCGTGTCGAGATATTCCTTGCTATAGATATTGCCGCTCGTACTCTCGACCGCGATGCGCACGTTATTGCCCAGCGGACGCAGCTCGTTCTCGTACTTGAGGTAGTTGGCGATGTAGGGGTGGAAGATGGGGACCATCTTCTGGAAGCTGGCGTCCGGACGCAGCTTGGTGGCTTGCCAGGCGAACAGAACCGAAGCCAGCGCGAACAGGATCAGGACGACGATGCGGTGGCGGAACAAGCGTGGCTCGAGGAAGTGCTCGACCATGCTCATCTTGTCGTGCGCGGCAACTTCGGAGTCAATTTCCTCGGGCCGATTTTGATTGTTGTTGGTATTCATGATGCTTAGTTGACCTTTCCGCTACCGCTGGCCGATACAAAATGGACGCCGCTTACGCCCGACAGCGCGAAGTTGGCGCCGGCTGCCTGCGCCACGCCGGCAATTTCCAGGCCGTTGCTCGGCAGCAGCACGCTGAAGCTGTGGCCGTGATCGCTGCTCTTCAGCAGGCTGCCGTCCTGGGTGGCCAGCACGATGCTGCCATCGGCGCATAGAACGCCGCCGATCAGATTCTTGTGGGTGACGGCCGGCAGTTCCTGCCAGGTGATTCCCGCTTTGTCACTTTCTTTACCGCTACTCAATAGCGTATGGCCGCCGAAACCGAAGGCCAGCAAATCTTCCGTGCCGCCTTCGCCGGCTACACCGATGACGCCATAGAGCTGGCCCTTGTAGCCAGTCTCCAGCGTCTGCCAGGTGGCGCCGTTGTCGCGCGAACGGTAGACCTTGCCGCCTTCGCCGGCAATCACGAGCGTGCCGCCGGCAGTGCCGGCGATCGCGTTGTAATGCAGGCCGTCGCTGTTGTGCAGACGGCCCGCAAACGATTCCCAGACCTTGCCGCCGTCGGCAGTATGTAATATCTGGCCGTAGGAGCCAACCAGGTAACCGTCGCTAACGTTCTTGAAATACACGCCGAGCAAAGGGCGCGAAGGGCCGAATTTTGCGCCGGCCTGAACGTCGCCGACGGCGTTGTCGGCGGCATCGGCTGCAGCTTGCGCAGCCTGCTTGGCGCTAGCTGGCGCCGCATCGAGCGCATGATGCGCTTCGTCGGCGACCTTCTGCAGGTCGCCCAGCATCAGCGTATTGGCTTGATTGCCGTCGAAGCGCTTGCTCCAGCTCAAACCGCCATCGCTGGTCGACAGAGCGATACCGTCGTGACCGACCGCCCAGCCGTTCTTGGGATCGATGAATTGCACAGCTGTGAGATTGACCGAGACCGGCACCTTGGCCTGGGTCCAGCTTTTACCCTGATCGTCGGAGTAAACAATGACGCCATGCTCACCCACCGCAACCAGGCGCGTACCGGCCTGCACTACCGACAATAGCGTAGCGTGAGCGGCGCGGCTGGTCATCAGCGCCGGCTGCTCGAGCGGGTCGTTCGATCCACCCGCGTTGGCTTGGGCCGCGTTCACCGACAGCAGGCAGGAAGCCAACAACAATGCCGGTCGCACCGTCGTCAAGATTCCGGTCAATTTCATGTTTACTCTCCGATCCTCTTTCTTTGTACGTCCCCACGCAACGATTGCGGGAGAACGCAACGCCATCGTGCGCTGGCAAGCGGACGATGGCGTATTTTGCACTGTACAGCCAAGACTACAGCTAGCACTACCATAAAAAAACGCCCCCCCAGCTTCGAAGGGGCGCAAGGAGACAACTACATTTCTACTTAGTTGTTCAACTTTCTAGTCTTGACATCAATTGCTCAGGCGACGCAGGTTATCCGCCGTGAAATAGGTCGAATCGACCTTGTAGTTAAAGCGCGACGGCTTTTCCTGGTTGGTCAAGCCCTGCACCAGATAGCGGCGTGCCTGCAAGTCGTAGATCGTCTCGCCGGACAACCACAAGGTCGGCACGTCGTAGAACTGCATCGCCTCGACTTCGTGCACGCGCCACAGTTCGCCACGGCCGTCATAGGCGTCGGTGTGGGCGATCTGCCAGCTGTCCTCATCCACATAGAAGGTACGCTTGGCATAGACATGACGCTTGCCCGGCTTCAGCGTCGCTTCCACCACCCATACGCGGTGCGGCTCGTAACGCACCAGGTCCTGGTTCAGATGGCCCGGCTTGATGATGTCGGCGTACTTCTCGCTCTTGCTGTTCAGCTTGTAGTTGTTATAGGAAATATACATTTCCTTCTTGCCAACCAGTTTCCAGTCATAGCGGTCCGGTGCGCCGTTGAAACCGTCGTAGTCGTCAGTGGTGCGCAAGCCGTCTGCGCCCTGACCCGGAGAATCATAGGCGATATCCGGCGCACGCATCACGCGACGCTGACCCGGGTTGTACAGCCAAGCCTGACGCGCTTCCTTGACCTGGTCGATCGGCTCGATCACCAGCAAATCTTCACCGGCCACGGAAGACGGGCCGGTGATCAAGGCCATGTAGGAGAACAGGCGGTTCGGCTCCGGGTTGGCGGTGGAAGCTGCCATCAGGAAGTTCTCGGTGACGGTCACCGGCGTGAAATTGCCGTTGGCTTGCACCGGGAAGCCGGCCGAGAAACGCTCGAAGCTGTTGCCGCGATAGCGCATCACGTGGTTCCAGATGACTTCGACGCCGCTCTTCGGTTCCGGGAACGGCACCGTGGAGTGGGTCGCACCCGTGACGCCATTGCCGCCGCCGGTCAGACTGATCTTGCCGGCTTCCGCCTTGACGTTGTCATACACGCTTTGCGGGTAGGCAGCCGTACGATGGCTCGGATACACGTTCATCTTGTAGTCCGGGAAACGCTTGAGCATTTCCATCTGGCCGGGGGTCAGCTTGTCCTTGTACTGCGCCATGTTGGCGGCAGTAATCGTGAACGAGGGCTTTTCGCTGGCGAACGGATCGGCATAGCCTTTCTTCGGATCAAAGCCGGCCGGAGCCTTAGTCAAGCCGCCGTCCCAGGCGGGAACCAGGCCGTCGGCGCTACCGGCTTTTTCGGCGCCCATCGGCGTCAGATCCGCGGCAGCCGCGGCAGTCGCGGCAGTTGCAAAGGCAAACGCCATCAGTGCCATCAATGGCTTACTGGCCAATTTCATGTGTTTCATTAGATCGTCTCCTGATTGCTTTATTAGAAGTTGATGCCGCCCACGATGGCGATGTTGTCGCGGTCATGCAAGACATCGTAAGTCGCATCGTGGTTGAAGGTCGTATAGGTGATTTGCGCGTAGTACTTGTTGTTGTAGTCGGCACGCATCGTCAGACCCAATACTTCACGGTTCTGGCTGAAAATACCGTCAGCCGAATAGCCGTGCACGTCCTGCGACCAGAATACGCGCGGCTTCAGGTTCCAGCCGGCGATCACGTCCGGATAGCTGAGTTCGGCCATCACGCGGTAACCCCAGTCCGACGGTGTGTCGAAGCCGGTGGCGTTGCAGTATCCCTGCGACGCGCCAGGATTATTCAGGATCGCACACACGGCACCACCGCCCGGCGTACCCGGATTGGCATAGCCGTAGGCGAAGCCACGACCGTAACGCAGGTTGCCCGGCGTATTCGGATCACTGATGCCGCTCCATTTCTCAATGCCGATTTCACCAACCAGGGTCAGCGATTCGGCGCCGGCCACTTGCGAGAACACTTTCGAGGTATTGGCCTGGACTTGCACCTTATTGTGCAAATCATAGCCCTTCAGGATGGTGCCCATCGGGACGGTAGCCCAGCTTGCCAAGGGACCGGCGTTGCCATTGAGTGCTGCGCCAGTGGCACCGAGAGCCTTGCCCAGCAGGGGATTGCCCATTATATAACCGACGACCATATCGCCCGGGTTAAGCTGTACCGGCACATCCTTGGAAATGCTAACTTCGCCGCCGACCGCCCAACCGCCTATTGTCGTAGCAGCGCTAATGCCAAATTCCTTGATGGTCGAACCGGAGTAGTCCCAGCCGGCCGTCACCGGCGTCACCAACGGCACCAGGTTACCCAGCGCTTGGGCAGCTGCGCCCAGCTGTTTGGCACCAGCTGCGGCGGCTTGCGCACCGGCGGCATATTGAGCGGCGGCCGCAGCGTTGCCGGCAGCAGCAGCGGCTTGGGCCGCTTGAGCAGCTTGACCAGCCTGTGTAGCCAAGCCCTGTGCCTTGCCGGCCACACCACCGAGCAGCGCCAACAAACTGGTAACCGGCGCGCCGTTGAAAGTACCGGAGAAGAACGACTGTGGATCTGCGGTGGCTACGCGGTACAGATCGAGATCCGGTGTGCGCGGGTTATAGGCCGCAGCATAGAAACCAAAGTCGGTCTCGATCGAGTCGGCATAGTAGTGCAGCGACAAGCCCGCCTGGCCGCTATTCTTGGCCTTGATGTCGGGTTGGGAACCGACCCTGAAATTCGGTGCATAGTTCGGCACGCCGAGTTGGGCCATCAGTCCGGTCAACGGCGTCAAGCCGTTCAACTGTGCATATTGGTTGGTACCAGTCGAATCGCCAAGCAGCGGTCCGGAGGAGCCTCCGCAGTTGTAGATGTCGCTGATGGACCAGTAGGTTCCGCAACCCGGCAGCACGCTCTTGACCCAGGTGAACTGGTAGAAGCCTTCCAGGCTCAGGCCGTCGCCCAGGCCCCAGTTGGCGTCGATCTGCGGGATCGGCAACAGCGCGTCCTTGATGGTTGCGCCAGGCGTGACCAGCGCTTGATAGTTGAAGGCGCCGAACGAGTTGATGCCGGGGATGAACAGGCTCTCACCCCAGTTGACCACTTGGTCACCGAGCTTGACATTGAGCGGCTTGCCTTCGATAGGCTCGAAGTTGCCGAACACGTAGGCGTTGGTCAGCACCGCGTCTTCAAACTTGGTGCCAGGATAAAAGCCCGAGTCGTTGAGCTTGGAATTCGGGACATAGCCGTTGTTCATGTTGCCGCGGGCCATGTTATGCGTCTCGAGCGTTTCGTCATACCAGGCGCGCGCGCCGAGCACAAAGCCGAGGTTGTCGTGCTTCAACTGCACTTCGCCGTTGATGGTGATCGGGGCGGAGATCGAAGCGCCCTTGCCGAAGTTGAGGTCGCCGACCTGATTGCCGTCACCGGCACGGCCATAGCGGCCGCCGTTGTTATAAACCGGGCTGTACAGCGCCGGGTCAGGATTGGTGGTACGCCAGGCATCGCCGAACGAGAGCCCGGCTGACCATTGACCCTGGTCCCCGTTATCTAGCGTAAAGTTTTCCGCTGCAGCCTGCGGCGCATATGCCAGGCTCATGGCGGCCAATGCCAGGCCGCATGCCTGTACCATCGTGCGTGGTCGTAGCATCCCGCCCTTGTGTTTCTTGTCCTGCTGATTTGCTTGGTCCATCCTGCCCCCTCTAGTTATTAAAATTCACTTCAAAATTGCGCTTGTAGTTCATTCCAACACTTTTGTTTTTATTCTTTCGTCATTCCAATCTTGCCGGTTTTAGCGTCAAAACCGTCGCTGACGGCGGGATCTGCCGTCGCCGATACAACCAAGTTCGTGCATTGGGAAATACATCTGATCGGTGCAAGTCACTGTAGCGCAAAAGAATGCTCATTTATCATGAGTGTTGCAGACCGCCTACAGTAACCCCCAAACATTTTTTCAAGCCGCTTATGGCAGATATTCCTCAATGCAATCCGACATCGACAGATTTAGCCCCGGATGACCCAATGCTGGGCATCGCGCCGCCGCATTTAGGCAACGGCGCAATTTAAATTTGTGCATGGCAGCAAGAATCAGCCGCAAATTGCAGGCGCTGATTCTCGCTCGAGATCGAAATTCCGGATTCCGCCAGAGCAACAGATACTGGCAAGAACAGTTGAGGGCCGCGACAAGACAGGTCTGTCGCAGTCATGGTGGACTATTTTAAACAACATACTGCATGTCTCCTTGGCAACTCGTCGTCGTCATTTCGATCGCGCGTTGCGCGCCATCGTGGAAATTCTTGAAGTGATTTCCTTGCTTTCGATTGTCAGCAGACTAAGACAATTACGCTTGTCATTTTTAGACAATCGTTTGTCATTCCGCGAACATTCGTTCGAATTGACGTATTTCTGAAACAGGCAGCACGATGCATTGGGCGCCGAACGCATACCACTCTGCGACCACCATTCGTCGCAATCCAATAAGAGTTGAGATATGGCGGTGCCAAGGCACCCATGCTGCGGCTGCGCAGGCCCGCAAATGGCGCCTGTGCTGTGGCGGTCGGGAAAGCTTTAGAACTCTTCCCAGACGTCGGCACTGTTGCCGGCAGCATCGGTCGAATTGACCATGGCGGCGCCACGGGTCGGTGCGGCGGATTCTCCTTCCACGGATTCGGCCTCGACCGGCTCGACCACCCGCAATTGCGTCGGGCGCGCCGCCGGAGCTGCCGCCAGCCCATTTTTCGAAACAGAAGGCCGTCCCGCGGCGCCTTGCGCCTCATTCAGTTTGAATACGCCAACTACCTGAACCAGGGTTGCCGCCTGATCCTGCATCGACGCCGCAGCGGCAGCCGCTTCTTCCACCAAAGCGGCATTTTGCTGGGTCACGCTATCCATTTCGCCGATGGCCTTGTTGACTTCCTCAATGCCGGCGGTCTGTTCGGTGCTGGCCGCCGTAATTTCGCTGACGATGTCAGTCACGCGGCGGATGCTCGCCACCACCTCGTCCATGGTGCTGCCGGCCTGGTCGACCAGCTTGCTGCCGGCCCCGACCTTTTCCACCGAGTCGCCGATCAATTCCTTGATTTCCTTGGCGGCTCCGGCGGAGCGCTGAGCCAGGTTGCGCACCTCGGCCGCCACCACGGCAAAACCGCGTCCCTGTTCGCCTGCACGCGCCGCTTCCACGGCGGCATTCAAGGCCAGGATGTTGGTCTGGAAGGCAATGCTGTCGATGACGCTGATGATGTCGACGATCTTCTTGGCCGAGTCGTTGATCGATCCCATTGTATCGACCACTTGCGACACGACGGCGCCACCCTTGACCGCCACCTCCGACGCGGTTTGCGCCAGCTTGTTGGCTTGGCGCGCATTGTCGGCATTCTGCTTCACGGTACTGGTCAATTCTTCCATCGAAGAAGCCGTTTCTTCGAGTGCGCCGGCTTGGGCCTCGGTACGTGCCGACAAGTCCATGTTGCCGCGCGCGATTTCATGCGAGCCGGTGGAGATGGTGTCGGTGGCATTGCGCACTTGTGAAACGATGGTGACGATGCTGTCGCGCATCGCCTTGATGGCGAACAGCAGGCTGGCGCTGTCGCCGGACTTGATGTCGATCGCGGTCGTCAGATCGCCTTCGGCAATGCGCCCGGCAATTTCCACCGCTTCATGCGGTTCGCAGCCAAGTTGCTTTAGAAGGACGCGCGTAATCCACACTGCCAAGGCTGTACCGACCGCCATATTCAGCAGGGCAAAGAACAGCATGGAGCCACGTGCCTCGTTGTAGGATTTGACGGCGTCCTCGCGATGGACTTCGGCCTGCTGGTGGCTGTACTCAACGCTGGCCTTAAGCGCGTCACGTGCTTCATTGTTGGCTTTGAAGTTGTCGCCGTAGTACAGGTAATCGGCCAGATCGTCCTGCTTGGCCGGATCGGTGCCCGCGTTCTGATTCATATCCAGCAGCTTGCGGTGCGTTTCCATGTAGGCCGCGAACTTGGCGTTGAATGCATCGCCAAAAGCCTTGGCCTTGGCCTCGCCGCCCACTACCTTCATATAGGCGTCGCTATTCTTTTTAAGTTCGGCAACCGCCTCGTTGAACGCATCCTCCTCTTTCAGAGCCCCCTGCGGCGACAACGAAGAGTAGCGCAGTTCCGAGCGCCGCATGGTTTCGAGCGCAGACGACATATTCGCCATGGCGCGTACCGCCAACAGCGTATTGGTCGAAACGAATTCATACGAATTCTTCATCAAACTGGTTTGCCACAGACTGACTACGCCCAGCGTTACGGTCAAGATGAGCGTGGCGCCAAACGCCAGCGCGAGACGAGTGCCGATTTTCAGATTGAGGGTGTTCATGACGATGACAAGATGACTGGC